>Ga0187817_10000842_pt1 | contig 14031 bp, 8 predicted proteins | sample NC_wetland_sal_i_17_FD_132431 | JGI IMG/M metagenome (GOLD analysis project Ga0187817, IMG submission 132431) | Wetland sediment microbial communities from Neuse River Estuary, North Carolina, USA - SO4_2 | ecosystem: Environmental > Aquatic > Freshwater > Wetlands > Sediment | place: USA: North...
CGAAGAGTATTCCGTCGACAGCGGAGAACCGACGGACTCTGAACAAAAAACTGAGCTGCGCGCCTTCCTTCGCGTGTCAGGGCAGGCAGAAGGCGGCCCCTACAAAAGGGAGCATGCGCGCCAAGTCGGGGTGAAGACATGAATGTCCCCTCGCCAGTAAATGATACGAATATAGACGGTGGAAAGTTCAATTTGGTTTGGCTCCCCTAGCGCAGGCGAATGCGGTCATAGGCATCCATGGCGGACATGTCGGAGAGGATGACTTTATCGCCGACCTTCAGGCCTTTCAAGATTTCTACCGTGTTAACGGAGGATTTGCCGAGCTGGACGTTGACCCGCACGGCTTCTGCGCCGTCGTCGACGAGCTTGAAAAGGCCGATGGCGGAATCTGATTGGCCGTGCACGGGGCGGCCAACGTAAAGGACGTCCCTGAGATTCTCGAGTTCGATGGTACCGTCAACGCTGAGGTCGGGCCGGGCGCCGAGGGGTAGGGGCTCGGAGAATTGAACGTCGACAGTAACGGTACCGTTCTGGACTGAAGGATCAATGCGGGAGACACGGCCTTTGACGATGCCGTTGCGGGTATCGACGGTGGCGGGCTGACCGATGGCGATGTCCCTGGCTTGCGTTTCGGGGATCTTGATTTCCGCCTTGAGGCGCTTGGGGTCGGCAACGCGTGCGAGGTTGGTGCCCGGAGTGACGTGCTGGCCGACGTCGACGGGAACTAGCTGGAGCACGCCAGAAATGCCCGCACGGACGTGAAGGGCGTCGAGTTCACTTTTCTTCAGATTGTAAAGGGCTTGCTGCTGGTCGACTTTAGACTGCTGGGCCATTAGCCGGGCGCTCGCAGAGTCTTCCATATTCTTCGTGCGGTCTTCCTCGAGCTTAAGGCGAACGGCGAGCTGTTCTGCTTTCACGCGCGAAAGTTCCTCGGTGACATCGGCGTAAATTCCCTGGTCGCGAAGCTTGGCATCGACCTCATGCTGAATCTTGGCCTGCTCATATTCGCTGCGGACGGAGGCCGTGGTGGATCTTTGGTTGAGGATATCGCTGTTTATGGTGACTTTTAGACTTTCGAGATCAGCCTGCGCGGCTTTGAGCTGATATTCGGCGTCGAGAGCTTCGCGCTGCAGGACAGGATCGCTTAGTTCGAGGATGACGCTGTTGGGCTGGACGATGGCGCCAGGATAGAGAATCTTGCGATCGATACGGGAATCGGTTAGCGCGGTGATCCAACGAATGTCTTCGGGGACCAGCGTGCCGATGCCACGAACATCGCGGACCATGGGGCCGCGCTTGACTTCGTCGGTCCAGATGGTGGCTTTGTCGACGGAGGGAGCGGCAGGGCGAAGGCGGGAGACCCCGAAAGTGACACCGGCGAGGAGAATAGCAGCGACGGTGGCATAGATGATACGGCGGATCTTCTTGGCTCTTGCGTTGGATGGGCGTTGGATATCCATAGTTTTGTTAACTCAAAGTGTAGCGCGATTGGTGATGCGGGATATGTGATTTGTGACTGTTAACTGGGTGCAAAACGGTTGCAGGAGACAGTGGTATGAACGCTCCACCCCGGCCCCTTCGCATTCGCTCAGAGCAGGCGGGACGACAGAATTTTGGTTGCGAGACAAGACGAGAGGGTTGAGATCCTCTCAAGACTCGGGGCAAGCCTTCGCTGTGCTCAGGATGACAGTGATATTTCGTTTTTGTGCTGAGTGGGTGAAACAGGAAAAGCAGATCCCTCGCGATGCTCGGGATGACACGTTCTCTCGTTGGCCAGGCAAGACGCAATGATCGAAGAGGGATTCTTTCCGCAGAAGACGCGGAAAGAGGCAGAGGTCCTCGCTGCGCAGACTCCACTCGGAATGACAGGTTCGGTACTTGGTGAGGTGAGGGCATTTATTCACTCCTTAGGGTGACCATGGGGTCGACGCGCATGGCGCGGCGTGTGGGGATGTAACAAGCCAGCAGGGTGACTAGCGTCATCAGGAAAGCGGCAACCACAAATGCGAGTGGGTCGGCGGGAGAGACGCCATAAAGTTCGCTGGCGAGCAAACGAGTGAAGACGAACGCGAAGGCGAGACCTAAGGCTATGCCGGCGATGGAAAATTGCGCGCCTTCTTTGAGAATGAGCCAGAGGACATCTCGTGGGAGAGCACCGAGTGAGATACGAATGCCGATTTCGCGCGTGCGAGTGGAGACCAGAAAAGAGAGAACTCCATAGATGCCGATGGCCCCGAGAATGAGAGCGAGAGCGGCGAAGGCAACGAAGAGAACCGTGGTGGAGGCAGAAGTGGAAACGGATTCGGAAACGACCTGGTGCATGGGCTTCACTTCGCTGATGGGGATGTCTGTGCCGAGCGTGAGAATGGAGCGGCGCAGGGTGTCTTGCATTTGCGATTCTTCGAGACTGCTTTGAACGACGAGATTCATCTCGGATGGAACCCGCTCGCCTTCCAAGGTGGCTTTCTGGTTGTAGGGGAAATAGATGGTGCCGTTGATAAAATCGGGCACGCTGCGCTGCAGGTCGTAGGCACGGATGTCGTGCACAACACCGACGATGGTACGCCACTCCGCTTCACTGCTGAGACGCAGGTGCGCGCCGATGACGTTTTGGCCGGGCCAGAAACGGCGGGCCGTGGACGCGCTGACGACGACAACGGGAGAAGTATCGGCGGCGAGATCGGCGGAAGTGAAGGCGCGTCCCGCGACGACTGGAATATTCATCACGTTGAAGTAATCGGGTGTAACAACATCCATCCAGAACAGCGGTGGATCATCGCCGGGAGCGGCAACCAGATTTTCGATTTCGAGGGCGCGCTTGGCGACTCGTCCGCCGAGAGGAAGCGTATTGACGAGAGCGGCGGAGGTGACACCCGGAGCGGCGTGAATGCGATTGATGAGGTCGTTGTAAAAGGAAAGACAACGCGAAGGATCGTTGCAGAAAGACTGGTTGGGAGTAATGCGAGCGGTGAGCAGGCGATTGGTGCGAAAACCGGGATCGGCATGAGAGAGGGACCAGAAACTGCGAATGAGCAGGCCGGCCGAAACAATGAGCAAGACCGCGAGAGCAATTTCGGCGATGGCGAGAGCGCCACGGAGACCATGAGAGACGGAAGCCGAGGCGCCGCGAGCAACCGCGTTAAGTGTGCCGGCTAGCGCCGTGCGCGAGGATTGCAGAGCAGGCGCGAGCCCGAAGAGAAAACCGGTGAGGATAGCGAGCCCTCCGGTGAAGACGAGAACGCGCCAATCGATGTGCGCGTCGGCGAGGCGAGGGGTGTCTGAGGGAAGCGTGAACTTGAGAAGTTGCAGGCCTTGGGTGGCGAGTAGGAGGCCGAGGATTCCGCCGAGGGACGCCAAGAGAACACTTTCGGTGAGAAGTTGGCGAATGACGCGGAGGCGATCGGCACCCATGGCGAGGCGGAGGGCGATTTCCTTTTCACGCGTACCAGCGCGGGAGAGAGCGAGATTAGCAACATTGACGCAAGCGATGAGCAGGATGAGGGCGACGGCACCTAAGAGGAGAATGAGACGCGAACGAACGTCGGAAACCATGTCGTGCTTGAGTTCGACGACGCTGATGTTGGCGTTCCAGGAATCGGGCATGGTCCAGGGGAAGAGTTTGCCGACGCCAGACTGGAAGAGGCGAATTTCCGTGCGGGCTTGCGGGATCGTGGCGCCGGGACGCAAGCGTCCGATGATGGGCACGAAATCGCCGGCCCAGTAGGCAATGGTGTCGCTGGGATCATTGTGAAGAGGAATCCAGACCTGCGTTCTTGCGGAGGGAAAGTGGAAATCGGCAGGCATAACGCCGCGGACCTGACGGCTAACGCCTTCGAGATTGATGTCGCGGCCGATAATGGAGGGATCACTGCCGAAACGCTGCTGCCAGAGGGAGTAACTGAGGATGACGTAGTTGTCCTGGCCAGCTTTGTCGTCGCCGGGAGTGAAGGGCCCGCCGAGTTGTGGGTGGACACCGAGTACCATGAAAAATTCAGCGGAGACGAGCGTGGCGGTGAGGCGAACGGGCTCGCCCTGTTGGGTGAGATTGAATTCGTGGCCTTCGGCGTAGGCGGCGACGTCCATGGATTTGACTTGATCGCGAAGAGCGCCAAAGGCGCCTTTGGGATACGTGCCGGTGAGGCTGACGAGATTCTCCGGCTGGGCGAACGGAAGGGGGCGAAGGAGAATGCTGTCGACGAGGGAGAAGATGGCGGTGTTGGCGCCAATGCCAAGAGCGAGTGTGAGAACGGAGACGAGCGTGAAACCGGGATATTTGCGCAGCATGCGGGCGCCGTAGCGCAGGTCTTGCAGGAGAGTTTCGAGCCACGGCAAGGTCTGTTCCTGGTGCACGGATTCTTTGGTTTGTTGCGCACCGCCGAGTTCGAGCAACGCTTGGCGGCGGGCTTCTTGCGGCGACATGCCAGCGCGCAGATTTTCTTGGATGGCCTCCTGCACATGATGGGACAGTTCGGCGTCGAGTTCCTGGGCGTCGCGTGTGCGACGGAAGAGGGCGACAAAGCGATGGAGGAGGCGAAGATTCATGTCATTCGCACCTCAGAGCCGTTGCGGGGTCAATGCGAGCGGCGCGACGGCCGGGAATCGAACACGCGGCGAGAGACACCATGAGCAACAAGATAGAGACGCCACAGAGGGTGATGGGGTCTGATGGGCTGATTTCGAAAAGTTGCGACTGCAGCAGGCGGGTCAAGGCGAAGCAGCCGAAAAGGCCAACGGAGATACCGATGGCGCCGGTTATCAACGATTGTTTGAGGACCATGATTAGCACTTCGCGCGTGGTGGCACCGAGTGCCATCCGGACGCCGATTTCGCGAGTGCGTTGCGCGACGGAATAGGAAATGACCCCATAGATGCCGGCACTGGCGAGGAGCACCGCGATCACCGAGAACATGCCGATGAGCGTGAGACTGAAGCGGCGTACTTCCAGCGAAGCGGAGTAGACCTGGGAAAGAGTGTTGAAGCGCGGAGGAATATTGGGATCGAGATCGTGAAGGATGGAGCGAGCGGCGCCGAAAACCGATTCGGGATTACTACTTGTGTGCATGACGAAGGTGAAAGTCCAAGCCACTTGCGGCCGCTGACGGAAATCCACGTAGACGGTGGGAGGCGGCGCGGATTCGAGCGAGTGGTCGCGGACATCGCCTACCACGCCAACGATGGTGAGAAGGCGCAGGTCGCCATCCATGTTCCCGAATTCGATGGTGCGGCCGATGGGATCCTGATTGGGCCAAGTTTGGCGGGCGAGAGATTGACTGATGACCGCGACATGCGGCGCATCGCTGGTGTCGCGTTCGTCAAAGAGCCGACCCTCGAGGAGCGGAATGCCGAGAGTGGGGAAATACCCGGCGGAAGCGACGACGAAATCGGCGTAGCCCAGATGAGATTTGTCGCGGAAAAGGTCATCGAAAAAGGCGATCAGTTCGGACATGAGCGCGGGATCCATGTTGGCGAGATTTTCGCTATTGGAGCGACGAATCAGATCCTGCACATGAGGAGAAATTTGCGAAGGATTCATGGGTGCGAACGAGCCGTCAGCAAAACCGGAGTCGGAGAGAGGCAGCTTGTTAGTGCCGCCGACGTGATCGACGCCAGGAATACGCCGAAGCCGGGTGACCAATCGATCGAGGAAGTCGGCACGGTCCGCTTTCGGGGCATCGAAGGGCAGTCCGATCTCCATGGTCGCGACATTTTGGGTGCGGAAACCGGCGTTGACCGAAAGAACGCGCAGGAGGCTGCGGCCTAGAAGGGTGGCGCCAACGAGAAGGATCAGGGCGGCAGCTAGTTGCGCGGCAGCAAGGAGGCGGCCCATGCGCCGCTTGTTGCGCGTGCCGATGCCGCTGCGGCTCCCTTCGTTGAGACCGTCGCGCGAGGTCGAGCGTAATGCGGTGAAGAGCGTGAGAGCAATGGAAACAAGCGCTACCGCGAGCACGGAAAACAGCAGCACGGGAACATTGATCGAAACATCTTCCAAGCGTGGAAGATTTGCGGGCGCAAGAGCGAGTAGCCCCTTGAGTCCCCAATAGGCGAGCAGAACGCCGCACACGCCACCGATCGACGAGAGCAAGAAGGCCTCGGTGAGGAACTGACGAATGAGCCGGCCGCGTTCGGCGCCGAGTACCGCGCGAACCGCCAGTTCCCTTTCGCGGGCGGCCGCTTGTGCGAGCATGAGATTGGTGACGTTCGCGCAAGCGATCAAGAGAAGGAAAGCCGAGGCAACCAGAAGAACGATCAGTGCGGGCCGCACATCGTTGGTCATGGCGCGGCGCAGCGGCTCGATAACCACGGCCACCATGTCGGTACCTGGGCCGTATTGCTGCTTCAGACGCTGCGCGATGGTGTTAAGGTCAGCGCGTGCCTGATCGACACTCAAGCCATCACGGAGATGACCAATGAGTTGGTCATTGTGGGCGCTGCGGCTTGGTGTTTCTTGGGAAATTTCGCGCGGGATCCAGATGTCGCTGTTGTCAGGAAAACGAAATCCGGGCGGGAGGACGCCGACAATGGAAAGCGGGTGATTGTCCAACTTGAGACGGATGGATGAAAGATCGCGTGTTCCGCCGAGAGTTTGTTGCCAGTAAGCATAGCTGACCAAACCGGCTGGCGAAGCATTCAGGCGCTGCTCGTCTGGAGAGAAGGCCCGGCCGAAAACAGGTTGAACACCCATGACATCGAAGAAATCGCGAGTGACGGAGGTGGCCTGCACGCGCGTCGCGTCGCCATGGCGAGTGACGGTGGACAATCCGCTATCGAATACCGCGATACCGGAGAGACACCGATTCTGCGCGCGAACGTCGTCGAAATTGCGCTCCGCGAAGCGCATGCGGACACCCGTGGCACCTTGTTCCCAGAGACGGACGATTTGTTGGGGATTGTGGTAGGGCAAGGGACGCAAGAGCACGCCGTAAACAACGCTAAAGATGGCGGTGGTGGCGCCAATACCCAGGGCCAGCGTAAGCACTGAAACCACCGTGAAGCCGGGAGACTTTTTCAGCAGGCGCGCGGCGAAACGCAGGTCTTGGAGGAAGGTTTCGACGAAGGGAAGGCCGCGGGCGTCACGGTGAATTTCTTTGGCTTGCTGTGGGCCACCGAATCGGATGAGGGCTTGGCGGCGGGCTTGTTGCGGGGTCATGCCGGCTTCAAGATTCTCCTCGATGGCCAGATCGAGGTGCGCGCGCATCTCCGCGTCGAGTTCGCAATCGAGGGAGTCGCGGCGGAAGATCGCCGCAATGCGTAGAGCGAACTGGCGGATGCGGGAGGTCACGAGTTGGGCTCCTCTTCGGGCATGGAGAGGACGCGGGACATGACGATAGAGAGGCGCTGCCAATACGCGGCATCATCGTGGAGCTGCTTGCGGCCACGCTTGGTGATGGAATAAAACTTGGCCTTGCGATTGTTGTCGGAAGTGCCCCATTCGGCGGTGATCCAGCCGCGCTGCTGGAGGCGCACCAGCGAGGCGTAAATAGTGCCTTGATTCAGCAGGACTTCGTTGCCGGAGATTTGCTCAATGCGCCGCGCGATGCCGTACCCGTGATTGGGGCCCATGGTGGAAAGGGTCTGCAGGACCATAAGGTCGAGGGTGCCCTGGAGCAGATCGAGTTTGGAGTCGGACATGTTGTCCTCCTGTGTGGTAGCCACAGGAGGATAGCACGGGTTATGTGGGGACGCCACAGGAACCTCCAATGGTAGATACGCAGGCGCGGCAGAAAAGTTCGACGTGGCAGAGGGCTGGGGTCAATCGGATTGAGCTGGAGTCTGGCATAACCAGACTCTCTCGGCACCTGACCCCTGGCGTATTGTGGGGCAGGACTTCAAAGCTTGCGGAAAAAGTCGAAAAGCAGGCCCTCAGGGAATGCAAAAAGTCTACGTGGGAGCTGAAACCCCCACCTCCCAAGAAACGGACTTTCCCCGCTTGTAACGCCCGCTACTCGGCGCGCAGCGTGGAGGCGGGATCGGTGCGCAGGGCGCGCAGGGTAGCGGGCAAAGCCGCGATGCACGCGGCCACAACAATCGCGGCAGCCGGCAGCGCGAGCGTGGAGCCGTCGGTAGGTCTTACTTGGTAGAAAATCTCGGTCAGGTAGCGCGCGGAAAATAAGCCCGCGACCATGCCCATCATCGCACCCACGGCTACCGTGGCGAACAAAGGAATAGTCACGAGCCTGACGATGTTCGGAGCTTGCGCACCAACGGTCATGCGGATGGCGATCTCGCGGCGGCGCTGTTGGACGGAGTAGTGGAGGACGCCGTAGAGTCCAACCGCCGCGAGAAGCAGAGCAACGACGGAGAAGAATGAGGCAAGCGTAGCGAGGAGGCGCTCGCGGACGGTTTGCGCCTGGATGATTTCCTGTTGAGTGCGGATGTTGCTGACACGAAATTCGGCGTGCGACTGGGGAATGGCCTGACGGAGGGTAGACGCCAACGCGAGAGGATTTTCTGTATTGGTGCGGATGATAAAGGCGGCCCCGGAGGCACTCCACCAGGCCTTGCGGTTGTGCGAGAGGAATGGAAGGTAGGCGGTAGGAAGCGTGTGCTGTTCGCGGATGCTCCGGTAGTGTGCATCGCGGACGAGGCCGACGACTTGAAAGCGAGCGCGTTCGCCGTAGGGGAAAATTTCCTCAAAAAACTTGCCAACAGGATGTTCATCCTTGAAGAAAGTTTTGGCGAAGGTTCCGTTGATAATCGCCGCGCCGGGCGTAGTGTCCGTCGATAGAAAATCGCGGCCGTCGAGGAGAGGAATCTTCATGGTTTCCAGCCATCCGGGCGACACGTTGAGGAAATAGGCGAGCGTGGAAGAAGGCCCGGAACCGTTGATGGAAATGGAATTGTTGTTGGACCAGTTGTCGAGGAGCGTGCGATTGGAGACGGAGACGCGCTCGACGCCCGGCTCCGAGCGGAGTTGATCGGCGAGCTGGAGCCAGATGGTGGAGGAGACCGGTTCGTGGGTGACGGTATCCAGAATAAGAAGACGGTCCGAGGAGAAACCGAGGGGTTGGTGCGAAAGACGCTGGAACGTTGCGACGAAAAGTCCGGCGACGAAGAGAACCAGGCAGCAGAAGGCCACTTGCGCGGCAATCAGGACGTACATCAGACGACGGCGCGAGCGCGGATCTTCCCCGCCTTTCAGTGCGCTGACGGGTTGAATAGCGGAAGCGCGAAGAGCGGGGATCAGGCCAAAGAGGCAGGTAACGACGAGCGTAAGCGCAACGCCGAACAGGAAAACGCGCCAGTCGGCAGGAAGCGAAAGGCGGACGGGATTGTCTGCCGGGTTAATGGTGCTAACGACGAAGGGAGCGGACCAGGAGGCGAAGAACGCACCGAGAGCGGAGGAAATGAAAGCGAGGATGACGCTCTCGACCAGCACAAGCTGGAGAGGATGACGGCGGCCAGCACCGATAGAAATGCGCAAAGCCATTTCACGAGCGCGCGCGGCAGCTTGCGCGACCATCAAATTGGCAACGTTGGCGCAGGCGATGAGGAGAACGAGAAAAACGAGCACACCGAGTGCGAGGAGAGCGCGGCGGTTATCCTGTTGGAAGCCGGAAGCGCCTGAGGATGCGGGACTGATATAGAGCTTCTGGTCCAGTTCGCGCGCAATTTCCTCCGGGGATTCGTTGACCCAGGATTTGGACCGTTCCGTTTCGAAGGCGCGAGAGATAGCGTCGAGTTTCGCGCGAAGTGGCTCAATGGCGACGCCTGGTGGTATGACGGCGAACACGCGATGCCAGGTGGAATCTTTACGGACCGCGTGGGGATGCATCATGGTGGGAAGGAAGATATCCGTCATGGTGCCGGGCTCTGTGCCGGTGAAGGGAGATTGCGAGACGCCAACGATCTGGTAAATGCTGTTGCCGATGCGGAAGGATTTGCCGAGGACCTTGGGATCTTTCTGGAACCGGCGGGTCCAGTAGTCGTAAGAAATCACGGCGAAAGGATGAGCGCTGGGAGTGGTGTCGTCGCTGGGAGTAAGCAGGCGGCCCAGGGCGGGTTGCAGACCGAAGGCCGAGAACATGTCGCCGGAGACATACGCGACGTAGGCCTTTTCCATTTCCTGATCGGATTTGTAGGTGACGTCCATGCGCTCGTCATAAGAGATGGCTATGAGCGTGGCCTGACCTTTGGCTGCGTCGCGCATGAGCTGGAAATCGGGGTAGGCCCAGCCGTCGAAGTCGGAGGGCTTACCGTCAACATCGGTGCCAAGACGACCCAGGGCGTAAAGATGTTGCGGATGCGCGATGGGGAGAGGACGGAGAAGGATTGTATCGATTAGGCGGAACGCCGCGGTGCACGCGCCAATGGCAAGAGCTAACGAGAGAATCGCCGCCAGTGAAGTGATTGTATTTTTCGCGAGTTGCCGATAGCCGAAAATAGCATCCGCACGTAGAGAATCGAGCCACGGCAGGATTTGCTGATCGCGGATGCGAAGTTTCGTTTGCTCCAGGCCCCCGAGTTGCAGAACAGCTTGGCGCCGCGCGTCTTCTGGGGTCATGCCGTTGCGGAGATTTTGTTCGGTGGCCAAATCAAGGTGCGCATCGAGCTCAGCGTTGAGCTCGCGGTCGTCGCGGCGAAGCAGATTCAGAAGGCGAGTCAGCATGGAACGCAGATTCATGGGCGAGCCTCGGAAGACGGGGGTTCAGAAAATAGAGCCGATGAGAGAGGAACGAGAATCATGAGGTGATGTGCGTCGTCGCCGCGGCGTGCGTTTCCGGCAGCAGCCAGCCATCCGCCAGGTTGAGGATGCGATGGCCGTAGGCGGCGTTCTTTTCGGAGTGGGTGACCTGGATGATGGTGGTGCCGGCTTCGTTTAATTTTTTGAAGAGCTGCATGATTTCTTCGCCCTGCGTGGAGTGGAGATTACCGGTGGGTTCGTCGGCGAGGATGAGTTTGGGATTTTGAATGACGGCGCGGGCTACGCCAACGAGCTGCTGCTGGCCGCCGGAGAGTTGATTGGGGAAGAGGTCTTTTTTGGCGACGATGTTGAAGCGATCGAGCGCGTCGCACACCAGGCTGGTGCGTTCTTTGTGGGGAATATTTTTGTAGGAAAGGGGAATTTCGAGATTTTCGTAGACCGTGAGATTGTCGATGAGGTGATAGGACTGAAAGACGAAACCGATGTTGTATTTGTGAAGTTCGTTGCGCTGCTTGGTGTTGAGTTTGTTGACGGGCTGATCGAGAAAATAGTATTCGCCGGTCCAGGCGCCATCGAGCATGCCGATGATGGAAAGGAGAGTGGACTTCCCTGCCCCGGAAGGTCCCATGAAGGTGACAAACTCGCCGGATTGAATGTCGAGAGTGATGCGGCGAAGCAGATAAAACTTGTTGGGACCAGTATTGACGGACTTTTCGATATTGCGCAGCTGAATCAGTGGCGGCATGGCGGCTCCTGGAAGCAGTCTACAGTTGACAGTCTACAGTTCACAGTTTCGGAAAGAAAAAAGCAAGCAGCGGGAGAAGCAAAGAACGGAGAACAGATTAACGCAGAGGAAACGGAGTCGAGCAGAGTTCGCGGAGAAAGCGAGGCCAGACCTGAGGGTTGAGATCCTTCGCGCGCACGAGACGCGCGCTCAGGATGACAATTCATTTTTCTCGATGTGGTGGGCATGGGCGATTATTCGTACCTCAGGGCCACGATGGGGTCGGATTGGGAGGCGCGACGGGCCGGGATATAGCAGGCGAAGAGTACAGCGAGAATGAGCAGGAGCGAGCCGGCGAGAAAACTGAGCGGATCGTTGGAGCGGACACCGAACAGGAGGCTGGAAATAAGTTGAGCCAACGCGATGGCCAAGGGAAGGCCGATGATCACACCGAGCGCGAGAAGCTTCAGGCCGTGGCGAAGGAACATGTAGAGGATGTCTTGGGGGCGAGCGCCGAGAGCCATGCGAATGCCGGTTTCATGACTGCGCTGAGCAACAGAGAAAGCCATAAGACCGGCAACGCCGACGGCAGAGAGGACCAGGGCCATAAGGCCGGTGACGCTCATTAAGACCGCGACGTAAGAAAGGCCGATGACCTGGTTGGAGAACAGGCGCGTGAACGGCATGGCATCGTAGACGGGCTGATCGGGATCGACGTTGGAAATGGCGCTGCGAATGATGGGGATGAGGGATTTAGAGTCGAGATTGGAGCGCACGGCGACGTAGCCGTCGGAGATGGCGCGCTGAGGCGTAGGAAAATAAATGGCGGGTGGAACGTTGTGGCGCCAGGGATTGTAGCTGACGTCGGGGACGATTCCGACGATGGTGGCCCAAGGTTCGGCGGAACCGTCGTCGCCGGATTTGATGCGATGGCCGAGGGCGTTACCCCTTGGCCAGAAGCGCTTGGCCAGAGATTCGCTGATGATGGCAACCGGAGCGGCGTCGACGGAATCCCGGTCAGTGAAATCGCGTCCTTCGATGACGGGGAGATGCAGGAGCCGGAAAAAATCAGGACTGACACGATTGTAGTTGGCGGTTTGAAATTCGCCGCGCTGCACAGGGCGGTTTTCGATGCTGAAGGGGTCTGACTCTTCGCCGGAAAATGGGGCTCGCGAGAGGCTGAGGAAGATTGAACGCCGGAAGCGCGATTGAGATGGTTAGTGAGATTGTCGAAGAAGGCGTTCCGTTGCTGCGGAGTGGCGTAGCGTGAGTCGGGGAGCGTCACACGAAAGACGAATACGGCTTGGGGATCGAATTTGAAATTGAGGGCGAAGAGTATCTGGACCCCGCGAGTCATGAGCGCGGCGCCGACGAGCAGAACCAGGGAGAGGGCGATTTCGATGACGACGAAAGTGTTGCGGAGACGCGTGCGGGACACGCTCATGCCTGGGCCGCGGCCGGATTCTTTTAGCGCGTCGTTGGGATTGGCAGCGGAGCCAAAAAACGCGGGAAGAAGACCGGCGACGACCCCGGCAGCGCAAGCTAGCGCGAAAGTGTACAGGAAAACGCCGCGATCCAACCGCACGCTATCCCAACTGGGGATGTAGCGCGCAACTTCCGGTGGCATGCCCGCGCGAATGAGAGAAATTCCCCAAGAGCCAAGGAGTAGGCCGACGATCAGACCGCCCATGGCGAGAAGAATGCTTTCGACCAGCGCTTGGCGAATCAGGCGGGAGCGCGTTGCGCCAAGAGCAACCCGAATGGCGTATTCGCTTTGGCGTTCTGTGCTGCGGGCAAAGAGCAGATTCATCACGTTGGTGCAGGCGATTAAAAGAACGAAAGCTACGGCGCAGAGCAAAAGAATCATGTAACCGCGTCCGGGCCCGGCGACAAATTCTCCAACTTGCATCATTTTTATGGACCAGCCGGCTTCCTGTTGGGGAAACTGCGCGCAGAGGCGATCTTGAATGGTGCGCATTTCCGCCTGGGCTTGTTCGGGAGTGACTCCCGGTTTAAGACGGGCGATGGGCGAAATGCTGTGCGAGCTGCGTTGCACTTTTTCCTGTGCCGAGAGCGCCATGGGTATCCAGAGTTCAGCGTTGACGGGGAAGCGCACGTCGTCTTTCATTACTCCGACGATTTGCGTGGGCATGCCGTCGAGTCGAACAGTGCGCCCGACGACGTTAGGATCGGAGGCGAATTGGCGGCGCCACAAACCGGCGGAAAGGACGGCTTCGTGTTCCTGCCCGAGTTGATCTTCGTTGCTGAGGAAAGCACGACCGAGAAGCGGGACGACGCGAAGGGTGTCGAAGAAATTGGCGGTGACGCGATAGCCTTGGACCTTGATGGGCTCGCCGACGCCGGTGAGATTGAGGTCATCCCAATCAAAGGCCGCGAACGATTCGAAAGACTGGCTTTGCGCGCGCCAGTCGGCGAAATCGGCGGGGGAAACTTCACTCCAGCCTTCGGTCTCGCCGGGAGCGAGGTTCATGACCATGAAGAGACGATCGGCTTCGGGGAGAGAGACGGGATTGCGCAAGTAGGTGTTGGAGACCGAGTAGGTTGCGGTGTTGGCGCCGATCCCGAGAGCAAGAGTGAACATGGCGACGGCAGTAAAAGCCGGAGATTTTTTCAGCAGTCGCACCGCGAAGCGAAGATCTTGCAG
>Ga0187817_10000844_pt1 | contig 14028 bp, 10 predicted proteins | sample NC_wetland_sal_i_17_FD_132431 | JGI IMG/M metagenome (GOLD analysis project Ga0187817, IMG submission 132431) | Wetland sediment microbial communities from Neuse River Estuary, North Carolina, USA - SO4_2 | ecosystem: Environmental > Aquatic > Freshwater > Wetlands > Sediment | place: USA...
GCGACCTCGTGCTTACGACACAGCTCCAGAATCTCATAGTGTTCTTCATTCGCCCGCTTCATGCCATGAGTCAGATACAGCTGGAGCCGCGTGTACCTTTCGCCGTTATGGTTCACATTGCGGATAATGGACATGAAATGCGGGCTCTCGGCGCGCGAGTATAGCGTGGAGTGAAATTTCCAGTTGAGGCGGCCCCAGGTAGCGACGTGTTGTTCTCGTCGAAGTTCATCCACATACCTGTTCAACACCGCTTCAGCTTCGGCAAAGTCCGCCTGAGACAGGTGCGGGATGGAGCGTTTTAGAACCTCCGGCTCGAGCAGAGCTCGTATCGCAAAGAGCTCCTCGATGTCGTCGGGCGACAGCTGCGGGACAATCGCACCGCGGTTTGGGACGATGTTAATCAAGCCCTCGGCGTCCAGTTGCCGCAGGGCTTCCCGAACCGGAATCCGGCTGACATGGTACTGCGCCGCGATGACATCCTGGCGCAATTGGGTTCCTTCCGGGATTTCTCCTCGGATAATCCGCTCACGCAATTTGTCAGCCACAGCGGAAGTAAGTGACTGGCGTGGTATTGCAGAGTCAGTTGCGGTTTCGACATCCATTGTTAGCAACCCCAAGGTACAAACGTAATGGAGGCTTCAGCAGTAAGCGTTCGGCAGATCCAAGGACTGGGCAGCGTCGAAACAGCTTCAACGAGATCCGCCGCTAGCAGCCGTATCTCAACGCTTTCTAAAAGCGGCAATAAGAGCACACTCAACTAGTGTATCGTACAGCAAGGTCTCGGCCGCATACAATATATTGTCTTCTCCCTAAAACCCAGAGCTTTTTGCTTTTCTCGTAGGCAAGCGCGGAGGCGAAAGGACGAGTCTTGAATTGGGAATCGAAGCCTGAAACCCGCACTAGCCATCTCGAAATGAAAAGAAGGAGACTAGGCAGGCGTGGGCCCGAGGTAAGCGCGCTGGGATTAGGTTGCTCTGGCATGTCTTATGCCTATGGCCCTGCTTCCGAGGCGGAATCTGTTGCGACGATCCGAAGTGCTCTTGATCTCGGTTGCGACTTCTTAGACACTGCCGACGAGTACGGACAGGGCCATAACGAACGCCTGATCGGTGCTGCGATTCGCGGACGGCGTAACCAGGCTTTTCTGGCAACCAAGTTCGGCCTGGTGTGCGATCACGAGGGAGTGACGATCGGTCGCAACGGTCGCCCGGACTACGTACACAAAGCCTGTGATGCTAGCCTGCAGCGGCTGCAGATAGAAACGATCGATCTTTACTATCTGCATCGCGTTGACCCCGGCGTGCCCATTGAAGAAACGGTGGGTGCGATGGCGGAACTAGTCGTGCATGGCAAAGCTCGATACTTGGGATTGTCCGAAGCCGCTCCTGAGGACGTTCGTCGCGCGCATATCATTCACCCGATTACAGCGCTGCAGTCGGAATATTCTCTATGGACACGCGATCCAGAGCGCGAGGTAATTCCAACTTGCGACGAGCTTGGAATCGGCTTTGTCGCTTTCTGCCCTCTTGGCAGGGGGTTCTTTACGGGCAAGTTAGGGCAAGCGGAATTTGGAGACACCGACTTCCGGAAAAGCCTTCCTCGATTTCAAGGCGACAATTTCAGCAAGAACAAGAAAGTGCTGCTGCGGCTGCAAGAATTTGCCCGGCGAAAAGAGTGCACACCTGCACAGCTTGCGCTGGCCTGGCTACTGGCTCGGAGCAACAATATTACCGCCATCCCCGGAACTGCGCGCGTCGCGCACCTCGAAGAGAATCTCTCGGCGCAAAGGGTGACACTGACGCAACCTGAAATGCGTCAAATCGAACAGATATTGCCACCCAGTTCTTTCGCAGGAGCGCGCTATCCCGAAGGCTCACCCTTTAAACCGAAAGCGTGAGGTCGCGACAAGATCCACAAACGTCCGCCTGCGATTCTCCTCCATTGAATCTGACCAGATCCTGATCGTGAACGCTCGCTAAGTTGTCGAATCAGCTTTGTGGATCTAGAACAGGCGGTTGGTCTACAACATCAGGCACACTATTTCGCTGTTCAGCCCACCGGATCAGGGAGTAGGCCGGAATTCCAAGCAGCACGATGACAAGTCCCGGCCATGTTGTGGCTGAACGGAAAATAAGCAGCGCCAGTAGAATAGTTCCCGCCCCCAAGATGTAGGCTCCCGGAATGATCGGATATCCGAAAGTGCGATAGGGACGGGAAGCTTCCGGCTTTTTTCTGCGAAGGCGAAAAACCGCAGCCACGGTCAATACATAGAAGATTAGAGCAGCAGAAATGACGTAGTCGAGCAGGTTGCTGTAAACGTTGCCCCATCGGGCCGAGCCGGGATCATAAATCCGCGGCAGCACGAGAAACATTCCCCAGAAGGCCTGAATCCACAGGGCAGCTGCCGGTACTTTGGCGCGATTCAGTTGGCCGCCGAATCGAAAGAACAGTCCCTGCCGTGCCATGGCATAGTATGCTCGAGCGCCGGTCAAAATCAGCGCGTTGATAGTTCCAAACGTCGAAACCATAATCGCGGCTGCCATGAGAGCCGTCCCCATCCCCGGAAAGATTGCTTGCAAGGTCGCAGTCCCCACGCGGTCCGCAGGGGCGTGCTGAATTTGCTGGAGCGAAAGCGTCACCAGATAGGCAACGTTAGCCAGTAGATAAAGGGCGATCACTCCGGTTGTGCCGATCACCATTGCCAGGGTTACATTTCGCTCAGGCCTTTTGACCTCACCCGCGGCAAAGGCGATGTTGTGCCAGGAATCTGCGGCGAACAAAGAACCGGTCTGGCTCACGCAAAGGGCGACGAACAGACCTAGCGACGTGCTCGCATCAAGTCCTGAAGAGAGCGGCTCAAGCCCGCGCGGGCGCCATGGATTGCCGAAATTTGCATGCAGCGCAATGGTGTTCTTGCCGAGAAAAATTCCGGCTACGATCAAAGCCAGAAGAGCACCAGTTTTCGCGACTGTAAACACATTTTGAATGATCTTGCCGTAACGCAGGCCGCGGGTATTGGTGAAAGTGAGCAAAACAATTATGCCGAGGGCGAGCAGTTGGGCTGACGAAAGGGAAACAGCATAATGAGAAAAGATTCGTTTGGGCGGAACTAGGTACCGATCTTCGGAAATCGAAGGCCAGAGCACGCCCAAGAACCTGGCGAAGGCAACCGCGACGGCCGCGATCGTGCCGGTCTGGATGACCGTAAATAGTGTCCAACCGTATAGAAACGCCAACAACGGCGAGTACGCTTCACGCAGGTAAACGTACATGCCTCCCGCGTACGGCATCATTGCCGATAATTCGCCGTAAGAGAGTGCGCCTGCGATGGTCAGCGCCCCAGCGATTGCCCACGCCACTAGAAGCCAGCCCGGGCTACCGATAGTCCGGGCCATCTCTGCGGAGACAATGAAGATGCCGGAGCCAATCATCACACCCACCACGAGCATGGTGGCATCGAATAGTCCTAAACCGCGTGAGAATTCATGCTTGGCTGGCGCTTGGGGCGGAGAAAGCTGAATCTCAGTGTTGTTGGCCAAGAGAGGCCACCTTTGTTTTTGATTACGAGCATGCGGCCGTTCACGCCGAGCGCTTGACGCCTGGATATTGTATCCATAAAATAAGTCACGCGTCTAATGTGATAAGAAGCCACCGACCTAATGCCTGAACAAGGCAAGAAAGCCTCGGAACTGCCCAATTGGCGAGAAGTGGAAAATGCAGGATTTTTATGAACCGTGATGGTCACAAGAAATTGCGAGTCATCGATTCACACACCGGGGGTGAGCCGACGCGATTGATTGTGAGTGGCGGTCCCGATCTTGGCGACGGTCCCTTGTCTGAACGCTTGCAACGCTTTCGCAATGAATATGACCACTTCCGGTCCGCTGTCGTGAACGAGCCGCGTGGTTCCGATGTGATCGTGGGGGCCCTCCTGTGCGCTCCGGTGGACTGCACTTGTGCAGCGGGGGGCATCTTTTTCAATAACGTGGGATATCTCGGAATGTGCGGGCACGGAACCATCGGGCTCATCGCTACGCTTGCCTACATGGGAAGGATTGGGCCGGGGGAGCATCGACTGGAGACCCCCGTGGGCACGGTGAGTGCAGTCCTACACGAGAGTGGAGAAGTCACCGTCCACAACGTGCCAAGCTACCGGATTGCCGCAAAGGTGCCGGTGGAAGTACCTGGCTTCGGCAGGGTGTATGGAGATATCGCCTGGGGAGGCAACTGGTTTTTTCTTATTGAAGATCATGACGTGGACTTGGCGCTCAACAACGTTGAATCGCTAACGACTTTTACCTGGGCTGTGCGGCAAGCGTTGCGCGCGGCTCGGATCACTGGCGCGGATGGCCAGGAAATCGATCACATCGAGGTATTTGGTCCATCGAAGATAGCAGGAGTTCACGGCAAGAACTTCGTCTTGTGTCCGGGGAAGGCTTATGATCGTTCGCCTTGCGGGACCGGAACCAGCGCCAAGCTGGCTTGTCTTTATGCAGACGGTAAATTGCAGGAAGGCGAAGTTTGGAAGCAGGAGGGGATTGTTGGCAGCATTTTTGAAGGGAGTATCAAGGTGCGCGATGGTCAGGTGTATCCGAGCATCAAAGGTTCGGCATTTGTGAACGCTGAGGCCGATCTCCTACTCGACGCGCGGGATCCGCTCTGCATGGGCCTTCGAGCATGAGCGCCGCGACCTACGATGTGGTGATCGTTGGAGCGGGGATTGTAGGTGCGGCCTGCGCATACACGTGTGTGGGTGAAGGAATGCGGGTCGCGGTAGTGGATCGGGATGTGATCGGCGGCGGCGCGACCGGGGCTGGCATGGGACACATCGTAGTCATGGACGACTCCGAAGCGCAATTCGCTTTGACGCGCTACTCTCAGCAGCTTTGGCAACAGCTACGAGTTGAGTTAGCTTCCGATGTTGAGTATGAGCAATGCGGAACTATTTGGGTGGCTGCCGACGAAGAAGAAATGGCAGAAGCGCGGCGTAAGCAGGGTTACTACACAAAGCGGGGAGTTCCGGCCGAGATCCTCGCCCCGGAAACATTGGAAGATCTTGAACCTAACCTGCGAAAGGGGTTGGCCGGAGGGTTGCTCGTTCCAGAGGATGGTGTATTGTATCCACCCTGCGCCGCACGGTTCCTCGTGGAAGGTGCCCAGGCGGGCGGGGCAACATTCCATTCCGGGTGCTCGGCTTTGCAGATCGGCAAAGGCACCGTCCGTCTGAGCAATGGGGGTGAGTTCTCTGCGGGGGTTATTGTGAATGCCACAGGAGCCTCGGCCGCCGCGTTAACCCCAGGACTCAAAATTAACAACCGCAAGGGTCATCTGGTTATTACAGACCGGTACCCGCGATTCCTGAGCCATCAATTAGTCGAGTTTGGATATCTAAAGAGCGCCCATTCGCTCACCAGCGATTCGGTGGCGTTCAATGTGCAACCACGTAGCACTGGACAGGTTCTGATCGGCTCATCACGGCAGTATGGTGCCGAACACAAAGAGGTAGATACCAGCATTCTTACCCGCATGCTGCAGCGTGCGCAGGAATACATGCCGGGTCTGGCACGGATGTCGACGATTCGCATTTGGACGGGATTTCGACCTGCAACTCCAGACAATCTTCCACTCATTGGTCCCTGGCTGGAGGATTCAACTTTGTACCTGGCAACCGGACATGAAGGATTGGGAATTACGACCTCTCTTGCAAGCGCACGTCTCCTGGCCGATCAAGTGACTGGCAAGCGTCCTGCCATTCCGATTGAGCCGTACCTGCCATCGCGGGTCTCTATGGAGCATGCCCATGCCTGAGCCGATCACGGTAAAGGTCGACGGGCGACCGGTTGCCGTGCCTTCTGGATCGACGGTTGCCGTTGCCGTTATGCTCGCTGGCATTGCCTGCCGCAGGTCAGTGACCGGAGAGCAGCGCTTCCCACTATGCGGGATCGGCATTTGCTTTGAGTGTCGTGTAGCAATCGATGGAAGGCCGCATTGCCGTAGCTGTCAGATTCTTGCTCGTCCGGGCATGGAAGTAAGCACCAATGAGTAAAGAACTGAGACAACAGTTCGATGTGCTGGTCATTGGTGGTGGACCTGCCGGTATGGCGGCCGCTGTGTCTGCTGCCGAATGCGGGCTGCGGGTTGGGCTTGTTGACGACAACCCAAGCCTTGGAGGCCAGATCTGGCGAGGTGAAGCTGCGAATTGTACGTCGGAGGCTGGTGAATGGGCCGAGAAGTTGTGTGCCTGTGGCGTGGAGTTGATCTGCGGCGCTCGCGTCTTCCACCAGCCTGAGGTTGGGACACTGCTCGCGGAAGGACCAGAGAATTGTTACGAGTTGGAGTATCGGAAGTTAGTGCTGGCGACTGGGGCAAGGGAGCGTTTCCTGCCCTTCCCTGGTTGGACGCTGCCCAACGTGATGGGCGCAGGTGGCTTGCAAGCTTTGGTGAAGTCTGGGTTGCCCATCGCGGGCAAGCGGGTAGTAGTTGCTGGTAGCGGCCCCTTGCTTCTGGCGGCTGCCGCCTATCTGCACAAGCATGGCGCCCGGATTCCGATCATTTGTGAGCAGGCATCCTGGTTCTGCTTAATGCACTTTGCCCTTGCACTTTTGCCCTATCCTCCCAAAATCGCACAGGGCTTGTCCCTGGGAAGGGAACTCGCGGGAGTTCGGTTTGTGGCGAATTGTTGGCCCGTCGCGGCCGAGGGCGAAGAAACCCTCGAGGCGGTCATCGTTTCACGAGGGAACAAGAGGGAAAAAATACCCTGTGATTACCTGGCCTGTGGTTTCCATTTGGTGCCCAACGTCGAGCTGGCAACGCTATTGGGATGTCGAATCCAGGACGGTTACGTGACCGTGGAGGACTTCCAAGAAACCTCAGTTCCTGGAGTTTTTTGTGCCGGCGAGCCCACTGGCATCGGCGGTCTTGAACTGTCGCTGATCGAAGGCCGGATTGCAGGGCTGGGCGCAGCGGGACGGGCCGAGCGTGCGAAACAGTTTTGCAAACCGCGCGCAAAGCTGCAGAAATTCGCTCGGGCCCTCGATCGTGCGTTCAGCCCGCGTTCCGAACTGAGAAGCTTGGCGCTTCCGGACACGATCGTTTGCCGATGCGAGGACGTGAAATACGATCGCCTCAAACCATACACTTCGTGGCGCGCCGCAAAACTCCACACGCGTTGTGGCATGGGTGCATGTCAAGGCAGAGTTTGCGGGCCAGCCACTCAGTTCCTTCTCAATTGGCACCCGAATTCGGTGCGGCCGCCCATTTTCCCCACGCGCTTTGAAAACCTTATTGCGATGACATGCAGCCCCGATGGGAAGCACAGTGCAGTAACAGGAGGACACGGATGAACTGGAAAGGCGTAATGCCCGCCCTAACAACTTGTTTTGACAAGAACTATGACGTGGACCACGGCTTCATAGCGGAACACTGCCGGTGGCTGTTGGATAACGGCTGTACGGGAATCGTTGCCCTGGGCTCGCTCGGCGAAGGAGCAACCCTCTGTTTCGAGGAAAAGCTGCAGATCTTGCGGACGTGCATCGGCGCGGTGAGTAGGCGCGCACCAGTTATGGCCTCAGTTTCCGCGCTTTCTACTGCCGAAGCTGTCACGTTGGCAAAAGCATCTGCAGACGCTGGCTGCGATGCTTTGATGGTCTTGCCGCCCTATGTCTATCAGGGTGATTGGCGGGAAATGAAAGTCCATGTTGGTGCAGTGTTCGAAGCCACACCGCTTTCCTGCATGCTTTACAACAACCCAGTCGCCTATGGAACGGACTTCCTGCCCGAGCACATTCAGGAACTCGCGGCCGAGCATGCGAACTTCGAATCCGTGAAGGAATCGAGCACGGATGCCAGGCGGGTCAGCGCGATTCGTGCGTTGGTCGGGGATCGATTGGAGATATTCGTCGGTGTGGATGATGCGATCGTGGAAGGAGTCGCGGTGGGGGCGGCGGGTTGGGTTGCGGGGTTGGCCAACGCCCTGCCCCGTGAATCGGTCGAACTCTTCAACTTAGCGATCCGCGGCGAACGTGAGAAAGCATTTGAGTTATACCGTTGGTTTTTGCCGTTACTGCGGATGGACACGGTACCCAACTTAGTCCAACTGATCAAACTCGTGCAGGCGGAAGTTGGTATCGGAAACGCGCGCGTCCGGGCGCCGCGGCTCGAGTTGACCGGTACGGAACTGGAGCAAGCGCGAAAAGTCATCCATGACGCGCTGCACAACCGGCCGCAGGCGGTCACCAGCCAAGAGGCGCCGGCTGCAACATAGCTTCGGAGTGCAATAGTGAAATTTTCAGGACGATCAATCATTGGTTTCCACGCAGGCGCGATCACAGAAGAAGTCTTCCGTGCCACGAATCCCAGTACTGGTGAACACTTAGAGCCAGGCTTTTTCTCCGCGACGCCCGAAGAAGTGAATGCGGCTGCGCTTCTGGCGCACCAAGCTTTTGCAAGCTATGGTCGGGCGACGGGTCGCGAGAAAGCCACATTCTTACGCAACATTGCTGCCAACATCGAATCCATCGCTGCGGAATTGATCGAACGCGCGGAACAAGAAACGGCCCTCCCGAGGGCCCGCTTGCAGGGTGAAACCGCGCGGACCTGCAACCAGCTCCGCTTGTTCGCACGGGTTGTGGAAGAGGGATCCTGGCTCCTGGCTCGTATCGACCGCGCGGATGCGAATCGCAAACCTGTCTCCAAGCCAGACCTTCGCTCCATGCTACGTCCGTTGGGACCAGTCGTGGTCTTCGGCGCGAGTAACTTTCCTTTGGCATTCTCGGTGGCAGGCGGGGACACAGCTTCCGCTTTGGCCGCTGGGAATCCGGTCATCGTGAAAGCACATTCGGCACACCCCGGCACTAGCGAGCTTGTTGGTCACGCAGTGCAGGCAGCCGTCGGGCAATGCAAGTTGCCCGAAGGCGTTTTTTCCCTCCTGTTTGGCCGCGGTGCGCATGTTGGCATTGCCTTGATGAAACATCCTCTGGTGAAGGCCGCTGGCTTTACGGGATCGCGGACCGCTGGCAGGCTATTGATGGATACGGCGGCCTCCCGTCCGGAGCCGATCCCGTTTTATGCCGAAATGAGCAGCACGAACCCTGTTTTCATTTTGCCCGGTGCTTTGCGGGAACGCGCTGACAGCATCGCGACCGGACTGCATGCCTCGTTCACGCTGGGAGCCGGTCAGTTCTGCACTAAACCAGGAATAGTATTTCTGCCTGCAGGTGCGGACGCTTCCAGGTTCGTCGGCAGGCTGCAGCAGGCGGTTAGTGAATCAGTGCCATTCCATTTGCTGACCGGAGTCATAAGATCCTCATATTGTTCAGGCATTGCAGACCGCAAGGCTAGGCAGGGGGTGAAGCTCGTCGCCGAAAGGCCCACGTCGAGCAATGGCCAGGAGCTTGGCGTCGGCGCGGCTCTCTTCGAAACAGAAGCCCAGACTTTCCTAAGAGATCCGGGACTCGCGAGCGAGATTTTTGGTCCGGCAACTTTGTTAGTCCGGCACTCTAACCGCGATGAAGTGTTAGAGGCCGCGTGCAATTTAGAAGGGCACCTCACCGCGACCATTCATGGTACGGAGCAAGATCTGCACGAATTCAGGGATTTGATCGCGGTTCTCGAGAGGAAGGTGGGTCGGCTCGTCTTCAACGGTTTTCCAACGGGAGTGGAGGTTTGCCACGCCATGGTGCATGGCGGACCGTACCCGTCCACCTCCGACGGGCGTTCTACTTCCGTCGGCAGTCAGGCCATCTTCCGGTTTTCCCGACCCGTCTGCTACCAGGGATTTCCCGAAGCCGGGTTGCCCGACGAGTTAAAAGACGGCAATCCGTTGGGCATCTGGCGAATGCTGGATGGCGAGATGACGAGAGAGCCAGTCTTACAACCGCAGGGGCTACAAATCGCGCGATGACATCATCGCTACCATCGTCATGGTTGCTTACGCACCAATGCTTCTGTTTGACGAATGGAGCTGGCGTGAAGAGAGTTATCAGCTGTCTATTGCATAGTGGCGCATTGATTCTCTGTGGCCTTCTCCTGCACCCCGCCCTGGCACATGCCCAGTTCGACGTACCTGGTCAGTCGATCGGCAAGATCTCGACGGATGGAGATCTGATCGTGATGGAACTGGAGGATGGGGTGCTTGGGAAAGCAAACCTCTTCGACCTGGTGGGGCATACGCTGCGCTTCAGTCCGGAGGGTTCGCGCTATCGCGTGGAGAGTGGCGCCCTGGAGTGGGATTCGGACTTCGGCCCTGAACTCACCGGGCCTGAAGTCACCCTGTATCACTTCGCATTCCCCTTTTCCGGCAAGAACTGGAATTCATTCCTGGTGGACGCAACTGGATCGATCAGTTTCGGCACGTCGGAAGGCGACAACGGCCCCGATCCTCGCGGTCGTGTCGGCGGAGTCTCAATCGGTCGATTTGACCAGTTAGCCGAAGCCGCCAGCGCGCTGGCCAACACCGTCCCAGCAATCTGCGTCTTTTTCAAGCCGCGGATGTCCGGACCTCATTATGTGAAAGAACTCCCGGATCGTGTAGTCGTTACCTGGGACCTCACGGAGCCGTTCGGGAATATCCAGGATTTCACTTGGTTCAAGACGATCAACCGCTTTCAAGTTGTGCTGCGTCGCAACGGGTCGATCGAGATGTCGTATGACCAAATCGCTGCGAAGGATGCCATCGTGGGTGTTTACCCCCTGCTCTCGAATTTCGTGGAAAAGCCGCTCGCCACCATCAGCGCCGAGCCGCATCCGGCAGTTGCAGCGCACCTTGATGTTCGGAATCTGAAGCTCTCGGTGGTTAATAATCTCCTCCTGAAGATCAAGTTCGAAACCCGCGGACCGGTACTGCCGGAAGGAGATCCAGCGCTGGACGGCATTACTTACCGGGTGTTTTTCGATGCACATATGCCCCCTCCCGCGGGCGTGGATGCCGCCCACCCAGCCGCGGTTTGGACAGTTCGAGGTGTTAAGTGGCCCCACAGTGCGTCAAGGTACTTTGCCTTCGGCCAGGGCCTCTCCCACAGCGTAAAAACGAGTGGCAACACGATCATGCTGGAAGGAGTGCTGCCGGCCGCGCTTCGCGGGGCTGAACAAGTTTCTGTCTACGCCGAAGTCGTTGCCACCGGCAAACCCCAGCAGATTGTCCAGCGATTATCCCCTCAGGTTGTTCGCCTGTCTGGAATCCGCAGTCCCGAGGTTCACCTCTCGTCCCTAACGCGGAAGGACGAGCCGTTTGCGATCATTTATGAATCGTTCCACTACCTGGCATTGCCCAATCCCCAGGATCTGTCCTGTACAGTGATTAAAGCCCTCGGCGACAGATTCGACTTTCTGGCCTACTACTCGGATTTCCGCATCGACAACCAAGAAGCGGGCACTCCGAGTGACGGCCCGCTGGGCGGCAATGTGACTGGGATCGGGCCAACACAGCAGGATCTTGAGAGCTACTGCAGCCAAGGCAGGTTCCAGTGGGAATTCGTACAGCCCGTGTACGTCGGCTCCAACCAAATGCAGGAATACCCTCCCGAGGGAGCGCCCGTCCGAACCGATCATGACATAACCTTCTACGCGCGCCAACTCGGAGAGCGGTCGCCGGACGGGAGGCTGCTTCCGTACAACTATGCGATGTCGCAGCTTGGACACGAGATGGGCCACCGCTGGGCCGCGTTTGTTTCCGCGAAAGTGAATGATGAAACCATTCCCCTTGGTCCCACCCACTGGGCACGAGGATTGCAAGCCGAGGCGGCGTTTCCTTATCAGCGGCCCACGGAGGCGTCCGCGATGGGCGGAGGCGTCTGGCAGGATAACTTCGATGGCACCTACACTCAGCTGGATGATGACTACTACGTGCCCGCGACGGGGTATTCACATCTTGACCTGTACCTGATGGGCTTGATCTCGGCCGCGGAGGTGCCGGACTTCTTTATCCTCAAGAACCTTGTGCCGGTCGGCAAAGACGCAAACGGCCACCCGATATTCAAAGCCGACCGCACAAAAGTGACCATCCAAGACGTCATCGCCATTGAGGGGCCGCGCTTACCGGATGTCGATCACTCCCAAAGAAAGTTCAATACCGGGATCGTCGTTATTGTCGAGCACGGGCAAAAGCCGAGCCCCGAACTCATCGACCGAGCCAACGGCATTCGCCAGCAATGGATCGACTACTGGGTGACGACCACCGGACACCGCACGTCCATGGCGGTGAATCCGCACTGAGCGTTCCTGCTGGAGCACATTTACGTGGGAGCACATCCTGGTCAGCAGTCTCACGGTCGTGAGTAGAGGTCGATGATTTCCTCAATCGCATGCTGACACACGGCACAAAATTCCGGCCCTGAAATCATGATGCAGCGCTGCTGCGGCCGGTAGTAGCCGTTTTCATACATAGCGCCTGCGAACGCTCCCACCTTGTTGGCGTAAGGTCCTTCAGCGAGGTAGTGCTCTTGTGTTTCACGCGCCTTACGCCGGGCTTCGTCGAACTCGGCAGCGGGCCGGCCTTCGGCGCGCATATGCTCGATCTGCTTCTGTGAATCGCGAATACTGTTCTCGTAATCCTCCTTCGGCCATGGAGTGGGAATCGGTGTGCCGGGAGCAACCAGAGTTTTCCACTTCAGATCGTGCGGGTCCAGCAGGGCGGTGATGTTTGGTTCCCAGGGTTCGACGCGAGTGTTAGCTGGCGAGTAGGCCACGTTCGCGTTGAAGTAATACTCATCCCCGAGATCCGCGAAATGATGGCCGAACTCATGAACAAACACGCGAACGGCCGCCGGGTAGTCAATGCTCACGCTGGCATAGAGACCGAATATGCCTCCATTGCCATACGACTTTTCGTTCATCACAATTCCCATCACGTCGTAAGGGGCGAAAGACGCCAGATTGCGAATGGCCCGATTATCGAACGAAAGCGCATAACGCTCTTCCCCAAAAACATCGAACTGTGAGCCGAAAAGAGTGTTGCGGTGAATACCAGCGGAAGGGTGCGATACACCCGAATCCGGGGAAGGAGAGCAGATCGCCCACACGTTAAAATCCTTACGCCGCTCTTTGAATGGGGAGAAGGTGAAAACTCCCTCTGCCAGCCGACGTATGTCTTTCTCGCATTTATCCTGCTCGGCCGCGGTGTAACCTTCACCCAGAAACAGCAAATCCACCTTGAGTGCAGAGTCGCCGTTTTTCTCGATTTCAAACACGCGCCCGGAGAAGGGCGGCTTCGAAGTATCAACGTTCTTGTCTTTCGGATCGATGTCAGTTGACCAGATCTCACGAAAGGTGTTCTGCGGGTCGCGTTTTTTTAAGACGATTTGTACCGGAGCTTCTGGAGCAGCGAAACGAAGTGATTCGTGGAAAGTGCGGGTTGCGTTTTTCGCTTCGTCGGTGGTCACCCACTCGCCGTAAATGGATGAGAAGCCGCGTGAGTACAAGACACGCCGGCTGCCTAGGTCCCTGACTTCGAAGAAGTACGTGCCTCGGTTCGTGGCGTCGATTGGCTTATTGGAGTTCCCGGCCCATGGCAGAGGTTCAATAACAACGCGGTCAACGCTGAACAATTCCTGTGTGACGTTGCCGGTGTGGAAGTAATCCAGGCGCATTGTTGCTGGCATACCGGCGGCAGCGTCCAGCGCGCAACTGATAATAAGGATGAGCGAAATTGCGATTGCCAGGTTCTTCAAGCGCATAAACACCTCAGCGATGGGCAAAGATTGCGACTTACTTACTGGGCGCGCCTTCCCTACCGATTTAGGGCACGAGCCGATCAGCAGAAACTGGCACTCTGTCTAGATGAGAACGACTTCCTGTTGTATGCGGCCCGTCACCTCGGCCGCCCCGGTTCGCACCAGCATGTTGACCTCGCTGCGCAGACCAAACTCCGGCAGATAAATGCCGGGCTCGATGGAGAAACAAGTGTTCGGGATCACTTCGCGCTCATCGTAGGATTCGAAATTGTCCATGTTGGCGCCGTTCCCATGAACCTCGGTACCAATCGAATGCCCGACACGGTTGTGAAGGTATTGCCCGTATCCCGCAGCTTTGAGC
>Ga0187817_10000846_pt1 | contig 14025 bp, 15 predicted proteins | sample NC_wetland_sal_i_17_FD_132431 | JGI IMG/M metagenome (GOLD analysis project Ga0187817, IMG submission 132431) | Wetland sediment microbial communities from Neuse River Estuary, North Carolina, USA - SO4_2 | ecosystem: Environmental > Aquatic > Freshwater > Wetlands > Sediment | place: USA...
GGTGCCGGCGAGCATGGGCGTGGCCATCTTCAAGTACCGGCTGTACGAGATCGACCGGATCATCTCCCGCACCCTGGCGTATGCGATCGTGACCGGCCTGCTAGTCGGGGTGTATGCGGGCCTGGTCCTGCTGGCCACCCGGATCCTGTCGTTCCACAGCACGGTGGCGGTGGCGGCTGCGACGCTGGCCGCCGCGGCGCTGTTCAACCCGCTGCGGCGGCGGGTGCAGCTGCGGGTGGACCGGCGGTTCAACCGGGCCCGGTATGACGCGGACCAGATGGTGGCCGCGTTCGCGGCCCGGCTGAACGACGCGGTGGACCTGGATTCGGTCCGCGATGACCTGGCTGGAGTCGTACAGCAGGCGCTGGAACCGGCCCACCTATCGGTATGGGTCAGTCGGCGGACCTGAGGCAAGCCGCCGCCGGGCCCGGCCGGGCGGGCCACGATGGAACTCGCGCGAGGCTGTGCTCGGTCGGGATGACGGTTCCGGTCCGGTGAAGTAGCGTCGATGGCGTGATGATGACCGCCGAGGGCGCCGTGCTGCTGCTGATCGACCTCCAGGAGCGGCTCGTGCCGGCCATCCACGACCACGAGGCCGTCGTGGCCCGGGCCGCGCGGCTGGCGGAGGCGGCGCAGCTTCTCAACGTGCCCATCCGCGCGACGGAACAGTACCCGGTCGGCCTCGGCCGGACGGTCGCGCCGCTCGCGCCCTACGCGCAGGCGGTCCTGTCCAAGACGACGTTCTCGGCAGCGGAAGACCCCGGCTTCCACGAGCTGCTGCCGACGGGAGCAGCGGAGATAGTCGTGGCCGGGGTCGAGGCCCACGTCTGCGTCCTGCAGACCGCGCTCGGCCTGCTCCGTCCCGGCCACCGCGTGTTCGTGGTCGCGGACGCAGTTGGCTCGCGTGACCCAGCGGACAAGGCCGTTGCGCTCGACCGCGCCAGCCGGCATGGAGCCGAGATCGTGACGTCGGAGATGGTCCTGTTCGAGTGGCTGCACGACGCCGAGCACCCCAGGTTCCGCGAGGTGCAGAAGCTTCTCAAGTAGGCCGTCAGGACTAGCCTTCGACGTTCAGCGTGCTCAGGGTACTGGTGGGCATGTCCATAGCCTCCAGCAAGGACCGTAGTTCGTTCCGCTCACCGGCGGTGACCCTAGCGTGGCTGCTGCTGAGGCTGGCCACGAGGAGGTCAACCAGTTCTTGCCATTCACCCGCGCTAGCCATTGACCGCAGTCCGTCAAGATCCACGGGCGGCACCCGATCGGCGTAGTGCTCAGGAAGGGCCTGGGTCCTCGCGATGACCTCAGGTTCGTTCATTGTTGACCCTCCTTCGGGTTCCTGATTACCCCCGGACTGCCTTCCTCGGGCCAGGCGGCCCAGATCCTGCCGTCGGGTTGCACGATGACCGTAATACCGACGCCATCGCGCTCGCCGAGGACGCGCCAACGGTGATTTGGCTGCAGCACCGGCGGCACGTCCGGGGAGCGTGCGACGTCCGTGATGTGATCGACGATCCGGCTGTCATCCCAGCTGGCTGGGAACTCCGTCTTCTCGGGTGTGCCCGTCCCGGGCCGGTGTCCGCCACCCCATTGATCGCCGTCGAGAATGTGCGTGGCGCGCTCCGGCGAAAGGCACAACGAATCTGCCCCAGGTCGGCTTGCGCGATCTTCTTCCGATACCTCTTCCCAGGCCGCGGATGACGGGGGGCCATCCGCTGCGTGCTGCGGATGGCCGTCCGCGGATGCCGGCTGCTGGTCGGTCGCTGCCAGTGCCTCGTAATACTCCGTGCGGTCTCGTGTCTCCGCTGGCCGGATGTCCCCTGAACCATCGGCGGGCTGACTGAGCTCACTATCGTGCTTGTGGTCATCCCCGTCCATGCCGGAATGTCCATCGGCCGACATCCTGGAGCTCCTCTAGCTGTCCGTGTTCAGTCTATAGCGGACAGTTAGATACACGTGCTGAAGGTCCCGGCACCCAGGTTCTGCGAGGTCAGGAGCTCCTAAAACGAGCTGGTGCCCGGTTGTCCGGGCGCCCGGAAGAGGACCGCGCCGGTTACGTAGCCGCCGCCCGCCGGGCCGCCGACTACGGTCTTGGCCACGTTCGTGGAGGGCTTGTACCAGTCGACGAAGCTGTACGGGTACTGCCCGTCGCAGCCGCCACCGACCAGGAGCGGCAACTGGTTACCGATGGCGCCGAGCGGCTGGACCGTCCCGGCATTCGCGGCGCCGGGGATGGTGAGGGTCGTTGAGGTGCCGTTCGAGTTCAGCTTCTCCAGCCAGGTCGAACCGCAGGCGGCGGCCTCGGCGTACGTCCCGCTCGGAAGGTGCCAGGCGCCGAGGAAGGTCCCCTCGTCACGCGAGGAGGTCAGCGGCTCAGGCCGGCCCCCGGAGAGCGGGTAGGCCAGCAGCTGTCCTCCCCCGCAGTCGGCCACCACGCTCTTGCTGTTCCACCAGTTCAGACCCGCGCACGAACCCGGGCCGTGCGTCGCGAGAGCGCGGATCGGCTGGCCCGAGTTGGACACGACCTCGAGGCCGTTCTGCGTGTTCAAGACCAGCTCGGTGCCGCTCGCGTTCTCCAGGAAGTGACCGTCAAACGCACCCGCCTGTGGGAATTGGGTCGGGTAGGACAGCTCCAGCGCACCCGTCAGGCTGAATCGCTCCAGCGGCAGGGACGCGCCCGACGACGTGGTCCCGGGCTGGAGCAGGATCGCCGCCCCCCCGGGCCGGGAGAACGCGATGCCAGGGAAGGGGTCGTCGGAGGAGACCGTGAAGCTGCTGGCCCGACCGGTGTGCAGGTTGAGCACGGTGATCCGCGCGGTCGTCAGGCCCGGGTTCACGGGGAAGAAGAGGGCGTCGGCGCCGTTCCCTGACCAGTCCTCGAGAATGGTGTTGGCCGGAGCCGGGCCGAGCCGGTAACGCTGGCCGCCCGGCGAGACCAGGTACAGCGTTCCCCGGCCGCTGGACGCCTTCGACTTGGCCACGTCGGCCAGGATCCAGCCCCGGCCGACGCTGTGCCACGGCGCGCCGGCCCAGCCCGCGGCCGAGTCGACGGCCCGGGCCGCGGTCGCGCCGCCGCTTATCACGCCGATCAGGACCACGACGCTCAGCCAGACGTCGGCCAGGCGCTTCCTGAGCCGGGGGGTCCGCGTCCGAGAGAATGTGCGCATCCGAGCCTCCACCAAGGTCCTGTAGTCGCGCTCGCGCCCCAGCGGCCGACCCGCGCAACTATGAGGACGCTTACCCCGATAGTCCGGTTGGCGTGTTACTCGGAGAGCGGGTGGCCGGCGAGTTCCTACAGGCCGGTCGTCCGGTCGACCAGCTCGCGGAGCAGGTCGGCGTGACCGTTGTGCCGGGCGTACTCGTCGATCATGTGGGCGTACAGCCAGCGCAGGTCCACGGTGACCGTCTCGTCGCCGAACGTCTCATCCAGCGACCTGTCCTGGACGGCCAGCCGGGCCTGCGCGACCTCCTCCGCGTACGTCGCGAAGTCGTCCTCGGCCCCGGCCGGGTCGGCCAGCGCGAACTCTTCGCCCTCGCGGTGCTCGGCCGACTGGTACAGATCCTCGACATCGGCGCCCGCGAACCTGATCCGGAACCAGATGCGCTCGTTACCCGCCATGTGCCGCACCAGCCCGAGCAGTGACAGCGCCGACGACGCCACCGGCCGCGCGGCGAGCTGCTGCCCGGTCAGCCCCGCGCATTTCCGCAGCAGCGTGGCCCGGTGATAGTCCAGCCAGGCGTCGAGCCGGATTCGTTCGCCTGCGACGTACGGCGGCTCAACACGTTCCGCATCAGGTGCGATCCAGGTCATGACCCCGGATCCTCCCAGATCATCAACATAGACATCCAGAATTGCATCTGCTAAATTTTCTTAGCAGATGCAAGAAGGGGTGCTGTGGAGATCTCTGACCTGACGGGGGACGACCTGCTGCGCGTGCTCGCGACCCTGGCCAACCCGCACCGCCTGAGGATCGTCGCCGCCCTGGCGGAAGAGCGCAACTACGTCAGCCAGCTGGCCCGCGAGTTGGAGATAAGTCGCGCCCTGCTGCAGGTTCACCTGCGGAAGCTGCGGGCCGCCGGGCTGGTGTCCGCCGTCCTAGAGCTCTCGGACGACGGCAAGGCGATGAAGTATTACCAGGTAACGCCCTTCGCGCTGTATCTGACCCCGCAGGCGATCATGGTCGCGGCGCGGACCCTGGGCGAGGATAGCTATCGAGACGCGGAGCTCTTGAGATGAACCCAAATGATGACCTCACCCTGGTCATTTCGCTGGCCATAGCCGTCGTGTTCACGGTCTGGGTGATCGCCCGGCAGCTCAGCGCCTCCAGGCAGGCCCGGGCGGCGCTGACCGGCGGCGAGGAATACCGTGCCCTCGCCGACGAGTACCGTCGCCTCAGCGACATGGCGATCACCGCCCAGGAACACGTCGACCTCAGGCTCACCGACCTGAGCGTGCGCATGGATGAGCTTCGGGATCAGCTGGACCAGATGCAGCGCATCCTCAAGGAAGTCGAGTAGCCGCCGGGGTCACCGGCGGCGGCCCGCCCTCGTGCTAGTGCGGTTCTGAGGTGCGCTCTGCGTGGGCGGCGGCCCGCAGTGGCCGGTCGGCGACCCAGACGGCGATCTGGGTGCGCGACCTGAACCCCAGCTTGGCCAGGATGTTGGCGATATGCCTGGCCACGGTGGGCGAGCTGATGGACAGCTCGGCGGCAATGGCCTTGTTGCTGCGCCCGGTGGCCACCAGCGCCGCGATCTCGTGCTCGCGGGGGGTGAGCGAGCCCGGCGGCTCCGCCGCCACCTGGTAGCCCTTCACCGCGCTCAGCATCCGCCCGTTACCGTCGGGTACCCGCGGCGACAGGTCCTTGTCCAGGGCCAGGGCGATCGCTTCCTCGCTGCCCAGGGCCAGCCCACGGGCCCACAGTCCCGCGACCACGGCATCGCCCAGGCGCCGGGCCGGAGCGAGCAGGCCATCGGTGCGGGCGCCGGCCAGCGGCGGCAGCCCGGCGCTCTTGCGCAGCGCGGTGGCCGCCGAGACCAGCTGCACCGCCAGCTCGGGCCGGTTCTCGTGAGCGGCCAGCGCGGCGAACGCCTCCAGCCCGCGGGCCGTGCCGATGCGTGACCCGGTCGCCTGGCTGAGCTCGATGCTCCTGGTCAGGTGCCGCCTCGCCTGCTCGATCGCGCCCAGGTCCATGGCCACCCGGCTGAGGCCTGCCAGGCAGCGCGCGATCTCCGGGCGGGCGCCGACCTCCTGCAGGATGGCCAGCGCCTCGACGTACCGACTGTGCGCTTCGCCGGGGTGACCGCGGAACCGGGCCAGGTCGCCGAGGCCGAGCAGCGCCCGCGCCACTCCCCATTGCTGGTCGATGCGCCGCATCACGCCGACCGAGGCATCGGCCAGCAGCTCGGCCTCCCGGAGCTTGCCGGCCGCGGCCGCGATCGCGGCCTGGGTGCCCAGCGCGTAGCCCTCGTTCCACCCGTCCCCAGCGGCCTGCGCGATCGACAGCGCCTGCTCCGCGGTGCTCGCCGCCTCCTCTGTCCGCCCCATGTGCAGGGCGATCTCGGCGAGCAGGTTCAGCGCGGACGCCGTCCAGTACTGATCGCCGGCCGCCCGGCACAGCTCCAGCCCGGCGCGGGCCAGGGCCTCGGCCGCGACGCGATCGCTGGGCAGGGTGAGCTGGGCCTGCACGACGGTGGCCGCGCCCCGGAGCCCGGAGGGAACGTCCGGGGCATCCAGGGCCAGCAGGGAGTCCAGCCACTCGCGGCCTTCGGCGAAGGTGCCCCAGACGATCCAGCACGGGCTGACGGCGGCGCACATGCGCATCCCGGTCTCCGCGTCGCCCTGGGCCACGCACCAGGTCAGCACCTGGACCACGTTCCTGGCCTCGACGTCGTACTGGCGCAGGGCGTTCACCCGCTCCGACCAGGAGGCCGGGACCCGCGCCATCCCGATCGCCCCGTTCCGCTCCGCGATCCGGACGGCGTAGTCGCGCAGCGCGAGGCGGAACCTGGCCGACTCCCCGGCCTCGTCCAGGCGCGCCGCGGCGTATTCCCTGATGGTGTCAAGCATCCGGTACCGGGCCTCGCCCATCACCGCGGGCTCGAGCGCGACGAGCGACTTGTCCACCAGCGCGGTGAGCAGGTCGAGCACGTCCGGCGCGGGGATGTCGTCGTCGGCGCATACCTCCTCGGCCATCTCCAGCGACCATCCGGCGAGGACGGACAGTCGGCGGAACAGGATCCGTTCCGGGACGGAAAGCAGCTCGTAGCTCCACTCGATCGCCGCGCGCAGGGTCTGCTGGCGGGCCGGAGCGGACCGGTCGCCCGTGGTGAGCAGCTCGAGCCGGTCACCCATGCGGGCGCTGATCTGCTCCGGTGACAGCACCCGGACCCGCGCCGCGGCCAGCTCGATGGCCAGTGGCATCCCGTCGAGCGCCCGGCAGATGGCGGCGACTTCCGCGGCGTTGCCCGGGCCGAGGGAGAACCCGGGCCGGGACGCGGCGGCCCGGTCGGCGAACAGGCGGATGGCCTCGTACCGGTGCGCGTCCTTGGCCAGGCGTTCGGCGTCCTCGGGCGCCACCGAGAGCGGCGGCACCTCCCACGCGGTCTCGGCCGCGATGCGCAGCGGCTCACGGCTCGTGCTGAGCAGCCGCAGCCCCGGCGAGCTGGCCAGCAGTCGCTGGCCCAGCTGCGCGCACGCGTCGATCAGGTGCTCGCAGTTGTCCAGCGCCAGCAGCAGCCGGCGCGGCCGCAGCGCGTCGGCGAGCGTATCGAGCAGCGGGCGCCCTGGCTCCTCACTGACGCCGATGACCGCCGCCACGCGCGAGGCCACCAGCTCGGGCTGGCGCAGGTCAGCCAGCTCCACGAACCAGGCCCCGTCAGGAAACTCGTCCTCCGTCGCGGCCAGGATCCGTAGCGCCAGCCGGGTCTTCCCGATCCCGCCGGGCCCGCACAGGGTCAGCGCGCGCGCCCGGCGCAGCATCCGGCCCGCCTCGGCGATCTCGCGCTCTCGGCCGATGAAGCTGTTCGGTTCCTGGGGCAGCTGGGCCTGGACGCCGGCGGCGGGCATGCCTTGAGTAAACCCGAACGACCACCCTGCGGGAATGGGTTTAGGCACTTTCCGACGCGTTTGGTGACAAGAAGATCCCCCGGCGTAACGGCAATTGCGCGTCCGGGCCCGTGTTGCCGCAACCGGGCGGGCCGCTACGGCGTCCAGGAAGGCATGAGAGCGTGGCATACCTCCCTGACCGTGACCGCCATCGCGAGCGCGGTCCTGCTCACCGCGGGGACCACGGCCGGCGTCGCCGCGGCCAGGCCGGCCGGCGGTACCGCGCACGCCAGCGTGCCGTGGGGCCGCGTCGGGGCCGGGTGGGTCCTGGCGCAATATACGACCGCGCCGCCCGGGCCCGGCGCCGCGTCCGGGCCTGAGATGCTCTATCTCATCAGCCCAGACGGGACCAGATACGAGCTGGCCAACTGGCCTGACTCGCGCACCGCGCCGTTCCTGCTCGCCTGGTCACCAGACGGCAAGCGCGCGCTGTTCCAGGTCTTGTCGGGCCAGGGCGGGGTCGAGCAGCTGACCCTCACCACCGACCAGGTGAGCACCTTCGTCATGCAGGGATCCGCGACGCCGATCGGGTACACGACGCCGGACGGACTGAACATCGTGGCGTCCCGGCCGTCACCGCCCGGTTACAGCCTGGCCCGGTACAGCCTGTCCGGCCGGCTGACCAGAGCGCTCGGGTCCTCGGCGGACGGGCAGGTGCTGTACGCGCCGTCGGGCACCGAGTTCGTCACCGGGGCCAGCGACGGCCTCAAGCTGGTCAGCAACGGCGGTGCGCTCCTCCGTCAGCTGCCCGTTCCCGGGACGAGCGCGAATTTGTGTAACCCGGTCCGCTGGTGGGACAGCAGCACGGTGCTGGCGTCCTGCCCACCGCCGAACTCGAGCAGGTCGCAGGTCTGGCTGGTCCCGCTGAGCGGCAGGCGACCTACGGCGCTGACCCCGCTGCGCGGCGTCAAGACACACGACCTGGGCGACTTCGACGCGTGGTCATTGCCCAGCGGCCTGTACCTGCAGTCGGCCGGGGCCTGTGGCACACTGCAGATCTTCAAGCAGGCGCGCAACGGGTCGGTCACGCTGGTGACGGTGCCGCACACCGAGGGCGACAACCACGTGCTGACCGCGCTCGGCTCCCGGCTGCTGATCCAGGCGCCGACCAGCTGCGACGGCGGCGTGTCGCTGCTGTGGTTCGACCCGGGGACCCGGGCCGAGCAGTGGGTCTTCCGGACGCCGTCGACCGCGGCGGGCATTGTGGCCGCCATCCCCTTCTACAGCCGGGAGAACCGCAACCTGTGACGACCCGTCCGGGCCGCGCCTGAGCCCGGTCAATATCGTGGGTGGATCGGATTGACGTTTCCGCCTGCACCGCGGACTGACCGGGACGGCTTGATGGAACCTACTGCCACGATGCCCGCCACGCCGGTGCGCGCGACCGAGCACGAGTCGGTCGAGGAACGGACGCGCCGCCTGGCCGCCGCGCGGCGGCGGGCCACCGCCCTCCTGGCGGCGGTGACGGTCCTGTTCGTGGCCGTCACCGTGGCCGGCGTCCACGGGATACTCCTCGGGTACGTGCAGGCCGGCGCCGAGGCGTCGATGGTCGGCGGCGTGGCCGACTGGTTCGCGGTCACCGCGCTGTTCCGCCACCCCCTGGGCCTGCCGATCCCGCACACCGCCGTGATCGTCGAGCGCAAGGACCAGTTCGCCGTCACCCTCGGCCGGTTCGTGCAGGAGAACTTCCTCAACGCCGACGTGCTGGCCGACCGGATCCGCGCCGCCAACCTCGTCCCGCGCCTGGCCGCCTGGCTGACCGACGAGGCCAACGCCGCCAAGTTCGCGGGGTACGCCGCGGACGCGGTGGTCACCGTCGCCGAGGCGTTCCGTGACGAGGAGGTCCAGCAGGTTCTCACGGCTGAGCTGACCCGGCTCGTCGATTCCGTCGAGGTGGCGCCGCTGGCCGGGCGGGCCCTACGGGTCGTCATCGCGGAAGGCCACCACGCCGGGCTGTTCAACGTCCTGCTGTCCGGGGCCGACCGTTACCTCGCCGACCATTACGAGGAGTTCCGCCAGGTCTTCGCCGGCGAATCGCCCCGCTGGGTGCCCGACGCGGTATACCGGCGCGTCTTCGACCGCCTGTACAGCCGCCTGCGCCAGCGGCTGGTGGCGATGGCCGCCGATCCGAACGACGATTCCCGGCGCCAGTTCGATGCGTGGGTGGCCGGGCTGCCCGACCGCCTCGAGACCGACCCTGAGCTGCGGGAGCGCGGGGAGCGCATCAAGCGCGACGTGCTGGGCAGCACCGCGCTGCGCGACTGGTCCTCCTCGCTGTGGCAGCAGGCCAAGCAGGCCCTGCGGGCCCAGGCCGCCGACCCGACCTCTGAGCTGCGCCGTCGGCTGGCCGAAGCGCTGGTCGTGGCGGGCCAGCGCCTGGCCTCAGACGACCGCCTGCAAGGCGGCCTGGAGCGCATGGTCGAGTCGGGCGCCCGGGCGCTGGCCGATCAGTTCCACGACGAGCTCGCCGACCTGGTCACGGGGACCATCGAGCGGTGGGACCCGTCCGAGACGGCCAGCCAGCTGGAACTGCTCCTCGGCCGCGACCTCCAGTTCATCCGCATCAACGGCACGGTGGTGGGCGCGGGCGTGGGGCTGATCCTGCACGCCATCGTCCTGGCTCTGGCCTGAAAGGTGGTGCCATGGCACACGACAGGCAGTGGGTTGTTGACTCGCTCCGTCGCCTGGGGTACATGCAGGCAGCTGACGAGGCGGCTCAGGTGCTGCCGGATCAGGTCTCCGCGGAGCAACTCCTCGATTTCGCCGACCGATACGGCATCTCGCGAGACGAGGTGATCAGCCAGATGGGCGGCAGCCCGTGAGGCCTGCCGCTCGGCCGGCCGCTGGATAGGAGCGCGTGTGCGGGTCGTGGTGGCGGGAGCCGGGTTCGCCGGGCTGATGGCGGCGGACCGGATCGCCCGCCAGTCCCGGCCCTAAGCACCAGCTCCGCGAATCTAAGTACTCGCGGCCCCGGATCCTAGGCGATTGCCCGATCCGCGCCGCGCGGTCTTAGCGGCACTCTCGAGATAACGCCCCGTTACGTTACCGAGGAGGCCGCGATGTTCCACTCCGTCGTTCAAGCCGTCGGTCAGGCCCGGCTCGCGGACCTGCACCGCGAGGCCCAGCGCGATGCGCTGGTCCACGCCGCCCGCCAGGCTCGCAGCGCGCGTCGGCACCGACCCGCGGTACCCGCGGTCAGCCGAATAGGTGCAGCCGGTGCGCTACGGCGGCGGCCTCGCCGCGTGATGCCACGTTGAGCTTGCCGAGGATGTTGGACACGTGCACGCTGGCGGTCCTGGGCGAGATGAACAGCTCGCCGGCGATCTCACGGTTGCCGCGCCCGGCCGCCACCAGGCGCAGCACCTCCTGCTCGCGAGCAGTAAGCCCGAACGGCACGCCTCCGCCTGGCCCACCCGCCCGAGTTCGATCTCATGGCCCGCATCGCCGGGCTCCGGTTGCGGGAACGCTGGGGGGACTGGAGCGGTGAGCCTTTCACCGCCAGCAGCTGGCGCCACATCAGTATCTACGAACCGCCCACCAAGAGATCGGCCGCGCACGGCGGGAAGATCATCCAGCCGGCGACATCGGTGCCTTCGTGGCCGCACTGCAGCTCGTCGTCAGCGGGCTCCAGGTGCTTCAGCTCGGTGAAGCGGACGGTCAGCTGCTCATTACCCGCCTGGTGTCATACCGCGACCCCGCCCTCGCGATCCGCTGCGGATTGCCGCCGACGGTCCCCTAGATACGGAGTGCGCTGCGCCGCGGTTTCATTCAAACGCGAGAAGCTGGCCGGCTTGGTCCTGCGCCGCCCGTTCCGGACCGGCGTTTGCGGCGTCCGGCCTGCGGTGGGGTTACCGGCTCGCCTGGCGTCCGGCCTGCCCGTCCGGCTGTTCGGCGTCCTGGCCGGGGGGATCGGCGTGCCCGAGGTCGCGATCTGCCTGACCACGTGATCCCCGGCCGCCACCTCATGGTGGGCGGCGGAGATACCCGCCGCGTCCTGCAGCCGCTGCAGATCGCGGACCTGCCCGCGCTCGGCGAGCGCGACGACCATGCCCGACGCCCCGGCCCTGGCCGTGCGCCCCGAGCGGTGCAGGTAATCCTTGGAGTCGGCCGGCGGATCGTACTGTACGACCAGGTCGACGTCATCGACGTGGATGCCGCGGGCGGCCACATCGGTAGCGACCAGGACGCGCGGGTGCCCGGCAGCGAACGCGTCAAGGGCCCGCTGACGCTGACTCTGGTTGCGGTCACCGTGGATGGCGCCGGCGCTGACCCCGGCCCTGACCAGCTGCTTGGCAAGGCGGTCGGCGCCGTGCTTGGTTCGAACGAAGAACAGCGTCCGCCCTGGGCGACTGGCGATCTCCGCCGCGACGGGCACCTTGTCCTGCGCACTGAGGACCAGCACGCTGTGCTCGGCCGGGCCGCAGTCGACCGCGGCCGGGACGGCGTGCAGCGAGGGATCGCTGGCGTACGAGGTCACTAGCTGGCCTACTGCGCGGTCCAGCGTCGCGGAGAAGAACATCCGCTGGCCGCCGGGCGGAGTGTCGTCGAGGATCCGGGTGACCGCGGGCATGAATCCGAGGTCGGCCATATGGTCGGCCTCGTCAAGCACGGTGATCTCGACGCCGCTGAGCCTGCAAGCCCTGCGTTCCAGCAGGTCGATGAGCCGGCCCGGCGTGGCCACGACGATGTCAGCGTCGCGGACTCTGTCGATCTGCCGCCCGATCGGCACCCCCCCGTAGACCGTGGCGATGCTCACGCCCACGCGGCGGCCTAGCGGCTCGAGCACGTCGGCCACCTGCTTGGCCAGTTCCCTGGTGGGGACGAGAACCAGCCCGCGGGGCTCCTTCTGCTTCCGCGGGGATAGCGTGGCCGATAGCCGGGTTAGCAGCGCGAGGCCGAAGGCGAGCGTCTTGCCGGAACCGGTCTGCGCCCGGCCGAGAACGCTGCGGCCCGCTAGCGCATCGGGAAGCACCCGGGCCTGAATGGCGAACGGTTCCCGGATGCCGCTCGTCGCCAGCGCGCTGACCAGGCGATCATCAACGCCGAGCGCGCTGAATGTGACCGCAGTCGGCTGCGGCAGCGCGGCGGCGGCGGCCAGCGCCTGGTCTAGCCCGGTATGCGGACCATCGTTCCGCGTCGGCGACGGCTTGTTTGCGGCGGGCCCGCGCCGCTGCCGTTGTGGTTCCCTGATGCCGCTGCGGGACGGCGTGCGCCGACCGCGGGCGTTGTGGGGCATGCTTGAGCTCCATCGTGGTTTGGGGTCGCGTCATGTTCGAAGACGTCTAGGACAGCATCGAAGGGCTGCCTGACCGAAACCGGACTGCTCACACAAGCGACCGCGCGGGCTGCTCACCCGCGAGAGTGGCGGTAAGGACCGCCGCCGCAAGTGTAAGGCCCCCAGCACGGTGCCGTATTCCCCGGACGGACGGGAATGAACCGGGCACTGGATCGGTTGTGCTCGCTGGCCGTAGTCGTCTTGTGTGTGTTCGTGTCATTTGCACGCTCGCGGAGAACGATGTTGCGGGCGCGCGCTTCAGGGATCTGGGGAAAGTCGCGTCGAGAACCCGGCCCGGGTGCCGCATCGTGCGGACCTGTATCCAGCCCCTGTAAGGAGCATCATGACGCAGGGAACCGTCAAGTGGTTCAACGCGGAGAAGGGCTACGGCTTCATCTCCCGCACGGACGGACCGGACGTCTTCGTGCACTACTCCGTGATCGACGGCGGCGGCTTCCGCAGCCTCGAGGAGAACCAGCACGTGGAGTTCGAGGTGACCCAGGGCCCGAAGGGCCCGCAGGCCACCTACGTCCGCGCCGCCTGAGCCGCGGGCAGGCCCGGCACCTGCTGGTGCCGGGCCTCAGATCTCCAGAATGGAGCCTAGATGGCGCGAGTTCTTTACACGGCGGCGGCAACGGTCACTGGCGGCCGGGCCAGCGGTCACGGGCGCACGAATGATGGAGCCCTGGATGTGCAACTCCGCTCGCCGAAGGAGATGGGTGGCGAGGGTGGCGGCACGAACCCTGAACAGCTCTTCGCCGTAGGCTATGCGGCCTGCTTCGAGAGTGCTCTGGGCGTGGTCGGCCGTCGCGAGCGCGCTGAGGTAGGTGACGTCTCGATCGACAGCAGGGTGAGCCTGCTTCCTACGGAGCAGCGTGGTTTCACGCTCGCGGTAGAGCTCGATGTGACCCTGCCGCAGGTTCAGGACCCCGAGCAAGCAGCACGGATCGTTGCTGCCGCACATCAGGTATGCCCGTATTCCAATGCCACCCGGGGCAACATCGACGTGAAGCTGACCGTAAACGGCCGCGACGTCGGCTGAACCGCCCCAGAACGGGACCGAACCCGGTTGATCGGGCGACCGGGCTCGGGCCGCCACTAAGCAGCGTCGGCCCGATCGGCCACCTGGTCCGCTGCTCCCGTTCGTCTGGCTATCCCGGACCGCGGCGCTGGTCACCGCTATCGTGGCCGAACGTCGGGCCGCGCCGGCCTTGCGGGATGCGCAGGGGCCCTGGGTCTGTGCCGTCGGCGGGCTGGCGTACTGAGGTACTCAAGGCGCCGTATCGGCGGCTCCGTTGGGTGCCGTTGGCGGCTGGTTCGTGTCGGTGCCGGGCGGCAGGGCGTGGGTCGCGGCGGCCTGCTCGCTGGCCAGGAACGAGCCGAGCTCGGCGATGGTGCTCATCAGCGGGGCGGGGAAGACCACGGTGGTGTTCTTGTCCACGCCGATCTCGACCAGGGTCTGCAGGTTGCGCAGCTGCAGCGCCAGCGGGTGGGCCATCATGGTGTCGGAGGCCTGTCCCAGCGCGGCGGCGGCCAGCGACTCGCCCTCGGCGTTGATGATCTTGGCGCGCTTCTCCCGCTCGGCCTCGGCCTGGCGGGCCATGGCGCGTTTCATGCTGTCGGGCAGCTGGATGTCCTTCAGCTCCAC
>Ga0187817_10000847_pt1 | contig 14014 bp, 12 predicted proteins | sample NC_wetland_sal_i_17_FD_132431 | JGI IMG/M metagenome (GOLD analysis project Ga0187817, IMG submission 132431) | Wetland sediment microbial communities from Neuse River Estuary, North Carolina, USA - SO4_2 | ecosystem: Environmental > Aquatic > Freshwater > Wetlands > Sediment | place: USA...
ACTTCCGTAACCTTATCGCCGACGAAATCGAGAAGTCGGGCAAGGTCATCCGAGTGGCCAATATCAAGCCCGAATAAGGACCCTCTGCACCGCGCGCGACAAAGCCATATTCGCTTGGAGGGATGATATTCCTATTCGCTGTTGGGATTTACGTGTTTCGCGCTTGAATATTCCCTGCTTCACTTTGCGGGGACCCCAGCCAATAGATAGCGGCAATCCACACCAAACGTCCTGCTCAAATTTGTAGACTGCAAAATGGGAGTTCTTCATGTACGCCGCGCCGCCGCTTGTTCAGACTGAGGTTTTCACCCGCATGCCCGCGTCATTGTACAAGACAGACGCGCATTCAGATTGGGTCTCACATCGCGGAGCCGGGCCGCTGCACTCGTTTCTCGAAGGACCTTCGTTCGATCGGGATGGAAATCTCTTTTGCGTCGACCTCGCGCACTCGAGAATTTTCAAGATTTCGCCAGCCGGCGAATGGAGTGTATTCGCTGAATATGATGGGGAGCCCAATGGCCTCAAGATTCATCGTGACGGTAGGATATTCGTTGCGGACTTTCGAAGAGGCTTGCTCTCGTTCGATCCGAAAACAGCTGCGATGACCGTCGTGCTGGATCACCCTCATCGTGAAGGCTTCAAAGGCCTGAATGACCTGACCTTCGCATCGAACGGTGATTTATATTTTACGGATCAGGGGCAGAGTGCGCTGGAAGATCCTACCGGGCGTATCTTTCGGTTGCGCGCGAGCGGCGAGCTAGACTTGCTGTTCAAAGGGCTCGAGGGCCCAAACGGCCTCGTGCTCAATGGAAATGAAAACATTCTCTACGTCGCTGTAACGCGCGCGAATCGGATCGTCAGCATTCCACTGCGACCGAATTACAAGGGCATCAGCAAAGCTGGAATTTTCATCCAGCTTTCGGGTAGTCCAACCGGCCCAGACGGGATGGCGCTCGACGAAAGCGGCAATCTCGTCATTGTTCATGCCGGCTTTGGCACCGTATGGGTTTTCAGCGCTCTCGGTGAGCCGGTATACCGCATCAAATCCTGCGCTGGGATGCGCACGACGAATGTCGCCTATGGTGGGTCGGACCGCAAAACGCTGTTCATCACCGAAGCCGAGCAGGGCGTCATATTGAAAGCGGCGCTTCCGACGCCCGGCGTCAAAATGTACGGGCTCTCGTAACAATGAAGCTCCCGCTCGAAGTACTGAATTTGTATCCGGCGCACGATTATACGCTGAGTGGCGCGTATGCGAGTCGTCGGGCTTCTTGCGGGCACAAGCCGTTCCTGCTTTTTGCGGGAACGTCGCACTCCTGGGACAAATTCGGATCCGACGTCGCGAAACTGGCTCAGGCGTTTCACGCGCGCGGCGTCCGTAGCGGCGACCGCGTCGCGATCATGGCGCGCAATCACGTCGGCCACGTACTGACGCTGTTTGCCGTTGCGCGGCTGGGCGCGATTATGGTTCCGGTCAATCCGGATTTTAAGGACGCCGAGGCGCGTTATGCGCTGACTCATGCCGAAGTTAGCGGGGTTATCGCGTCTCTGGAGACGCTTGCTACGGCTCGCTGTGCCATGGTGGGCCTTGGCACGACGCCCTGGACAATCCTTCTCGATGGCAGTGACGACAGCACCCCCTCGCTCGACAGCATCCTGGCTGAAGCCCGGTCCACCGAGCCGCTGAACGTCGGCACGGCCGATGATACTTGCGTGATCATCTACACGTCTGGAACAACCGGCGTCCCGAAAGGGGTCATGCACAGCCAGAGAAGCTTCGTCACCGCCGGGGAAGCTTTCGTGCAGCGCGTACATTTGCAGGAAAGTGATCGCGTCATGATCGTGCTGCCACTCTTTCACATGAATGCGCTCTTCTATTCGATCGCGGGTGCTCTCGCGGCCGGTGGAACCGCGATCATTGTGCCGAGATTCTCCGCCTCGACCTTCTGGAACATCGCGGCCGACAATGGTGCGACCGAGGTCAACATTATCGATGCGATGGGTGCAATCCTGCTATCGCGCCCTCGCAGCGAATACCGAGCGGATCATACGATCCGCGCGGCCTATGGTGTGCGCGAGAATGCCGCTACGGCATTCCGCGAAGAGTTCAATATCCATGACTTATTAAGCGGCTTCGGGATGACCGAGATCCCCGGCGTGACCTGCAATCCATTCCGCGCGCCCAACAAAGCGGGCAGCATGGGCGTGATCGGCCGGCATCCCGACCCGACCCGGCCGTGGGCGACCTGCCGCATACTCGATGACAATCGAGATGACGTTCCGGACGGAGAGATTGGCGAGCTCGCGGTCAAGACCCCGATCATCATGCAGAGCTACTTCCGCGATCCCGAGCAGACCGCTGCGGCGTTTCACGATGGGTGGTTTCTGACAGGTGATTTGGTGCGTCGTGACGCGGATGGCTTCTATTTCTATGTGTCGCGCAAGAAGGACATCATCCGTCGGCGCGGCGAGAACATCGCCAGCGCCGAGCTTGAGCGCGTCATGGGACAGCATCCGGGCGTGCTCGAGGTGGCCGCGATCGCTGTGCCGTCAGAACTCGGCGAAGACGAGATCATGGCGGTCGCGGTGCGTCGACCGGGCGTCGACCTCAAAGCGGCGGATATCGCGCAATGGTGCCGTGAGCGGCTGGCGCCTCAGAAGGTGCCGCGGTTCGTATGTTTTGTGGAGCAATTACCGCGTACGCCTACGCACAAGATCGCCAAGGAAGCACTCAGAAAAGATCACTCATTGGTCGCAAACGCCGTGGATCTGCTGCGAAATGCTACAGTCTCGTAGAAGGGAAGAATCACGTGTCTCGCCGGATTTTTAGATTAACTGTCATTATCGCTTCGCTGTTTTGTGTCGCGCCGCATGTGCGGGCAGCGGATTATCCCAATCGGGTCATCCGTCTTATCGTGCCCTATTCCCCCGGCGGCGGAACCGACGTGATGGCGCGGCGACTCGCTGCCGAGATGGGCAAGGGTCTTGGCCAAGGCATCGCGGTCGAAAATGTTGGCGGCGCGGGTGGTAATATCGGTATGCAGCAAGTCGCCAAAGCTGCGCCCGATGGTTACACGATCGTGCTGGCTCTCACCGCCCAGTTCGCTGTGAACGAGAGCCTGTACCCGGATTTGCCCTATGATCCCATAAAGGATTTTGAGCCGATCGCGCTTCTGGCCGTCGCGCCATACGTGTTGGTTGTTCATCCAAGCCTTCCAGTACACACGTTGAAGGAGCTCATCGATCTCGCGAAGAAAGAGCCGGGCAAGCTATCCTATGCTTCGGCCGGCAATGGCAGCGGCGCACATTTGTCCGCCGAACTCCTGAAAAGCATGGCTGGAATCGACATGATTCACGTGCCTTACAAAGGAGCCGGCTCCGCCTATGCCGATCTGCTGGCAGGCCGTGTCCCGGTTATGTTTTCGACCTATGCGCCCATCACCAGTTATCTCAACTCGGGAATGCTTCGTGCGATCGCAGTCAGCACGGAAAAAAGGGCCGCCGGGCTTGCCGATGTTCCAGCGATTTCCGAGACCCTGCCAGGCTATCGTTCTGACGTCTGGTACGTCATCGCAGCACCAGCTAGAACACCGCCGAATATCGTTGATCGTTTGAACAAGGAAGCGTTGACTGCACTAAAGAGTCCTGCCATCGAGACGAACTTGGCGAGCGACCTCATTCAGGTGATCGGCAGCCGGTCAGACGAAGTCAAGCCGTTCATCCAGAGCGAAATCGCCAAATGGGGCGAGGTGGTGAAGAAGTCCAAAGCGCGCATCGAGTAGGCTTCACGCGCGTCGCGAATTGCAAGCGCCGACAAAATCTGACCTGGGAGTTTCCGATGGCGCTCCGAAAGACACTTCGTTCTGACCTCGCTTGGGCCACGCCTGAGCGAATATTCATAAAAGGCTTTGACCTGTGCGAAGACCTGCTCGGCAAGCTCTCGCTTGGCGACATGGCCTTCCTCGAGATGATGGATCGACGTCCCACGGCCGCAGAATCCAATGTCTTCAACGCCATGGCGCTGACCTTAGTCGAGCATGGCCTGACACCAAGCGCCATCGCCACGCGCATGACATTGGCGGGTGCGCCCGAGGCAATGCAGGCGGCGGTTGCCGCGGGCCTTTGCGGTCTTGGCAGCGTATTTGTCGGCAGCATGGAAGCGGCCGCGCGCGTTCTTCAGCATGCGTTGCCGCCGCCGCAGGCAAGCCATGACATCGACAACTGCGCACGCGAAATCGTGAAGGCGCATATCACAGCAAAGATGCCGATCCCCGGTATCGGCCATCACTTCCACAAGCCGGCCGACCCGCGCGCAGGAAAGCTCTTTGAGATCGCGCGCGACAACGGCCTGTCCGGCTACTACGTGGCCCTCATGCAACGAATCGCAAAAGAAGCAGAACGTCAACTCGGCAAATCACTACCGATCAATGCGACCGGCGCAATCGGCGCATTGGCGAGCGAGCTCGGGATGCCCTGGACCATCGTTCGTGGTGTCGGAGTGATCGCCCGGGCCATCGGCTTGGTCGGCCACGTCCGGGAAGAGCTCAAAGACCCGCTTGCACGCGAGATCAAGACGTGGGCGGAAGAAGAGGCCACCTCGCACCGGCATTGAAGTGTCTTGTACGGTGACGTCCGGCATCGGCAACGTATTTTTGGAAGGCGGCAAACAATCGCCAAAACCTCCTTAGACGTACCGCGCACCAGACAGGGAAGCGAAAACTGTCCTGGATGGTGGCCAGAGTAGGCAGAACACCGGGTGAACAAAGTCCACGGATTTTCCACGGATCGAAGTGTGAGTTTCGCGTTGTGTTCTTAGAGGCGATCGGCGCCGGCGTGAACTACTTCGACACCGCGGTCCAGTACGGCAACGGCGAATCCGAAAAGAATATCGGCCGCGTCCTACGAAAGCTCAAACCCGACAACGTGGTCGTCGGCACCAAGGTCCGGCTGCCGACCGCCGATTTCGGTCGCATTGGCCGACGCCACGGCAAGGTCGCTCGAAGGCAGTCTGGCGCGACTTCGTCTCGATCGGGTCGACATCTTCCACCTGCACAATGCAATTACCGAGACCGGCGGCGCGGAGGCGCTCAGCATCCAACAGGTACTCGGTGACGTGGTGCCAGCGTTCGAGCGGCTGCGCCAGCAAGGCAAGACGCGTTTCCTGGGGCTCACCGCGGTCGGCGACACGGCGGCGCTGCATCAGATGATCGACGCCCGCGCCTTCGACAGCGCCCAGGTGGTCTACAATATGCTCAATCCATCGGCGGCTGCGGTGCTGCCGGTTACCCGAAAAGTGTCAATGGCGCGTCGCTGCACGCGTGCTCGCGAGAAATAATTGAGGAATTTTGTCCGGTTCATTATTTCTTTAGGGGATAAGCAGCGGCGATGGGATCAGTTTGGTGACGCGCTCAGCGGATTGAATGAAGTTCGTAATGGACTGGCTGAATAGCTCGCAAGCTACTGGTTGCTTGGTTGCAGCTGGTGCTCTGATTTATGCGAACAATCACGGTGTTTCGGTTCGAGCGCTAAGCGGCGGCGACAAGATCGTATGCAGGATGTCGCGCGGGGTGGATGGCCAGGCAACCGAAGCGTCAGTTCGCTGGGCGACCAAAGCCGAGGTTGCGATTTTGACCAAGCGCTTTGCTATGGAGCTCGGCCCGCACAACATCACTGTGAACGCGGTGGCGCCGGGCTTCGTCCGAACCGACATGACACGCAGCGGCCGCGGCGCAGCCGACTGGCAGGGGACGGAGGAGCGTTTTGCCGCGCACGCAATGATGGACCGCATCGGCGAACCCGAGGACATCACCAATGCCGTGGCCTTCCTGGCCTCACCCGAGTCGGGCTGGATCACGGCACAGATGTTGACCGTGGACGGCGGACGAATGGACTACATCGGACATGGTTGAAGGAGCAGGCGAGACTCGCCCTCGGGATTACAAGGCGATGGCGCCCCTCAAATCCGATAGCGGCCACTGACGCGGCGCATGCACCGCTGAATGTCTCATATTGGGGTTGTTCACATCATTCAACAATACTGATGTGGGCGGCCTGGATGACCTCGCCCCACCGTTTTCTCTCACCGGCCACAAATTGCGCCATGTCGGCGACTGTTCCGCCGTAAGGCTGCGCTCCCTGCTGCAGAAATTCCTTCTGAACGTCGGGCATCTGCAAAATCGCATTCGTAGCTTCATTGATGCGATTTCTAATGGCCGGCGGCGTTTTGGCTGGTGCCACGACGGCAAACCACGTGACTGATTGAAAATCCGGAAGTCCGAGCTCGCGGACTGTAGGAACATCCGGGACCAGAGCAGCGCGTTGCTGGCTGCCGACGGCGAGGATTCGCACTTTTTTTCCATTATACGCCGGCAGGGCCGAAGCCAAATTATCGAACATGATGTCGACGACGCCAACCATCAGGTCGGTCTCGGCGGGCGCCGAGCCCTTATAGGGCACATGGGTCATCTTGATGCCGGTCATGCTTTGAAACAATTCGGCGGTGAGATGTGCTGTCGATCCGTTGCCCTGCGACGCGTAGGTGATTTTGCCAGGATTAGCCTTCCCATAGGCGATCAGACCCTGCATCGTCTTTGCCGGAAATTCGGAGCGGACGACGAGAACATTCGGTACGGTTGCCAGGATGACGACGGGCTCTAATGCGGACGGATCGTAAGACAGGCTCTTGTAGAGCATCTGGTTGATGGCAATCGGCCCCGGTGGGCTCGCCAGCAAGGTGTAGCCGTCCGGATCCGCTGCGGCGACGACGCTGGCGCCGATATTGCCTCCGGCGCCGGAGCGGTTTTCCACGACGATGGATTGATTCCATCGCTGCCGCAGTTTGTCCGCTACGATCCTGGGCAGAATGTCGGCTGTACCTCCCGCCGGGAATGGTACGACAATTCGAACGGCGTGGTCGGGATAAGCAGATGTATTCTGCTGTTGCGCACGGGCAATGCCGACAAGCGTCGCGATTGCGATGATTGGCAGCAGTGCCAACGACTTCGCCATGGGCTACCCATCTGTGTCGGACGCTATTTCGTCGCCAATTCTTGTTTGTTGTCGAGTTAGCGCACGGATACTCTGCTCGCAAGAGCGCGCCGGTCGATTTTGTCGCCTATGATCGGCAGGTCATCCAGGATGACGATCTGCTCTGGTGTTTTGTAGGAAGCAAGACCGTGCTTGTAAAGATGTTGGCGCAACACCTCGAGGTCCACCTCTCGGCGCGCCGTCGGTACGATGCAGGCGCATATGCGCTCGCCGAGAACCGGATCAGGCACGCCGATCACCGCAACCTGCGCGATGGCAGGATGCGTGCGCAACAGCGCCTCGACTTCCGTGGCGCTAATCTTATCACCACCGCGCGTGATGACCTCCGTCAGGCGTCCTCTGATGACGATGTTGCTGTCGGCGTCGAAACTGGCGAGATCGCCGGTGTGAAACCAGCCGTCACGCCATTGCTCGTGACCTTGTTCACCGAGATAGCCGCTCACGCAGCAGGGTCCGCGGCCGATCAATTCGCCGGTTTGTCCGGCGGCAAGATCGTGGCCGTCGCCGTCGACGATGCGAAATTCCGTACCTCCTCGCGGCTTGCCCACTGTGCGATGGCGCACTGCCGCGGCATCGCTTGGGTCCGCCGCTGCCCAGCCGCCGAAGTCGGCGCCGCCATAGGTCGAAAGCACGATACCGCACGTCGTCGCCTCAAGTTCCCCGGCGAGCATCGGCGGTAAAACCGATCCAGCCGTGTACCAAATGCGGACCGGAGCCGTGTCGATACTGCCGAGGTTTTTGGCTAGCATGACAAGCTGCGCTGGTGTCCCGCAGACGATGGTCGGATGTTCGCGTTCGATCAAATTCAGCGCCGCATCAGCGCCGAAGACTGGCATTCCAATCACGCATGATCCTGCGATCGGCGCGGCGAGCCAAGCTGGCTTGGCGGGCCCGGTGCCCTGGGACAACACTAGGACGATATCGCTCGCGCGCATCCCAAGAAGCCGCGCTTGCACATGCGCGCGTTCGCACGCGGCCGCCAATGTATAAATGGCCAGCTTCGGGATTCCGGCGGACCCCGAAGTGGGAAGAGCGTGCGCCGCCTCGTTGAGCCGCAATGCCGCGCGGCCATCGTCGAGCGGTCCGTCGAGACATAGCAGACCGTCGTCCGGCACTGTGATCCGCAGCGGCCGCAGATCGAGCCGCGCGCAGATTTCATCCACTTCCGCGACGTAACCGCGTTCACGAAAACGTGTGCGGCTGATCAGCACGCGCGGTCGCGCCCGCTCGACGATGGAAGTCAGTTCGCGCCGACCCTGCGCCGCAGGCACCGGGACCCAGAGCAATCCCGCCTGCTCACATGCCAGCCGCAACAAATACCATTCCGCGCAATTTGGCAGCCAGCCAAGCACCGTCGCGCCGCGCGGCAGATCGTGCTTGCGGAACCAACCTGCCGCGCGAGCGACCCACGCCGCGACCTCGCCCCAGGTGAGCCGCGTACGATCGTCCACCAGCGCCAACGCCGCCGGCCGCTCCCGCGCTTGGCGGGCGAGCGCCTGCGTGATGCTTTCAGTCAACGTCGCTCCGCCTTCTCCATCGCCTCGAAGAAATCGCTGTATGGTTCGGCCATAAATGCTTCAGGCAGTTCCTCGACGATGCGAACGCTGCACGGATCGGGGTCTTTGACGCCGACCACCGATCGAATCCACAACAGCGGCTCGCCGGCACGCGGCGGACGCGATACTATCGCCCGGACGTTCACGCCGCGATATTTTTTGCGGCCGGGACTGAGATCGCGTAGCGTCAAGACCACCTCGCGTCCCGACAAGACGTGTGAGCGATCGCGTACGAATGCTTCATATTCGGTTGCCATTGCCCTGTCCTGAAATCACAGACCCAGCGATTTCCACCGCTCGTTGACGCGGCGTTGCACGGCGGGCGAATACATCGAATCCAGCGTGGCGCGCACCGGAGTGTTTTCCGGCGGCCATTCCGGCGGCCAGGTGGAATCGAAAGCGACGGTGGCGCCGGACCGCGCGATGCGCTCTTCCGCGCTGTAGGCCGGCGTCAGTGTGTTGGCGCGGCCCTCGTAGCGCGTGACATGCGTGCCCCGGTCGGGGTGACATTTGGTGGCAAAGGCGTGGATGACGGCCGCCATGTTGAAAACGTCGACGTCCTCGTCGACAACGATGATCTTCGACATGAGCGCGCGGCGCGCGGTGAGCACCTCGACAATCTTCTGCGCCACGGCGGCGCCGCCACGGCGCACCGAAACCACCGTGAGATGCACGCCGCCTTCGGGCGGCACATAGACGTCGACCACCGGTATCTCATGCTTTTCGAGCCGGCGCTTGATGGCGATGGCGCCCGATATCGACGTCGTGGTGGCGCTGGAATCCATGAAGCCGGTGGTATCGAGCGTGAGGATCGGATCGCGCCGATGCGTGATCGCGGTGACGCGGGCGCAGATGGCGTTGCCCATCTCGCCGCTGCGATAGCCCGGATACTCGCCGTACGGCCCCTCCTGCGCGATGCGGTCAGGATAGACCTCGGCTTCGATGACGATTTCCGCTGAGGCTGGCACATACAGGTCCGAGGTCTCGCACTTGATCAGCTCCACCGGCCGCTGGCCCAAACCGCCGGCCAGATCGGCTTCGTTCCCGGCGATCCTGAATGTTGCGGCGGCCGCGATGTGGCTAGGCAGGTCGGCGCCGATCACGATCGCAATCGGCATCGGCCGTCCTTCGGGAACGTAACCCTCGAGCAGCATCCTGCCCAAATGGCTGGTCGGACGTGGAAAGCCGGTGAGCAATCGCTCATTGTGGACCATGAACCGATAGGTGCCCCAGTTCACCCAATCGGTCTTGGCGTCCTTGGAAACGACCAAGTCCCAAGTGCCGAGGTAGCGGCCGCCGTCGCCTTCGTGAACCATCGGAACCGGCAGATCGAACAGATCGACCTTGTCGCCGGGGACGATGACCTCCTTGCACGGCGCGTCATTGACCATAACGGGCGGGATCAGCTTGTCCTCCCGCTCGGCATAGATCTGGTAGAGTCGCCGCAGTGGGGTATCCGCCGGCTGGCCGAGTGCCACCGCAACGCGCCGCCAGGTGGCGATCGGATTGGCGACGATCCGCATGTGCGAACCGTAGTCTTTTATATTGTTGAACAGGAATGCAGGCCCGTTGCGCTCGCAGCCGAGCCGCCCGATTCCGGACAGCTCCTGGTCCCAGTCCACCTCGTCATTGATGGTGCACAGATCGCCTGAAGCCTCTATGGCCGAAAGGAAGCTCCTAAAATCGTTGTGCGTCATGTGCGTCTCGTGTTGGACGCCGGTTGTTATCAAATCGATGCTCACAACGCCAGCCGAGGAAAACCGGCGCTCATTATTGCCGAGAAGCCGAATGGACCGATTTCTCCAACGCTTTGATGTGCCAGAATGAAGACAGCAGCGCCAGTCGTAGATGAATGTCCAATTCTGACCTAGACGGAGCCGCACATTGACTGCCAGATGAGCCGGATGCTAGGAAATGCGTGAAAAAAGCTCTGTTGCTGCGGTTCGAAGCTGATGCCGGGGTTATGAAATTACCGCCCTTCGAATACGCGTGTCCGACGACCATCTCCGAAGCGGTTGCACTTCTGGCCTCGCACGACGGTGAGGCCAAGCCACTGGCCGGTGGCCAGAGTCTAGTGCCGATGCTGGCGTTCCGCGTCGCCTCGCCGGCGCTGCTTGTTGATTTGCGCAAACTCTTGGAACTGCGGCAGATCAAAATCGCAGATAATGGCGTTACCCTCGGCGCTATGGTGCGCTGGCGCGATATTTTGGATGACACACGGTTGCGTACCGCACACCCACTGCTGGTAGCGGCAGTCGAGCACATCGGCCACTATCAAATACGCAACTGCGGCACCGTCGGCGGCAGCGTTGCGCACGCCGATCCCGCCGCCGAAATGCCGGGAATTGTCGTGACATGCGAGGCGACGATCGCGGTTTCCGGCAAAGCCGGAGAGCGGGTGATCAAGTCTTCCGACTTTTTCCGCGGTCCCCTGACGACCGCCCTGACGCCTGACGAAATCATCACGGAGATTCGCCTGCCACCGTGGCCGGCGAAGCGCCGTTTCGGCTTTCAGGAATTCGCCCGCCGGCGTGGCGACTTTGCCATGGCGGGGGCGGCTTTGTTCTACGACGAGGACGGCCAAAAAAGAGCATGCAATGCGCATGTCGGTGTCATTGGGGTCTCCGATCGGCCACTGCGCCTAGTCGCAGTGGAACAGGTCCTCAACGGCAATAAAATTGACCTAGCGTTGATCGCCAAGGCCGAAGCAACAGCGTCCGCTGCCGTCAATCCGCCGAACGATATCCATGCGGGCGGGGCCTACCGTAAAGCACTGGTGGGGGTTATGGTCGAGCGCGCTTTGAAAAGTGCAACGACCCAGCGCAATTAATCCCATGCCAGTACGATTTGAGGTCAATGGCAAGCCAGTCGGGGTCGAAGTCGAGCCGCGGTTGACGCTTGCCGACTGCCTGCGCCATCGACTGCGGCTTACAGGAACGCATGTGGGCTGCGAGCACGGTGTATGCGGCGCATGTACCGTGCTGGTCGATGGCGCCGCAGTGCGCTCGTGCTTGATGCTCGCCGTGCAGGCCGAAGATAAGAAAGTGGTCACGGTTGAAGGCCTCTCCCTTGAGGATCGTCTCACGCCGTTGCAGGCGTCGTTCCGACGACATCACGCGCTTCAGTGCGGATTCTGCACGCCCGGCATGATCACAACTGCGCACGCGCTGCTGAGCGAAGAGCCTGACTGCGACGCCGATCGTGTGCGCGAGGTTCTCTCCGGCAACCTGTGCCGCTGTACGGGCTACATCTCCATCGTCGAAGCGGTGCTCGACGCGCGCGCCGCGTATAAGCGCAGCGAGGAACGGGCATGATGAAGATCAAATCGTTCGTCGGCCAGCCGATCGAACGATTGGAAGATCTCCGGTTTGTGCGGGGCCGTGGCCAATATGTCGACGATCTCGCGCGCAAAGACATGCTGCATGCGGCAATCCTGCGCAGCTCGGTCGGCCACGGCCACATCCGCTCCATTGATATTTCACGTGCACAAAAAATTCCCGGCGTGCATTCCGTCATCACGGCTGCCGATCTCGGCACCCCGACGCCGCGCGTGCCGATGCGGCTGCACCCGATGCCCGAATTCGAGGTGTTCGGGCAGCCGATCATGGCTCGCGACAAGGTGCGCTACGTTGGCGAAGCGTTAGCGATGGTACTCGCCGAGAGCGCCGCTGCCGCCGAGGACGCGCTCGGCGAGATCGCGGTCGAAATCGAACCGCTACCAGCGGTGTCAAATCATATGATCGCTGCGAAGAACGAAACGCTTCTCTTCGAGAACAAAAACAGTAATGTCGCAATGAAATTCCGCGCTGTACTCGGCGACGCTGCGGCGGCGTTCAAGGATGCTCCATATACGCGCCGCGAGAGCTTCAGCACGCAGCGCCATACCGCGCTCACCATAGAGCCGCGCGGGCTTCTCTGCGAGTGGGATGCTGCCCGCGGAAAGCTCACGGTGTCTGGCGCCGCGAAAGTGCTGTTCTTCAATCGCAGTGTCATCGCCAGACAATTGGGCCTCAGTGAGGAGTCGATCGACATGGTGGAGTATGATGTCGGCGGCAGTTTTGGCGCACGCGGCGAGTTTTATCCGGAGGATTTTCTAATTCCATTCGCCGCGCGACACGCCGGACGGCCAGTGAAATGGACCGAGGACCGCCGCGAACACCTCATGACTATGAATCACGCGCGGGAAGCTGCATGCGATGTGGAGATCGCATGTGAGCGCGACGGTACAATCCGCGGCCTGCGCGGTCACGTCTTTGTCGACATAGGCGCCTATATGCGCACCAACGGTGCCGTCGGTGCCCGCAATATCGCGCAGTTCATGTCGGGACCGTACCGTGTGCCCAACATAGACATCGACGTATCGCTGTTGCTGACCAACAAGACACCGGTCGGCACCTACCGCGGACCGGGGCGCTTCGAAACCGACTTTTTCCGCGAGCGGCTGTTTGACATGGTGGCACGTGATCTCGGTATCGACCAGATTGAATTTCGCCGGCTTAATCTCGTCAGTGAGGCGGAGATGCCGTACACGGTCGCTACCATCACGCCATTCGAGAGCAAAGACGAGCTCGACAGCGGCGATTATCAAATCACGCTCGATCGTTGCCTTACCGAGTTCGGGTGGGCCGAAAAGGCAAAGCTCAAGGGTAAATGTGTCGATGGTCGTTATCACGGCCTGGCAATCTCTTGCTTCATCGAGGGCGGCGCTGCCGGGCCGAAAGAGAGCGCGCGGCTTGTCCTGGAACCGGACGGCACGCTCACTGTCTATGTAGGCTCATCAGGCGTTGGGCAAGGGCTGGAGACGGCGTTTGCCCAGATTGCCGCCGACGCCATGGAAATGCCGATAGACCGCATCAACAATGTGTTCCACGGCTCGACCGCCTATGTCAGCGACGGCTATGGATCGTATCACTCGCGTTCAATCGTGATGGGCGGCTCAGCGATACTCGATGCCGCAATGAAGCTCCAAGAGGCGATGTGCGCGGAAGCGGCACGGCGTCTGAATTGCGGTGCCGCCGAAGTCGTGCTCGCCGACGGTCATGCGCACGGTACCGACGGCAAATCGGTGTCGTGGGCGGAACTCGCCCCTGAGCCGATTTCGGTCGAAGGCACCTTCCTCAATAAGAAACATACCTGGGCTTATGGGTCTCACGCTGGGCACGTCTCGGTGGACGCCAAGACCGGCCATGTACAGCTCCACGATTATGTCGAGAATTGCGGACGTATAATTAATCCTCTCACACTGAAGGGTCAGCTCGTCGGCGCGGTGGTCCAGGGCCTAGGCGGCGCATTAATGGAGCATCTTGTCTATGATGAGCACAGCCAACTCCTCACCGGCTCGCTCGCCGACTATCTCGTACCGACTGCGAGCGATTTTCCAGTAGTCCGCGGCATCGTCATGGAATCGCATC
>Ga0187817_10000848_pt1 | contig 14009 bp, 11 predicted proteins | sample NC_wetland_sal_i_17_FD_132431 | JGI IMG/M metagenome (GOLD analysis project Ga0187817, IMG submission 132431) | Wetland sediment microbial communities from Neuse River Estuary, North Carolina, USA - SO4_2 | ecosystem: Environmental > Aquatic > Freshwater > Wetlands > Sediment | place: USA...
TACGGCATGTCACCACTGGCGGCGATTCAATCCGCCACCATCAACGCGGCCGATCTAATGGGCTGGGCCGGCCAGATCGGCGCCGTCGAGGCCGGAAAATTCGCGGACATGATCGCCGTGACCGGCGACCCGCTCGACGACATCGGGCAGCTCGAGCATGTGAAATTCGTGATGAAGGGCGGTGAGATCGTCCGGAACGACATCCCAAAGTAGGCGGCATCCCCACAAGAACAGGGAATTTATGCGGCGGAATTTTTGGCGGCGATGGCTTCGAGGCTATCGCGCGCCGCTTCAATCGTGCGGTCGACGTCTTCGTCGGTGTGCGCGGCGGAAACGAAGAGCGCTTCGAATTGCGACGGCGCGATGAAAACGCCGCGTTTGAGCATCTCGTTGAAGAACGCCGCATAGCGCGCGGTATCCGATTTCTTCGCGTCGGCGTAATCGAGGACCGGCTCGGCATTGAAAAATAGCGTCATCAGTGACGCGGCGACATTCACCTGCCCGGTCACGCCAGATTCCTGAAGCGCCAGCCGGAGCCCTTCGCCCAACCGTCCCGATTTCCGGCTGAGGCTATCGTAGAAGCCGGGCGCTTCCAGCTTCGGAAGCGTGGCCAGCCCCGCGCGCATCGCCAGCGGATTCCCCGAAAGAGTTCCCGCCTGATAAACCGGCCCGAGCGGCGCCACCATTTCCATGATGTCGCGGCGCCCTCCATAGGCTGCGACAGGCAATCCGCCGCCGATAATTTTTCCAAGTGTGGTCAAGTCTGGACGAATCTTGTAAAGATTCTGCGCGCCGCCATACGCGATGCGGAAGCCGGTGATCACTTCATCGAAAATCAGCAGCGCGCCTTCCTGCTCGGTCAGTTCGCGCAATCCCTCCAGAAATACAAACGTGGGTGGCGCCACTCCCATGTTGGCGGCAACCGGCTCGACGATCACCGCGGCGATTTTGCCCTTGTGCTCCTGGAAAATCTCCTCCACCGATTCCAAATCATTGTAGGGCGCGTTCAAAGTCATCTTGGCAAACGCATCCGGCACTCCGGCGCTCGATGAAATGCCAAGCGTCGCGAGCCCCGAGCCGGCCTCAACAAGAAAACTATCGGAATGGCCGTGATAGCAGCCCTCGAACTTGAGGATCAAGTCGCGCTTCGTGAAACCGCGCGCCGCGCGAATCGCGGACATGGTTGCTTCCGTGCCGGAGCTGACGAATCGGATACGCTCGATCGAAGGCAGCGCGCGCGCGATTTGCTCACCCAGCTCGATCTCGAGCGGCGAGAGCATGCCGTAGCTGGTCCCGCGCGCCGCTTGGTCGGCGACCGAGGCAGCCACGTCCGGGTGCGCATGCCCCAGAATCAGCGCGCCCCAGGAGCAAACGTAATCGATATATTCGCGGCCGTCGACGTCGTAAAGCCGCGAGCCCGAGGCGTGGTCAATCACCAGCGGCGTGCCGCCAACCGCCCGAAATGCGCGCACGGGGCTGTTGACGCCGCCAACAAGGATTTTTTGCGCCCGCTCGAAAAGTTCCTTCGAGCGCGGGCGAACATCAGCCGGCATGGGTTCCTGCGCGCCTTTGTTTGCGGGGCTGGCCATTCAACAGGCCTTCAGCCAGCGCGCGACGTCCTTGGCGTGATACGTCAGGATAATTTCCGCCCCGGCGCGCTGGATGCCGGTCAGGATTTCCAGCACCACGCGCTTTTCGTCGATCCAGCCGTTGCGCGCCGCGGCTTTCACCATCGCGTATTCGCCACTCACGTTGTAGGCGCCGACCGGCACATCGAAACGCTCGCGCACGCGCTGGATAATATCGAGATACGGCAGCGCGGGCTTCACCATCACCATATCCGCGCCCTCCTCGAGATCGAGCGCCACTTCGCGCAACGCCTCGCGCGCATTCGCCGGATCCATCTGGTAGCTGCGGCGGTCGCCGAATTGCGGCGCGGATTGCGCGGCTTCGCGAAACGGGCCATAGAACCCCGAACAATATTTCGCCGCGTAGGAGAGGATGGCCACATCCGGAAAAGTATTTTCGTCGAGCTTGCGACGAATGGCGGCAACGCGCCCGTCCATCATGTCCGAAGGGGCGACGATGTCTGCTCCGGCCCGCGCATGGGAAAGGGCGGCGTTCGCCAGAATGTCGATGCTCGGATCGTTCGCCACCTCGCCGTCCTTGATCACGCCGCAGTGCCCGTGGCTCGTGTATTCGCACAAGCAAACATCGGTGATCACGATCAGATTCGGCAGGGCCTTCTTGATTGCCGCGACCGATCGCTGCACGGCCGCATCCGCAGCCGAAGCTTCCGAGCCTGTTTCATCCTTGTGCTCCGGCAGCCCGAAAAGAATCACCGCAGGAATGCCAAGGCCGGCAACCTCGCGGCACTCCTCGACGATCTGATCCACCGACTGCTGAAAAATTCCCGGCATCGAGATGACTTCCGTGCGCACTTTCGTTCCCGGGCAGGCGAACATGGGGTAGACGAGCCCGTCCGTCGCAAGCCGCGTTTCGCGCACCAAGCCACGCAGCGCTTCATTGCGCCGCAATCGCCGCGGACGATGGACGGGAAATGTCATTAACTCGCCATTCCTAATCGCGCTCGTTCCCGAAAATAGTTCGCGGTCGCTTCAGAAACTCCCACCGCGGATGCACTCGATGCTTGGATCGCCACTTCAAGGCCGTCCTGCCTGATCACGCTCGAAGTCGTTGGCCCAATCGAAGCGATCACTATCTTACCCGATTGGCGCCGCAAATTTTCCACTCCAATTTCGCCGGCGAGATGCTGGTATGCGGAGGGGCTTAGGAATGTAATTACGTCCACCGCGCCCTCCCGGACGTCTTCCAGCGCCTTTTCGTCGAGCGGTGGCGCGATGGTGCGATAGGCAACCACCTCCACGACGTCTGCTCCTGCCTCCCGGAGGCACTTCGGCAGCGTGGAGTCCGCCTTGTCGCTGCGCGGCAGGAGCACGCGCTTTCCCCGGACCTTTTCCAGCAACTCCCGCGCCAGCACCTCGCCCCGCGATTCGGCCGCTTCGTAATCGGGGATGAAGCCCTCGCTCCATGCTTCCTCGCCCGTCGCGGACCCAATCACGGCAATTTTCGGCTTCGGCTGCGGAGGATTCGCGCGCTTCAGCGGATACTTCAGCGCTTTCAAACGGCTCGCCAAGAATCTCACGGCGTTGCGGCTGGTAAAGATTACCCAATCGAACATTGCGAGCTCGCTCGCAGCGCGGTCGAGCACCTCGGTGTCCTCGACTTCCGCGAAAGCGATCGTGGGAAGCAGCACAACTTCCGCGCCGAAGGATTCGAGCGAGCTAATGAACTCGTCGGCCTGCTCCGGCGCGCGCGTGACAACAATACGCTTCCCCGCCAGCGGACGATCGGACTGAAACGCCATCATCCTGAAGCCCGGCCGGCAAGCCGCAGGATTTTTCCCGCGCCTGCTTCGAGAAGAATTTGGCCGAGCTGTTTGCCGATAGCTTCGGCCTCCTCGGGCGCGCCATCCAGCTCGCGGCGCAAATGCACCTGCCCGTCTGGCGAAAGCACAATGGCCTCGAGCAATAGCCCTCCCGCTCCCAATCTCGCCCACGCGCCGAGCGGCACCTGGCACCCGCCTTCGAGCTCGCCAAGCAGCGCGCGCTCCGCGGTCACGCAGAAACGCGTGTCTTCATCGTCGAGTGCGGCAACGAAATCCGTCGTCTCCCGATCCGCGGCCCGAGTCTCAATGCCCAACGCTCCCTGGCCGACGGCCGGCAGCATCAGCGATGTCGGAAGAACTTCCGTGATTTTTTCGCTCAAGCCCAGCCGGTCCACTCCAGCCTTCGCAAGAATGATCGCCCCGTATTCGCCGGCTTCCACTTTCTTGATGCGCGTATCCACGTTGCCCCGCAGCTCCGCGAGCAGGAGGTCCGCCCGGAGCAATCGGATCTGCGCTTGGCGGCGCAAGCTGCTCGTCCCCACGCGCGCCCCCGCCGGAAGCTTCTCCAGCGTCAGGCCGTCATGCGAGATCAAGCAATCCCGGACGTCCTCGCGCCGCGTAATCGCCGGAAACACAAGCCCGCGCGGCGTTTCCGTCGGCACATCCTTCATGCTGTGAACGGCAAGGTCCACTTCGCCCGCCAGCAGAGCATCTTCCAATTCCTTGATGAATACGCCCTTCGTTCCCATCTGGGCGACGACCGCAGTCTGAAAATGATCGCCCGACGTGCGGATACGAATCAGCTCGGATTGAATCCCATGAATTTCAGCCAGCCGCGCGTTGATATGGTTCGCCTGCCACAGAGCCAGCGCGCTGCCGCGAGTCCCGATGCGCAGCGGCTTCAATCTTTTTCCTCATCGAGACCAAAAAGGTGCCGCAGCGCATCGAGCCCCGCAAGATGCCCGCGCATTCTCCCGCCCTGGCGCATCTTCTGCGTCGGATGTTCCAGCACGCGCTCGATCAGCTCTTCCGTGATGTGCGCGATGCGCTCCCGCTCTCCCGGAGAGACGTCCTTCATCTCGGCGAGTTTTTCGCGAATCAGCGATTCGCGGTGCTGATGAAAGCGGTCGCGCAGGTCGTCCACGATCGAACCCGCTTCAATCGCCGCCCGCCAGGCCTCGAATTTCGACAAATGCTCGGAAATCAAGGCTTCCGCGCGCGGAATCTCCGCTTCGCGCGACTTCTTGTTCTGCTCCACGATTTCGCCGAGGTCATCAATGTTGTAGAGATACAAGTTGTAAAGCCCCGCCGCGTCCGCGCTCACGTTCCGCGGCACGCCCAAATCCACCACGAAAACGGGCCGCCCGGTCCTCGCGGCGATGGCCCGTTCGAGCATCTCGCGCGTCAGCACCGGCCCGGTCCCGCCCACCGAAGTCACCAAAATGTCCGGCACGCCCACCACGCTCTCGAGCGATTCCCACGCCACCGCTTCCCCGCCCATCTTGCGCGCAAGTTCCGCGGCGTGCTCGTACGACCGATTCACCACCCGCACGCTTCCGATTCCGCGATTCCGCAAATGTTCCACCACCTGCTCGGCCACCGCCCCAGCCCCCACAATCAGCGCCGAATGTCCCTTCAAATTTCCGAAGACCCGTTCCGCCAGTTTCACTCCCGCAAGCGCCACGGACATCGGCCGCGCGCCCACTTCCGTCTCCGCGCGTACGCGTTTGCCCACCTCGAGCGCGCCTTGAAACATGCGGTTCAGCACTGGCCCCGTCGACCCATGGTCGAGCGCCTGGTTATAGGCAGTCCGAAGCTGCCCCAAAATTTCCGCTTCGCCAAGCATCATCGAATCGATGCCCGCCGCGACTCGAAAAAGATGCCGGACGGCATCCGCGCCCATCCAGCGGTAAAGCCGCCCATCCAATTCCGCCCGCGGAATCTGGTGAAACGAGGTAAAGAACATTTCCATCGCTTCCGCGGCTGCCGGCCCCGTCTCCCCCGGAACTCCATAGAGTTCGCTGCGATTGCAGGTCGAGAGAACAACGGCCTCCTCGAGGATTCCCCGCTCCCGCAATTCCCCGGCAGCATGCACGGCTTGCTCGGGCGTAAAAGACACGCGTTCGCGAAATTCCACCGGCGCCGTCCGGTGATTGCAGCCGATCAGCGCGATATGAATCCGCACCGCGCCCCCAGACCGTTCCGCTTTCGCAGCTGTTCCCATTAAAAGAACCGGTGAAACTTGGTGAAATACAAGTTTACGAAGGTGTAGCTGAAAAGCACGATCACAAAATTCAGCGCGCACAAAAGTGCTGCGCGCGCGCCCCGCCACGCCGCGCTGCGCGAAAGCCAAAGATACGCCGCATACACCACCAGAATCGCAAGCGTCACCACTACTTTCGGATCCCCCCAGGAATACCCGCCGCTCAGCCGGTGCTTCCAGATGAGGCCCATCACCACGCCCATAATCAGCGCCCCAAGCCCCACATAAACGCTGCTTCGCGCCATGCGGTCCAGCACGTCCAGCGCCGGAAAACGCCAAAAGGGTGTCCCCAGGCGTCGCGACCGGAGCACGCGATCCTGCACCAGATAGATAACACTGAGGACAAAGGAAAGCGCAAACGCAGCGTACGCCCAGGTGTTCAGCGTTACATGGAAAGCAAAGAGCGGTCCTCGCTCGGATGGTTGAGGTGGCAGTCCGGGGGGCGCCAGCAAATGCAGCAGCGCGATCCAAATCACCAGCAACAGCGTCACAAATGCTCCCACGGATCGCTGTCGATGGAATATCTCGAGTCCCAGGTAGGTAATTCCCAGCAGCCACGCGAAGAGCGACATCGACCCGTACAAATCGTTATACGGCACGCTATGAGTCCACCGCGAGCGCTCCAGCAAGGCGAAATATTGCAATAGGATACCGCCCGCCAGTAGCAGGCTCGCCGCCCGTCCCAGCCACAGGTGGGGCACGTAGAGAATTCGCGCGTAGCAGATGAAACTAGCTATGTAAAGCGCCAGGCTCCAATAGCCCAGGTGGTAAGTCATGTAAGGCTTTAGCTCCCCAAGACTAACCCACATTATACAGCCGAATCCTCCGGGGAGCGGCGAGCGTCCACCCTCAATATCGCAGTGTTGCCCTCAATTCAGTTTCCGAATGGCCGGCCACCTGGAAATTCGCTCTTCACAGTCCTAGTCTTGACGAAGCGCTTCCGCCGGATCGATGCGCATCACGCGCGCGCCGGGAATCGCACACGCGATGGCCGCCACCGCGAGCAAAAAAGCCGCCCCGCCCGCAAACGTGGCAGGATCCACCGGCGAAATCCCGAATAGAAGCCCGCTGGTCAATTTCTGCCCCGCCCACGCGCCAAAGAGTCCTATTCCCGCGCCAATCGCGGCCATTTCCAGTCCTTGTTTCAGCACCAGCCACAGCACGTTCCCGCGGCTCGCCCCCAGCGCAATCCGCACCGCCATTTCCTGCCGTCTTTGCGTCACAAGATAGGAAACCACGCCGTAGATGCCCACAACAGCAAGCACCAATCCGGCCACCGCAAATAAAGCCAAAAGAACTGTCGTGAATCGCTGTCCACCCGTCTGAGCTTCCACGATCTCATCAATCGTGCGTACATCGGCCAAAGGCATGTCGGAATCCAGCTCATGAAGCTGCTCCCGTATTTCCGATTCCATTCGGTGCGGCTCCATAGCCGTGCGAATCACAATATCCTTGAACCCCCCATTCACCAGAGGGTGTTGGGAATACAGCACGGTAATCTGTGGTTGCGGCGCGAGGGCCAGACCAGCATTTTTGAAATCGCCAATAACACCAATGATTGTGACGTCCACATCGTCCGTTACATTGTCTTCAGCAGCGATTTGCAGTGATTGCGGAGGCCCGATGTGAATCTTCCGGCCGATGGGATCTTCTGTCCCGAAATAGCGCCGCTTGAATTTCTCGCTAATCAGTGCCACCGGAGGGCTCGTGGCGCCGTCCGAGTCCGCGAAATCTCTTCCGCGAATCAGCGGAATTCCCAAAGTTCGAAGGAAATGTTGGTCCACAATTCCAAACTGCGCCGACGGAACATCTTGAATTCGTGTGACAGGATGCCCCGGAATAACCAACATCTGAGTCCACCCGTTATTCGGCGGGTAGACGGTTGTCACCGTCGCCTCAATCACGCCGGGCAATGCCCGGACCCTCGTTGCAAAATCATTGCAGAAGCGCGTTCTTACTCCGGGGTTTGTATAGCGGACAGGCGGCAAATAGATGCGGCCTCTCAATAAATGGTCCTGACGGATACCCAGATTCTGACCTTCCAAACGCATGATGCTTCGAACCAGCAGGCTCGCTCCCACCAGAAGCATCAAACACATCGCCATTTCCGTGATCACTAGCAGGCTGCGCACACGCTGACTCGAACCTCCGGGCGTCCCCGATCGCCCGCCTTGCTTCAGTGCATCCACGAGGTTCAGCCGAGTGCCCATGAACGCCGGCGCTAGCCCAAAAAGCAAGCTTGTGACAAGAGATACCAATAAAGTGAACGTCAGCACTCGCCAATCGATTCCCAACGAACCGAGTTGGGGTAGATTTTCCGGGTGCATCCTCGCGAGAGCTCTCAATCCGATCTCCGCACCAGCAAATCCCACCACTCCGCCGAGGAGCGACAGCAATAGCGTCTCCGCAAGCAATTGCCCGACAAGCCCGCCTCGTCCCGCACCCAAAGCCGCCCGCATCGCCAGCTCCCGTTGACGCGCCGAGTTGCGCGCCATGAGCAGATTGGCCAGATTCACGCAGGCTATCAGCAGGATCAGGCTCACGGCTCCCATTAACAAGTACAGCATCGGCCGCAGCGCTCCTACCCGGGAGTCAGCCAATCTCTTCACGGCTACACCGACACCTTGATCCACCGGATGTTCTGCTGCGAGCGCGGCCGCGATCACCGAGAGATCTGCCTGCGCCTGTTCGACCGACACTCCAGGCTTTAGACGTGCCAACACTGCGTACCCGCGCTCTCCTCTCCCACTTTCCGACCACATGTCGGGTGGATAGGGAAAGGGAGTCCAAATTTCGCTGTCCCGCCCAGGCTCCACCCATGCCGGAATCACGTCCGGCATCACTGCGACAATGGTGTAGGCCTCCCCATTGATGCGAATCTTCCGGCCCAGCACGGACGGGTCGCCATCGAACCGGTTTCTCCACAGCTGCGCGCCGATCGCGGCCACGTAGTTTTTGCCTTCCTGATTTTCATCCTCGGAGAAGAGCCGGCCGATGATGGGTCGAATATCGAGGATTTCGAAATACGCTGCTGGGACCAATCCGACCGCCATCTGCTCCGGTTGGCCCGCGGACTCTCCGAAACTCACATTCTTACGCCAGGTGTCATAAGCCACCATCTTCTGAAAGCTGCGACTTCTCTGCGCGAAGTCCCGAACGTCCAGTGCCGAAGGTCCATCAGGATTTGCAAAGGTATTAAACACGCCTTTCTGAATGGAGTAGATACGCACGAGTTGGTCCGCGGCAGTGAAAGGCAGCGGCCGCAGCATGAGCGCATCAATGGCGCTGAAAATTGCGGTATTGGCGCCAATGCCCAACGCCAGGGTGAGAATTGCGACGGCCGCAAATCCAGGATTCTTGCGTAGAAGTCTCGCCCCATATTTTACGTCCTGGCCAAATCGTTCGAGCCACACCAGACTCCAGATCGCGCGCACATCCTCCTTCACCAGAGCCGTGTTGCCGAATGCTCGCCGCGCAGCATAACGCGCCTCCTCGGCCGGCAAGCCCGATTCCTGTTGCTCTTCGGCCTCCAACTCCAAATGCGATTCCAGCTCGCGATCCAACTCCTTTGCGCGATGGCCGCGTCGCACGACGCCGCAGAAGCGCGAGCGAATCCAATTCCGCGCACTCATGCCTGATCCCCCGGAGCCGGCCACATCACCGTCGCCACGGCCGCCGCCAGTTGCCTCCATCTCGATTCTTCGCGGAGAAGCTGTTTCCTGCCCGCCGGCGTCAATCGGTAATACTTGAACTCGCGATTCCGTTCCCTGGCTATCTCCCACTTCGCCACAATCCACCCCTTGCGCTCCATGCGATGCAGCGCCGGATAGAGCGAGCCGTGTTCCACCTGAAGCACGTCGTCCGTGGTCCTTTGAATGTGTTTCGCGATTTGGTGGCCGTGAGCCGGCCCGAAAAGCAGTGTCCGCAGAATCAACATATCGAGCGTACCTTGCAGCAGCTCGGTGCGGTTAGGTGTCTTCTTGGGCGTCATGGTAGTAGAGATTCTACCCTGGCTAGGGTAGACGTCCTACCGCCATATCCGTTAGCAGCGCTTTCCGGGGCCCATCTGCTATGATTATCCAGAACTGGTCGCATCATCACCGGCTGATATGGCGAAGCCACCAACACGCATCGACGAAAACCGCAAAGACCTATTCCTGCGGGCTTGCCGTTTTGAGCCGGTGGATCGTGTCCCCGTCTGGATCATGCGCCAGGCTGGAAGATATCTCCCCGATTACCAGGCCGTGCGCGCCCGGCATTCCTTCCTCGAAATCTGCAAGACGCCCGAACTCGCCGCGGAAGTTTCGCTGCAACCCTACCGCGTCCTCGGCGTGGATGCCGTAATCGTCTTTTCCGATATCTTGATCGTCGCCGAAGCCATGGGCATGCCTCTCGACGTGCCCGATTCAGGGCCCGTCCTCTCGAATCCAATCCGCGATATGGCTGCCGTCCATCGGCTGCGCGCGTTCGATCCCGAGCGCGAGACGAAATTCGTCGCCGATGCCATTGGTGCCATTTGCCGCGAGCTCGGCCCTGACGTGCCAGTGATCGGATTCGCCGCCGCGCCCTGGACGCTCGCCTGCTACATGATCGAGGGCCGCACGCGCGGCGATATCTCGCATGCCAAGGCGCTGCTGCGCGAGCAGCCCGCGCTCCTCCGCGAATTGCTCGAGCGCATCGCCCGCTCCACCGCCGCGTACCTCCAATCGCAAATCGCCGCCGGCGCCGCCGTCATCCAACTCTTCGACACCTGGGCCGGCGAGCTCAGCCCGGCCGAATACGCCGCCTTTGAGCTCCCCGCGACGCAGATGATCTTCGATGCCCTGGCGCAAACGCAGGTGCCCAAGATTCTCTTCGCCAAAAGCTCCGCGCGGCTTCTCGATTCGCTTGCGCGCACCGGCGCTGACGTTCTAAGCGTCGACTGGATGACCGACCTCGCGGAAGCCCGGCGCACACTGGGCCGCCGCGTGGCATTGCAAGGAAACGTCGACCCCGAAGTTCTGCTCGGCCCGCAAGACGCGATCCGCGAAGCTGCCCGCGCCGCCGTCGAAAAAACCGGCGGCCTCGGCCACATTCTGAATCTCGGCCATGGGATTTTGCCCGCGACCCCGGTCGAGCATGCCAAAGCCTTCGTCGAAGCCGGACAATCGGCGCCGCTCCCCGTGCGCGCTCAAATCGGCAGGGCGGATTAAATATGCACGACGCCGCCACCAAAAAATTCGAAAAGCTCGAAATCGGCCAGATCTCTGACGCCTTCCTCGAAAAATACAATCGCCCCGGCCCCCGCTACACCAGCTATCCCACCGCCCCCGTCTGGAAAGACGATTTCGGCCCCGGCGATTTCGAAAAATATTGTGCCCGCGCGGAAGAGAAAGCCACGCCCGCTTCGCTCTATATGCACTTGCCCTTCTGCGAGAGCCTGTGCCTCTTCTGCGCCTGCACCGTTTCCATCCAGAAAAATAAAAGCGTTGCCATTCCCTACCTCGAAGCCTTAAAACGCGAAATCAACCACATGGCGCGCCACGTCTCGAGAAAGCGCCCGGTGATCCAATTCCATTGGGGCGGCGGCACACCCACCTATCTTTCGCCGCAGCAAATGGAAGATCTCTTCGGCCATACGAGCGGGCTTTTTTCCTTTGCGCCCGACGCCGAAATCGGAATTGAAGTCGATCCGCGCGTCACAAGCACTGCCCACCTCGAAACGCTTCGCCGCCTCGGCTTCAACCGCCTCAGCATGGGCCTCCAGGATTTCGAGCCCAAGGTGCAGGAAACCATTCACCGCATTCAACCCTATGAAATGACGCGCGACCTCATCGTCGTCGCTCGCGCCCTCGGCTTCGAAAGCCTCAACGTGGATTTGATTTACGGCCTTCCCTACCAGACCGCCGACACTTTTCGCGCCACCATCGATCGCACGCTCACTCTCGAGCCCGATCGCGTCGCCATGTTCAGCTATGCCCACGTTCCCTGGCTCAAAAAGCAGCAGGGTTCCTTCGCTGAGCACCTTCCGGAGGGCATGGAAAAATTCCGCATCTTCCGCGCCGGCCTCGAGAAATTCCTCGGCGCCGGCTACCTCTATATCGGCATGGACCACTTCGCGAAGCCCGGCGATGAACTCGCTGTCGCGCAAGCCAACCGCACTCTGCACCGCAATTTCCAGGGCTATACCACCAAAGCCGGCGCCGACCTCTACGGCATGGGCGTCAGCGCCATCAGCTCGCTCGGCGAAGCCTACGCGCAGAATCGCCGCGAGGTGCCCGCCTACCAGGCCGCCATCGCCGAGCGCGGCATCGCCACCATGCGCGGCTACCGCCTCTCGGCCGACGACCTTCTCCGCCGCGCCGTCATCAGCCGCCTGCTCTGCCACACCGTCATCCCGAAAAGCGAAGTCGAAAAGGAATTCTCGATCTCCTTCGACGAGTATTTCGCCTCCGAGCTTGAGCGCCTCGAGGAATTCCGCGCCGAAAACCTCGTCGCCCTCTCCCCCGCAGAAATTCGCGTCACCCCGCTCGGCCGCATTTTCATCCGCAACGTCGCCATGACCTTCGACCGTTACCTCCGCGAGCAGCAAATGGATGCGCGCCCGCTCTTTTCGAAAACTCTCTGATGACCGCCCCCGCCTCCGGCTCCCCCACGGCCGTCGTCATCGGCGCGGGAATTTCCGGCCTCGCCTGCGCCTATCGCCTGCTTCAACTCGGCGTCCCGGTCTCGCTGCTCGAAGCCTCCGAATCCGCCGGCGGCCTCGTCGGCACGGTCGAAAAAGACGGCTTGCTTCTCGAATCCGGCCCGCAAAGTTTTCAGGGCACCGCCTCTCTTCTCGATCTCATCCGCCAGCTCGGAATCGAGGGCGAACTTCTCACCGCCGACCCGCGCGCCCCGCGCTACGTCCTCCTTCGCGGCAAACTCGTCGAAATCCCCATGTCGCCCGGCGCCCTGCTCTCGAGTTCCCTCCTCGGGCTCGGTTCACGCTGGAGAATCGCGTCCGAGCCATTTCGCATAACGCGCCCGCCCGATGCCGATGAATCCGTCGCCGATTTCGTCCGCCGCAAATTCGGCCACGAAATCCTCGAATATCTCGTTGCGCCCTTCGTATCGGGCGTTTACGCGGGTGATCCTGAAAAACTCAGTCTCCGCGCGGCATTCCCCACGCTCGCAGAATGGGAACGCGAGTACGGCAGCGTCCTCCGCGGCGCCATCAAATCGCGCCCGCCAAAAGGCCAGCGCACCGGCCCGCCGCCGCTGTGCTCGTTTCGCCGCGGCGTCTCGACGCTCACGCGCACGCTCGCCGAAAAGCTCTCGACCCATCTCAGCACCCGCACGCCGGTTTCCACCATCATTCCAGCCACCGCCCCCGATCGCGGCTATGAGATCTCCATCGTCCGCGCCGGCCGCGAAGAAACCATTCAAGTGCGCGCCGTCATCCTCTCGACCCCCGCCTACACAGCCTCGCGTCTCCTCAGCGCGGTTTCCAGCCCCCTCGCGCACACGCTCTCAGGCATCGCCTACGCGCCCGTCGCAGTCGTAGCCGCGGAATACTACGCGCAGCAAGTTGGAAATTCGGTCCAGGGCTTCGGCTTCCTGGTCCCGCGCACCCAAAAACTCCACACCCTCGGCACCGTCTGGAACTCCTCGCTTTTCCCCGGCCGAGCACGCGAAGGCCGAGTCGCCATGACAAGTTTCGCCGGCGGCTCGACCGATCCTGATATCGTCGCGCTCCCCGAGAACCAGATCGCCGCCATCGTGAACGAGGAAAACGCCCGCGTCCTCAAAATCTCCGGCCCTCCGCTCTCCTCCGCCGTGTGGCGGCATCCCAAGGCCCTGCCGCAATACAGTCTCGGCCACGTCTACGCCGTCGAATCCATTCGCGACGCCGAACGCGCGCACCCCGGCCTGTTTTTCGCCGCCAATTATCTCGAAGGCCCTTCGCTCGGGAAATGTGTAGACGTGGGAAACCAGACAGCCGACGCCGTCCGGGAATACGTGCGTGCAAATTCGTAAAGCAACCATGCCCGCGCGTCTGCGCTCTTACTCGTCCGTTACGATTCCGCCGCCATCTCTTTATGCCGCATCGCCAACCGATACCGCCGCCTCTCCCCAGCCTCCCGAAACCGCCTCCGATCCTCCTCCGTCTCCAAAATCAGCGGCGGCACCGCATGCGTCACCCGCTCCTGATCAAGCGCCACAAAAGTCACGTAAGCGCTGCTCGTATGCTTCCGCTCCCCAGTCAAAATATTTTCCGAAAACACCTTCACGCCCACTTCCATCGAAGTCTTGAACACACGATTCACGCTCGACTTCAGCACAATCCACTCCCCCACGCGAATCGGAAACCGGAAA
>Ga0187817_10000850_pt1 | contig 13989 bp, 12 predicted proteins | sample NC_wetland_sal_i_17_FD_132431 | JGI IMG/M metagenome (GOLD analysis project Ga0187817, IMG submission 132431) | Wetland sediment microbial communities from Neuse River Estuary, North Carolina, USA - SO4_2 | ecosystem: Environmental > Aquatic > Freshwater > Wetlands > Sediment | place: USA...
CGGTCGCGTTTGGCGAAATGGCTGTCGGTCAGTGTGTTCTGCAGATAGGAAATCTCGAGGAAATGGCGGACAAGCGTAACCCGTGGGAAGAACGGGTTCGGCAAAACGTCGGCCGAAGCCAGGTCGTTGTCGTTTGGCTTATCTTTTAAGCAGCCGTAAACGAATTCTCCGAGAACCGCCAACCCGGCGCTTGTGCCGCCTATCGGCTTGCCGGCAGCGATGTGGGCATTGAGGACATCCTGCACCGGAGTGCCTCCCCAGAAGCGGATGTAGTTGGATTGATCGCCGCCAGCAATGAAAACCACTTCGGCGTGGCGAATGATGTCGGCGACGGCTAGATCCTGAGCGGCTTTGCGATCGGGAATGATCAGCGTGGCCGCAGAGTTCAATTTGCAAAGGCCGTTGACGTAAGAGTTGTAGTCGTCGTCGCCGTGGGCGCGCAGGATGAGAAAGTCTCCGCCATTCGCCTTCTCGCACAGCCAACGGAAAGCTTCGTCTAGATCGGCGCCGCCACCCATCATGGCTGTACCTGCAACGGGCGTGGTTTGCACGTCAGCGGGACCGATGCGGAAGTATTTGTAAGGAGTCGAGTGTCCGGGGCTGGAGAACGCAGATATGGCTAACAGGAGACACGAAACTCGCAGATTTCTGGGGCGCATGTCAGAAACAATATAGCGCAACGGTAGGCTGGACGACGTCGTGCGGAATCCTGCTCTGCCCGGTACGAAAGTTCAGATCGGAACAAGAACACGGTGCCGTTGTTTCAACTTTTCTGTTCTTTGGTGGTACACTCCCCGCATCAATTTGACTTCCGTTTGAAAATCTCTGTCGGAGGTTATCCATGGCTGTGAATCGTGCTCGTGTGTGGCTTGGAGGCATCGCGGGAGGCGTGGTCTGGGCGGGTTGGAGCTTTGTAGTGGGCCACTTCATCATTGGCATGTGGCGCTATGATGCAGAGACAAATGCTGGCCATTTCCTGAAGGAGCCGCGCTATCCCTTGTTCGTGGTTCAGTGGATCGTCCTGTTGTTTGTTCTGGCGATCATTCTGGCGCACTTATATGCGTGGGCGCGCCCCACGCTCGGTCCCGGCCCGAAGACTGCGCTCAAGATCGGATTTCTGGTGGGCTTTGCCGCTGGCTTCCCCGACAATTTCGGGCAAGCTACCTGGGCAGCAATCTCCCGCATGTTCCCTCTGGGATGGATGCTGGAGATGTGGGTCGGTGCAATACTCGCAACGCTGGTCGCAGGATGGCTGTACAAGGAGTGAAGCAAATCGCGCCATCCCGGAGAGATTGGTCCCGGCCGCGCCTTTACTTCGCCGGCTCGACCACTACCGCCGTCCCGTAAGCCAGAACTTCGGTGACGCCCTGCATGACTTCGGTAGCGTCGTAGCGCGCGGCGAGCACGGCATTCCCGCCCAGCTCGGCGGCGTGCTGCAGCATGAGGTCGAAGGCTTCGGCTCGGGTTTTCTCGCACAAGTTGGTCAGCAGAGTAATGTTGCCGCCAAGGACGGTCTGCAGGCTGGCGCCAATGGTGCCGAAAATCGAACGTGAGCGCACGACGATGCCGCGCACCACGCCCAGAGTGCGCACCACGCGGTAGCCGTCTAACTCGAATTGCGTGGTGACCATGTTGTGAGCGACCATCCGTCCGGACGGCGCGTAGCTCGTGCCCATGCAGTTGTTCCTTTCGGCTGTTTTCCTGAGGACTCCGCAACTACTATATCGCGTTCCCCAGGTTTCTTATTCCAGCTCCGCGCTGATTGTAAACTCCCCCGTCGCAAGATCGTATTCAATATGCAACACGTTGGGCTTGCAGCAGACCTGGCAATCCTCGATGTAGGACTGGCGCCGGCCGGCGGAATCGTCAACCGTGGTTTCGTTCCACTCGCCACAACCGGCGCATTGAAAGAAGCCTTTCATTCGACGAAAAGTCTATCCAAGAAACTATAATTCCCATTTGCGAGTCTCGGAGGCTCCATGGTTTCTCGACGCGGTTTTCTCCAAACTGGCGCGCTCGCGGGTGTGGCCGTCGGCACATCTTCATTGGCACTGGCCCAAGCAGATGCCGCGCCACCGCCCTCCATCGCGACTTTGAAGTCGCGGAAGGATCAGGCATCTCCGATCACGATTGACGAACGGCGGGCACGCCAGGAAAAAGCCCGACAACTCATGGGAGCGAATCGGCTTGACGCAATCCTGCTGATGGAAGGCACTTCGCTTGACTATTTCACTGGTATCCGCTGGTGGGGAGGTGAGCGGCTGTTTGCCATGGTGTTGCCAGCCAAGAGCAAGGCCTTTTATGTGTGCCCTGCATTTGAGGAAGGCAGGGCGCGGGAACAGATTGCGAATTCTCCCGACGGCGGGCAGGCGGATGTTCGCGCGTGGCAGGAAGATGAGAGTCCGTACCAGCGCCTGGCCCAAGGCTTAAAAGATCGCGGCATCGCAACTGGAGCTCTGGGCGTGGAAGAAGCCGTGCGTTTCGTCTTTAGCAACGGAATCGCCAAAGCCGCGCCGCAGGTGAGCATCACCAGCGCGACTCCGGTCACAGCCGGATGCCGCATGCTCAAGAGCGATCACGAAGTTGCGCTGATGCGGTTCGCAGCCAAGACTACCCTGATGGCGTACGAAGCGACTTATCGGGCGCTGAAAGAAGGCATGACACAAGAGACAGTCGAGGATCTGATTGCCGCGGCTTATGAGAAGTTGGGTTTTCCCGGCGAGGCCACGGTGCAGGTTGGTGAATATTCAGCATCTCCACATGGCTCTGCCACGCCGCAAGTGATCCGTGAAGGTTCGATCATCATGGTGGACGATGGCTGCAGAGTCGAAGGCTACACGTCAGACATCACGCGGACATTCGTGCTGGGCAAAGCGTCCGACAAGATGGAAAAGGTATTTGAAATTGTGCACCGGGCGCAGGCCGCGGCATTGCAAACGGCGCGGCCGGGAATCGAATGCCAGGCCGTGGATGCAGCGGCGCGCAAGGTCATCAGCGATGCTGGCTACGGGCCGGATTACAGATCTTTCACGCATCGCCTGGGGCATGGCATGGGAATGGATGGGCACGAGTGGCCGTACCTCGTGCGAGGCAACACAACGCTCCTGGCAGCAAACATGACCTTCAGCGACGAACCGGGGATCTACATCCCCGGAGAATTTGGAATCCGGCTGGAAGATGACATGCACATCACGGAAAATGGTGCGGAACTGTTCACGCCGCAAAGTCCTTCGCTGGAGGATCCGTTCGCAAGAAAATGAGCGAAGTCCGCACCATTTGACAACTGAATCAGTTTTGCACCATGCTTCTTGGGCCAATGGCAAGCTCCCAACGTGCTGCCCGAAAATCTCCGCCGTTAAGCCCGTCTGGCCGGCTCCGCCTGCTAAGTCCCAAACGTCAGGAAATCATTCGGCCCGCGTTCGAGCATCCACGCGGCTTCGTGCTTCTCAGCGTGCGCGCCCTGGCCCAACGGTTGAAAACCGACCCTGCCACCACGGTTCGAATTGTGCGTGGGATGAAGTTCAGCTCTTATCGGCAATTTCAACACTATTTGCATGAGCTCTCCATCGCCCATGCCACCTCGCTCGACACCATGCAGACCGGGAGCAGGGGCAAGTACAGTATTCCGACGCTGGCCCGAGCTTCGCTTGATCAGGACGAGGAGAACTTGAACCACCTGGCGCGCAACCTGGATGCACGCCGGGTTGCTGCTTTGGCGCGTCGCATTTATTCGGCAAGAAAAATCGTCCTCCTCGGAGGAGACCTGGCGACGAACCTGGTGAGGTTTTTCGAACATCACCTTGTGGTTTTGGGCTTGCCGGTTTCGAGCGCGGTTACGGGCGCCGAAGTGGTTCATAGAGTCCGGTTGCTCGACAAACGGGATCTGGTGATCGCTGTCAGCTACGGACGCGGCCTGCGCCAAACGGTGGAAGGACTGCGTCAGGCGCGATCCAACGGAGCTTACTGTGTGGGCATCACCAACACCCTGGTTTCTCCCGTGGTGCAATTCGCGCACGAATATTTTCTTAACCCGGTAAAGAGCCCATCGTTCGGGGCTTCGTACGTGGCTCCGATGGCGTTCTTCAACGTTCTGGTGGGGGCGTGCGCCAACTACCGGCGCTCCCGGACTCTCGCGTTGCTGAAAAAGGTGGAGCAGGAGCAGCGGCACGGGTTTCGCTGGTACGAGCCATGAGCGGGCAGCCGTTCATACGGAGTGGAGCTCGGCAGAAAACGTAGGAATAAACCATGCCGCGAGAGCACGGGTGATGCTCTCTAGAGACGTTGCCGGCAACGTCTGGCTGGTAGAGACGCTGCAAGCTGCGTCTGCGGCGGGTTGATTTTCACCTACTTCGCCTGTAACTTCGCGACGTAGTCTGCAAGATTGCTAATTCGCTGCTGTATCATGGCGTCACTGTGGCCAGGCAGCGACCAAAACAAGGGTCCCCAGACGGGCATATCTTTGGAACCGTGTGCCGCGTTCGGTTCGCCGAAGCGCACTACTGCATCGAAATCGTCGTAAGGGAACTTTCCGCCGTTGCGCTTGGCGAGGGTGGTCAAATCCGCAGGAGGGACCTTTAAGGCGGGCGCGGCCGGGCCGTCTCCGTTGCCATTCTTACCATGGCAAACAGCGCAATATTCCAGGTACATCTCCTGGCCAGACGCCCATGATGTTTTCTTAATCGGAGTTTGGTTGACTGTGACCTGTTGAGTTCGAGGTGTACTGACGAATAGTAGCGGAACCAAAAAACCAACAATTAATCTGCGCATAGGGGGCTCCAATCTATGCTTTACCCTTATTGCAAACCCTGCCCTGCGTGGATGCTGCGACCCCGATCACAGGCCTGTGTGATCCGGGACAACGTCCTTTTTGATAGGACGTCTGAGGCAGGACACTAATCCGCCGCCGCGGCTGTTGTCCCCACTGCAGCCTTCAAATCGTTCGCCAGCAGGCGATGGAAAAGATGTTCGCCCGCCTCGCGCCGCACCGAAAGCCTGCCCGCGCCGTAGGCACGCGACTTCAATCCGCGCTGCACCGCTTCGCAAATGCCCAGGTCTTCGTCTTGAACGCGCGCGCCAACAGCCACGCTTTGCTGGTTGTATTCGCGGGCTGCAGCGCTGACATCGGCAAAATAAAAATCGAAGATCACCCGGCAGTGATCGACATCTACCGGCAATACCAGGTTGGTATCCATGTAACCCGCGTAGCAGTTGATCATCAGGTTGGGATATTGCCAGAAATACCAGGCGCGGTCGCCCTTGCGGGTCGCACCGGTGGCTGCATCTTCTTCAGAAGCAACCATGGGACTCGACTGTAGGCAATACCGGTCTTCGTTCTCGATGGTGTATTCCTTGTAATCGAGCACAGAGTTCAGGCCCTTGTGAAGGTGGGGCACGTGATACCCGCCATCAAGATAGTTATCAACGAAGACTTTCCAGTTGCAGTGGATGTCATAGGCTCGCGTATCGAAGTAGTGCAACTTGCTTACTTCTAGCGGGGCAACCCGTTTCACCAGACCGCCGAGAAAGTCTCGCAATGGCATGGCATTCGGGTCCAGGTTGATAAAAACGAATTTCTCCCAAGTCTCAACTTTTATTGGAACCAAGCCGTTCTGTTGCCGCTCGAAGTTCTTCACTCCATCGAATTCCGGCATTCCTTTGAGCGAGCCGTCGAGCCCGTAGTTCCAGCCGTGGTAGGGACAGTGCAAAATTGAAGCCTGTCCGCAAGGCTCCGTAACCACTGCGGCGGCATGATGGCGGCAGACGTTGTAGAAAGCGCGGAGAGCGCCGTCCTGGCCGCGAACCGCAACCACGGGTTCACCCGCTACCATGGCGGTCACGAACTGGCCGGGATTCTGGACTTGCTCTGCGCGTCCGAGCCACTGCCAGGTTTTGCTGAAAACGGTCTTGGTCTCAAGCTCGGCAATGCGGGCATCGGTGTACCAGGGCGCAGCAATTGTCGAGGCTTCCGGCAGCGGAGCCTTGTCGTCGTAGCTGGCGAGAATGTCGAGGATTGAGATCATAGCTTATCGCGCTAGGCTCTTGGCTCTAGGCTCTTGCCAATGCTAAACCGCTCCACGTTCCGCGCCGATTGCCCTTCGCAAGACATCGAGGAATTGCGCGATGCGCGCTTCTTTCTTCTCTACTGACTCACCGTGACGCCGGAAAAGACCGGGATCGAGCTCCTCGGTCAGCAGCGCATCCTGAAAACGTTCCATGGTCCAATCAAGAATGGAAACGATCATCTCCAAGTCCATGTCGCGGCGCAACTCGCTACGCTCCAGACCGAAGCGCACGAAGGGCACGGTTCCATAGGGATCCTCGGCCATGAAAAAGCGATTGATCTCCCGCTTCAGGGTCAGATCGGTTCCATAGTTTCCCAACAGCGAAACACGATAAGGGATCCAGTCCTCGCGAAGCAGGTGTTCCGTGCTCGCGAGCCAGTAGCGCAGGACTTCGAAGAATCCGGCATTGCGGACTTCGGCGGGAGCATCGAGGTAGCGCGGAAAGGAACGGACAGCTTTCTTATAGACCTCGAAGAAGAGACCATCCTTGCTGCCAAAGTGCTGGAAGATGGAACCCTTGGCGATGCCAAGACTTGCGGCAATATCCCCGACCCGGGCAGCGTGGTAGCCTTGCTCGGCGAAGTAACGCATGGCGGCATCAATAATCCTGGTCCTTTTGCCCTCCGAGCGCGGCCTCGGCGGAACGTTGCGATAACGCGGCGGCGAAACCAGACTACTGCCAATTCCACTCATAATCTGACCTCAAGTCAGAGAACTTTATGCCAAAATCTGGTTAATTTCAATTTTATTTTTCGGCGTCATGCGTTAACTTAATGTTGCTGGAAATGAAAGCGAATTGACTTCTAGTCATAGGAAACGCTTCGCCTGAGTCGGCGAAGATCTACGACGTGATTGTAGTCGGCGGCCATTACCGCAGCCGCCTACCTGGTGGGCGCCGGACTGACCGAATCTCCACCGCTTCTTACACAGCCAGCATTGATCCCGACAGCCTGTCTGCAGACTGCCGCCGACAAGAATCGGTGACACTGCGGTCCATCTCCCGCACAAAATGAGGGCCAGCCATAAGGCTGGCCCTGGTCTCCATCGGGGAGATGCAGTCGCTCTTGGCGTTGCGGAAAACTCAAGATTCCGGGCGCGCAACCAGACGCGAACCCGCTTCTAAAAGAAGGTGGTAATGGTGCTCACGCGCGGCGCGCCTGGGTAACAAATCGGTCCCGGGACCAACTACCTGGAACGGGCCAGCAGCGGACCGCCCGTTCACGTTTCTCAGAGCCTAATTTGCCGGGCAAGGGCAGTTGTCACGAACAATTCTGGCAATTGTCAAATGTTTGTAAACCCCGGGCAATCTATGACGGGCGGGGACGCCCGACCCTCCATCATCCCGTCCCATCGCTCAGGGATGCTGATACGTCGAACTATCGGGAGCAGGCGGAGGATAATCCTGGCCGTACTTATTCTTATGGGCCGGCGGCGTGCCCACTGCCGGCAGGCGCAACAGCCCCAGCGTGGAATTGTTCTCCGAAACCACAATTTCGCGGGTCATGCGGTTCAGCACCTCGGGGAGCGCCGCCTCGTACCAGATGTGCAGCGCGTAGCGGCCGGCGGGGACATGGGGAATGACTAACTGGCCTTGCGCGTCCGATATTCCGTAGTACGGAGTATTGAGCGCGATCACGACCGCGCTCATCTCTGCATGAATATTGCAGAAGATGTAGGAGATTCCGAACTTGTCGAAATGCACATCCCTTGTGGTTCCGGCCTCGTAGAGTCCCAGATCGAAGCGTTTGCCGTCGAAGAGTGAAAATACATTGTGAAAGAACTGGTCCTCGTTAGGGAACTCGACCACGGCTCCCACCGGGACCACCAATACGTGAGGACTGAAGCTCTTATTCTTCTGTACCAAGCGCGGACGCCGAGGTGGGTCGACTGCTGGCCAGGAGGCTGGAACCGAGCCTGCTTGCGGCGCAAGCCACAGCACAACGTTCCCCGCCTGGAGCAACTGATTCTTCTTCCCGCCATCCACCAGAGCCACGCGCGCGGTGAGAGCGACCTCCTGCGCCGAAGCAAGAATGCTGCAAGCGAGCAGAGCGCACAGCCAGCGGCCACGAGGCAGTTGTCGAATCATGCTCAAAACAGGATCCCCATCATGACGTTCACCTGCTCAGACGAATAAGCGTTGTCATCCAAGTAGGTCGTTCGCAAATGCCGGTATTCGGTGGAAAACAGTAGGTTCGAGCGGGGACGATAGATAAAATTCACCAGGGCGCTGCGGTTTTCCGTCATCGTAGGCCCGGTATAAGCCTCGCCGGCGGAGAAAAATCTCGCTTCTTCTGCGGTCGGATTGTCCAAGCCATACCCCGCATTGAACTCCAGCCTGGCGTTGGCTCGCAGTTTCAGTTGCGACCATCCGCCCATGGAATCGAGACCGCTTACCGCCGTCGTTGGAAGGCCAGGCTGGCCGTTATAGAGCACGGTCTGGCTGATGCCGCCGCCCAGTCCTCCTACTGCGCGTCCGCGATAGAACTCGCCGGTTAGACTTAGGCGGGGAGCCAGCGGGATTTCCCAATCTGCCATCCCCGCCCAGCCGTCAACGTGGTGACCAAATCCCCAATACTGACGGCCGTAGTAGCCTGCCGCGCCCAGCGTGAAAGCCTGGCCAAAAATCCTACTCTCCCACGCCGTGCGGAATCCGTATCCGGGCTGGCCCGAACTCTCCCCCGCCTGGGGCGCGCGGAAGTATGGGCCAGCGGGGAAGTCGGCGGTCAGATTATCCAGAATACCGGCTTGCAGAATGATTTTCTGGCCGTCAGCGACGTCGAACCGGTGTTCCACCCTCACCTGGGGAATCCATCCCCAGAGATTGCCGGCATAGTTGAATGCCGGCACCGCCAGGGATGCGAACGAGGTCGGCGAGAGCGGCGAGAGAAAGAGATTGTCCTGTCCCACCACAATGGACGTGTCCTCCCAATCCATGCGCGCGCTCGCTGTCCGCAGCCGGAATTGGCCGTAGTTGACCCCGTTCCAGGTACTGGGGAATCCCCCGGCGAAGTCGGCTTGTACACTGCCGGATAGCTTCGCCCCGGCCAAAGTCGGGCCAAACACCTCCAGCCCAATTTCAGATTGCCGCAGGGTCGCGCCGAAGTTGCGATCAGACGTGCCGGTTGGCGCCTGCGTGGCCCACGAGGGAATATCCTGGTTGTCGGTGGTTCCCCGGTTGTCGAAGAGATTCATCAGCACAATTCCGGAGAGCCGCACGCGATACCTGGAAGCACCTGCAACCTTGCTCTGGTACTGTTCGTCTATTTTGCCGTTCAGCAACTGCGACGACTCCTCGAGAACAGCCACCCGGTCTGCCAGCGATTCCGGCGACGCCTGCGGAGGAGAGGATACGGTTTGATCAGGGGTGGCGGTTTGCGCAGACGATGTCTCGTGACCAACGGTCGCGGCAGGGGCTGCGGTGGTCGCTAACTGATCGCGGGTCGCCTGCAGCTCTCGCTTCAGTTCGGCGGTCTCTGTGCGATACTGCGCGGCCTCGGAGCGTACCTCGGCCACGGCCTCGCGCAGTTCGCTGACCTGGTGTTGCAGGTCGTGAATGGCGGCAGCCATGGCGTCGTTTTGCGTTACCGCAGGCGGGTTAGTCTGTTGAGCCCACACACAGACCGTGCTCAAGAGCAGGAGCATGCCGCAGGCACTGGACTTGCGGATCCAATACCCCTCCATCCGCAGTTTTCGAGTCGAGCGTTGTTCGGCTGATTCAGACAAACCATTCCGCTGCTTCACAATTCGCCTCCCGCAGAAGACCTTAGGAAGTATTCGAATGCTGCTTTCGTGAACTCTGAGGCTGCCTGACCCTGCGCCATCAGTCGGGTCCTTAAAGCAGGATGTTACTCCGACGGCGCTCGCTGCGTGCGAACCAATGACGGCGAGGCCAGCTTGGCGCCTCCGGCATCGGTGACCGACGATGACACCAGCGGCAAAGTTACCACGAACACTGTTCCTTCGGGAGACGTGTTTTCGACCGCCACATCGCCGCCATGATCCTGAACAATCTTCTGCACCACGGTCAGGCCCAGGCCAGTGCCATTCTCCTTGCCAAAACTGGTGAACGGTTCGAAGAGCGTTCCCTTGATAGACTCAGGGATGCCTCGACCGTTATCCGCCACCCGGATCTCCACGCCCTTGGCGACTTCGCGGATTTCGATTTCAACTCGACCGGGTCTTCCGTTTATCGCTTCACACGCGTTCAGGATCAAATTGTAGAGGGCTCGCTCCAGCTTTCGTGAATCGAACCAGCCGGTACTGCTGCCTAGTTGGCTGACTGTGATCTGGACCCGATGGAAGTCAGGCCGGGACTGTATGGAGTGCACCACGCGTTCCACCGCGTCTTTCACCGTTCCATAGGTTGGACGCAGTGATTCGCGGGTTCGTGAAAACTCCAGCAAGGAATCAATCAACTCGGTCATCTGGTTGACGCCGATGCGAACCTCCTGATAGAGATCCTCGCGCTGCTCACTTGACAGACGGCTTTCGCAAAGGAATTCGGCATTGGCGACGATTGCGGCGAGCGAATGACGCAAATCGTGCGAGATGGAACTCGCCATGCGTCCGATGGTAGCCAGACGTTCTGCCTCCAGCAGCTCTTGTTGCGTCTTGAGCAAGCTATCCCGCATGCGATTGAAGGCGCCCGTAACCTCGGCGATCTCATCGCCTCCGTGGGCATCGAGATGGTAGGTGAAATCGCCTCTGCCCAACGCCCGAACGCCTGCCACCAGGTTGCCCAAAGGCCGGGTAAAGGTGGTGGAGATGAAAAACACCAGCGCGCTGCCACCCGCCATGGTGGCCAGACCCAACGCCAACAGCAATCGGTTCAGGCTATCCAGGAATGCAGTGGCCTGATCGTAAGACTTCAGCACACTCAGGCGCACCGACGGGCTTTTGCCCGGCGCCAACTCCAGCGAAGTAGCCAGAAAACGCTCGTCGCCCAGTTGCACCTGTTCTGGCTCAGGCGTTCCCGAGACGGACCGCGACAGGAGATGCCGGGCCAGTTCTGTTTCATGCGACGGACTAAGCGTGCTCCTGACGATGGCGTTGCCGTAGTAAAAAGCGACCTGACTCGCCGCGATGCGGCTCACCTGCGCGGCGACACTATCGTCGATGTCATAACCAACCACCAAGAAACCTAGCAGGCGGTTCTCGGCGGCTGGACCAAAATATATGGGCTTCAGGAAAACCTGATATAAGTGCCGCCCCCCGAACCACCACTGCGGTCCTTCCAGATTCAACGACTTGTTCAGTGACGCCTGCGCCATCTCGCGCGAGAAGCCAGCAGACGCCGTGTGCAGCGCGGCCACCTGCCCGGTCCGGTCGGCGAGCACGAACAAGTCGCTGCCCGCCAGGCGCCACAGCGAGGTTGAGGCATCCTGAATGGTAACTTCGTGCTGGGTGGTCATCAGCGCCCGCAGGTTAGGCAGATCCGCGAGCAACTCCGCGGAGCGGGTCAGGGTAAGTTCGCGTTCCTGCTGGAAATTCTGGAAGGTGCTAACGGAGTTTTGCAGGTCCGAAAAGATCTCTTTTCTCACCTGGGATTGCACGCTGCTTCGCACCAGCAGAAGGCTGGTGCAGGTCAGACCGGCGGATATCAACAGCATGGACAACAGAAACTTGGTCCGCATCCGAAGTTTCACCACGCCTGGCTCCCCTCCCAGAACTTTTGTCCACTTGCTCACGGGGCACGGCTTTCCGCCGTGCCGTTCTCCCGTCATTCCGTCCAACAATCATACGGCGGAGCCAGAAAGCCGCGCCGGTACAAATCTCGCCCATTCTAAAGCGGCGATCTACCGCACAAACTTGTACCCCATGCCGTGAACCGTACGGAAATGGATCGGGTTCGCCGGATCGCGCTCCAGCTTTTGGCGCAACTTCAGAATATGATTGTCCACGGTGCGGGTTGACGGATAATTTTGATATCCCCAGACCTCATTCAACAGCTCATCGCGGGAAATCACGCGCTCCTGGTTCTGCAAGAGAAACTTCAATGTCTTGAACTCCTGTGCCGTCAGCACCACGGTCTCCCCGTCGCGCACGACTTCCATCTTGGTGAAGTCCACGCTGATGCCATCGAACGACATCAACTCGCCGGTCGCAGCGCGAACCGTGCGCCGCAACGCGGCGCGTACGCGGGCCAGCAGTTCGCGCGGGCTGAAGGGCTTGGTAACGTAATCGTCCGCGCCCAGTTCCAGCAACAGGACTTTGTCGGAAACATCGCTGGCTGCGCTTAGTACAATAATGGGCAGGCTCGGCGAGCTCTGCTTGACTTCGCGGCAAACGTCGCGGCCAGACATGGCGGGAAGGCGTAGATCAAGCACCATGGCGGCCGGCATGTTGGCGCGAAACGCCTCCAGCGCCGACTTGCCATCAGCGCTGATCTCAACCGCGAATCCCTCCGCTTCAAACAGACGCTTCAAAGCCTTCTGCACGGCCCGATCGTCTTCCACCACCAGTATTCGCTCCATTGTTCTCGCTCCCGGAACCAGGTACGGTAATTCCTTGTGCTGCGTGCCTGCGCTGCCCTGGTTGCGCTGAAACGCCGGCTGGCGAACTGCTCCCGCGCTGATCATGGCGTGCTCTCCGCGATTCCCACCTTCACAGCGGGAATACTGGACAAGATTACTACCATTTGCCGGCCAAACCGCCGAGTTGACATCCTGTTGACAATCTTTTTACCGGAGGGAGACATTCTCAGGCGCGGGAGCAGACATTGGGCCTTGGTGCGGTAGTCGGGAGAGGACAGAAAGACAAAGCCGAGCCATCGCGGACCCGGCTTTCGTCTTCACTCACTTTCAGAACCGAACTCGAACGTTGACAACGCGGACACAACCAACGTGTCGCACTATGGCCCAAATACGTAGGCCGCACCCGGACCCGGGTTCGTGCCGGACGGATGATACAAGGCTCCAACCAAGGCATCGTTCCCACTAAGCGCCGAAGAGAAACCGAAAACGTCGCCCGACACTCCATCCGCCGGGGTCAACTCGGAGTTAAAGTGCGATGTTGTCCTCCAGCCGCTGCTGGGTTTAGCGAAGACATACGCCACCCCAGTAAACGAGTTGGCGCCGATCGCGCCTAGAGCTGCCGTACCACCGTTGCTGCTGACGGAGACCGACCAACCGAGGAGGTCGCCGGTCACGCCATTCGAAGCTGTAAGTTGAGCTGTGTACGCTGAGGTTGACGTCCAGCCACTGGTTGGCTCGACAAAGACGTACGCTTTACCCGCTCAACCCCCGGTAAGTTGTGGTGCACCGGCTACTACCGTTTTACCATCGCTGCTGATGCAAACCGAACCGGCCTGGCAAAAGCCAAAAGCATCTCCCGCCGCGCCATTCGCAGCCGTCAACTTGGCCTTGAACCGGGAAGTTGTCTTCCAGCCGCTGGCTGGCCTGAGGAAGATGTATGCCACTCCCTGTCCGGCGTTGGAGCCAACTGTCGTCCCTGGCGCTCCAACGAATACAATCGCGCCATTATTGGCCACCGAGACCTCAGCAGCCCCGTCCCCAGTCGTCGCCCCAGCGGCGTTAAGCTCGGCAGTTTCCGTCATGCTCGTCCAGCCGGTGGATGGCTTGACGAATACATACGCTTTCCCAGGGCCCGTGGAAGTCGTACCGTTACTCTGGGGCGAACCAACCACAACAGTGTTGCCGCTGACCCCAAGGGTACCGCCAAACCCATCCGTTGCAACTCCGTCCGAGGCTGTTAGTTCCGCAGTGTAATTGTCGGTAGTGGCCCAGCCGCTCGGCGGTTTGACGAAAACATAAACCTTGCCTGGACCGTTGTTGCATACACCGCTCTGCGAGCAAGCTCCTATCACTGCCGTGTTACCGCTGATAGCCGTTGCAGCGCCGAAGTTGTCACCCGCTAGTCCGTCAGAAGCCGTCAATTTGGCTGTGAAGGTGGAAGTTGTCGTCCAGCC
>Ga0187817_10000851_pt1 | contig 13987 bp, 7 predicted proteins | sample NC_wetland_sal_i_17_FD_132431 | JGI IMG/M metagenome (GOLD analysis project Ga0187817, IMG submission 132431) | Wetland sediment microbial communities from Neuse River Estuary, North Carolina, USA - SO4_2 | ecosystem: Environmental > Aquatic > Freshwater > Wetlands > Sediment | place: USA: North...
AGCCCAAAGCGTACGCTTACGCCAAAGAAATCATGAGCATGAATTCGCTTGCGGCCGACGCCCAGGAAGGCATCTCGGCGTTCTTGGGGAAGCGACAAGCTTGTTGGGCCGGCAAATAGACAACACTTCCGCCCTGGCCGACCTGCGCCGGAACCGGAATCAGCTTGTCCATCTTCATCAAGGTGTACGCTGTCGCCCCCGGCCGATAGAAGCAGTCCATTTCCTCATGGGGTCACAAGCCGTCGATGTGGGTCGTGACGATTGGTGCCGGCCATTCAATGGACAGTCGGGACGCCCTCAACGCGAACGGTAACGATCTGAAATGGCTTTACGGAAAAGGTCAGGCTATGAGCGTTGGTTGAAAGTGGCTGCTGGTTTTCCTCCATTGCATTGCACATCCAAGCGGCCAGGATTTTGAGAATAGGTATCTGAACATTCACTTGCCCCGTTTCTCCTGCCACCTCCAAGAATCGGAAAATGGCGCCGCGACCGTCCTCCGCGGTCTTCCAATTCACCAGAATAACGTTTGATTGGCTCACCTGAAGAAAGCTTGCTTGCGCTTTGTCCAAGGGGCGCGGCGGGCTGACTTCTTTATCGTTTTCAGTAATATAGTTGGCTTCGAGCGGCGTCATCTCTTCCCACCCCCACCGGCTGAGTTGTCCGGGCCCGAGATTCCTGCCGCTGGTCAGGACATAGCGGAAGGTGAAGTCTCCGCCTTGGGCTGCCGCGTAGTTGGTATGCCAATAGTTGTTCATCACGTAGGAGAAAACCGTGCCCCGGTGCTCATCCAACTGCATTGGCCATTTCCCCCGGACAATGTCCCCCAGCGTGAAAAGCTCAGCGTCAGTGGGGACGAGGGCCGCGGTGACGTCACCTTGCTGAACGGCTATCCAGTGCTGTGCGGAAAACCACTCTTTAGCCGCGCCGGGCAGAAGATCACGCGTTGGATCGACAAAGCCATCCTGAAGGTCATAACGGATTCGAGGATTCTCCGCCGCAAAGGGAAACGCAAAGTAGACGCCTTCCTTCGTGTAAACCTTCTGCTTCTGGACGTGATTAATGAATTCAATCTTCTTCTGCGAGTTGAACAGAATGACATCGGTCTGAACTTTAGGCGTGTTGAAATTCGAGCTTTCCAGCTTCGCGACATCGCCGAACGGAGAGTGCTCGACCTCAAGCAGGATTCCCGCTTGGGCTCCATGAATAGTGAGCTCGGGAGCGGGCAGCTTGGCGTCGCCGAAGATCAGGCGATTGTAGGGAGGCTTGTCGCCGCCGCTGACGTACAGGTACTGGTCGAAGCGATACGGGCTGGCCGTGTTGACAAGTTCCTTCCCCAGTTCTTTGTCGAAGACGCTGCGTACCGCGCCGCTGGCCGGATCAACATCGACGCGGTAATACTTGTTCTCCATCCTCGGCTCGTCCACCGTGACCTGGGTCGTGCCAGGCGCTGAGGCTTCCTGCCGGATGGTGTAGCAGCGGTAACCTATGGCCGGCACGTCTTGCGCGAGAAAGCGCACACGCTGGAAGGTGGGTTCGCCGGACCCTGTGGGGTAGGCGGGCAGATCGGAAACCACTTGGTAAGAGACCGCTTTCCCGGTCACCAGGTCGATGAGTTCCGAGCCATTCTCAAGATCTATTTCCACCAGCCCACTTCGCTGCCAGTTGAGAGTGTTGAAGACCACCAACGTCCCTTTCGGGTCATTGATGTAATCGGAGATGGCCGCCATTCCCCGTTCCAAAACGTATTCCAAATCCTCATCCGCCTGGGTGGCAAATGTATCCTTCACAGTTTGCTGGCGGACCGTCTCTTCGCTCTGCGGACTGGATATGCTTTGCCAGGCACCCCAGGTGTGCTCGTCGAAAAGCAGCATGTTTTGCCAGAGTTGACGCAGCGCGGCCGACTCTACCTGCACAAAGGGATGAACCAGCGAGGCGATGGTGGAAAGCTTCTCCGCCGAGGGGGCCCTCTGCTCGACGCGACGAGCCAGAATAGCATTTTGCGCGTCGGAATAGATCCCGTCCTCCCAGTAGGGCCCGCCATCACCTTTGATAACCGGGATCGAGGGTCCAGCTTGGTCAGCGATCTCGCGGAGGGCGTCGGCAAAGCCTGAGTAGCGAAGCTTCGGGTAGGCGTAGATTTTATTCCACTCCTCCACGATCTGGGCTTGCTGTGGGAAGAGGTCGGAATTCTCCCATTGCGCGCCAAACAGCATGACAGTGTTTGGCTTGTACTCGGGGGACGAATAGGTTTGCAGGGCGCCGGGCAGCCGTTCCCGTCCTGTCCTGACTTCAGGGGGCATGCCAAAAATGGCGGAGACGTGTCCGTAACTGTACGAGTACCACATCAGCACTTTTTCGCCATCCGGGCCCTCCCACCAATAAGGCGATTGCTTCTCGAGATCGCTGAGCAGCACAATCGGTCCGCGATCCGGGTTGCTGCCTGAGGCGAAGTACTTCAGGCCCGCTGCCGCCAGCACGGTGGCGTAGGCCCAGGACTGGGAAGGAACATCGGTGATATTCGCGTAATCGAAGTTTGCCCCATTGGCGCGATCGAAGCGATAGCTGGGATAGAGTGAGCGAATCAGCGTCTCGAGGGCGGGAAATTCCGTGAGGAGATTTGCATACTCCGCCGGAACAAGAATCTTATGCTCCCTCACCAATTGCAAAAGTGTCTGCCGATCTCCAGCGTTGCGCCCCGCCAGGAATTCCTGGATGACCCAGTAACCGTCCACACTGTAGCGGAAATCCGGGTGCTCCCGGATCATGTCCATAGCTTCATCAAGGACCCGGCTCTGAATTTCCGACACCTTGGCCTGATAGTCGGTATAGCCCACATCGATATGTTCGTGGGGAACGATCAGCAACGTCCATTTTCTTGCCGGGGTCAATGTGGCCGGCAGGCGTTGCGTGTGCTTCCCCAGGGTCACTGAGACCACAGCCTTCGTGTCGGGGGCGAATTCCGGGAGCGAGAGCTGGATGTGTTCTTCGCCAAAGGCGCGGCGGGAGGCGAGTGGAGCGGGAAACTTTTGGCCCGCAAGATTCACATCGAACCTTGCGTCGCGAGCCGGGGAATTGTGGCGCACGTAAACATCCGCCAGTTCGACAAGTTGCTGGCCTTTCTGCTGATAATAGATCGTGGGTTCAAATTGCACGCTGACCTTGCTGGGGTCGTAAGCCTGGCTGGGGTCATTATCCAGCTCCAGCGCATCGTATTCGAGGCCGGTGAAACTGGGACGGTCGCCGGATGGTGGCTCGTCGATTGCTGTTAGGACCAGGGTGTTCGCTCCTTGCTTCAGCGAGGGGGTGGGGAGTTCGAGTTCGACCTCATCGGCCCAGTACTTGTCTCCCGGCGCGTCGTGCCGCAGGGGGTGGTGGTAAGCCCATCCTTGTTGGCCGTTGATCTCTGCTTGAAGGGTAGGGAAGTACTCCCGTTGACCAATCACGAATCCCACCTTCAGGAAGAAGCGCCCTTTCGGGGGAGACGCGAGATTGAATTTGATTGTGTACGGGTGGGGGCGGTGGCCGGCGCGTTCGTTGCCCGAGCCCGGCTGGAAGGCATACCAATCAGTCTGCGGGTCGCTTTTCCCAACAACGTAAATCGGAAGGGTTTGAGCCAACGCCGCGCCCGGTAAAGCTCGCTCTTCCCACTTCTGGTTAAACTCCCCCGAAGAACGATTGAACTTGCCAATCTGCCAGAGGGTTTGAGACGCGGCCATAGCCGCCCGGCAAGCCGTGAATACGATCACCGGCAATACCAGGACCATGGGGCTTCTTAGAAATGAATGTGAAACCAGAACCCTACTTCTTTTCATATTATTCCCCCTAGTATGCCCATCTAACAGGACCATGGGCGCCCGACATTATAGCGATTTTGACAGCCCAGTGGCGCTGCGACTGAAACGATCTCCCAGTGTCCTCTGTGTCTCAAAAACCCAGCACAAAGATCACGGGCGGTCTCAGTCACCTCTGTGTTTCGTCTTTTCTAGGCCATCGGGAATACAGAGAAAGAACGCGTGAGGTCTGCGGGGCCGCAAGAGCCGCAGAGCGGCGGCAGAATGTGGCCCACGGCGCGAGAACGTGTGAATCAATGCATGGACAGAAAAATCGGTTTCACGCAAAGTCGCAAAGTACGCAAAAGCCGCAAAGCAAAGAAAGGACTTTTATGGCGTCGTCACAGATTCAGATAGAGTTTCCCATCAGCAATGTCCCGGCAGGTTTGGGTGAGGCAGCCGGAGCGCAAGCGATCGAGTTCTGCGGGGTCCAACTTCCAGTTTGCTGCGTGCGCCAATGCGGAGGCGAGCGCGCTCCAGCATCGCCGCTAGGGCTTTGGCGTCGGAACTGGGAGGCATAAACTCGTCCGGCAACTCGGACGATCTGCCCTGCCAGGCGTCCCACAATTCCTCCAAACGCCGCCATAGCGCGTCCTCGGCGGAAGCCGGTCCGTGCTCCCCAAGATAAAGCGCGGCGGATTGTGCGTTGGTTAAGTTCGGAGAATCCAGAGCCTTGAGGGCAATGGGGATGATGTCATTGGACGGGTGCACAGAGTGCAACGTGCGAAGGACCTCACTGCCGCAGGAATCGCTCTTGTCCAGAAGTTCTGCGGCAAGGCGTTTTGCAGCATCCTCGGGCGCGACGCGGAATAAATAACCGAGCAGGTCGCCCCATGTCTCGCCGGCGCATCCGCGACTGTCGAAAAACGTATCTACCGCGGGAACGAGCTTACGGCTACCGGCGCGCAAAACCACTGCAGCGGTGCGCTGCAACTGGAAGAAGTCCTGAAGGATCCCGGGATCCCGCAGTTGTGCCTCGAGCATAGCGTCGAGCTCCGGGTGCTCCGCCTCAGACATCATCAAAATAACGTTCTTATCCATTTTGGCATTCGTATCGATTACGTCCTCGAGGATCGCGGTATCGCATTCGTCCGGCCATCCTTCGCACCAGAGTTCGAATGGATTGTAGTCGACGTAGCCGCGAGGTTGTTTGAGGCTCTCCTGGGCCAGTTTGCGGATCAGCGGGAGAAGCTGCTCGTGCGGCATCGTTTGCCATGCCAGGACCACGAACTGCACTTGCCGCCCGCGATCGAGATCGTTGGCCACGGCGAGTACGTTGGACTGAAGGCGCGAAAGAGTTTCAGGTGAGGGCTTGGTTCCGTTCAATTGGACAGCGTCGTACCACATCTGATAAATCGCGGTCGCTCGCTGAGGTCCGAAGCGCTTTTCGACGCTTGCCGCCAGCAGCGCGTTGGCCTGCGCGACATATTTGTCGTGGACTTTAGAACGTTCCTTCGATTCTTCATCCCATTTCTGCTGATCCGCCGGATCGTTAGGATATGAAGGCGTTACTCCAACCTCCTTGCGCGTCTCAAGGTCGGCCAGCAATTGGGGCAGGCCCGAGGGGACATTCGTTGCCGGATCAGAAAGGGCGGTACGGAGCAGAGGAATGATAATGTCGACCTGGGATGATTCGCGCAGGCCCAAATCGAAAACCCAATCCTCTCCGCCGTTTGTGTTTGCCATGTAAAGCTGAACCATTAGACGAACCGAGGCGGGCGTATCCAGGCGAGCGAGGCGTTGAAGCGCCTGCCCGCGTTCGCCGGCATTTGTCGTCGAGTTCAGTTCCTGCTCTATAGTGCTGAACTCCGCCGCATCCCAGGCGGGGTCGGCGGGCAGGATTTCGAAGTCCACCGGATTGGATTCAAGCGTGAGATGCTCCAGTCCCCCACCTTGTTCCGCTGACTTCACGCGCGAAACTTCCGCGCTCGTGAATGTGACGGAATAAAAACCCGGTTTCTGGAACCGGTACCATTCGCACAAGTCCAGTTGTTGGGTGAGGGGTTGCTGAGCGACGTACCCTAGACCACCGAGAAGCGACCCGGCCCAGCCGCCCTCGCGCAAGGTGCGCAAGTCGAGTATCCCGTCCATAGGAGTAATGTGGGGAGTTACTGCTTCGTCATACGGGCTTGGCCCGCTAAAAGATCCGTAGTATTTCCTCTCGACTTGGCTCGAATACGAAATCTCGATTTTAATGGACTCGCCCATGTGGTAGACGTGGGTATCTTTCACGAGGCGGGCCCGAAACTCGATGTCGTCCGGATTTGTGGCCCAGAGAGCGTTTCCTCCAGCTAGAAAAAGCACGATTACGAAATGGCAGATTTGAAGCATCGTTATTGAGCACAGATGTAGGGGTAACCGTTCTGGTTGCCCTAGAGCGACCACAAGGACCGCTCTCTCCCCGAAGGCTGATCATTCCCCATACTCTTGGTTAGACACCGGAGGCGAGTGCATGGGATGACAAGGGACCTCCTGCACGCGAAGCCCATTGAGCACCAGGAGCTATGCCCTGAAGGGCCATGGGGCAGTAGCCGGAGTTTCCGTAAGTTTCGCTTACGGCCAGTCACGGTGTCCCGCTTCGCAGGACGTAAGCCATGGCGGGAGCTTGATTGAGATCGCATAGTTAACGCCACAAATAATGAATTGAGCCACGGTAGTGGCGCCATAATGTGGCCCACGGCGACAGCCGTGGGAATGGGAGACGGCCCTCAAAACGCGCCCAGCCCCGTAAGGGGCGGCATAAGTCTGGGCGCTGGCGGGCGCCCCTTGCCCGCGACAAGGTTATGTCGCCCCTTGCGGGGCTCAAGAACACGTTTTCGCGCTTTTCCCCCCACGGCTGTCGCCGTGGGCCACAGTATGACGCCCGCTACGCGGGCTCTGCGAAGACGCTCGCACCATAGGAGTTCTTGCGTACGGAAGCGGCACGGCTTATGATAGCCACTCGCTCAGCGGATACATACCATTTGCCAAACAAACATGGGGGGCGCATGAAACCAACAATGCAGAACTCGAAGCGAAGGGCCAGCATAAGCCCTCGGAATTTGGCCGCGGGGCTCTTAATAGCCGGGCTCGCCTTAATCCTGCTTCACGGGATGACCGCAGCCCAAACCAGCCAGGCGGGGCAAAGACCTGCCGGCAAATCAGTCCCCAGTGATCTTACCCGCCAGCCCACGCTCTTCGTGGTCGGCTATGCCCATCTGGACACCGAATGGCGATGGGAATATCCCCAAGTCATCCGGGAATACCTCAGCAAGACAATGCGCAACAACTTCGCCTTGTTTGAGAAGTATCCCCACTACATCTTCAATTTCACCGGCTCGAACCGCTATGAAATGATGGAGGAGTACTACCCGGCCGATTTCGCCCGGCTTAAACGTTACGTGGCGGCCGGCCGCTGGTTCCCAGCCGGCTCGTCGGTGGAGGAAAACGACGTCAACTCGCCGTCGGCCGAATCGATTATTCGCCAGGTGCTTTATGGAAACGAATACTACCGGCACGAGTTTGGCAAGGCGAGCGAAGAGTATATGCTGCCGGACTGCTTTGGCTTTCCCGCTTCGTTGCCCAGCATCCTGGCGCATGCCGGCGTCCGGGGTTTCTCCACGCAGAAGCTTTCAGCGGCTTGGCAGCCGGCGCCTCACGTTGGCGGGCCTGACTCGCCTGAGAAGACGCCGGAAGGCATCCCATTCAACGTGGGGATATGGGAAGGCCCTGACGGCAAAACGGTGATCGCGGCCCTCAACCCCAGCAGCTACGACAGTGATGTTTACACGGACCTCACGAAGAACAACACTCCGCCCGCTGGCCATCATGACGAAGACTACGTTTGGGATTGGCCTGACCGGGTGAATCTCGACGGAAAGGTCACTGGAATTTACGCCGACTATCACTACGTGGGGACCGGCGACATCGGCGGCTCCGCCACCGAGGATTCGGTGAGGTTAATGGAAGCAATCCAGACCAAGAGCGAAACCTCCCTTCCTTCATTACGCCCTTACGACTATTTCGGGGAGGAGGAGCAGCAGCAGGCGCCGCCAGGCCCGCTCGTGCGTTTAGGGACTGGCCCACTGCGCGTGGTCTGGTCGGATGCCGATACCCTGTTCCGTGACATCAAGCCAAACCAGACGTCCCGGATGCCTAGGTGGAAAGGCGATCTTGAGTTGATCAACCATTCTGCCGGATCCCTCACCTCACAGGCGTATCACAAACGGTGGAATCGGGAGAATGAAGTGCTGGCAGACGCTGCCGAAAAGGCATCGGTGGGGGCGGCTTGGCTCGGTGGCCGGGCTTACCCGCAAGCGCGCCTGAACCGCGCCTGGAGGCTGGTGCTGGGTGGGCAGTTCCACGACATCATGGCCGGCACCGCGACACCACAGTCGTATGTCTTTTCCTGGAACGACGACGTGCTCGCGCTTAATCAGTTCGCGGGCGTCGTGACCGATGCTACAGAGGCTATCGCCTCCCTCATGGACACACAGGCGCAGGGCACGCCGGTGGTGGTCTTTAACCAATTGAATATTCCGCGCCAGGATGTTGTGGAGGCTCACTTGTCGTTCCCGAATGGCGTTCCGGAGGGAGTTCGTGTTCTGGCGCCGGACGGCCAGGAGGTTCCCGCGCAGCTCGAGCCGGGCAGCGAGGGCTCCGCGACAGTTGTGTTTCTCGCAAGTGTTCCTTCGCTGGGCTACGCGGTTTACGACATTCAGCCGGCCGGCGCGCCGCCGGCGTCCACGACGTTGCAAGTCAGCAGCTCTTCCCTTGAAAACGCCCGTTACCGCCTCAAGATTGATGAGAACGGCGACGTCTCGAGCATTTTTGACAAGCAGCTCAACCACGAGTTGCTTTCCGCCCCTCTGCGCTTGGCGATCTCGACAGACAACCCGGAACATTGGCCGGCCTGGAACATGGACTTTGAAGATGAGCAGCGCCCGCCGCGTGCCTATGTTGGAGGACCGGCACACGTGCGGGTAGCCGAGCTGGGCCCGGCTCGTGTGGCCCTAGAAATCTCCCGCGAGGGGGAGAATTCGAAGTTTGTGCAGACGATTCGTCTTTCAGCCGGCGATCCGGGCAATCGAGTCGAAGTGGCAGACGCCATTGACTGGGCTGCCAAGGAGGCAAACCTGAAGGAGACGTTTCCGCTCACCGCGTCTAATCCCATGGCGACTTACAACTGGGACATTGGCACCGTTGAGCGGCCGAACGAATTCGACCGGCAGTTTGAAGTTGCCACGCATCGCTGGATCGATTTGACGGACCAGAGCGGATCGTACGGCGTGACGGTCCTGACCGACGCTAAGACCGGATCCGACAAGCCTGGCGACAATATGCTTCGACTTACCCTTATCCGAACCCCCGGCACTCGGGGAGGCTATGAGGACCAGGGCACCCAGGACTGGGGTCGGCACGAATTCGTGTTTGGATTGACTGGCCACGAAGGCGACTGGCGCAAGGGGCAGAGTGATTGGCAGGCCTACCGCCTTAATGAGCCGCTAATCGCCTTCGAGACCGCTGCGCATCCCGGGGCGCTGGGCAAGACATTCTCGCTGCTACAAACCAGCAGTACACGAGTCCGCGTGTTGGCAATGAAAAAGGCCGAAGAGAGCGACGCCGTGATCGTGCGTCTCGTGGAGATGAACGGTCAGCAACAGCCAGACGTTCACCTGACGTTCGCCAGCCCGGTTTCGACTGCCCGCGAAGTCAATGGACAGGAGCAACCGCTCGGTCCGGCGACGATCCAGAATGGCGACCTCGTGGTTTCCTTTGGCGCCTACCAGCCCCGGTCGTTTGCCGTGAAGCTGGCGCCTCCTCAAGCGAAAGTAGTCGCGCCTGAGTCACGCCCTGTGGCGCTGAATTATGACGTCTCAGTCGCCTCGCCCGAGGGAAAACCGGGTGAAGGCTGCTTCGATTGTGATCTGAATCGTCAAACCTCCGAGCAAGGTAACGCCCTGCCGGCGGAAATGCTGCCCGCTCAGATCAGCTTTGGCGGCATCCAGTTCCAGCTTGCGCCTGCCGGGCTCGGCAAGCCGGATGCGGTTACCACCCAAGGCCAGAAAATTCAGTTGCCGGCGGGAGGTTTCAACCGCTTGTACCTCCTGGCAGCCGCCTACAGTGGCGACCAGGAAGCCACGTTCGAGATGGCAAGCGCATCGACCGTCTCGCGCATCGGCTTGAAGATCGAAGATTGGGGCGGCTACATCGGGCAATGGGATACTCGCACCTGGACCGAGAAGAAGGTGGAAGTCCCGGTGCCGCCTGAGCCGGCGGCGGATGATCAAAGCCCGCGAGCCGAGAGAGCGCGGCGAATGCGCGCCTACGTGCAAGAACACGGGCCGATCATCAGGACGCGGATGGAGTACACGGGGCTGAAGCCGGCCTACGTCAAGCGCGCGCCTGTAGCTTGGTTCGCTTCCCATCGCCACGCGCCCGGCGGCGCCAATGAGCCTTATAGTTATTCCTATTTGTTTGCTTACGAGATCGATCTGCCCGCTGGCGCCACCACGCTGACCTTTCCGGACAACAAGAGAATCCGCATTCTAGCGGCCACGGTGGCTAAGGAGGCTCCCCGAGTCACACCGGCGCATCCACTATACGACACGCTCGAGCGCGCCAATGTCGATATGGCGCGCTGGAACCACTAACTTGGACTGCGGCAGCGGAGCTGCCGCCTTGGAAGGGGGCAGTCTCGAACGTCGATAAGCGAGGATACCGAAGTCAGCTGGTTCGCGAGCTACGCTGGAGCGCGAGAAGGCGGCAGTTCCGCTGCCGCAGTCCAGGCCGGCCTTCGCTGCCGTGAGCTCGATCGAGAGGCTATCAGTCTGCATGTCGGCATTCCAACTTCACACTCCCGGGAAGGCGGCAGGTCCGCTGCCGCACTCCAAGGTGCCTGCTGCCTCGGACCGCTTGCTTTCCCTTGATACTTTCCGCGGTTTTACCATGTTCTGGATCGTTGGCGGCGAGGCTTTAGTGCTCGGCATTCAGCACCTGGGCCACAATCGGGTCATCGACCTGATCGCGCGCCAGCTAAACCACACGCCTTGGATCGGGTTGCGGTTTGAGGACTGTATTTGGCCCAGCTTCATGTTAATGGTGGGAGTGTCGGTGCCGCTTGCTTTTGCCCGTCGATCGCTGACCGAGAATTACAATCAGCAGTTGGCGCACGCCCTCCGGCGCACCGTAGTTTTGTTTCTGCTTGGCTCGGTGCGTGAATCGCTGTTTCTTCACACCCCCTGTTTGATCGAGCTGAGCAGCGCCCTCCAGCCTATTGCCATTGCTTACTTTGCAGCGTTTCTGGTGGCGAGAAAATCCTGGAAATTCCAAGCTGCCTTGGCGGCAGGTATCCTCGCCGCCTATGCCTGCCTTTTGGCCTTTGTACCCGCGCCTGGCGCCCCGGCTGGCACCTATGTTCTGAATCACAACCTCGTCCACTCCGTAGACATCGCGCTGCTTGGCCAACATCGCTGGGACACGTGGCCATATCGGGATGAAGGCTGGGGGACCTTTCTCTCGACCATCCCCACTATTTCGACTACCCTTTTCGGTCTGCTAATTGGCGAACTGTTGCTGACCGCGCGTTCGAAGGCGGCCAAGGCAAAAGTTATTGGCGGCATGGGGCTGATATTCCTTGCGCTCGGATTTGGACTGAGTCCCCTCATCCCCATAGAAATGAAAATGTGGACAACCAGTTATGGCCTGGCGAGCGCCGGCGTGGCCTGCCTCGAACTGCTTTTCTTCTTTTGGCTCGTTGATATCGCTGGTTACAGGAAATGGACCGTCATTTTCAGGCCCTTCGGGGTGAATGCGATTTTCATTTACATGTTTACCAGCCTTATTTCGATCGGCGCCGGGGTGGATGTTTTCACGGATCCTATCGCCGCGCATTTGGGCAAGGGCGGATTCCTCTTTCAAGCCATCGCTACCCTGGCGGTGGAATGGCTCATCCTGTTTTGGATGATGAAGCGAAGGATTTTCGTCAAGCCGTGATAGGGAATCCAGGGGCAAGGTGTAGGGGTAAGGGTAGTCCAACGCTCGTCGGCGAGCGGCAAGACCAAAAAGGGGACGGCAAGCGGTCCCCCACAACAGGGGAAGGGTTATGCCTAGAAGACAAATGTTTATGTTATTAGTAATAATATATTTGTTGCCCACCTGGGCGCTGGCTCAGCATCATCCGTTATTGCCCCGTCCGCAAGAAATCCATTACGGAACCGGTAAGCTTGCACTGCGCGGACTGGGAATTTGCTTTGCTTCGACGTCCGCCTCCGAAGACCGCTTCGCGGCGAGTGAACTTTCGAAGGCGCTCTCAGCCCAAACGGAAAGTTCCATTCCGGTTCTGGAAGCGAATCCCTGTACGCACGGAATTCTCCTGCAGCGTACGGGAGGAATCGACCCGCTGCCGCTCCCTGGCGAGCATCCCGGCCCGGACTCGCGCGAAGCTTATTCGTTGAAAGTCACCTCGGAGGGCGTCACGGTTAGCGCCCGCTCAACGGCCGCGTTGTACTACGCTGTTCAGACCTTGAAACAGTTGGTGGAGGGAAGTGGCGCTCAGGCCGCCTTACCCGTGGTTGAAATCAACGATTGGCCCGCCCTGGCCTATCGCGGAGTCATGGTCGACATGAGCCATGGGGCGTTGCCCACCGAGCAGGAAATCGAACGCCAGCTTGATTTCTTGGCGCGCTGGAAGGCAAACCAGTATTACCTTTACAGCGAGGACAGCATCGAGCTAAAAGGTTTCTCGCTTCTGAATCCGGGAGGACGGCTCACCCAGGACGAAGTGCGAAAGATCATCACTTTCGGACGCGAGCGCCACGTCGACGTCATCCCTTGTCTGGAGCTCTACGGGCATCAGCATGATTTGTTTCGAGTCGAAAAATACTCCACGCTGTCCGATTTGCCTCATGGCACGGAATTCGACCCCAGAAATCCCCAAGTCAATTCGCTCCTTACGGATTGGGTAACCCAGTTGGCGCAACTCTTTCCAAGCCCCTTCGTGCATATTGGATTCGACGAAGCGTTTCAAATTGAGCAGGCCGCTCGACAAGGCGGTACGGCAGCGGAGCCGGCACAACTTTTTATCCGTCAACTCAACAATGTAGACCACCTCTTCAGACAATTCGGGAAGACGGTTATGGCTTGGGGAGACATTATGGTGAAATACCCGGCCATTGTTTCTCAACTTCCGCCGGGACTCATCGCCGTGGCCTGGGAGTATGACCCGGGCCCGGAATCGCATTACCAGCATTGGCTCGGGCCGCTTGCCGCGCAACACACCCCTCACATGATCGCTTCTGGGGTGACATGCTGGAACCAAGTCATGCCTGATTATGCGAGGAGCTTCGAGAATATCGACACTTTTCTGGCATCCGGGCGCAAGTCAGGAACCCTGGGCCTGATCAATACCCTCTGGACCGACGACGCTCAGAATCTGATGCGCACCGCGTGGCCCGGTTTGGCATATGGCGCAGTGGCGGCATGGCAGTCCACCCCTGTCGAGCGTGAGACCTTCTTGTCCGACTACGCAGAGCTCACGTACCCGCCCACCGTGGCGCCTGACGTGGCTCAAGCCTTGAAGGATCTGGAAGCCTCGGAACTGGCTTTGCAGAAGGTTGTTGGGGACGATACCATGCTTGCTTTGTGGCGGGATCCCTTCGCTCCTGCAGTCTTCAAGGAGTGCGCTGCTCATGCGGACGACCTAAGACAAACCCGCCTCCTCGCCGAGGATGCCGAGACCCATTTGGACCATGCGCTCTCCCAGGGAGGCGACGCGACTACGCTAGAGTGCCTCCTCTTCGGCAGCCGGCTGCTCGATTACTCCGGGGAGAGGTTCCAGACGCCGCCGGAACTCGAAACAATGTGGCGAAACCTTGGCCCACGCCGGCCGAAAGACGACTCATGGTGGAACAACTGGGAATCGCAAGTGACATATCAGGACCATTCGCGCTTAGTTGACTTGATGGACGCGATCACGGAACTTCGCCCCCAATACCGCTCTGCTTGGCTTGCGGAATACACCCCTTACCGTTTGGACTCCGCTCTAGGCCGATGGGACGCGGAATACCAGTATTGGAGAGCGCTTCAGGAGCGATTAAGGGCGTTCGCGGACGGTTCCCACGCAGGACAAGTATTGCCGCCTTTGGAAACCGTCGTCGGTGGACATTGACTTTGTCAGA
>Ga0187817_10000852_pt1 | contig 13967 bp, 8 predicted proteins | sample NC_wetland_sal_i_17_FD_132431 | JGI IMG/M metagenome (GOLD analysis project Ga0187817, IMG submission 132431) | Wetland sediment microbial communities from Neuse River Estuary, North Carolina, USA - SO4_2 | ecosystem: Environmental > Aquatic > Freshwater > Wetlands > Sediment | place: USA: North...
CTTTGAGCAATGTCTTGCTGGCTTTGCAGGATCGGTGGCAGATGAAAAGCTCAGCCTGGACTTAACAGGAGGAATCGATTCGCGCCTGCTAGCGGTTACACTGCAGCACCTAGGCCTGCCTTTCGAACTTGCACTTTCGGGGATTGAGGGGAACACCGATATTCTCATTGCCCAGCAGGTGGCCGAATCCCTTGGCCGCGAACTCCATGTGACCTATCACAACGTCGAGAATTTGGGAGCCTCACTACCCGGATTGTTTGCTGCATGCGACGGTCTATTCGACGTGGTCAGGGCTCACCGTCCATTTCAATTGCACACAGATCGGCGAGACCGGGGAGTCTCGCTATCTTTGAGCGCCGCTGGAGGAGAGCTTTTCAAGGATTTTTGGTGGCTGCAAGACTTTCCTTGGTACGCCCGCAAAGTACCGAATATTGAACGGCTATATGCGACGCGCATCGCCCCTGTTGAGCCTCCGCACTGGTACTTGACCAAAGACTACCGAAAACTTAGCGAGCAGTACGGCGGGCGATTTTGTGACCGGCTGTCCAAGTACGCTGTGCGAGGAAATACCCAAACCTATGACCGCATCTACTACGAGCTAAAAATGCGTGACTACGCTGGCCGGTTCCTGACCAATCACATGGGTCTTGTGCGTTGCTACGCGCCTTATTTGGATCGTGAGGTTGCCGCCATCGGGTATAACCTACCTCGACATATTCGCGCATTTAACATTTTTCATCGTCGAACCACCACCCTCTATAACCCCGCGGTTGCCATCATTGGCACGACAGAAGGAGGAATTAGTGTGTCCTCCTCGTGGATTCGAATCATGGCTGACACTCCTAAGTATGTGCACGATAAGTTCAGCAGGTTGACGAGAAAGCTAGAGCAAAAATTACTCAAGACCGGAGGTATGCAAGAAAGCCCTAACCATCCAGCGTTGTGGGCTCAGGCTAGAGCCCTGGTTCATTCGAGGAGCGTGCTTGAAAGGTTGAAGGACTACGGCCTTATCTCTGGCGCGCTCCAACTGAATGATCTAACCTCCGAGCACGTGGGAAACATACTCTCTCTGGATCTGCTGTTCGAGCATTTGGCAGCAGCTCCGCAAGCACCTGTTACGGATACTGATATTCGTAAGCTCCAATGTCATATCCAGAACCAGATGGACGAGGATTACCATCAAGGTCAGTGGAAGGTACAAGGTCGCTATTCGCAGCATCAATGGCGGGGCTTCCTAGTTGCAAGTGGAAGTCTGTGCCCGAAGAAAAATAGAGAGGATCTCCGCTAACAGTTCCGGTAACGGTCAATCCACAAGCTTGCATCGTTGGGGAGCAGGCTCCCCCATAAGTAAAGTCAGAGCCATTTTTGTAAATCAGGTTATTCCTGAAAATGCTGCTGGTTGAGATAAGGTTGTTCGTGTAGACATAGAGTCCCGAGCTGATGCAGTTCGACAGGATGTTGTTTTCAACATCATACCAGGGGTCTGGCACATTTCCAGAATCCCCTGTCCCTATTTGGATGCACGATTTCGACTGCATATCGTCTACAGTATTATTGTAGATATATAGGTTGTTCGCACCATGCCACGAGGTGATCCCATAGGTCGCCCCATGATAAATTAGGTTGTTGTATACCCTCCCCGTGGATTGAAGATAGATTCCGTAACAACAGTGCTGATCATTGATGTCATACGCCAGGTTGTAAATCATATTGGCGTAAATATTGGTAGAAGTTGAACCGGTAACACTGTCGATTGCGGCCGAGAAACACCTCGAAGACGATCCTAAGTCGTGAAGGCGATTGTGCGCGATTTCGACATTGGTACCGTAGTTGATGATAGCTACAGGACCAGAATCACAACCCCCAGCTGATTCGGTGCCAAGATCTGTGATATCGAATCCGTAAATGTGTACATAATTTCCTGTGTTATACCAAATGTACTTGGCTCCTCCACCATCGATGTGAGCGTCCCATTTTGTTTCAGAGATAAAGGTGATAGGTGAACCCGAGGTTCCACTGTGTGAAGTGGAAACTGTTTGATTGTACGTTCCAGGCTCCACATACACAGTACTTCCTGGGCCGACCTTGCTTGCGGCATGGTTGATGGTCGCCCACGGACGGCAAGCTGATCCGTCATTGTTGTCGCTGCCGGTGGTTGCGACGTAGTAGTTGCCGTTACTCCCTCTTGCAGAAACTGTGACCGCTGCGTTGGCACTGGCGTCGCTGTCGTATTGGCTTGTGCCAGTTACCGTTACATTACTCTGTGAAGAACACGAAGGTGCGGTGTACAAGCCAGACGTGGAGATCGTCCCTACGGCATCGTTGCCGCCGAGGACGCCATTCACAGACCAATTTACCGTCGTATTGCTCGTACCGGCGACGGTGGCGGTGAACTGTTGTGTACCCCCGCCAGTCACGTTGGCGCTGACCGGGGAAACCGTCACCGTGACCTTGCCTGCAGCAGGAAGAATCGTGACTGAAGCCTGGGCTGACTTAGTCGAATCTGCCGCACTCTGAGCGGTCACGTGGACAGAACCGCCTGTAGGCACGTTCTGCGGCGCCGTATACAGACCACCGGAGCTGACTGTTCCCAAAGTACCGTCACCGCCCGCGACGCCGTTCACCAGCCAAATCACGGCGGTATTGGAGGTACCCTTTACCGAGGCGGTGAATTGTTGTGAAAGGTTCGCCTGCACCGTGGCGTTGGCCGGGGAAATCGTAACGCTTTCGTTATCTTGTGTTTCTCCCGCTCCGCTGACGGTGACGGCTTGAGTGGGGTCCGAAGAAGCATCGGTCTGTATGGTGAGAGAGGCGCTGGAACTCCCAGCCGAGGTTGGTGTGAAGTTGACGGTGAGTTGAAGCTTTCCGCCGGGTGCGAGGCTGGTTGTGCCAACCCAGTTCTGAAGCTTGAACTCTGACGAGCCATTCAGCGAGACGTTCTGCACCACCACAGCGGTCATACCGCGGTTAACCACGGTCACGGTCTTGGGGGTGGTGGTGTTCAGCACTTGGTTGCCAAAACTGACGGCTGCCGGAGTTATTGCGACCATGGGCGTGCCGCCAGCGGCCTGCGCAGAGGATACGCCTTGACAACCCAAAATCGAACCAAACGAAAGCAAGGTAGCCAACGTAGCGAGAATGGGCACTCGGTACGAACGAAGCTTCATCAATCATCTCCGGAGTGAATTTTGGCAGTGGCTGCAATGCACACACATCCAATGCCGGGCTTTTGCCCGTTGATAACGTCCACTTGGGTTAGGAAGAGCGGCCCCACAGAACCGCGCCCAGGTCGCGAGCTTCAGATCCGTGCGCGTAACGTTCGAATCTCTCGTATGGCTCGACGCCAAGTTGCCCACGTAAATGGGTTTCAGGCATAGTAATTTCCTCATCTTGTGGATTGCCAGGTCCCACTAGTACATGGTGCTTCTCGTCATGTCATGGAAGGTGTTCCTGCAGAATGGATTGCGATCATCTTGGAGGAGGTGCCGACCTAGTGTTGTATTTTGCAACAGTGGCAAAAAAGCGATCGCAATACCGCTATCGAGGGGACGAAAGCCACTTTGATGGGTGCGCCCGTTCGCGACTAGGTACCCGCGATATCGGCCCATATCCATCGGGAGCCCATGAAATACCCTTGGCCTCCTGACCTCATGTGGTGCCGACTGCACGCCCAGCCACTAGATCTGGACACACTTTCGATTGAACAACTGAACCGAAGACTCCAATACCGCAATGTGTGCAATTGCCGGAATCTGTAATTCGAAAAAGTCCAAACCCGACACTCAAGTGCTCGAGAGGATGATCGGCATGGTGCGTCATCGCGGGCCCGACGAGTGGGGTGTGCACGCAGACCGAGGAGTGGGACTGGCCAGTGCCCGGCTGAGCATCATTGACCTCAGCGGTGGCCACCAGCCAATTCACAATGAAGACCGGTCGATATGGATCACGTTCAACGGTGAGATCTTCAATTACCTTGAACTGCGAGAAGAACTCCTGGGTCGCGGGCACATCTTTGCCACTCACTCGGATACCGAGGTCATCGTTCATCTTTATGAGGAAAAGGGTACGGAATGCGTTCGCGAACTGAACGGACAGTGGGCGTTCGCGATCTGGGATGGGAGGCAGCGCAGGCTGTTTCTTTCGCGCGATCGTCTGGGTGTTCGACCTCTGTTCTACACTCGTGCGGGCGGGAATCTGATCTTCGCCTCCGAGATCAAGTCGATCTTCGCCCATCCCGAGGTTCGCCGTGAACTGGATCTCGCCGCACTGGAGCAGATTTTCACCTTCTGGTTCACTCTACCCCCGCACACGATCTTCAAGGACATCTGTGAGCTTCCACCCGGACATTCGCTGACATTCAAGGATGGAGAGACGAATGTACGGCCGTATTGGCATCTCGATTTCACCGGCTCCTCGGAAAGGATTCTATCGGAGAACGAGTACATCGAGCAGCTTAGGCATCTGTTGACCGATGCGACCCACCTTCGCCTTCGCTCAGACGTTCCCGTCGGCGCGTATCTGAGTGGTGGACTGGACTCTGCGATTGTGACTGCCCTGATCAACAAGTTCAGCGGCGCACGGCTGCGAACATTTTCGGTGGCCTTCACTCCCAGAGAATTGGACGAAAGTCCCTACCAGCAAGAGGCAGTCCATTTCCTCAATACGGCGCATGAACAGATACGCTGCGGGTATGAGGACGTGGCCGCGGTGTTTCCAGATGTGATCTGGCACACGGAGAAACCCATAGTCCGGGCAGCTCCGGCACCGTTGTATCTGCTCTCAAAGTTGGTGAGAGAGGGTGGCTACAAAGTGGTGCTGACGGGAGAAGGTGCCGACGAGATTTTCGGCGGGTATGACATCTTCAAGGAAGCAAAGATTCGCAGGTTCTGGGCAGCCCAGCCGGAGTCGAAACAGCGGGCGCGACTGCTGCGGCGGCTCTATCCCTATCACGCCAACCTGCAGAAGCAGCCCGATTGCTATCTGCAACGCTTCTTTCGTGCGCGCCCGGAGGACATCAGCAATCCCTTCTTCTCTCACCTGCCAAGGTGGGAGCTTACTTCGCAGGTCAAGGGCTTTTTCTCGGATGAAGTAAAAGCATCCCTCGCCGGCTACGACCCGTTGTCGGAGCTGGTCGCGCAACTCCCGGTGGACTACTTCGGCTGGCACAGTTTTTGCCAGGCGCAATATCTGGAAACCATGTTTCTGCTTCCTGGGTACATCCTGTCCTCGCAAGGCGATCGCGTTGCCCTGGCTCACTCGGTGGAGACACGGCACCCTTTCTTGGACTATCGCCTGGTCGAATTCGCAGCCAAGATGCCACCAAATCTGAAGATGAAAGTCCTGAATGAGAAATACATCCTTAAGCGAACCTTTGAACCGCTATTGCCCTCCTCCATCGTGAACCGCCCCAAGCAGCCGTATCGGGCCCCCGACGGCCGAAGCTTCTTTTCCGGTGGAGGCGTTGATTACGCCGAAGGATTGTTGGCCCCCAGTCAGATCAAGGCCGACGGGATTTTCGATCCATCTGCAGTGGCCAAGCTGCTGGAGAAATTCAGAGCTGGCCGTGCCATTGGAGTGAAGGACGATATGGCTCTGGTTGGCATTCTTTCCACGCAGCTCGTCATTGATCAATTCATTTCAACTTTCCAACAGGGAGGTTCACTATGGACAGCGCTCAGGCAGAATTGCGCCGCTTCGTAATTGACAATTTCTTGTATGGACGGGATGGGCGGTTCAGGGATGACGACTCGTTCTTGGAGATCGGAATCATCGATTCAACCGGCTTGCTCGAATTGGTCAACTTCCTGGAGAAGCACTACGGAATCAGCATCGAAGAGGCCGAGCTGATCCCGGAAAACCTCGATTCTATCGTTCAACTGACGGGGTTTCTCCAGCGGAAACTCGATCAGCGGCGGGTGCCGGTAGTGTCCCGGCAGCAGGAACAGACAACTGCCTAGCCGCAGGCAGTGAACTCTGAAACCGAAACCCCTCCCCCGGAGAAAGTCCATGCTGGTCGACGAATTTCTGGAACAAAGTGCGGATGCGAATCCCGACAAGACGGCACTGGTGTGCGGTGTGCACCGCCTCACCTATTCCGAAATTGAAACTCTTGCTAACAAGCTAGCCCATGCACTGATCGAGCGCGGCTTACAACGTTGGGATCGAGTGGCGGTGTATGCCAACAATTCAGTTGAGACTGTCTTGGCCATCTTCGCCATCCTGAAAGCCGGAGGAATTTTCCTGCTTATCAATCCCACCACCAAGCAGGACAAGCTCGCCTACATACTCGGCAACTGTCGGGCCACAATGTTGATCACCACCCAAAAACTTCTGTCTACTGCGATGATGGCATCCCACCAAGCGCCCTGCCTTGCTGACGTGATTGTCGCAGGTACGCCCGTTGATCAAGGTCTGCCCTTTCTGGAGGGTAAACGCGCGGCATGGTTAAATCGGTTGCTGGAAGGGCAGTCTGGGCAGCGCCCCGCTCATCGGAACATTGACATCGATCTCGCCGCGCTCATCTACACTTCGGGCTCAACCGGCCGTCCTAAGGGCGTCATGGTCACGCACCTGAATATGGTCTCGGCGGCCACATCCATCACCACCTATCTGGAGAACACGGCAAATGACATCATCCTTAACGTGTTGCCGCTTTCGTTCGACTACGGCCTCTACCAATTGCTGATGGCATTCAAGATAGGTGGAACATTGGTGCTCGAGCAGTCATTCACCTACCCGCGGGCCGTGCTCGAGACCATCGCCCGTGAGTGCGTGACGGGGCTCCCGATTGTTCCTACGATTTGCTCGATCCTGCTTCAGATGGATCTCAAGAGCTACAGTTTTTCGGATCTGCGTTACATCACCAATACCGCAGCAGCTTTGCCGGTCCAGCACATTCGGAAGCTGCGCGAAGCCTTCCCGCAGGTCAAGATCTACTCCATGTACGGACTCACCGAGTGTAAGCGGGTGTCGTACCTGCCCCCGGATCAAATTGATGCTCACCCCAGCTCCGTTGGTCGGGGAATGCCCAACGAGGAAGTTTATATCGTTGACGATTTGGGTTATCGCGTGGGTCCGGGTGTCGTGGGGGAACTGGTCGTGCGCGGTGCGAATGTCATGAAAGGTTACTGGGAGCTCCCGGAAGAGACAGACCACGTGCTGCGACCAGGCATGTTCCCGAACGAAAAGGTGCTTTACACCGGAGACCTGTTTCGTGCCGATGAGGAAGGCTATCTCTACTTCGTAGGCCGGAAAGACGACATCATCAAAACCCGAGGCGAAAAGGTCAGCCCTCGCGAGGTGGAAAACGTGTTGTATTCGCATCCCAAGATTGCCGAAGCTGCGGTGATCGGAGTGCCCGACGAAATCCTGGGAAATGCCGTTTGCGCCTTTGTGAGCCTCAAAATGGATGAGACACTCACGGAACAGGAACTACGCGGCTTCTGTGTCGATCGCTTGGAAGACTTCATGGTGCCGAAGATCGTGCAATTCCGGGACTCACTACCGAAGTCCGCCAATGGAAAGATCGCCAAGAAGGAACTTACTCCTAAGACTAAAACCCTTGCAGGACTCGCATCATGAGCACCGCTACACTGTCCGGCGCGGCTTGCCTACAAATTGACCCGGCCACTACAGCTCAGGCTATTGAATCCGCAGTCTGCGATATGGTTCTGTGCAAACTCAGGCGAAAGGGCGTGGTTGTCGGGATTTCCGGCGGAGTGGACAGCAGCGTTGTTGCCGCGTTGTGCGTGCGTGCGCTGGGGAGCAAGCGAGTCCTAGGAGTGTTGATGCCCGAGCGGGAATCCTCCAATCAGAGCCGCCGCCTGGGGTATGAACTGGCGGAATATCTTGGCATCCGCACGGTGCTTGAAGACATTAGCCCCGTGCTTGAGGCCGTGGGGTGTTACCGGCGTCGCGACGATGCCATTCGAAAACTGGTTCCGGAATTTGGTCCGGCTCAGAAGTGCAAAATCGTGATGCCTGAGCTGAGTACCGGCGCGCGCTATGCGGTGCCTTCACTTGTGATTGCGTCTCCGGACGGACGTCCGAAGAAGATTCGTTTGACCGCCGAGGTTTATCTCGAGATAGTTGCCGCGACCAACTTCAAGCAGCGCGTCCGCAAGATGCTAGAGTACCACCACGCGGACCGGCTGCAATACGCGGTGGCGGGAACGCCAAATCGTCTCGAGTACGATCAGGGATTTTTCGTGAAGAATGGGGATGGCGCTGCCGACCTGAAGCCCATAGCCCACCTTTACAAGTCGCAAGTGTATCAATTGGCCGAATATCTTGATCTGCCCCGCGAAATTCGTGAGCAGCCCTCCACGACTGACACGTTTCCCATGTCGCAATCACAGGAGGAATTTTATTTCTCGGTGCCTCTGAGAACCTTGGATCTTTGCATGTATGGGAAAAACCATGGATTCTCCCGCGAAGAGATCGGGGCAATCACAGGCCTAGCACTTGAGGACGTAAAGGCAGTCTGCGACTCCATCGATGCCAAGCGTAAGGCTACAGCCTATCTCCATCAGCCGCCCCTGCTCGTCGAAGACGTACCCGAGATCGCAAAGTTTCGCAAGTAAGCAATGGACAAAGGCTTCAAGGATCTCCCCTGTCACCAAGGAAAGACAGCCAGGACTTTTGGAGGATGTTCATGAGTGCAACTACGTTCGCCACTTCCGCATCTCTCAGTTCGCAATTCCAATCACGGATTCGAAATCGTACTGCCCGCGTGGGGATCATCGGCTTGGGCTACGTCGGCTTGCCGCTCGCCCTTTTGTTCAGCGAGCAACGCTTTCCCGTTACCGGATTCGACATAGACCCCAAGAAAATCGGTCTGCTGTCGAAAGGGGATACCTACATCTGTCGTATTCCTACGACTGAGATTCAGCTCGCGCGAGATCGCGGCTTTCAGGCCACGTCAGACTACTCGCGATTAGCCGACATGGACGCCATCATTATCTGTGTTCCTACTCCAATCGACGAGCATCGTGAACCCGATCTTTCCTACATCACGACGACGCTCGAATCCGTCGCTCCCCATCTGCAACCAGGTCAACTCGTCGTGCTCGAAAGCACGACCTACCCGGGAACAACAGAAGAGGTAATGGTTCCGATGCTGGAGGCGCGGAATCAGCGAGGCCTAAAGGTAGACCGAGGTCTCGAAAACGAGGATGAGGTCTTTTACGTTGCGTTCTCTCCCGAACGCGAGGATCCGGGCAATAACACGGTTGCGCGTCGGGACATCCCCAAAGTGGTTGGAGGGGTCAGCCACGATGCCACTGAACTGGCTTGCAGTCTATATGGTTCCATCTTCAACCGTACAGTGCCGGTGTCCGGCCCTGCCACAGCCGAGATGACCAAACTGCTGGAGAACATCTACCGCTGCGTCAACATTGCTATGGTCAACGAACTGAAGCTGTTGTGCCTGCGAATGGGAATCGACATTTGGGAAGTCATTGAGGCAGCCACCACCAAACCGTTCGGTTTCCATCCTTTCTACCCCGGCCCGGGACTAGGAGGTCATTGCATTCCCGTGGACCCGTTCTATCTCTCGTGGAAAGCAAAGGAGTGGGACTTCAATACCCGTTTCATCGAGCTCGCCGGCGAGATCAACTCGTCCATGCCCTATCACGTCGTGGAGTCGATCGGTTCGGCACTCAACCGCCGCGAGAAAACACTACGCGGAGCAAGTATTCTAATTCTCGGAGTCTCTTATAAGAAAGACATAGATGACCTCAGAGAGGCACCGGCCCTTACGATCATCGAACTTCTGCGCCAAGAGGGTGCCCAGGTCAGCTATAACGATCCGTACTTCCGCACGATTGGCAGGGGGCGCAAGTACGACCTGAAAATGAATTCAGCGCCGCTAGATAATCTGTGGCAATACGACTGCGTCGTCATTATTACCGATCACTCTGACTATGATTACACCCGCATCGTGAGCGAATCGCGGCTGGTTGTTGATACCCGCAACGCTACGCGCGGGTTGGTTTCATCCAACATCGTTCGCTGCTGAACCAAAGCGATTCCGGAGGCACGCCATGCGTTCATTCATCGTGGTTTTGACTACATCGATCATGCTTCTCCTTTGTTTCATTTTGACTCCCGGAATCGGAGCCCAAACTACAGCTCTCTCTCATGGGGCCTCGTCTGCGCCGACTGCCGTGGGACCCGTCCAGCAAAGCGAAAGCGCGCCAACGACTGGCGGATCTCAAGGCATTGGCTCGCTGATTATTGGCGCCGGCGATTTGCTGGTAGTCAGCGTCTACGGGGCCTCCGATTTCAACAAGGAGGTCCGGGTGGCTGACTCGGGAGAAATTTCCCTACCCCTGGTAGGCTCTGTGCATGTGGCCGGGCTTAACGTTCAGCAAGCGGAGATTCTGGTTCAACAGCGCCTGTCCGAGGGCAGCTACTTCACCGATCCCCAGGTCTCCATTTTTGAGAAAGAGTATGCGACCCAGGGCATCTCGGTGCTGGGAGAAGTGCAAAAGCCTGGTATTTATCCGCTGCTGGGCAGGCGGGCGCTTTTCGACGCGGTTTCTGCTGCCGGTGGACTCACCCCAAAAGCGGGAAACACAATCACCATCACACATCGCAGCAATCCCAAGGAAGAGCAAACTGTAGTACTTCCCCCGAATCAGACCTTCCCCGCGGAGAGCAACCTCGCCGTGTTTCCCGGGGACACGGTAGTTGTATCCAAGGCTGGAATTGTCTATGTGGTAGGCGATGTCCGCCTGCCCGGCGGCTTCGTAATGGAGAACTCCCAGTTGACGGTCCTGCAGGCCATTGCCATGGCGCAAGGCACAAACAACACTGCCAAACTGGACAAGGCCGCCTTGATTCGAAAAGGTCCGGGCGGGCCGGAGCAGATCCCCATCCCACTGCTCCGGATCATGTCGGCCAAAGCACCCGACATTGGGCTGCGGCCAGACGATATCGTCTTTGTCCCGCGCAGCGAAGGCAAGGCGGCCGTACGCAGAAGCCTGGATGCGATCTTGCAAGCCGCCACGGGCGCAGCGATCTACCGGCCATATTAAATCGCCTCAGTAGGCACGCAGGAAATGTTTCACGCCGCAAATTCGCGGGAACATATCATGCGGCGACATTCATTACGCGGCAAAAGAATGGAGCACTCGTGTCAACGAGCCTGCATATCGAGAAACTGCCGGAACAATCCCAGCTTGCTAAGTCTGCCGTCCCTGTTCTGGCGTTGGGCAGTGGATTAACCCTGAACGGCGTGATAAGAAGCTTTGGGCGGGCGCGATTGCCGCTGTACGGCGTCTGCCCAAGCCGCGACGTTGCGGCTTATTCGCGCTGGTATCACGAACCGCCCCTGGCTGGAGCCTCCGATCTCAAACCAATCGAACTGGAAACGTTTTTGCGCGTCCTGCCACTCAACGAAGCCGTACTGATGCCGTGCTCGGATGACTGGCTGCAAGCTGTGGTAAGCCTGCCTACGTTCCTCACCCGCCGGTTTCACTCAAGCCTACCGTCGCGTGAGGCGGTTCACACCATGGTGAACAAGTGGAATTTTGCCGAACTTCTCGTGCGCACCGGCACGCCACATCCTCACACGATGCTTCTCTACTCTCCTGAAGAACTGCATGCAGTGGCGGAAATGGACTCCGGCGTATGGATATTTAAGCCAATGTCGTCGATAGAATTTGCTGCCAAGCACGGTGTCAAGGGTTACATCGCACAAAGCCGTGCGGAAGCTTTGCGCCTCGCACCAGAATTGGAATACCCGATCATGTTGCAGGAGTACATTCCGGGGCCACCCACGGAAAGCTACTTTATTGATGGGTTCATTGATCAGCAGGGCCGCACCTGTGCTCGCTTCGCTCGCCAGCGCCTTCGCATGTATCCGCGTGGTTTGGGAAACAGCAGTCTCACGGCGAGCATTTCGTTAAGTGAAGTCGGCGATGCAGCCGCGATTCTCAATCACCTGTTTGAGGCGGTAGCCTATCGCGGCATTTTTAGCGCCGAGTTTAAACATGATTGCCGCGATGGATTATTCAAGATCTTGGAAGTGAATGCGCGGCCATGGTGGTACGTAGAGTTTGCCGCACGCTGTGGAGTCGATGTTTGCGGCATGGCGTATGCTGACGCTCTGGATTTGCCCGTCGAGCCGGTCCACGAATACGAGGTCGGCCGACGCTGCGTGTTTCTACCGCATGACATCTGCGCGTATCGCCATCGGCACCCGGGAGACGGTCTCAACCTGTGGTCGTGGAGTCGATCGTGCGTGGGCTCCGACGGCGCTCTCTTCTCTTGGGACGACCTTGGTCCGGCGATTGCTTTTGCGAGAGACTTCTTAAAAAACCGGCTTCGAGGTGCTGATCGCCACCGAAACATTAGTTAAAGTCTTTCAGTTGAGTTACGAGCTCGGATTTTTTCCGCTGGAGTACATAACTTCCCCACGACTGAATTGACCGTAGCATAGTGCGATCTCCCAGCAAAACCAAAACCTACCTAATTACAAATTCCCAACTAATAAGGAGGCTATATGTTCCAACGCACGCTATGGTGGTTCCTGCTTTTTCTTCTGGCATCCGAGGGATCGCCAGCCCAAGTTAGTCAATTCCTAAACGCGTCGCAGTACACGGTGGGCCAATCTCCCATGGCAGCCGCGTCGGGCGACTTTAACCGCGACGGGAAGCTCGATCTTGTGGTCACCAATAGGGTGGACGGCACGGTGAGCGTGCTCCTCGGGAACGGCGACGGGACCTTCCAGCCGCAGGTTCCCTACTACACTGGTGCGGTTCCCGCCGCCGTTGCGGTAGCAGATGTAAACGGCGATGGTTATCTCGACGTGGTCGTCGCGCTACCGTACACCAGCAGTGGCAATTCCAACAACCAAGTGGCCGTGTTCTTCGGCAAAGGCGACGGCACATTTGTGCAGCCTCCTGTCATTTACGACGTCGGCGTGGTCCCACAGTTTGTTGCGGTACAGGACCTTAACCACGACGGCTTCCCAGATCTTGTCGTCGCGAATACTGGGACTAACAACGTCAGCGTTCTGCTCAATACCGGTAGTGGAACATTTTCGGCGCCGGTGGAATATACCACCGGAAATGGGCCTGCGTCGGTGGCTATCGGCGATTTCAACAATGATGGCAACCCGGATCTGGCGGTCGCCAATTCGCTGGATGGCACAGTGAGCGTGTTGCTGGGGAATGGCAATGGCACCTTTCAGCCCCAGACTGTTTACTCAGTGGGGAGCAATCCCATGGCCGTGGCCACCGGCGACTTCAATGAAGATGGCAAGCTCGATTTGGCGGTGGGCAACTTCAACGACTATACCGTCAGCATTCTACTCGGCAACGGCAACGGTACCTTCAGCAGTCAGGGCACGTTTTTCACGGCCTTCGGGGAACCGATTGCCATCGTCGTGGCCGATTTCAACGGAGACAAGAAGCTCGACTTGGCTGTTTCCAATGCAGGTGAGGACTCGGTCAGCATCCTTCTGGGAAACGGGGATGGCAGTTTCCGTCCGCACGTGGACTACTGGGCAGGAAATGGTCCTGGCTTGCTGGTTGCAGGCGATTTCAACGGCGACTCGAAGGTTGATTTGGCCGCGCCTGACGAAGGCTGGGCTGCACGCGCTGACAACAAATTGACAGTGCTCCTGGGCAACGGTGACGGCACGTTCCGATCCCATGAGCTCTATCCAACTGGGGACACGCCCGTTGCTATAGCTTCGGGAGATTTTAACAACGATGGGTATACTGATCTGGTAACCGCGAACTCCGTCGATAGTAACATCAGCGTGCTGCTGGGCAATGGCGATGGTACGTATCAGCCCCAGAGCACCTATTTGGTCGGGAACAATCCCGCGGCACTCGCCGTCGGCGACTTTAATGGGGACGGCAAGCTCGACCTCGCGGTGGCAAATTATGGGACGGCTGGAGCTCCCGGAAATACAGTTAGCATCCTGCTTGGGAACGGTGACGGAAGCTTTCCCC
>Ga0187817_10000853_pt1 | contig 13965 bp, 14 predicted proteins | sample NC_wetland_sal_i_17_FD_132431 | JGI IMG/M metagenome (GOLD analysis project Ga0187817, IMG submission 132431) | Wetland sediment microbial communities from Neuse River Estuary, North Carolina, USA - SO4_2 | ecosystem: Environmental > Aquatic > Freshwater > Wetlands > Sediment | place: USA...
CACCCCGACCGCGACTGCGAGAACCCGTCGTGCCCCGGGGCACGGGACGGTTCATCATCATCAGTCCACACTCGCCGACCGGGAGCAGATGTATGACTACGTCACCCGATGGTTGCGACTGAGACGGAAGGACCGCTCATCGATTCATCAGGCTAGGCGAGAAGAAGGGTTTGAGTGTGAGGGGCACCTGTTCTGGAAGAGAGCAGCTCCCCTATAACAAAGTAGGTAGCCCACCCCTTTCTTCTTCTTCTTTTCTTTCCACATATTACTAACAAAGTGACGAACAATGTCATGTGGGGTGGGGGTCTGGGGACTGACAAGTGGAGTTACTTTGTAGACGGAGGGGTGATGGCGTCTTTCAAGATGGGGATGTCGGAGTCGGCATCTTTCCAGAGGGTGAGGAAATCTTCGTACGCGGCGAGTGCCCGCACGCGGCGGCCTCGGCATCCGACGAAGAAGTATAAACCTTAAGGAATTGAGCGGTGCCGATGCTCTCCCTGAGTCAACGCAGCCAGACACTGAAGCGGAAATCGGCTCTTAGTCCCGGTGGTCAAGAAGGCTTTTCCCGCCGCAGCCGCAAGCGGCTGACTTTAACGCCCAAGGAATCGCAAACGTGCTGGTCAGCCCGATGTACCTTATTGAGTGCGGGTGCCTGTACCACAATCCTCGATTCCAGCCGGCTCCACGCGCGCTGGAAGTGGGGGGCTTAATGTCGGGCCAATTGCCTTCTGAAGCTGTGCCAGAATCTACAGATTGTGGTGAACTGTCAAGGGGCGCAGCGCCACTGCGGCCTCTGCTGCTGCTCTGTGCAAAGCATTTCTCCCAAACCCGAACATCTTATGAGCAGCCAATCCAAGTCGCTCAGCGTTATGTGACGGTTGCAAGTTCGAGGGCAGCGCGCGAGTGGAAGATCGAACACAAGTGGCGGGGGGTGCCGTGAAAGAAATGCGCATCGGACGAGAGGATTATGAACGAAGTAAAAGACCCGTCCGCTCAGACATTTCGAGATTTTCGGGAGGCACAATTGGACGCGCGAGCCCGGGGCGTCTCGTCGTTCGGGAGATTTCGGGCAGCGCTAACGATTCTGTGCGGGCGCGGAGCGGAGGACAAACGGAAGGCCACGGGGAGCATTTTGGGGCACTGTGTTTTGCAGGTCAAGAGCTTCGAGCGGAATATGGCTGCGTGTGCCGTCGGGGCTGATGTATTCGAGATACCCGTCGGCGACCCAGTAGTCAGTCACGGCGTGGCTGGTACCATCGTTCAGCACCAGCAGGAAGACTCCCAGGGCCTGGCCTTCGCCTTCAGTCGCTGCGCCGAGCGTGACTCGGGGGTGCACCGACGAATTCCCTTCTGCTGTGTCGTCATCCGATGGATTGGCAGTGGGCGGGATCGCCGACATTACCGACTGCGCGGGCCCTTGAGAATTGAGGTCGTCGCCCAGATCAAGCGAGTCTCCGCCGAAGCCGAAGCAGAAATGAAAAGAATCAAAGTAACCGGACAAGGAAAGCAGCGGCAAGAATGGTTCGAAGAAGCAGACCTGGGTCAAGCCGTTCAAGAAGCATCCGGAGGAAGAAAACCGCGGAAAGCGGTTGAAGAAGAAACCGCGATGAGGGCGCACGGAAGAAGAGACGAAAGAAACTTGGCCGTCGGGGCGGCGTGGAAATAGCGGCGGAGACCAGAGAAGCGTCGACGGAACCCGCGACACGGATGACATGCGGCCCGCCGTGGCGAAGGTCCACAGGTGTGACGGCAGCTGGGGCAAAGTATCCGCAGTAGAGGACGCTCCGGGTCCCGCATGCCGGGCAGAGTGCTTTCCGAACCCGAGGTGCAGCCAGCCGAAGTGCCCGCCCGCGTAGCTCCCGCCAGAGTGCCTGCCGGAAGAGTGTCCGCCACCAAAGTGGCCGCCTCCGAAGTGTCCGCCCCCGCCTCCATGTTGCGCCTCTGCGGGGACGAGCAGACAGATCACCGACAGCAAGATCGGAAGGATGCGCAGCGATCGCACAAGGAAGGCAATTCGAGTGGGCATGGCCTTCCCACCCGAGAGAATCTGATTGTATTCTACTGCCGTTGGGGTGGGCGGGGGGCACTTTGCAAGTGCCGGTATCGCCGTCAAGGCTCTTCTCTGGAGTTATCGGCTAAACTTCAGTTTCCGGCATCTCACCTACGAGAGGGGGAATGCACTGCTTGCGTTTTTTTCTGTCACTAGTACTTATCCTGCTCGTACAGAGTCTATGGGCGCAAGAGCACAGTTCATCTTTGGCGCCAGCCGTATTTTCAGAATCTGCTGAGACTGCATCGCCCGATATGCAAAGTCCGCAGCAGAGTTCGCCGCCGGAACAATCTGGGACAGCGGGCACTGGTGGCAGTTCCAAGCAATCCGATGCGAAGAGCGCGGGCGAGAATACAGAACCTGCGAACCAAAGCGCTCCATCGGGGCAGCAGCAACCGAAGCGAATTCTGGGTGTGATGCCCAATTTCCGCGCCGTCAGCGCCGGCGCGCTCCCGCCGCCGCCCACGCCGAAGCAGAGTTTCATTCTCGCAACCCAGAACAGTTTCGACTACTCATCATTTATCTTCGTGGGCATCACGTCACTCCTGGCCGAGGGAACGGACGCGCACTCGCAGCTCGGCAAAGGCGTCGCCGGGTTTGGGAGATACTACTGGCGAGGATTTGTCGACAAGACGGACGGCAATTACCTTGTTATCTTTGCTCTGCCTACCGTGTTCCATCAGGACGAACGCTATTACGCATTAGGTAAGGGCAGTATCTGGAAACGCGGGTTCTATGCAGCCTCTCGCATCGCCATCACGCCGGACTATCACGGGCACACCAGCTTTAATATTTCCGAACTGCTAGGCAGAGGTATGGCGCAAGGAATTTCGGTGGCGTATTACCCAAGCGGGAGTCGGACTGCCGGAGCGCTCGCGACGAAGTACGCATACGCGATTGGGCGGGACGCGCTGACGAACGTATTCCGCGAATTCTGGCCAGATATCGCCACGCACGTGCTGCACCGGCATCCGTAGGCCGGAGTGGCTAGCCTCATGCAACAAAATTCGCCTGCCCTCTACAACGAGGCGATGCGCTCCCAGCCACCCGGGTAAGCGGTCACCAGACCAAGATCATCGACCGTGATCTCGGCCGAGAATCCAGTGTTGCTTTCATAACGATAGGTGTCCCGGGTAAGCCGTGTGTAGCGTTGGGACAGAGGTTGAATCTCAAGCTCGGGGAACTTGACCCAAGCGACAATGACCGACTCACTCTTCCCAATACCGAGGTCAAGACGTCTGATGGGGAGGGTATTGGTGGCAGGCGTCACTGCGAGATCAACGTCGTCACAGCCGCGCAGCGCGGGCAACTCTTGCCCAGAACTGCGCCACAGGGCGCGACTCTCAACACCCAGGCTGATCGTCTTGCTGTCTTTGCCGATGGTGCGCTCCACTTGAACTCGGTGAGTGAGCCAGTTGTCATCGCAATGGACTTCGTAGTTCGCGAGCATCGGACGCTGATCTTTCAGGACTCCGACGGCCGTGCCTTTCAAGAGCCAGCCTTCGGCAGTGTGCCAGAGAGCACAATAATCCGTGCCGTCGATCACGAGGCTTTTCCAAACAACCGCACGCTTTAGATCGTCTGCCATTCTGCGGTTTCCCAGTCGCCAAATTGTACAATTACCGGTTGCTCCGGAGGTTGCCGGAGTTGGCGGTACCGGAATGTGCTTTACAATGCGTCGATTCGGGTCGATGCGCGAGGCGGCTATCTCTTAATCTGTTTCGCTTTGGAGCCGAGCCTCTCCGTTCCGCGAATTTCTGATTCCGCTTGGAGCCAGTTGTCCAAGGCGAATCCGTCAGCCTTGCCACGCTGCTACATGAATCCGAGGGCGATCTTAGCTCTTCCGGTAAACAGATATATGGTCGAAAAATCCAGGATCATGATAAGCACCCGGTAGGTCACTGTCTTGGCTATGGATCTTGGCTATGGATCTTGGCTATGGATCTTGGCTCTGGATCTTGGCTCTGGACCTTGGCTATGGACCTTGGATATGGACCTTGACAGAGTCTCACGAGAATGATGCGATTCGGCAGAAAGTTGTTCCATTCCTATCCTCACGGACTCGATAAACCGCTCTTACTTTGGCGCACAGCACAATCATCCATCGCTGCGTCTCCACCCGCATTTTGTCATAGCGCTCGGACCAGAAAAGCAGAATAGTTCGATTGAGGCAATAGACAAGTTCATTGGAGCGCAGTTGCAACTTGGCGGCCAAGGGAACCACCGGTTCGTCACCCTTGCGGGAGCTTTCTCAGAAGGATGATCTTCACAAGGTCGATAGCGACCAGATAGCAGGCACTCACAATTAGCACGGTGAACACCAATTGCGCACGGATCGCCTCCATCAGAATGCCGCACGTAGCTAAAACGCTTACGACTGCAATATCGGCAGCTGAACTTAGAAGCAGCCATTTGCTGGGTCTCGACTTCCAAAAATGCTGGCGTTGGCGAACCAGATAAACGGTGCCCTGCCCCGTAAACACTAGGGTCACGAAGACCAGGGTTTGCAACTGCGGCAGCGGCAATTGCAGCCAGTAGCGGCCAGCCAGGAAGATGCCGAAAGACAACATCAGAACCAGACTGCCCAGCACCAAACCAACCAGGACCAGCGAGCGGATGTGCCAGCGATCCGGCTGCTGCGAATAGGACACGGTGTCTGTGGCAATGGACATAGTCACGAAGTCATTGGTGAACAAGAGGAGAACGATAAGCAGAGGCGTGATGATGAAGCTCTTGGTGAGCATCACACCCACACTCAGGAAAAACGCAATCTCAACTGTCTTTATGATCTTGTTCAGCGTGTACGTCAGCATGCGCTGATAGATGCGGCGGCTCGTCTTGACCGCCGCAAGAATATCGGTAAGGCCGGGATTGGTAAGAACCAGACTGGCTGCGGCTTTCGCTACGTCCGTGGCATTTGCGACCGCGATTCCAACCTCTGCCTGCTTCAAGGCCGGAGCGTCGTTTACACCATCTCCGGTCATTCCCGTCACCATGCCGGCTTTCTGTAGCGCCCGGACCAAGTGGAACTTATCTTCTGGGTAAACCCCGGCGAAGACGTCGCCCTGAATCACCTCATCTGCCGCTTCACTTTTCAATGCCTTGGGTTCGACCGCACGACCGCCGATGCCGACGCGGCGGGCTACCGCGAGGGCGGTGGGCAATCCATCGCCGGTGATCACCATCACGCGCACTCCCAGATCGTGCAGGCTCGCGATGACTTTCTTCGAGTCTTCGCGCGGAGGATCTTCCAAAGCAAGCAATCCCACGAACTGCAGGTCGTCGTCGGGCCCGGCAGCGATCGCGAGCACGCGGTATCCTTGTTCAGCTAACCTTTGCACGTCCGCCGAATAATCAGGCGCACGTTTGACCCTGCCGGCGACTGCGCCCGGCGCGCCCTTGATGGCGCGGAACCTGCCACTGCCTTGGCTGAGGATTACCTCAGCGAGCTTGCTTGCGGGTTCGAATGGGATCAATTCGAGTCTTTTCCATCCCGCGGGATCAACACCATGGGACCGGGCCGCCGTGAGAATGGCCAGGTCAATCGGATCCTGACTGGCTTCATCACTCGCCAACATGGCAAATCGCAGGAGGTCGTTCTCCGCGTATGCGGCATAGGGCTGCAGCGTCGTGACTGCCAGCCGGTTTTGAGTAATCGTGCCGGTTTTGTCGCTGCACAGCACTTCCATGGCAGCGGCCTCTTCAATAGCGGAGAGACGTGTCACCAGTACGCCGTTGGCGGCAAGTTCTAGAGAACCAAGCGCCGTCGCCAGAGTGAAGGTGGCCGGCAGAGCCACTGGGACCGAAGCTACCAGCAACATGAGAGCGAAGGACAGCATTTCCACCATTGGCAAGTGCGCAAACCGAGAATATACAAGAAGGATGAGAACGAGAACGCCGTCGAGCATGACCAGGTATTTGACGATGGTGAAAATGATGGTTTGGAGATGACTCACGGTCTTAGCCGTTCGGACTAAGTCCGCCGTTTTGCCGAAGAATGTGCGCCCGCCTGTCGCGATCACCTCGCCACTTCCTTCTCCACGGACTACAACCGACCCGGCAAATGCCGTTCGATCGGGTCCGGCATCGATGGGCAGAGATTCGCCGGTGAGAGTAGATTGATCGAGCGAGATGTGTCCGTCGGCCAGGCGCACATCGGCCGGCATCAGGTCTCCCATGCGCACATGAACGAATTCGCCGGGGACCAATTCCTCTGCCGCCACCGATTGCCACTGGCCGCTGCGCCTCACCCGCGCTAGTACCGGCAGCCGTTTGCGAAGCAGGGTAAGAGCATTGTGAGCGCGCTTCTCCTGGACCAGGCCCAGACCGGCGTTGAAGATAAGAAGAAGGCCGATGATGACAGCTTCGGGACGCTTGCCCAAGACGATTTCCAATGCAATCGTGGCCTCAAGCATCCAAGGGACCGGCGCCCAGAACTTCTGAGCAATCGCAACGAAGAGATGGGACTTCGCCTCGCGAACAGTATTTGGACCGTACTGCGCCAACCGTGCACTGGCTTCCTCGCGGGTGAGGCCGCAAGCCTGAAGGTCTTCGATCGGGTCCAAATTGTTGGTGGTCATTCTTTTCCGTCCCCGCATAATTGGGAACAGATTTACGACGAATCGCTCAAACCTTGGCTGGCAAACGCACGATTTCAACCGAGCAGCAAGCATAGCGAGCGACGGCTTCGGATACGCTTCCCAACACAAATCGAGCGACACCCTTGCGCCCATGTGAGCCCAAGATAATCAACTCAGCTCCCCACTCGGTAGCACAATCGAGAATTACCGATTTGGGGTTTCCCTCTCGCACGGATGTAGTCGCCTCAAACCCGGCCGAGTGCAGACGCTCAGCAGCGCTTGTCACCAGTTCGTGCGCTTTCGCGGTTTCACCCTCTATGATGGATTCGAGTTGACGCACGCTGAACATCGGCTCCTCCCCGACTCTGGGAAAGGGACTCGGCATAAAGTTGCTCCAATCCACCACGTGCAGCACGAGCACTTGCGTATGATCCTGACGGACCTGCGAGATTGCCGCCTGGATCGCCGCCTCGGCAAATTTCGAATCGTCAATTGCTAACAAGATTTTCATAGTTTACGTGGATCCCTGTTCGAATTTAGCGCGCCATCAGCGCCGCACATGTTGGTTTCCCCAGCGCGTGCACCTCGTGATACGACACTTGACTAACTCCCTGGTGATCGAAAAATCACCTTCCCCGCCATTGTAGTGCGATCCTAACTCACCCTAGCCATGATGCGGCAACGCGGTTTCGACATCCGCCTTCGGCGGCATGGCAATTATCGCGCTCATGGCCCGTGAATTCATGAAAAAGTGTCGGGTCGTCAGCCCTGACGATTTCTTCACGGAGTTTTTTGTGATCATGCCTCGGAAACCCGGACGGTCAGACCGGCTCGGAGCGCCACCACCTGACTGCCAAACTGATTCTGCAGAGCGCCCGTGGCTTCGAACCCCGTGCAGTGACAGGGCGCGATCATCTCGACCCCGAACGCACGCAAGTTTTCTGTTGTCGCCTTGATGCGCTCGGCCGATGCCCGAAAGAGATGCAGACCTCCGATCACGGCGACAATGCGGCTATTGCCGATTAGTTCTTTGGCGTAGTTCAAAGTGTTGATCAACCCCGAATGTCCACAACCGGTGATTACGGCCCAACCCCGGTGGGTTTCGATCAACAGCGCTTGTTCGTCAATTAGCGGATAACCGGCCCAAACAAGCAGGCTAAACTCCAGGATAGTCATGAACTTTCCGTCGCTCTCAGGCAGAACCTAAAGGATACGTGAACTCTACGCTTCCCTTCGGTCCTGTTTTTTTGTGAGATAGCGTTTGCGGGATCTGTGACGTGGAGAATCTGGGTCTTTAATAATGTCGGCCAGGCTAGTATTCTCCAGAATACGGGCGGCTCCGTCTCGCACATCCAAGAACACCTGGTACAGTGCGCGGTGGTCAGTATCCCGTGCGATCAGAGCTCGCAGTTGATCCGCGTCCCCGAATGGCGCGAGCGGCCCGTCGATCAGGCGAATGACCTCACTGAGCCGAATCTGGGCCGGCGGACGGCGGAGTTGATAGCCACCTTTTGTGCCACGCACGCTTTCGACAATGCGAGCGTTCTTCAATTCAAGCAAGATTAGCTCAAGAAACTTCCCCGGCACGTCCGCCTCAGAAGCTATGTCCCGAACTTTGATGGCTCCTTGTTGGTATCGCCGTGCGAGCGTCATCATCGCCTGCAATGCGTACAGTCCTTTTTGAGAGATTTTCAATCCCACCCCGTCGTTGCAATCGGTAACGCTTTCAGACCACTGTCTTTCTCATAACCGCCCCGTTGTCCCTAATTGGATTAGCTCGCAATCTCACCTGCTTCTTTCTGCTTCGTATGCCCGCTTAAACCTGGAGTAGCGCGAATCCGATCTCTCTGGTGGAACAAGCTGTAGATTAGAACCAGCAAGGCCACAGCCGTAAAGAAAAGATATATCCGGTCTCGTTCCATTGTGAATTCAACGATGGACACAATCAAAACTGCAAGAAATAGCACTCGCTTCATTCCAACCTCCGAAGTATCCATTCAGCCACTTCTTTCGAGAGCGACGCCGTCGCAACGCATCCAAACAGGGGACACTACGCCAAGAAATCTAATACAGACTATGGGTACGAAAGGAGTCTCAGCAGGACGGAGGAGGTCGATCAAAAAGACGCTGTTGCAGCAGGACGCTTAGGAACCCATCGGGATGTGCCGCGGGAATATGGAAAGGATGAACGAGCAGAATGGCAACTGGCAGAACGGGCGCCACCCAAGATGGTGCATCCCGCTCCAAGTGCTGTCGCATCCCCTGAGTGGAACCGGCCTCTACAGTAGCGGAATGCGAGATCTTCAGACGGAACGTACGCGTTCCAATGTTTACGGTTAGAACAAAAATGACAAGGGCAACCAAGAAAAGTCGGCGACGGGAAACTATCCAAGGACTCGGGTCCGAATTAACGCCCTTCGCCATTTCGAAGCCAAATTACAAAATCACTATACCCCAAGTACAGTCGTCTCGCTTACTTCTGTTCATTCGCGAAGCCCCATGAGCCGGAAACTACTCCATATCAAACGCCAGCCACTGCAATCCGCCTCCCCGCTCCACCTGCAGTACGACCGGATCGTGCGGCTTGATCTGGTCCAGAGCCGCACGGAGAGAGCTCAAAGAGTCGATCGATACCTGGTTCACGCTGTGGATAACGTCTCCAGTTTCCAGACCAGTCGCGAAACTCATGACATCCGCTACTCGTGCCACTACGACAACTCCAGAAGGGTTGCGCAGCGTACCCACCATGGAACGCACCTCATCGTTCAAACCGAGCGCCAGTACTCCCAGCCGAGAAACCAAGCTGTCACGTGAATTGACTAAATCAGGCAGAGCATCCATCGGATCTTTCATCTCAAGCGCGGGGATGAATAGTGTCTTCCGTTCGGTCCCCCGAAGAACTTCGAGCTTAATCACTTCATCTAAAGGATGGAGATAGAGCGCGGCGGTAAAGGCCGGCAACGTACCGATGAGGCGGCCATCAGCCCTTACTACGATATCCCCGACATTTAGGCCAGCCGCCTCAGCAGGACCTCCCGGCGTCACGTCATCGATCACGACCCCCCAATTTTGCGCAAGCCCCAATCCTTTGGCCAAGCTGCCAGTGATCGTTTGAGCGCCCGCCTTGACCTCGACGCGATGCACATGCCCATACTTGCGCAGGCTCTCGTACACGAAACGCACGATCCGTGCCGGGATGGCAAACCCTAGCCCCTCGCTCCCACCCGCTACGGAAAGAATAAAAGTGTTAATCCCTACTACGTAGCCGTCCGTATCCACCAGCGGGCCACCGCTATTTCCCGGGTTGATCGGAGCATCGGTTTGAATGTAAACCATCGGACGGCTCGGATCTGCCTGCCTCGCAACTGAACTCACTACGCCCATGGTCACGGAGTTCTCCAAGCCTTCGGGACTGCCCAGGGCAAAGACTAGTTGCCCTTGATGCACCGGACGGCGGTTGCCCAGCGAAAGTGTGGGCAGGCCCGTCTGATCAATCTTGAGAAGGGCGAGGTCAGTTTCCTTGTGGAGGCCTATGAGTCGGGCCTCGACAATCCGCTGCTTGCCCTCTGGCGCAATCTGGTCGGGAAAATCCACCGCAGGCAAGGGGAGAGCCACGTGGATGCGCTGCGCTCCCTCGACCACGTGAGCATTTGTCACAATGTAACCATTCGAGTCCACGATCACTCCTGAACCAATCGCATGCTCGCGGGTTACGAGCGCCGTTTGACCACGATTATTTTCTTCCAGAGGCCCATAGCCGGTAACCAGAATTTGAACCACCGCAGGGGAAATCCTGGCCGTAAGTTGCTCAATCGCGGAATTAAGCTGCTGCAGCACCGGTGGCGGTTCCGCAGGCCCGCTTCCAACCAGCTTTGCTTTGTCAATATCAGGCTTCGTCGTCTCGCCACCGGCGACGATCGGGATTTGCGGCGCCATTTGTTGGCCAAAGCTAGGCACTGCAAACCACAGGGAGCAAAAGCACACAGCAAGACAAAAAAACGACGCGTGGAATAGCCTTTTCGAACCGCAAGTTGGGGAGAGCATGGCAGCAGACTCCTTGGACAGACGTTTATCGTTTTACGACCCAGCTAATGATTGCGCCGGAATGGAATAAAAGCGAGCGTCTATTTATTTGGACTGCCAGGAGCCAAGTTGGAAGTCTTTGCCCTTTTCTAAAGGGGAGTAGAACACGACCTGCGTGTCGCGAACCGTCCTTCCGTGGAGGGCGCGAGCGTGTCGGGAACTGACGCGGAGGCCACGTCAGGGGCTTGGCGCTTGCTGGCTTGGAGGGATCCATATGACCTTCCTCCTGAGATTACATCCGATTGGCCGGGCGAGATTGGTCACTCCTGCTCAAAAGAATGGCGGCACTCCGCGACCAAGACTTTTTTCAGTACCTGCTATTGTCCGACGGAGCCGTCCCAGTGATGCCGGCCGCCTTGATGGAAGCGGTGACGTACCATGCTCTGTCCAAGCAGAATAAGGATGGCTGCCAAGACGACCACAAACAGGAACTGTCCAAGTCCGAACGAGGGTGGCTTTCGTCCCGCAGGGTCCGTCGTATTCAAATAGGTTGTCATCAGAGCTTCGTCTCCCCTAGGTCAGGTGCTTGCCATGGGACCGTCATTCATATGATCGTCCGTGGCTTGGCTAATCTCGTTCTCGCATTCGCGGCAAGTGTACATGGAAGAAAATCGAGAATTCGTCTCATAGCGTTTATACGCTTCGGCATTTCACACTTTTCTTCAATACAGAAGATGATTCTGATCAAAATAGCTTATTCCCCCATCATCATGCCGCATCCCACCCCCTTGGCTTGAAAAATTGATTCGGAGGGTTTTCGTGCGCGGCCAGGAGAAAAGCGATGACTCACACAGTCCATTAACGATTCTTCAGAATGCTACCTCGATGCGGCAGACGCCGGTGGGCCGCTGCATAGACTCATTTCACACGCAGAAGGAGCCCGTTGCCGCTCCGTATGTCAACATTGCTTCTCTCCGAAGCAAGTGTAATTTGCCCAACCGGATTGCTGTGGCCCGCGTGCACAATCGTCAGATCGGGGAAGCCATAGGTTCCGCATGCGTCGGCAGAGAAGACCCACAATGCTTGTGGCTGTTCATTCCCGCTGAGGTCGCCGCAGCACTTCGTGCCGGGCTCGGACACGATCCGAACCAATACACCGTTAGCGGTTGGCGTTCCCACCACTCGCAAACCGTTGGCCACCCGTCCTCCGCCTCGCGCTCGGCGCTGTCTTGATAGCAACATTTGCGGACCGACCTTTCACCTTCCAGGTTGTAAGTACACCAGCGTGACTATGAATATCGTTCCAACCAGTGTGGCAATGCCGAGAGTGAGAACCAGCCATTGGCGGGTACTGAGCGGTAGTTTTCTCTTGCGCCGCCTGCGAATGAATGATGCGTTGTGCTTCCTCCGGTACACGACCAATACCTGTCGAATGAACGAATAGATCACTGTTAGATTCCCGTGGTCTCGTACGTCAAGACTGCCAAGCTCAGGCGATAGTCATAGCCAGCTTGCGCGTAACTGATTTCAGCCTGCGTCTGCTGCAGCTGTGCTTGACTTAATTCAACGATTGAGCCGAGCCCCAAGTTGTAGCGGGACTGGGCAAGGGTGAGCGCCAGATTCGCCTCCTGCAACAATTGCTGGGTAACGGCGAGCCGCTGATACGCTGTGTTCGCATTCAGCCAGCTGGTGCGTACGTCCCGCGAAATCAGGTTGCGCATATCCACTAGCCGTGCTTGGGTTGCTTGTGCTCGGAGACTCGCCTCACGCGCTCTCGCCGTATACAGGAAACCGTTGAAGAGCGGGATCTCGACGTTCGCGCCGACCGCGCCGTAAGTGTTGCTTAGAGCGCCAGGATTCGGAGCCACTGCCGCATTTCCTACCGGCGTGTCTCCCACGGCCCCGAGGGCACGGATGCTGGGAAAGAGCAGGTCTCGTTCTGCGGTCTGGAATTTCCGGGCGGACTGGTACTGGAATTGAAGCGAGAGGATCTCCGGACGGTCGGAAAAAGCCTGGGAAATCAAATCATCCACATTGCCCGGCGGCGGTGTCAGTGGACTGGTTTCCTCGATCAGCTGCCAGTTCTGCAAGGTCGGAAACCCGAGCACCATGGACAGCGTAGCCAGAGCCGCGTTTTCGTTGTTTTGCGCATCCAGCAACAGAAGTCTAGCTTGTGCCAGATTGACACTTGCAAAACTGAAATCCAGTTCAGATTTCAATTTGCTCTTGAAAAGCGCTTCCACCTGATTGGCGACGGTCTGGCGCTCATTTACGGTTTGCTGCGCGACCGTCAGCACGGCGTGGGTTTGCAGTGCATTGTAGAAAGCTCTGTTCACGGCCAGAAGGATTTGCTGCATGGTGGCCATGGCATTCTGGTTCTCGGCCTTGGTTGCATAGTTCGCGCTGGAGACCAGATTCGTGGTGCGCCCAAAATCCGTAATCAGTTGAGTGACCATGACCCCAGCAGCGGCGCGTTCGTAGATGAGCGGGTTGTTCAGAGCACCCGCAGTAATGCGGCTGCCGGACTGCGCATCGACGCCGGTAAGGTCACCGGTAGCCGTGGGCCACAGGTTCGATTTCACCTCGCGCGTAACTTGCTGGGAAGCAAGAGCAATCAGCCGCGCGACGGAGATCTGGGGGTTGTTCTTTATCGCGAGCGCTTCTGCCTGCTTCAGGGTTAGGGACATTGGCGCACCAGGGTTGGACTGGGGAGCGGATGTCTGCGAATTCGCTTGCGGGTTGGAGGTGCTTTGGGTCGAAGCAGTTTGCGGCGCTGGCGCCGGAGGCAGACCTTGTGCCGTTTGCACATTCATGGACACTTGGGCATGGCCAAACCAGGGCAAGGCCAGGAACAGCAAGAACGGCACGGAGTACTTGTGTTGTCGCTTCATGGATTAGCCTCTTTCGAAGCAATTCGTCGAAATCCCCTCGCCTCCGCAACGCGCACCGTGCGAAGGCGAGGCTTCGTACGCTGCTCCCTGCAGCAGCAGGACGAAATCGGCGTTCTTTCCTCCATGAGGGTTCCACCGTGGAAACCTGTTCGCGGATCGAGCGATCAAAAAGAACGCCCTCTTTCATTCTGTCGGCTCCGTGGGCCGGGCTTCCGCGGCCTGTGGCTTTCGTCGGCCGTAAACCAGCAAGTACGCCGCGGGTACGATAAAGATCGTTAGCAGGACCGACGAAGTGAGACCTCCGATGATGGCGCGTGCCATGGGCGTGTACTGCTCCGCTCCCGTGCCCAGTCTCAGTGCCAAGGGAATCATGCCGATGATGGTCGCCAGCGAAGTCATCAGGATTGGCCGCAGGCGCACC
>Ga0187817_10000855_pt1 | contig 13962 bp, 16 predicted proteins | sample NC_wetland_sal_i_17_FD_132431 | JGI IMG/M metagenome (GOLD analysis project Ga0187817, IMG submission 132431) | Wetland sediment microbial communities from Neuse River Estuary, North Carolina, USA - SO4_2 | ecosystem: Environmental > Aquatic > Freshwater > Wetlands > Sediment | place: USA...
GTAGATTTCTTCTTCAGTTTTGCGCGCAACCGGCTTCTCGTCTTCGATTTTCGCCAGGCTGTATTCGTTGAGCGTGAACCCCATCTTGAGCGCGCGCTGCCGCAAAGCCACATTGTGCGCCTTGGAGCCCGTGAAATATTGCATCGCCGCCCCGAACGATTCCGGCGGCAGCAGGCGCACGTCCACTTGCATACCGTTCCGGTGGCGGAAGCTGACCTTCTTCTCTCCCTGCGCGATGACGTCCATCAGTCCGGGGAAGCGGAGCAGATGTTCGATTAGTGTCTGGCGCGATTCTGCGTCATTGCAAGCCGTGCCAGCGAGGAGGATGTCAAGATCGGCAACAGTTTCGCGCCCGCGGCGCAGCGATCCGACGGGCGCAACTTTTTCGACGCCCTTGGCCGCCAGCAAATGCTCCACCAGTTTTTCGGCCAGCTCTTCGGCGGTGTCGAGCAGAAATCGTCCCGCGATGCGCCGGTAGTCTTCGATCGCTTTAAGCAGTTTCAGTTCGTGCTTTTCGCCCATGCGCGGCAGCGTGCGAATCTTGCCTTCCCGCGCCAGCTTCTCCACGCCCTCCAGATCGCTGACCTGATAAGCGCTCCAGATCAGGGCAATCGTCTTCGGCCCGAGCCCCTGAATCTTGAGCAGCTCAAGCATCGAGGGCCGGTATTTCTTCAGCAGTTCGGTGTGCGCTTCAATGCTGCCCTCTTTGAAAAGCTGCAGCAGATTCGCCTGCATCCCCTTGCCAATGCCCTGGATCTCGAGAAGTTTCTTCGGCTCCTGGATCAGGTCAGCGACCTGCTGCGGCAGCGCTTCAATGGCTGCTGCGGCATTGCGGTAGGAGCGCACGCGAAACGAATCCTGCCCATCGATCTCGAGCAGATCGGCAGTTTCGTAGAGAAGTCCGGCGATGGCCTTATTGTCCATGCGGGTCGTCCATCAGGAGATCAGCGCGCGAGAAGATTGTAACGCTGAGGAGGCCGCGCAGCCGCGGGTCGTGAGACGACGCCGAAGGACACAATCGGCGCGATCGTTGACACCCAGTTTGGTCCGGGAAAACGATCCGGAAAACCGGCGTGAGTTAGGCTCTCCACTCAGGGAATCTTGGTTACATTCGCCGCTTGCGGCCCCTTCTGTCCCTGGACGATCTCAAACTCCACCTTGTCGCCCTCTTGCAGGCTCTTGTAGCCTTCGCTGGTGATGGAGCTGTAGTGAATGAACACATCCGGCCCATCTTCGCGGCCGAGGAAGCCATATCCCTTGGCGTTGTTAAACCACTTGACGGTACCTTTCAGACGTTCCACGTGCGCCCCCTCATTTCTTGCGGATTTCCCGGAAAAGGCGCGATTCCAGGGCCCCACAAAAAATGTGTAGGAATTGTGCTGCTCACCGGGGGGGCTGTCAAGGCTTGGAATCACACATCTGCGGCAGGGCCATCTGCTGCAGGAAGGGCGCATCGCCGGTGTAGGGACAGCCGCCCCGGCTGTCCAAGCTGAGCGCAGCTCGGCTGCCCTCGAAACGTCAGTACCTTCTACCGAGCCGTTCGCCCCATCTGCGCCAGCCACAAGATCCCAGCGATCGTCTTCGCGTCGCGGATTCGACCATGCAGCGCCATCCGTTTCGCCTCCGATAACCCAAAGAACCTGACCGCGATCCTCTCATCCGCCTCGGGTTGGGCGACCCCGGCCCGTAGGCCCCGGGCCAAGAAAATGGTCATGGTTTCGTCGAGAAAGCCGGGGCTGACGTAAAAATGCAGAATCCTCTTCCACTGCCGGGCGGAATAGCCGGTCTCTTCCAGCAACTCGCGCTTGGCGGCGGTGAGCGCAGTTTCGCCATCGTCAATGCGTCCCGCTGGCAGCTCCCACATCATCGACTGCGCCGCGTGGCGATACTGGCGTTCGAGCAGGATGCGCGGCTCGGTTTGTTTGCCCGTCTTTGCGGGTTCGTCGACGGCCAGAACAACAATGGAACCGGAATGCCGTATAACATCGCGGCGAGCGCGCACTCCCCCCGGCTCTTCCACTTCATCGGTGGTGACGCTGAACACCGGGCCCCGGTAGCTGACGCGGGAGGAGAGCACGCGACCTTGTGCCGATTTCGTCCCTTCTGATTTTGTTGCTGCCGATTTCGCCATGACAACAATATAAATATAAAAGTCTCAGGTGACAGATGGCAGGTGGCAGGAAAGCGCTGTTCTTGAATTTCCTGCGACCCGCCACCTGTCCTCTGAGACCTGCTATGCTGCGCCCGTGCCTCGAAGATCGATACCTGAAAAGCCGCCGACCGCCAAGCGCGCCATCGCCATCGTCGGAGCGGGGAGGTTGGCAACTTTTCTGGCCGTGGCTCTGCGCAACGCCGGCTTCACCATTACCGAAATCATCGCGCGAGATTCACCGCGATCCCTCCGCCGCGCTCGCACGCTCGCCGCCAAGGTGGGAGCGCAAGCAGTCACCGCTCATTTCGCCGCCCTGGACGCTACCCTGCTATGGTTTTGCGTTCCCGACGGTCAAATTCATCTAGCAGCGTCGGCTCTCGCCGCTCAACTGGCCCGCGCGAACAGTAAAGTCAAAGTCCGTTTTGCCCTGCACTCCAGCGGAGCGCTCCCCAGCAACGAACTCGATCCTTTGCGCCTGGCCGGCGTCGCGGTCGCATCGGTGCATCCGCTGATGACGTTCGTGGCCGGAGCACACCCCTCCTTGACGGGCGTGCCCTTTGCCATTGAAGGCGATGACGCGGCCAAGCGAGTCGCCCGCCGGATCGTTCGCGAATTAGGCGGCGAGAGTTTTTCCTTGCCCGCATCGCGCAAAGCCGCCTACCACGCCTGGGCCACGCTGACGTCGCCGCTGCTGCTGGCTTTTCTCGTGACGCTGGAAGAAGCGGCGTGTGTCGCCGGATTCACTCGCAAGGATGCCCGCCGCAAGAGTCTTCCGATCATCCGCCAGACCCTGGAAAACTATTCGCGCCTCGGCCCAGCCCGCTCTTTTAGCGGCCCACTGATTCGAGGAGACGCGGAGACAGTGGCGAAGCACCTCGGCGTCTTGAAAAAGCACCCCGGAGCGCGTGAAGTCTACATAACCCTGGCGCGAGCCGCGCTGCGCGGCCTGCCAGCAAAGAATCGGGATAGCCTAAAGCGGATGCTGCAAACTTGATGATGCTAGAGGCTTGATTTTGGGATGGTACAGACTTGATTTGCGACGCTACAGACTTGATTTTGGGTGGCGCAGTGCTTCAGCACTACGATAACTGCATTGTTTTGAATTCGGTTTTAGCCGCCGCGGGGCGCAACAGGGTTTCGTCAGTCCTAATGCGCTCGTCGCCGGCCGCTAAACAAATGTCCCAGCTTCTCCTGCTTCGTCTTCAAGTATTCCTGTGTGTGCTCGGTAGGCGCGACTTCGCAAGGCACGCGCTCGGTCACCCGAATACCGGCCCGTTCAAGCGCCGCGACTTTATCGGGATTATTCGAAAGCAGCCGCACCCGCTTAATATCCAAAGCCTTCAGAATTTCGACCGGCATCAGAAACTCGCGCTGGTCGGGCTTAAATCCAAGGCGCTGGTTCGCTTCCACCGTATCTAATCCGCTGTCCTGTAGCGCGTAGGCCTGCAGTTTCGCCATCAGCCCAATGCCGCGGCCCTCCTGCTGTTCATAGATCAGCACGCCCGCCCCGGCGTTAGCGATCATGGAGAGCGACATTTCCAGTTGCTGGCGGCAATCGCAACGCAGCGAGCCAAATACGTCGCCGGTCAAACACTGCGAGTGAATGCGCACCAAAGGCGACCCGGAGTGCACCTCGCCCATCACCAGCGCCACCGCCTCTTCGGTCTTGGCCCCGTCGCCCGCCGCCGAAGCCTTGGTAGTAAATCCGTGAATCAGGAAAGGCCCCCAGCGCGTCGGGAAGTCTGCCGACGCCACTTGTTTTATTTTGCAAGAACTCACCACTAAATTATAGCCTTTGGTTTGAACCGTTCGCGCGCGTAGGCGAATTCAACGAACCGCTGGTAAAATCAAAAAGGAATTTCTCGCCGCCATTTGGGGCTATAGCTCAGCTGGGAGAGCGCATCGTTCGCAACGATGAGGTCGTCGGTTCGATCCCGACTAGCTCCACCATTATTTCTCAACGGGCGACCAGCAACGCAAGATGTGACGCCATTATTCCAATCACACGTTTGCGGCCTTCGTCCATTCCGGCACGGTACCATGTTCGTCGTTTGTTCGCCAAGGGTATACTATTCATTATCGTGGTCTTGAAAGAAGGTGTGCGATGAGAGGCGTTTATCATCACCCCTGACTTGAAGTGGTATGAAGAAATCACGAAGCGGAAAAGGTTGAAGGAGCCGCGATGCCCGTTCGCATCGATTGAAAAATGCCCGACAAGCCAAGGCGGAGTACGCGAAGCTACAGTAGTCCGAAAGACGATACAAGCCGTGCCCGGTTGCGTGGCGCCTTTGGTCACCTGTCGCAATCAGGCATTTACACTCATTGAGAATTGGCGGCTGGGGTCAATGAGTGCAAACGCGATGTTACGTCAACAATTCAATCGGAAAAGAAAGTTTCAATGTTCGCCCCGTCAACGACTCATCGTTTGAGCTAGGACTTCCGAACCAAGTCCCTTCAGAAGGGACGGACTTTTTCGTAGGTTCTTCCTCGACTCCAAGCTCCGTCAAAACCAGGCGCCAACGCATCGCGCATCTGCAGACGGGCGCGACACAGTCTGGTCTTCACGTTCGCTTCTGATATCCCGAGGGCCTGCGCGGTCTCGGTGATGCTCAGGTGCTGTACATCACGCAAGATCAATACGGTGCGGTATTTCTCGGGGAGAGAATCCAGTGCCCGGGTGAGCGCCTTCCGAAGTTCTTTCTGTTCCAAAGCCTCTGACGGGATCTCGCGCCAATCCGCAAAATCCTTGGGGATGTAGTCTCCCTCATCGTTTTGTTGTCCCTCATCCATGGATTCGTACAGGTGGCGCCGGTCCTTGCGCAACTTCATTTTGGCTTCATTGATGGAGATCTGGATCAGCCACGTGCTGAACTTGGCCTCCTGGCGGAAGCGCGCGAGATTCTTGAAGGCCTTGAGAATTGCTTCCTGGGTGACTTCTTCGGCATCGGCGTCATTCCTAACCAGCGACAAAGCGGCTAAGAATACAGCGCGCTCGTAGGGATGAACCAGTTGGTAGAAAGCTTCGACATCTCCTCCCAGGATGCGGGCAATGAGTTCAGCTTCGATTCTTTCCGGCATTTTTCCTGGACTGCCTCCCGCGGCTTCGGACGGCTGGAAAGCTACGGTGATTGTGTCCCCCCGCGTCATCTGGTTTCGCGCCGCTTGGGTTAGCGGGCCGCGAGGTGATCATTCAGTTTCTTGTACAACCTTTGACTTTTGCTCGCGGGAATCTCGAAAGCTCGGCCATCGCCCACTAGCTTGACCACATTTCGTGCGCCATCGAGGATGGCGCTGCAGTGGGCACAGTCCTTGAAGTGAGAAGCCATGTTGACACGCAGCTCCGGCTCTACTTCGTCGTCAAGATAGTTTGAAATCTGGCGCCATACTTCTTCGCAATCGATTTCAATGGGCCTTTTTGCCACGTTCCTTGCCCCCCTTCCAGCTTAGGATACCGCTTGTATCGTCCATCAGACTCGCCACCGCTTAGAAGGTAACAATTTCCTCAAAACCTATGAGCGTCCTGCCCAATCTTAGGCGGTCTCCCGCGGACGCGACGACGAGCCCCAGTTGCACGCGCCCGCCGCAGTTCAGCCAAAACCTCTTCCGGCGGCATCTGCGGCGGAACATCCATATTGTCGAAGAAGATCGCGATCTTCCACTTTCCGTCGGCGCCCTTTCGCCAGATTTCCAGGTAGCGCGTGTGTGTTGTAGTCGATGCTCCACCCGATTTTGGCGTGAGAGTGAGCCGATGCAAACCCCGGTCGAAAGCCCATGGACCTTGCACACGAATGGAGACGATGGTGACTGCCAATCGCGCATCGTAGTGTGCGAAGAGTTCCTTTATCCGGTGCTTAAGCACGCCTCGGGCTTCAGCGCCGTAGAAAGATGGCAGGCCTGCCGACATATCGGCGAATCCTTCCCCAAAGATAGACAGGACGCCGTTCACGTTCCCATTGTTGTAAGCGTCCCTTAGCTTCGTTTTCGCCAATCGAATCGCGTGGCTGTCGTGCATGATTGTCTCCCCAAGTCGCCGACTATCCCCGCTATTGTACGGAGGAATGCCCGGAGTGTTCAGCCGAATTCTGTATGGCCGCGACGTTGATTCGGCAAGCCACGATTTGCGGGACGCTAAACCTAACTTTGTCTCTTCTGGCGTGGTTGCGAATCAGACGGGACAGATCGGGTTTGGATTGAAGAGAAGTAGGAGGGCACTTGAATCAAGACACCCAGCAAACTGTATTGGCCACGGCGCAAAAGCTAAATCTCGACTACTGGGACGCATTCATGCTTTACGAGAGCAGCGAGCGCGTCGAGCACCTTAAAGAGATGCAATCTCTGAAACTGGAATTGGCAGATGAGTTTGCCTGTCTGCCCAGCATGATTTGACAACAAGTGGAGAGTTTTCGTAACGCAGGAAGAACGCACAAGCGACATTGGAGAATTATGACTGCACATAAAAAAACTCGTATTGTGATTCTCGGCGGTGGCTTCGCCGGTCTACACGCAGCCATGCACTTGGACGACACTCTGGCTCGCGATCCGGACATTGAGATTACCCTGGTGAACCGCGAAAATTTCTTCTTGTTTACCCCCATGCTGCACGAAGTCGCAGCCAGCGATCTCGACCTGACGAACATCGTCAACCCAGTCCGCAAACTTCTCAAGCGGGTGATGTTTTTTGCGGGAGAGGTCGAGTCGATCGATCTCGACCAGAAGAGCGTGAGGGTTTCGCACGGCTTCGACCATCATCGCCATGAACTGCATTATGACCATGTGGTGATCGGCCTTGGTTCGGTCACGAATTTTTACAATCTGCCCGGCCTACAAGAGCGGGCACTAACGATGAAATCGCTGGGCGATGCCATTCATCTTCGCAACCGCCTGATCTCCCTCCTGGAAGAAGCCGACACGGAGTGCTGCGCCGATGTCCGGGGTCGGCTGCTTACTTTCGTCGTGGCGGGTGGGGGATTCGCCGGAGTGGAGACTATCGCCGGAATTAACGACTTCGTGCGTGAGGCTGTCCAGTTCTACTCCAATCTCCGCGAAAACATGCTGCGGGTGGTGTTGGTTCATCCCGGCGATGTGATCTTGCCCGAATTAGGCGAGAAATTGGGCCGCTACACGCAGAAGAAACTTGCCGAGCGTGGCGTGGAGATTCATGTAAACACCAAGGTCTCCGGCGTTTCTGATCGTGGCGTCCAGCTCAGCACAGGCGAGGTGATCGAAACCAATGCCCTGATCTGGACCGGCGGCACCTCTCCCAACCCTGTTCTCAGCAGGCTTCCGTGTGCTAAAGAACGCGGCCGCTTGAAAGTGGACGAAATGCTGCAGGTACCGGATCAGCCCGGAGTTTGGGCGTTGGGTGACTGCGCGCTCGTTCCCAATGGCAGGACGGGTCAGTATCATCCTCCCACCGCTCAGCACGCTCTGCGCCAAGGCAAGGTTCTCGCGAAGAACCTGATTGTGTCCGTGCGTGGCGGTGTGATGAAACCGTTCTCCTTTAAAACAATTGGCCAATTGGCGGCGATCGGCAGGCGCACTGGTGTAGCCAACATTTTCGGAATCAATTTCTCTGGGTTTATAGCGTGGTGGTTGTGGCGGACCATTTATCTGAGCAAACTGCCCAGGTTCGAGAAGAAGCTTCGTGTGGCGCTGGACTGGACTCTGGACCTGCTGTTTACCAAAGATCTCGTCCAGTTCCAAACCTTCCGAGCGCCGACCATTTCCCACAGCGATGACGATGCTGAAGCACGGCCCATGACAGCATCACCGAGTGTCGCGCAGGTCGGTTCATAGAAACCTACCATATTCAAGGCAGCGGCGCGTTGTTGACGTAACCAGCGTTTACACTCAAAACCCCCGCTGCAGGGTCAATGAGAGAAATGGGGATGTTACGCCAACAACCCTATTCAGCTATGCTGTCCGCTCTTGCGTTGCCTACCCCGCCGGGTGGGAGTCAATGGCAGGCCTATCCGCCCTCACCCACCGTCGAGGCCGGCACTGCCCGTACCCTCGCCCAGGCGCGCAACGCGCGAATCTCCTCGGCACGCGTAGTTGAAAGCGGCACGGTCCGCGCCAGTGCGTCCAGCAAGAACTGAGTCGTAAGTGGCTTCTTCTCTGAAAAGGCGGCATACAGTGCTGACTGCACGGCAGCATCGATTTCTGCACCAGAATATCCTTTTGCGGTGGCGCCAACTTTGTCGAGGTCAAAGTTTTCAGGATTGCGCTTTCGCCTCGCCAACTGAATGGAGAAGATTTGCTTGCGCTCCGCCTGGCTGGGCAGATCGACGAAGAACAGTTCATCAAACCGCCCCTTGCGGATCAGCTCCGGCGGCAATGCGGTCACGTTGTTGCAAGTGGCGGCCACGAAAACGGGTGCTTTGCGGTCCTGCATCCAGGAAAGGAACGACGCCAGCAGCCGCGAGGAAACTCCGGCGTCGACCGATGCCGAATCCGGCCCACTGCCGGCAAATATTTTCTCCAATTCATCGATCCAAAGTACGCATGGTGCAAGTCCCTCCGCAACATCGAAGACTTTGCGAATTCGCTTTTCCGTTTCGCCGATGTATTTGTCGTAGACAGCCGCGGTATCAAACTTTACCAGCGGCAAGTTCCACTCTCCCGCCACAGCCTGTGCGCAGAGCGACTTCCCGCATCCCTGCACTCCGAGAATGATTACGCCGTGCGGTGGCTCCAGTCCGAACTCGCGCGCCGAGTCTTCCCATGAACCACGCCTCTGAGTAAGCCAGCGCTTTAGGCTGTCCATTCCGCCCACGCTGGAAAAGGCGTCGCCGGCTTCTAGGAACTCCAGCATCTCAGAACGCCGGAGTAAGGATTTCTTGGTCTCGAGCACATCACTCGCAATTTCATGGCATAAGGCATAGCGCGTCACCAGAGCCTGAGAGAGGGCCCGCTCTGCTTCTTCTTCGGTCAAGCCCCGCAGGCTTTCCACCACTGCGTCAAACCCCTTGGCGTCGAGCTTCCGCTGCAAGGTGTGGTCCTTGGAAATTCTGACGACGACCTCGTCAATGATCTGGCGCAAACGCCGCCGGTCGGGCAGAGGCAATTCGAGAAACTCCACCAGTCCCCTCAACTCGGCGGGGATCTCAATCTTTGGTGAGGTGAGGATGATGGTGCGGCGGTGGTCAGAAAATTTCTGCCCCACGTCGCGCAGGCGCCGAACCACTACCGGCTCATCCATGTGGCGGTGCAGGTCTTTCAGAATGAACGCCGCACCAACCGAGATTCCCTCCAGGTTACCGAGCATCTGGGCGGGCTCACGGCTGTTGTAGATGGCTTTCGCGCTGGCCAGCGCTTGTTGAGCCGTCACGCCGTAAGAGGAGGCTGAGTCCGGACCGTCGGGCACTAACTCACCCACGTTGCTGCCGCAGCGGACCATGCCGCTGGCAATTGTCCACTCAAAGGCCGCGAGGTTCAAGTCCGCACAAGCCGCACGGACCAGGCGAACAGCGCGGACTTCCTCGACGGTCTCCATCACCACAATTGGAGTTGAGGAATCGAGCAGGACCTTCAGACGAACCAGCGGATCGGGAATCAGTGGCCATGTCATGTGTTTGACCGGTCGAGACTTACTTGCCTAATAATAAGGAATTCGGTACTCGCCGAATATCTTTCTGCACACACAAAGGTAATGAACCAAACATGGCTATCACTTGAACTTTACTCTTCCATGTCGCGATGACTTTATGGGCTCGACAAGGAACCGCGACGCTCCTGAGGGCACGCCGATCCCGCCATCCCCCATCCTGAAGAAGGCCTAGGCGGCGTATGAGTGTAATCGCCTGATTAACAACAGCTGGCCGCTTGGATGTAGGCGACGAGGAAGCACAATACCGGCCTGACCATCCCCTGTCCTTTAGTCCGAACTCAGAGAACACTTTCGATTAGACCCGCCACTCTGATTTGGTGCTATTTTCGATTCGAAAAGGAGATTGCATAATGTTCGGCCAGCCCTCCCCCCTTTTATATTTGCGATGCCCCGTGTGCCCTGGAAACCCCGTTCGAGGTCTGGGGATCAAGCGACAGGATGCCACGAAAGGAAACAAGCTAAACGTTCTTGCGGCTACGTGCGGACATTCCTGGATACTTTCAGAGGGCGCTGCCATTGCCATCAGGAAGGGCCTCGCAGCAGATAGGCACATAATCTCGGCGTTCCTGGACGCCATCTGATGGATGAGTTTTCGCTTGCGAACGCCGATCTGTACCGAGCTTCAGATGAGCGCCTCAGGCAACGCATTGATGTTGAGGACAACCCGCTAATGCTTAGCCTTGCATTCATCGCGGTCGTGAGTGTCCTGGTCGTGTTCGCTATTTTGGCCAAAACATGCGCGGGCAAAACCAAAAAGGCAGAAAAGTGGGAGAAGGGAGAAATCATCAAGCAGCTCTTGGCACTATCTGAGCGCGAAAACGGCAGTTCGGTAGTCGCAGCTCCTCCGGCCAGAAGTCCATTCTCTGCGTCCAACTCAGCCACATGCGGTGACACATTGCGAAAGGGCACATCTCGGGGGCGCAACTCGAAGCGAAGATACCCGACCGCGAGCTCTCAGCCCCCGATCTTACCCAGACCCAACCAAGCCGACGCCCAAATTGAAGAAAAAATCCGCCAACGCGCGTATGAGTTGTATCAAGAACGTGGCCGAGTGAGTGGAAGCCCAACAGATGACTGGCTGCAAGCAAAGCAGGAAGTGTTGAGCCGCAAAGCCCAAGCGGGCAAGGGATCGTCTTAATCATTCTTCGTCTGTACTTCCCGGCGAAAAGGAACAACTCCAGAGTTAGCGAAAACTAGCCTTATAAATACTAACGATTTCGAAATGTGGAAAGTGGGGGTGTGCACATACCTACATGCATCACACACAATCCCTGGCCTTCATTGACCTGCCTGTTTCACCCCCTTAAGATGGCCCCTAATGATCGGCCAGACTATCTCCCATTACCGCATTACGAAGCTCGCTGGGGTGGGTGAGAACGCTTCGCTCTGATGTTTGAAGATATGGAAGGGGCCAAATGAAAACACGGCTGAAATCGCATTTCACAATCACTGTGTGCGCACTGCTCTTGGTTAGTGTCGCGCTAGCTCAGGAAACGCCAAAACAGGACAGCAACGCAAGTGTAACCATCGTTACCGCAGGTGATATCAGGCTCACCAGAGCGGCGGATGGCATGACCGCAGTATCAATCAACTTCGTTCCCGGCAAACCGAAATCAAGCGACACGCGAATTACAATTTCAGGCCCGTATTCCTTGGATGTGAACGGCGGCGTGAAGGAGGTAAAAGGCGCCCAGGGGGTCGAACTTCATGTGATGAGTCATGAAGAACTCCGATTCGAAGCTCCGGAGATCGGTTTGTGGGAGCAATCGCACAAATTTACTCAAAACTCCGCCTGCATGAAGATTCCCAAGTTTTCCGGATGTGGCAATCCGGTTTGTGATCAGCCTGACCATCCGGCGGATCAGTGCCGGTATAACAGCGTTTCCGGATGCTCGTGTGTATCTCCTGGCCGCGGTCCATGCTCGGAGACGGCGAATCGTCCCCAAGAGAGGAAAGCAAAACAAGACTGAGTTTGCGAAGGAGCTGGATTCTCTCGAGTGAGGCAATGCCTATGGAGACTGCTTCGCCGTCTTCGCTGCTGCAGCAACCGCTCTTGATGATCGTCGTGCTGTTTTCACTTCGTCGCCGCAGCCCCCGAGGCACGGAAGTTGATTTGAAGTAGAGTACAGACTATCTGGTTGATGCAGTCTGTCTGCTTCGGCGCGGCAGTTTGCTGGGCCGACATGATTCTGAACTTTACCTCCCGGCATTTGCCGTTGTCTTTCGGCTCACAAACTTTCATACCACGTTTTTCTATCTTCGCTTGGAAGGTGCCGGGCAGTAACATGTCTTGCGCGTTTTCGGGCACCAGCTCATAAGTGTTACCATCATTGCCTTCAGCCAATACGTGTTCTGCTACCTTGTCTGACGAGCCAGCGCCTACATTCCCGCCGAAGTTGGCAGGCCTGAAAGTGCCGTTCGTATTTTCGGCGTTCTGCGTGCTCAGCACTTTGATGGTCAAGGGATAATCATCCTTCGCGAGCATTGGCTGGACGGCCAACAGCAACAAGAGCAGGCAGGCAGCTGCTTCATACGTCTTCCTCTCTCAGAAATTGCAAGACTCTACCGAAATTCCATCACCAAATTAAGACTGCGGCTAATTACCGAAGTTCATAGCCAAAATTGATAGCCGAGAGCAATAGAGAACACTCTTCAAAAAGGCCCTCCGCTCTGAAGGGCCGTCGCATTGGGAGGCGATCACGACAGAGATCCAGATCAGCGCCGAAACAGTTGCGCAGGATGAGAATGGCGCCGTTTTTCCCTGAATCTCGACTGCGGAATGCCGCGTATTGGTAACCGTGCATGCAGTGACGGCCGTGACCTGTATCGCCGTGACCTGTACCGCCGTTATCTGGGAGAGGAAAAGGGCTTGTCCTAAGATGGGAAAAATTAAAAAGTGGGAACGGCCCGTCCTAAGATGAGAAAACGCAGAGTGACTAACTGCGGGGATGATTTAAGTGGAAATTGCGCGATCTGGCAAAGTTCGAATGGTTAGAGGGAGAGTTCGATGAAACGCGTTCTGCTATTTCTAATTATCCTCGCGTTCGCGGTTCCCGCGTTCGCCGATTCCATCGTTTACCTCAACGGCGCACCCTCGAGCAACGCCGCCTGGTTTGCGCTCAGTGGTTCTGGACCGCTGAACTATATTGGCGGGTCAGGTCCGCTGACCGCAGGGGGATCGGAATCACTCCAGGGGTCCGGCTTCCTCGGAACCAACGGTTTTCTTTCCCGCTGGTCAGGGGGGACTCTCTCCACGACCACCGGCCTCAACGGTAATCTCACCCACGTCCTCTTCAATTCGCAGACCGATATTTTGACGGCGAGGTTCAACGGGACCGATAATGGCGTCCAGATCACGAACGGCTTCTATGTGCAGACACTCAACCTCAGCCCTTACGGAAACGCCTGGAGGGGCACGCTGGGCGCCGGATATGTCAGCAGTCGCAACATCAATGCGCCGGAACCGGGGACCCTGGGCCTGTTGGGCATTGGGTTAGTTTTTGTGGGCGGATTGGTACGTCGAAAACCGAAGGTGGAATGACCTTCTCCCGTCTGTTTGTTTTATTCTCCCCTTTGAAAGGCCAGATCGTGAACTCCACGCGCGCGAACCGAACTCCCGGAGGCCACCGCCGACTCGAGGCCCAGTTCGGCAGCGCGGAGACGGTTCAGTTTGTGACGAGTTGCTTTTCTCTCCTTGCCAAGAAGTCTTCGAACCCCGGCAGCGTCATTACCATTCCTCTGACAGGGGATCGTGCAATCTCGCCGGAGGTAGTAGCTGCATGAACACAAAGGTGGTCATCGAGCGAAGAGATCTGCACGGGTCGTCCCTCGATACGTTTCCGCAGAAGGTGGCTGCCGTTTACCTGGACGGCGATGAATACCGCGTCTACGCCCCACCCAGTGCAGTCGGCGACGCGCTGGAGTGGGTGGAACACTTCCGCGTTCAGCAACCAAACCCGGAAAGCGTCAATTCCGAAATCGTGGCGGAAGGGGCCGATCGTGTCGTTGCCATCCAACTGCTAAAGGAAGAGCTGGAAAGAACGAGATACGACACCAGGCGGCCGGTGAGCTTGAATCTGGACGGACTCTATTGCGACGCCCAGATTTGCTTGCATGGACATGTGCGGAGTTCAGAGGGTTGTTTCGAAAGAGGAGAGCGGTGTTCGATATGCGGCGCGCCGTGCATCGACGAATGCCAGTA
>Ga0187817_10000856_pt1 | contig 13959 bp, 11 predicted proteins | sample NC_wetland_sal_i_17_FD_132431 | JGI IMG/M metagenome (GOLD analysis project Ga0187817, IMG submission 132431) | Wetland sediment microbial communities from Neuse River Estuary, North Carolina, USA - SO4_2 | ecosystem: Environmental > Aquatic > Freshwater > Wetlands > Sediment | place: USA...
ACCCCGACCGCCAGAGTATGCGAACCCGGCAAGCGTCAGTTGGATTCTGTTTTTGTGGTGTTTCCATCCCAAACGAATTCAGCCTGTGCTGGTCTCCGCCGGTTGACCAACTATCGCGTGTCTTCCCGAGACGTTTCCCGGAGTGGTTGCAAACACTGATTTCACGCATCCACCGTTCAGGCCCGATTGGATCTCACGGGTTATGGCTTGCGGCCGAAGAATTCGCAGCCAAGGCGCTCTGCGACGCGGTGAAGGCCTTAACCGGATTAATCAGATGCCGGCGCCCGTCTTCGGTCGCATCCGCGGTGTCGCGGATGATGCGGATGACTTCGGCGGGCTTCAAGCCGGGATTCGCGGCCAGGATTTTCGCCGCCAGATTGACCACGTTGGGGGAAGCCATGGATGTGCCGGAAAACTTCATGCGCTCTCCGCCGGGCACGTAGCTGTCTACCTCGTAGCCATTCGCGTGGACCACGACGGTGGGGCCGTAGCTGGTGAACGGCGCTTCATCGCCAGCCTTGTCGACCGCACCGACGGTAATGAGGTTGGGAAACCGAATGCTGGAGGGGATGAATTCGTTAAACGTGGCGTCGTTGTTGGCATTACCACCCGCCGTGACGAATAGAATTTCCGGGGCCCAAGCGAAAGCCTTCTCGAGCCCACGCTTTTCAATCTCGGACAACTCGCGAGCATGCCTCGGGGGTTCGTTCCGAAAGTTCACGCGTGGGACAGGGATCCGGGATCAGCTTGTAGTCGAAAGTGATACGGGCCACCGCAAGGCGCGCGTATGGGTTGCCTTCCATGATGATGCCGGCCACATGAGTGCCGTGCATGTAATTGCTCACCTCGCTGATCTGCTCGATGTAGGGCCGCACCTGGTCCGGCTTGAGTGCCGCAATTTCCTTCTTGATGTCACTGGCCTCTGGGCTGTCGATATTCGCTTGCATGTCGAGCAGGCCTTAACGCGCTGTTTGGTTTCTGGAATCTTCTGCGCGCGTTCTTTAGGAAACGGGTATAGCTCACCGGTAGTTTTGCGGGCGTAGAGATCGTATGCGATCACGGCGGGCTGGCCATCTTTGTCACGGACGAGTTGATCCTTGAAGATAGCCGTCTCCACGCCACTGTCCCACACCGCGACATTGACCGGGGTGTAGCTCTTGCCGGGCTCGAGCCGCACAGCGCGCACCGCCCAGATATCGGGCTTCTCTTTGCGATTGGCCGACAGATACGAACCGAAAGCCTCTACCAGCGACTCTTTGAGCGGGGCAACTTCCACCAGTGTCAGCTTGATGGCGGGCAACTGATCGGCAAGCTCGTCGCTCAATGCTCCGGTTTTTTTGCACGACGGGATCGAAAACCGACCGCAACTGGCCGATAATGACTCCCTCGTTGAGAAGCTCATATCCCCCTTTGGCGCGCTTCACTTCATTCTGGACTACCTCGAAGGGCAGCGAGTCGAGACTCGAGCGCACCAGCTTGTACACCTGGCGGTGATAGTCGGGCGAGCTGCGATCTTTGTATCCGGCGCGCGCTTGGAGGATCGAGCGGAACACGAGCCCGCTGACGAGCTTCTGTGCAGGCTTGTCCTCGACCAGATGCTTCGGGTACACTTCGCGCCGCAACGGGCCGTTGAGAGGCAGAATCCCCCACAACAACGTCAAGTAAGCACCCTGCATCGGCTATTCGAGATTCCGTGGGCTGGGTATGCCTTTTGAAATCCACTTGCTGCCTGCTGAAAAACTGGAGTACTCTTTATAGGCTATGGCCGTGGGGATTCCGCAAAGCTATCCTCCCAGTACGCACCACGGCGACAATCTCGCACTTCTGTATCAGGGAGTTCTGACAAGCATCGTGCGAGTACAGTCCGGGCGCCAGGCGATGGCCGATACTAACGCCTTCCGAGAACGCATTCAGGTTGCCTTGGCTGAAGTCACGCGGGAGGCCACTCAAGCAGGGTATGCCCAGGAGGATGTGAACAAGACGAATCATGCGGTAACCGCGTTTCTGGATGAAACCCTTTCGGGTTCGCCGGGGTCAGGGGATCAATTTTTCGAGGATCTGCGGGCTTTGCTAAGCCAGCAGGATTCGATGCGCGTGGCGGATGTCCTTGAGGTCTACTACTTATGCTTGTTGTTGGGTTACCGGGGCTCATTCGGTGGATTGAACCAGATCAAGAATGAGCTGCAGGAGAGGATTGAGAGGATGAGGGGGCGAAACCTCCCGCTTTCGCCGGCGGGGTTACCAGAACAGGAGTCGCTGGCGCCTCCACCGAAAGTAAGCCGGCCGTTGGGCAGACTAAGTCCGGCTATCCTCACAATCTCCGTGGTTGCTCTTATCCCGTTGTGCTGGGTACTGTTCTGGCTGCTCCTAAATTACCAGTCGTCGGGGCTTGAACAAACGTTGCAGATGCCATTGCGGCATTCATGAGCCGGCACAAACGCATCTTCGTCTTGATCATCTGCCCGGCATATATTGTCCTCGCATGGGTGGTTTGCCGGCTGTTCTTCCCCGCCACCATCTGGCTACCTATGGCCATGTTCGCGACACTCTGCGGCGTTCCAGTGCTGGTTATCTACATGCTCGTGACGCCGCTGCTGGAGCGGATTTCGCAGGTCGTTGATTCTGAGGGTACCTATCGGCGCGCTTCAAAAGCTTTGCTGACCAGCGAGGCAACCGCATTCCGGAAACTTCTGGCGGAGGCGGCTGGGCGTGTGGCGGATTCGCACCAATTGGCTACCGAGCACCGAAGACCACCGCTCTCCAGGTTGCCTCTGTTCCTTCTGGTGGGCGAGGAACGCGCCGGTAAGACCAGCACGTTTCTCGCCGCGGGTGTTGAACCGGAGTTTCTCTCTGGGGAAGTCCCTGCGGGTGCAAAAGTGACTCCCACTCAACTATGCAATCTGTGGTTGGTTCGGGGCGCCGTGGTGGCGGACCTTTCGGGAAAGTTATTCGCCGCGGACCTGAGTCGCTGGATGAGCATCCTGACGCTGCTGGCAGGAGGCGGCATGCGGTTGCTCCTGGGGCGGCTTGGTCGCGTGGCAGGCCCGCAGACACTGCGCGGAGTGGTGCTTTTCTGTGATGTCACCCAGTTTGCCGGGACGCCGGATCCGAGTGCATTGGAGAATCTTGCCACGCGGACACGGGAGCGACTGCTTCCCATCGGGGACGTGTTCCGAACCGATTTTCCCGTTTACGTCGTGTTTTCCAAAACCGACAAGCTCAAGCGTGACCCCGCCAAAGACGAAGGCACTTCCTTTTTCAAGGATTATTTCGGCCGACTGAATCCGCAGGAAGAGCAAGCCATACTGGGATGCACGCTGCCTCCTCGGGGAAGCGGCGGCCGCCCGGCTGTCAAAGATTATGTGGAGGCTGAGGGGAGCCGGGTTGGCGAGGGTTTCGATAACCTTTACCTTTCGCTCGCGCAACACCGCCTCAGGTTTCTGGCGGGCGAGTCCGACGCTTCGCGCCGGCCTGGCATCTATGAATTCCCGCGTGAGTTGCGGCGGCTACGCAACAACATGGTGAATTTCCTGGTAGAAGTATTTCGCCCCAACGATTCGCAGCCCGGACCGGTACTGCGAGGCTTTTACTTCACGGGAACGCGTGAGGTGCCAGGCGTGCGGAGCGAGCCGGCTGCAAAACCGGAAGCCAAGAGTCCGCGAATCAGCACGGAAGCCACGAAACTGCTACGGGCAGAGGATCTGCAGGCGCTGCTGCGCGGTGGCTCTACGGCGCGCTCGCAGCGTTCCCGCGAGCCGATGACGGAACGGTGGGCGTTCGTATCGGATCTGTTCAACCGTTTGATTATTGGGCCGCGAGTGGCTGCAGTTCCGCCCCGGTACCGCCCAGCGGATCTAATCCGCATGGCCTATGCGGGATTGGTGGTGACCGCGGGTGTGATTCTGGTTGGGTGCATCGCCTACTCCTACTGGGGCAATACCGTGCAGTTGACGAAAACGCAGCTTGCCGTGGATGCCACATACAAGTTGAGGCCGCCAGGCACCTATGTCGCGTCAGCCGCTCCGGCTGAGTTGTACCGCCTCTACGTTCAGCTCGAGGGCTTGAGGCGAAATGAGCAGCGTGTGCCGTGGAGATTGAATTTTGGACTCAACCATGCCGATCGGGTCCTGCCTGGTGTCCGCAACCTGTATTTCAAAGCCTTTCGCGAGTACGTGCTCAATGACACCGTGGCTTCCCTGGAGCGCACGATCCAATCGCTACCGAGTGCGCCCGCAGAAGTGCATCCGTACAACCGAACCTCGAACGAGGTTAGAGCGTATCGCGCGCTCACAGTCGGAGGCTGCGCTCCGAGCGACGGCACCATCAATACTGCGGTTTCCGTCTGGGGCGCGGGACGTTCCACAGGTTCGGAAGATCGCGCCCAGGCACAACAACAGTTCAATTTCTATGTCCGTGAGCTCCGCTCCAAGCATGTGCCGGAACCGTTGGCGGAACAGGCTGTGGTGGTGGATCGCGGGCGAGCGTACCTCGCGTCGTTCAGCGCCGAGGAGCGAGTCTACGGCGATGCGATTGAAGGCGGAAACCAGACGACGGTGCGGAGCCTGACGGACTATTCACCGAACTACAAAGAGGCCATCACTGTGCCACCGCAAGTGCCACCCGCCTTCACTCGTGACGGATGGAAGGCGGTGGACTCTCGGTTCCGCGACGGCGGATCTGCGGGTGACTCCTGCATCGCGAGCGAGCCGGCGAAGAACAAGCCGGCTGGACCCGATTTGGAACGTACGCTGCGCGCAATGTATGTTCGCGAGAGCATCAAACGATGGAAGGAGTTTTTGTCTGGCATCCAGGTGAATGGGTATCGGGAGAGCCTCAGCCAAGCCGACCAGCGTTTGGCCATTCTTTCGGACCAACGATCCCCCATTCTGGGCGTCCTTTGCCTGGTAAACAAAGCTACAGATTTCCCGGCCGAGCGAGGTTCCCCCGGCCCAGGCGACATCCGGGCGGCGTTTGAACCCATCCACAAGCTGTTTCCGGCCGACGCGGATTGCCAAGCGTTTGCCAACGAAGCCTCCAACAAGGCCTACCTGGACGCGTTAGTCAAGCTCAGAACCGCGTTGGCCAAGTCGTCCCAACCCGGCAATGCGGAGTTGAGTCGCGCGGCTCAAGATGGCCTGCAACTCGTGGCTCAGATCACCTCCGGCTCCGGTGCGCCGGACGCTGCTGTGCAAGGCGAGGTGAAGCGAATCTTAGCGGCGCCATTCCGCGAGGGTAGCAGCGCAGAGAGCCGCGGAGCCGAATCTGCCGGCGCAATCAGTCCGCCGAGCGGACCTGTCGAGGAGTTCAATGCGGCGGTCAAAGCAGTCTGTGACAGCCTGCGGCCGCTGCTGCAGAAATACCCATTCAATCCGGGGAGCAATTCCGACGCCAAGTTGGCGGAGGTCCAAACGGTTTTTTCGCCACCCAACGGGACCTTGTACAGTCTCGCCAAGTTGGCCGTGAATCAGAACGGCCATTGGGCGGGGCCGGCAGGTGTCAAACTTCCACCGAATTTCAGTCCGTTGTTCCAGCGCTTGATGAACATAAGCCACGCGCTGTTTCCTGACGGCGGGATGCGCTATCGGCTGGCCGTGCAGTCGTCCCCAGGAGGAAGCACAGTCGCGCTTACGATTGGCGGAGTTTCCTTAAGCCAGGGGTCGCAGCAGTTCTTGTGGCCCGGCACCGATCAGGATCTGGAGCTTCGGGTCAAACTACCCGGGGCAACAGTGCCGCGCAGCTACGGCGGACTGTGGAGCATCTTCTCGATGATGGCTGACGCAGATCCCCGGCCTGCCGGCAGCGATGTGTTCCCGCTGACGAACCCGCACGCCGGACGCCACAGCAAACCGACTCCGATCCTCGACGGCAATGGCAATCCGGTAACCATCCGTTTCCAAGTTCAGGAATTCCCGGGTGGTGTGAAAACAGCGTTTGATCGGGACTTTTTCACTGGGCTCGCATGCCCGCCGCGCGGTTTGGCGGAATAGGGGCCAAGTTTCTGGCGGGGCGTGCGGCCACTACTTCTTCAAGGTGCGCACGAAGGCCACAATGTTGTCGGGATCGCCTGCCGCGAGGCCGGCGACAGGCTTCATTTTGCCCGTGCCTTCGGCGATGATTTTCTTCAGCTCGGCGTCGCTTTTCGCCTGCACCTCGGCCGATCCCAGAGCCTTGAGCTCAACCTTCAGCGCCTTGGCCATGCCGGGGTTGCCTTGACCCTCCGCCCCGTGGCACATCTGGCATTTTTTGGCGTACACCGCTTTCCCCGCCGCCGCGTCTGCCGCCCACGACGCCGTCGCTACCACTACCAGCGCCATGACGGCTCGAAGTAATATCCTCATCACGAATTCTCCTTTCTGAAATGACTACAACCGCTGCGCATCTACTCATCTCCGGCTCCGGTCAGCTCTTTGCCTGCTTCATGACTCGCTGTTGAATGGTCTTCAGGATATCCTGGTGCGCCGATGGTATCGCATTGAACATCGTCAGGAAATTGGCCTTTCCTAAAGCCGCCAGTTTTGTCGGCGCCACGGCCCGAACCGTGGCGTTGCGCGGCGCATCGGACAACAGCGCGATCTCGCCAAAATATTTGCCATCGGAGAGCCTGGCCAAAACGGTCGGCTGCCCTTTTTCGTCCTCGTGCACGACTTCCACCTCCCCGGACTGAATGAAATAGGCACAATCGCCGACTTCTCCCTGACGAAAGATCACCTGGCCGGGTTGGTAGGTCTCTATGCTGAACAGGCTGTGAGCTCTCCGGAAACGGCGGATGGCCACAATCGCGAAGAGCAAAATCGCCACCGTTACCAGCAGCGGCGCGCCGGTTGAGAAGAGAAACAGAGTTCCTCCGGTGGTCTGCCACAAAAACCAAAGCCCCAGAGCCAGGGCCACCAGCGCCATAAGTTGAGCCACGATCAACATCGGCTCAGACGGAATCGCCGGCAGCGCTTTGTCCAGTTTTTCGGGTTGTTCAGCCATAGCTTAACGTTGGATGGTATGGGCGGGGTTGGTGTCCCGGTGGCATTGCATGCACGTCGTCTCGCCCGAAAACAGCGCGTCTTTGAAATCCTGGTGGAACCCTAACCACTTTACCGACTCGGCGTGGCACTTCAGGCAATCCGTGTTGGGATATGGTTCGCGCATTTTTATCGGGAGATGAAAGGTCATGGTGAAGTACTTGTAAACGTCGACGATCCCGGCCTCCTTGGCTTGCACAGTGCCAAACAGGCCATAGGACGTGTGACACTCGTAGCATTGATTCGCGGGGATGTAGCGATTCTGATAATGCAGCGCCGCCAAGCTCGTACTTTTCGGATTCTTCAAATCATCCACGTAAGGTTTCATGGTCAGGTGGCACGAAAGGCAGAAATCAACTCTCTCGGCCCGTTCAAAGACCAGAAGCGTTCCCAACAGTATGCTGACCGATGGAAGAGCCACGACGCCGGACACCAGCAGAGCCACGGAAACCGACCCAGTCATGCGGCCGCGGTAACGAATCAAATTGAAGAGCAGCAGAACGATGCCCAGAATCAGGACAGCGGTGAGGAACTTCGCGGAGTTCTCTTCCACCGGGTCGTGCTGAAACTGCGACTGCTGCCCAAATGCTGAAACTTGGCTGAAAGCCCAGATAAGGAGAAGCCAACCACTGGAGCGGCGCACGCCCATATATTCTTGTCCGCTTTCCAGATGAGTGTCAAGACAGAACGCCAGCCGGGCCGGCCTGTACTTCCCCCTAATTTTTCCGCCCGCGCAGGGTATACTGCACTCTAATGACATGGCAAACGCAAGCCACGATGGCCAGAACCAACGGATGAGGTGACCGGCTTTGGCGGCATCCCTAAGACAGATACTCATATTGGGCGGGGGCTTCGGCGGGGTTTCGACCGCGATGTATCTCGAGAAAATGCTCAAGCCCGAGGAAGCTTCCATATGCCTGGTCAACCGGGAGAACTATTGGGTTTACCAGCCCCTGCTGCCGGAGGTCATTTCGGGGTCCATCGGTCTGACCGACACGGTCTGTTCGATCCGGCGCTTGTGCCCGCGAACGCGGCTGGTGATGCGCGAGGTGGAAAAGATCGACCTGAAGAACAAGGTGGTCACGGTCAGTCCGGGCTTCCGGCCACGAATCACGGAGCTCCCTTATGACTACCTGGTGATGGCGCTGGGAAACGTGACCAACTTTTATGGGATGCCGGGAATGCTCGAGCATGCCATGCCGTTCAAGAGCCTGGCGGACGCCTTGAGATTGCGGAACCACGTGATTCATGCGCTGGAAGAGGCGGACTTCGAGCAGGACCCGGAGTTTCGCAAAAAACTTCTGACCTTCGTGGTGGCGGGTGGAGGTTTTTCCGGCGTGGAGGTGGTGGCGGAGCTGAATGATTTCGTCCGGCGCGTGGCGCGCGACTATCCTCGGCTGCCCAAAGAGGAAATTCGCTGCGTGCTGGTGCATTCCGGCGGCCAAATCCTACCGGAGATGGTAGACAAACTGGCGTCATTCGCCGCCCGGATACTGCGCCGGAGAGGTGTGGAGATCCGATTAAACGACCGGCTGGCGGCGGCGACCTCGGAGAAGGCCGTTTTGAAATCGGGCGTGGAGATTCCGACCAAGACCATCGTTTCCACCGTTCCGTCGACCCTGCCCGGGGTGATTCAGAAGATGGAGTGCCCAAAGGAGGGCGGGCGACTGCTGGCCAACGCTTGCTTGGAACTCCAGGACTACGAGGGCCAAGTTTGGGCGCTGGGAGATTGCGCTTCGATCAAGATGATATCGGGGAAGCCGGTGCCGCCCACGGCGCAACACGCTACGCGCGAGGCCCAGGTGGTAGCCGCCAACATCCGGGCCGCCTTGCGCGGCGAAGCGCGGGCGGTATTTGAGTTTGAAGGCCTGGGAAAGCTCGGATCTCTGGGCCATCACTCCGCGGTAGCGGAAATCCTGGGCATGCATATTTCAGGATTCCTCGCATGGATCCTGTGGCGCATGATTTACCTGATGAAGGTGCCCGGATTTAACCGCAAAGTCCTGGTGGCCACGGACTGGTTTATGGGGCTACTGTTCCCGCCCGACCTGGTGCAACTGAAAGTCGCAGCGCATTCGGGGATTGCCGAGCAGCATTTCATGCCCGGCGAAGTGGTATTTAATCAGGGCGATTTTGGGGACAGCGTTTACGTCATCCAAAAGGGGACTTGCGAGGTGCTACGGGAGCGAAACGGCAAGCAGGAGCTGATTGCGACGCTCGAGACCGGCGACTACTTCGGCGAGATGGCGCTGCTTTCCGACGTGAGCCGAAACGCCACCATCCGGGCGCGTACGGCGCTGGATGTCCTGTTGATCCCTAAAGCGGACTTCCACAAGCTGCGGTCCAACGTGCCAAGCTTTGGCTCGGTCTTCGCGGAACTGGCGCGGAAGCGCGCTGAGGCAGAGGAAGTGAAGGGCAGTCCGGATTCCAAGCCGTAAGCAAGCGGCGGCGTTACTGCAGGTTCACTGTAAAGTCGTCGTGCGCAATATCCCGGATGTTTTTGACGAAGGTGTCGAGCATCTGCTCGTTGAACAGATGCATGTCGTGACCTGAGGGACCCGTCGGCTTGCCGGTTACCTGGTCAACGGCCCCCCCCGTAGTGCGGATCACGAAGCGCGTCATCATGGGCGGGAAATGTTCGAAGTTCACCTGGGCGTGGACGTGGAGCGGTCCCTTCAGCGTTACGCCCATTTCCGCCAATTCCTGCTGCGTGGGAAGCGTGATGTTGTAGCGGAACGTCCTGGGATGCAGCGGCTGTAGAGAACGGTAATTGTCCACAGTGTTGTTCAGATCGGCGCTGACCAGTTCTTCCAGGTGCGCGTTGGTTAAAACAATGGGGTTGCCATTGGCATCGTTTCTTCCGAGGCTCTCGCCGGGCAGGAAGAATCTTTGCAGTTCGTTGCGCCACAGCACCAGGCCTTCATCGGTGCCGAAGTAGAGGCGCTCGGAAGGCCCGCTGTCTGGACCTTCCTCGAGCACTTGATTGGTGTGGCCGTTGTTCTGTGGACCGGGTTGGTAAGGAACCACATACCTTCCCGGGTCCACCACCAAGTGGACATGCTCCAGATCTTCATCATCCAGATTGCCGTCTGGAGCGTTCTCGCCGGTCAGAGGGTGCGGTTTGTCGACGACGTAGCCCGATTGATACACCTTGAAGCCGTTGTCATCGGTGACATCAAGTTGGATATAGGTGGTGCGCTCCTGCGAGAGCCCCGCTGGAAAACGATGTCCGGTCAAAGCTACGGCTTCGGCGCGCACCACCAGTGTTCCGCCGAGGCTGGCCGTGGTGTCAGTGTGCTTCAAGCTGATGCGAACCGCGTTTTTCAGCAGATCCTCGCGTCGGGTTTCGAGCGCCCGGGGTTGTCCATACTCGTTAAAGCAGGGCGTAACGCTACAGTCGATGTTGCCGGGGTCAGGTATCACGTTCCCGTTGGCGTCGAGGGATTGAGTGGTGCCATTTAACGGGTTGGAGGAGTCCGGGCCGAGGCGGGCGAGCATCTCGCTGAATTGAATGAGCGGAATGTCTACACCCGTGAAATAGTGACTTGAAACCACGCGCTTCTGTAAAGGAAAAGGAGTGCCGTCCGGGGACAAGTCCGTCGAGAACTGGATGTTGGTGTTCAGGTTAAGATTAGAAAAAGTGCCCACAGTGGACACCGTGTTCGCGCACAAAACGCCCACCGCCAGCGTCTGACCAGGATAAATACAGGATAGTGCACCCGGAATCGCGGCATATTCCATCGGGAAAAGGCCCGGCGACGCCACCGTGACGGTCATGTCCCCGACCGTGTAGGTCGACGTTGGCGAATACGGGAATAGCGAAGTGTGACAGTCGTGGCAAATGATGACCTGCCCAAAGGGATTGTTGGTGCCGCTGAACGGACCAGTTTGCCACTCGGTGCCGAGATTCTCCAGCCGGTAATAACTGACATTGCTGCCGCCAGGGTTGATGCTGGCTTCCTTATGCTGCACGTCGCCGGGCAACCCGCGCGGAACCCGCACATCGTGGCAGGAATTGCAGAACGCGGCATTATTGATGAAGTTGATTTTCGCCGGATCGTTGCTCGCCACGTGGAAAGCTCCGTAGGGATTTGACAGTGCACCCGACGCACCCGAGGCGCCAGGGGGTGAGGTATCGCGCCCGACGGCTATGGGGAATAAGAACTGCGCCACCTTCTCTTTGGTGTCGTTGAGGATCATACTCATGTTGGCGAAGCCATCGTGCTGGAAACTGCGGTTCAAGTCCGGTCCGCCCACGTTGTGGCATGAATCGCAACTGATCCCGGTGGTGGAGAGGGGGTTTCCCGCGCAGCCTCCGTCCGTACCACAACAGCCAACGTTGGCATGGCCCTCGGGCGGGCCACAATTACCCGCCCTGGTCGGGGTCGGGCCCCCGGGTTCGTCGGGCAGGACCTGGTTTCCGTTGGCATCCAGCATGTGATAGTCGCGCAACGGCCGCAGCAGGTCGGGACGGAAATCTTTTCCCGTGGGGATTTCAGGAACTTCACGCATGTCCGGATTTTCCCCTTTGCGCTCCATCTCCGCCTGATGGCAGGTGTAGCAGAAGCCGGCCGTCACCTGGAGAACATCTTTGAACACCGGAGTGGAAAACATGTTGGTGTTCAACGGCGAGCCATCAGGAAGCAGTTTCGTACTGTCGTGATAGACAGGACGGAGCAAACCGCCGGTCAGAAAGTTGCCCCCAACTTCCAGACCGTTGAATAGTGGGCTGATATTCCGGTATCCGAAATGCACGGCTTGTTTCATTTCGAAATACTGGCGCGGGTGGCACGCCTTGCATTCCCCGGAGGCATCCCCAAACTGTTGCGGCACGAAAGGCGACGCGTAGGGGGGATTGCCCACGGGCGTCTGCGCAAACAATCCGGCGGCTGCCAGCAGGAAAGTTGCAATGGACTTGCGAACACCCATGAAAGCTCTCCTCATCGCGTGCGACGAACGCCTTCAGAACCTGCGCCGGCTCTCGCTCGCACCGGTATGCGCCACGTGGGCGAAACTTGAGGCGGCTAGTATAGCACGGCAAAGTCTGGCTTGTGAAGCGGAAACGGATCCCCGCACCCGAGGGTGAAGACGGAATCATTCTGTGATTCGCAGTTGCAAGCGGAACAAAAAATCGATATCAGGCTCTTGCAAAGTCGGCGTGAACTGGATGATACTGGACTGCTCTGAATCTTGGGTAACGGTCCATCGGGCTTCTGGGGGAGCCTACGGAAGCCGTGATCCTCACGGCTTTGACTTGGCGAACGGCAAAGCCGATGTGCGGGAGTCACACCATGACATACCGATTTCTGCTCGCGGTGGTTTTGTTGGTCCCCTGCCTGCTGATCGCACAGAGTTCGTCAACCTACATACCAGGCGTCACATATCAAACGGAAAATCCCAATTACTTCAAGCCAAATCCCTTTTACTTCGAAGGCCGGATCGACTGGAATCTTCTGAAACTGGATCAGCCTGTAAATGCCTGGGACTATATGCAGCATGGCATCTACAACCAGGATGACTTGCAGAACATGGCAGGCGCGATCGCCGATTACCAGAAGTCCATCTCGATGAACAGCTTGACGAACGGGACCTGCCAGATCGTGACTAAGGCGGTTCAAATTCCAGCCAATGGGGAGCTGAATCCTCCGCCCTGCATGTTTACCGTGCGTTTGCGTCTGGCGGGACTGCTGCAGGATCAGAATCCGCAACAAGCCATCAGTCTGTACCAAGAGGTCCTACAGATTGACCCGTTGCGTTTGGGCGTGCACGCGCACATCGCCGAGATCTATGCAACCATGGCGGCGAGTGCAACGATCGCCGCGGCCAGCCAGTCCCTGTATCAGCAGGCAATCACGGAATATCAGGCGGAGCTGGCGCTCTCGCCGGTGACGCAACTGGAGACCACGCTTACTGGCGATGTGGCCAACAACGCCCATGTCCACTGGGCTCTGGCAGAGATCTACGGCACGCTCGGGCAGGCCGCGAATCAGCTCAGCGAGCTGAAATTGTATGTCAACGCCACCCAGTGGCATAGCGACGTTTATCCGTGGAGAATTGCACTAGCCCAGGCCAGAATTCAGAAACTGCAGCAGCAATCGGTGAAAACGGGGAAATAAAGGAAGATCGCATAGAGCAGGCACAATTTGACGCGCCACGCCAGAAGTTCAGTCGTTGAGCTGCCACCGGTCCGAGTGGCGCTGACCGCTATTCTCCTGTTAGGCCTGCCAGCTACGCTTGCCGCGCAGACTCCGCCGGCCACCCAGACGCCGGCGCCTACCGTGGAGGAGTCCTGGGACGCTCTGCTACAGGGTGCAGCTCCGCAAGCGCCGCCGGATGCGGCTCTCAACGCACCCCAGGTCCAGGAACAAGGAAGCGCGGGCGATTTCGTCAATCACTTTTTCTTTGAAAGCCGGTCGCAATATTGGCGCTATGGCACCGGATTCACCGGGAATCCAACCGTTACAGGCATTCTGAATACACCCAACACGGGAGCTTTCAATCCCAACGGTTTTCCCTACCAGCCGGTCTTCCAACCCGACGCCGACCGCTTCTCTACCCTCATCGATTGGGGAACGCGCGGCTGGATCTCGGACCGCGTGAACACTCACTTCACCGTGCTCTATGAAACGGATCTGACGCACGTTAATACCGGCGCGCCCGCACAGGACGCGATCGAAACCTTCAATGGCAACCGGCTCTTCCAGTTTCTGGAGGCGTCGGTGGAGATCACTGGAAAGCCCACCGATGGGATTTGGAGCGGCACGTCACTGCAACTTGGCAGAATCAACGTCTACGGAGCCGAACTGGCTCAGGTGGATGGGGGATCTTTCACGGTAGACCGGTCGAAATTCACCTTAACGGTGTTCGGCGGCAGACGATTTACTTACTTCTCCGATCCGGATCAGCGATTGATTGGCGGCGCCAACATCAACTTCAAGATTGGACC
>Ga0187817_10000857_pt1 | contig 13956 bp, 12 predicted proteins | sample NC_wetland_sal_i_17_FD_132431 | JGI IMG/M metagenome (GOLD analysis project Ga0187817, IMG submission 132431) | Wetland sediment microbial communities from Neuse River Estuary, North Carolina, USA - SO4_2 | ecosystem: Environmental > Aquatic > Freshwater > Wetlands > Sediment | place: USA...
GTAAACGGCTGAAATCAAGATCAACCGACATGACTTCAGCGATCTTGGAAAACTCCTTGAACGGATCGATCATGAAGTCCTCAAGCCGCAACGTGAGCGTGGCGGACTGGAGATGAAGCTCAGTTTCCTCAACAAATTCCGGGAAAGACAGAAATGGCGGGCCTGGCGCGGCTGCGAAAAACTCAGGGTCGCCTTCTGCAAAGGCCTTGAATTCCAAACAATTCTGCTCCAAATCGGCACTTAGATCGTCTGTGTTCTTATAACCCTGCGAGATACCCTTAATCATGCTGTTGTCGCGAAGGTATGTCCGCCACCAAATCCAGTTTGTCAGCAGTGAGTCGAGGGGATGACGATAGACAAAAATCAAGTCGGCAAATCCCAATCTGACCGCTTCCAATATACGGCTCGTTTGCGTCGGCGAATCCTGAAGCCGAGAAACATACTTCATTGTGGCATGGCCGCTGTAGATCATAGATGTCGGACCTGGATGGAAGCAGATGTAATCCCTAAAGTAATTCGCCCTTTCTCCAATGTTATGTACCAATAGCTCATTGATATACGAACGCCCGGTGCCGAACAGTCCAATAATATAAGCTGTTCTGTCGTTCCCCGCATGGGGGATTTTCCAACCCCGGACTAACAAATGGTAGCGAGCCTTCGCTCGGACTGCACGCAATTGTTCGCGAGGGGATTTTCGCGCAAATCTGATGAGCCTGTGCAGTATCGGCATGTGGATCGGCGGCTCTACGGGATCGAACAGATCAGCCACGGCTGCACCCTCGTGAACCGACACAAGATATGCTCAACTTAGACCGTCAACTTATAGCCGATTTTCTCAATCCGTCTTTTTGTGTCCGTATCCAGCAGATCGATAAAGCTTCTGAAGCGAGGGACTTTCTCCTGAACAGCCAAATAGCCATAAGGCTTGGTTCTCGGATGGGCTAGACGTACACGGCTTAGATCTCGATCACCCAATATAACTTCAACGATCCTGGAAAACTCTTTGAACGGATCGATCATGAAGTCCTCAAGCCGCAACGCGAGCGTGGCGGATTGGAGATGAAGCTCAGTTTCCTCAACAAATTCCGGGAAAGACAGAAATGGCCGGCCTGGTGCGGCCGCGAAAAAACCAGGGTCGCCTTCGGCAAAGGACTTGAATTCAACAAAATTCTTCTCCAGATCGGCGCATAGGTCGTCGCTGCTCTTATAAACTTGCGAGATACCTTTAATCATCCTGTGGTCGTGAAGGTACGTCCGCCACCAAATCCAATTGGTTAGCAACGAATCGAGGGGATGACGATAGAGAAAAATCAAATCGGCAAATCCAGATCTTACCGATTCCAATATACGGGTCATTACCGATGGCAAATACTGAGCGCGAGAAACATACTTCATTGTGGCATGGCCGCTGTAGATCATAGGTGTCGGACCTGGATGCAGTCGGATCGTATCCCTAACATATTTCCCCCTTTCTCCAATGTTGTGCAGCATCAGTTCAGTGAGGTACGAACGTCCGCTGCCGAACAGTCCAATTACATAAACTGTTCTGTCGCTCCCCACGTCCATGTCGATGTCGAACCGAGAACTCTCACAAGCTCGCTTGTCCCAGTCCGTTTCCATCCTGCTAGCAGGGGCGTCCGGATTCGTGGTCCTCTGTAAGCTGACTAACGCCTTTACCTGCTCATGCAAGAGTTCAAGCTGCTCTTGCATTGACTCCGCCACGGCGGCCCTCCTCTTCTCCGACTGCGCCAATCGCCCTTCCAGGGCAACCATGTTCATGGAGAGGTGATCAACGGCAGTAACCAGGCTCATGGAAACATGGTCAAGGGCGCGGACGATTTCTTCGAGCGATCGACTTACGGAGGCATGGAATTCATGCAAGGGCCGCGTATACCAAGTCAACAAGCGAGCAAGCAACTTCTTAGCAAGTTGGATCAGGTGGTTGTGCCACCCCGGAGGCCGGCGATTAACGGTGCCAACGGCGTTCCTCAGCCCCTCCAGGGCGGCCGTTGCGCGGCGCAGTTCATCTAAGTCATAGGGCCGAGCTCCGCCTTGTAGGGGAACGTAGGAATCGAAGCATTCCCTGAACCGTCGCGGTACTCTGCCCGACATTTTGGCCAAAATTGTGAGTCTCTCGCGCAATTGTACCGCCGCGCGCCGCTGGATATTGCAGCGCTCCTGATCTGGACGGCTATCAGCCTTGCCAGCCTGATCCCGGCGCTGGCGGGCCTCCTGTTCGCAAGATCCGCCGGCGCAATTCGTGAAGCTTCATCCGTTTGATAACCTGGATGTGGCTGGCCGACACACCGCCCGATGAAATCCCTCATCTACGTTCTCCTGGGATGGTTGCTCACCGCCACGTCTTCCTGGTGTGCCGGCATGCTGCTGCTCCGGCGGCTCTCTGTGCGGCTCTATCGGCAGGAGGAGCGCGTTCTGGCTTTCGTCGTCGGTTCGGCCTGCGTGAGCACGGCCGTATTCTTCCTCGCGGCTCTTCATCTGGCTTACAAAGGCGTGTTCCTGGCGTTCGCTCTCCTGTTGATTGCCTTCGCCATCCAGCAGCGAGTCTGGCAACCGCGGGGGGAGTCCCTGCCTGCTCTTCCCGCCGTCTGGCGATTGCTGTTTCTGGAAATTTACCTGCCGTTCGCCGGGCTGTATTTTATCTATGCTCTCGCGCCTGAGGCCAGCCCTGACGGCAGCACCTATCACCTGGGCCTGGTGGCCCGCTATGCCCGCGAGCACGGATTTCCCGCTATTACCACGAGCATCTATGCCAGTCTGTCACAGGGGATGGAGATGCTGTTTCTCTCCGCCTTCCTCTTCGGACGCCATTCCGCGGCCGCGCTCGTTCACTGCACGTTTCTGCTTGTTCTGCCGCTGGTCATCTTAAATTACGCAAAGCGGATCGGGATGCCGCTCGTGGGCGTCACCGGCGGCCTGCTGATCTTTCTGGCGCCGGTCGTGGGAGTCGACGGTACCAGCGCCTATAATGACGTCGCGCTCACCACGGTTGCGTTCAGCCTGTTCGTCCTCCTCCAGATCTGGGCCGAGCAGCGCCAGTCTGCGTTGCTGATCCTCATCGGCGTTATGGCCGGGTTCGCCTTCGGGATCAAGTACACGGCTTTTATCGCCGTTCCTTACGCCCTCGCCTTCGTGGCTTACAAATGCTGGCGCTCGCGTACCCCTGTCCTCCGTCCCGCGCTCCTCACGGCGTCCGCTGCGGCCCTCCTGGTTCTACCCACCCTGGTCAAGAACTCGATTGTGGTCCACAACCCCGTATCTCCCTTCTTCAACCGCTTTTTCCCGAATCCCTATGTGCATGTGACATTCGAAGATGAATACCGCGAGCACTTGCGCACTTACCGCGTCATCCAAAGTGTCTGGGAGGTTCCCTGGCAGATTACTGTGAGCGGAGAAAAGCTCCAGGGCCTGCTGGGACCAGTATTCCTGCTGGCCCCGCTGGCTCTGCTCGCCCTCCGCTACCCGGCGGGCCGGCAATTGCTGCTGGCCGCGTTGGTCTTCCTCCTGCCGTACCCCGCAAATATCGGCACGCGCTTCCTTCTGCCCTGTGCCGCCTTTCTCGCGCCCGCGCTGGCGCTCGGCATCAGTAGCTGGACGGTCCTTCCGGTTCTCCTGGTTTTCATCCATGCCTGGCTCTCCTGGCCCACCAACGTACGAAGCTACTGTCACCCGTACACCTATCGGCTCGACCACACTCAAGTTCGCGCCGCCTTGCGCCTCGAACCCGAAGACGCGTACTTGACTCGGCATCTGGACGGGTACGCGATTGCCCGGCGCGCCGAGAAGGAAACACCGCCCGGCAGCCGCATCTTTTCGTTCGACAATCCCCCGGAAGCCTATTGCGCCCGAGAGATTCTGGTCTCGTTCCAGGCCGGCTTGAACGAACGCCTCCGCTGGACGCTGTACGCCGGTTTTGATCCCGATCTGCAACCCCTGAGCGTGCTCACTTTTCGAATTCAGCCCAGTCGCCTCCGGCACCTTCGTGTCGTGCAAACAGCCGCAGGCCGGCCGGACGTTCCAGGGATCAGTGAGATCGATATCTTGGGTCCCCAGGGCCCATTGCCGCGCACGCCCGGCTGGCGTATCAACGCGCGTCCGTTTCCCTGGGATGCGGAGCTGGCTTTCGACGGCAATCCCGCCACCCAGTGGAAAGCCTGGGAGCCGATGAAGCCCGGAATGTTCATCGATGTCGACCTGGGCTCCGAAGAAGTGGTTACCGCCGTTGAGCTTCACCTCACGCCGGATCAAGGCTACATGCGCTGGCAACTCGAGGGGGAAATGCAGCCTGGCCGTTGGACCGTCCTCAATGCCGCCCCTCAGTCCGCCAACCTGCAAAAGATGGATCTGCGCAAAGCAGCCATCCAGGAACTGAAGCGGAATCACGTCAACTACATTCTCGTGCCCGACAATGAATTTGCCGCCCCGGACTTTCGCGACAACACGCCGTTATGGGGAATTCGTTTGCTGGCCGAGGTTGGGAAGTCCCGCCTTTACGGCGCTGACTAGGGGCGGCAGCCAACGCGGTTAGGATGCCGAGCGTTACGGCACCGGAGGTGATGGAGAATGAGCAAGCCCCATGTTCTCAGAAGGCGTAACTGGAAGTGCGCGCGCCTGTACGGCTGGCGGATGAAGTCCTGCGCTACAGGACGGATTACCTACTTTGGCGCGTGTGGATCGGGGTGCGTCCAATTGTAAATCGCCCACGCAATCCCCGCGATAATCCCCAGTATTATGAGTACTTCGGGAACATCCAACGGACCCATATGTACTCTCCTGTTCAAAGTATACGCCCGCTGGAAACAAACGCAAACCCCCTATCGAGGTTATCGCCGCAGGCCCGTCTAACTCTCTTTTTATCAGTGGCTTTCTGGCGATCCGCTCCACTTGCTCATCTGCTCGCGCGCCAATTCGTGAATGCGGTGGGGCTGGCGCTGCTGAATCGCCTTTTGCGGAATCAAGTCTCCGCCGATCCGCAAAGCCGCGCCCGCCAGAATGACATCGGCCGCAGTTTGTTGATGCACCCCTCCGGAAGCAATCAATGGCACGCGCGGGAACGGCTTCTGCAGATCCAACTGTTCCGCGCCAGATGCGCGATGGCGTCGATAGCGCCGGGCACGGTCATGGTGAGTTCCACGATGGGAATACCGCCGGCAGAAACAGCCTCTGCTACAAACAGGGCGTCCTCAGCGGAAGACACGCGAATGGCAGGAATGATCCCGATCTCTTCGATGCGAGCACGAACTTCTTCCCGTTTCATCGGCCCGGTTTTCCTCCCTTATTCTTCTTCATCGAAATCAGCTTCAGGCACCGGGAGCACATCATGTTCGCCGGCCACCCGTTTCACTGGGGCGTTCGCGTCTGATCGCGGGAGTCAGCCTCGAATGCGGCCCAGCGCAAGTATCGCATCAGGTCACCGCGCCGGCGCCAACAAAATTCCCAGAAAGTTCGGAAATCGATCTGACCGGCGGGAATGCCCGAGTAGGTTTCGATGCGCCAGCGCAGGTAGGGGCTGCGCCACGGCCGCAGCCGGTAGCCGCGGGCCAGACGCCAGGCCATCGCAAACATTATGGGCCGCTGGATTTGGAACGGGCGATTTCGGGTGTGGCGTAATAGCCCGTCCTGGTGCGCACGACGGGATGGCCTGGGCCGCTCGCGACCACTCGAATCTGGCGGAACGACCCATCCAGCGCCTGGTTTAACGGCGTGTACGCCAGAGTGTACTGGCTGCGAATGTCATGAGCCACCTGATGCGCGATGCGGTCCACATCCGCCAACTCCTTGGGGTAGTACGCTTGACCTCCGGTCGCTTCCGTCAACGCATCCAGCGCGCGTTTGGCCCGCTTGGCTTCACGCCGCTCCTCCTCGCTCAGCAGGCCGATGGCATAGATGATGACTTCGCTTTGCTGCGCGTCTTTCACCAGGTTCTCCAGGCTGATCATGCTGGCGTTGTCGTTACCATCGGTCACTACGAGGATGACCTTCTTGTCTTTCTTGGCCTTCTGTTTGATGTGATCGATAGACATGCGAATGGCGTCCCGCATGGCGGTGCCCCCGCGCGAATCGATTTTGGTGAGGGCCTGTTCCAGAACCTTGGGATCGTTAGTGAAATCCGGCGTATCCAGGTAGGCGTCGTCGTTGAAATTCACTACGAACTCTTCATCGTCGGGGTTGGAGTCCTTCACCAGATCCTCAGCAGCGGCTGCCACCTTGGCACGTTTTTCTCGCATGCTGCCGCTGTTGTCGATGACCAGGCCCAGCGATACGGGAATGTCTTCTCGCTTGAACAACTTGACCTGCTGTTGCGCGCCGTTTTCGTAAACCTGGAACGCGCTCTTAGGAAGCGTGGTAACCAGGCGGCCGCTCTTATCGACCACTGTGGCATGCAGAACCACCAGGCGCGTATCCACCTTGATGACGACGTCGTCCGATTTCTGCGCCCAAGACGCGCCGCCAAGGGCGGCCAGCGCCAAACACACACCTGCAATGAGAAAAGTCTTCACTCCTTTGAATTTACTTCGCCGGAGCATAATAGCCAAGCCGCCAGAATGCCCGGAGTGGAGGCAGGCCGCGGGGCTGCACCAGCTTGACCTGCACCCGGCGGTACTTGCCGTCCCGCTCCGTGTTGCTTGGCGTGTAGCCGAGGATGTACTGGTTGCGAAGCTCGATGCCAATTTTGGCGGCTACGTCGGGAAGATCGTTCAGGTTCTCTACGGAGAACTGCCGCCCCCCAGTTTGCTCGGCGATCTCGGTCAGCAAGCTCGGGCCAGCCAGTTCTTCGGGCGTTCGCCCGCGGCTCGCTATCGGCTCGAAGATGCCGATCGCATAGATCTGGACATCCGCTTCCTTTACCAGGTTCTTGATTTCACTCTCCGTATAGCGGCTGCTGTTGTCCCCGCCATCCGAGATGATCAGCAGAGCCTTGCGCGGATTCCTGCCCTTCTTCATGTTATGCAGCGCCAGATAAACGGCATCGAGCAGCGCCGTGCGGCCTTTGGATTGGGTGAAGGTCAGCCGGTTTTGGATCTCTTCCAGGTGAGTGGTGAAATCCACCACCATTTCGGGACGGTCGTTGAACTGAACCAGAAAGAACTCGTCCTCAGGGTTGGCGGTCTTAAAGAATTGCGAAACCGCCTGGCGCGACTTATCGAGCTTGCTGCCCATACTACCGCTGGTGTCGAAGACCACCCCGACGGAGAGCGGCGCGTCTTCGCTGGCGAAATGCGTCACTTTCTGTTCGTTCTTGTCTTCGAACAAACGGAAGTTCTCTCGGTCGAGGCCCGTGACGAAGCGATTGAGCGGATCGGTGACCGTGACCGGGATCAGCACCAGCGTGCTGTCCACGCGAATATTGCCGCGCGGAGTATCCGGTGAGACGGCCTCGCCTCGCTTGGCCCGCGGCACAATTTCGACCTTGGAATCGTCGGATGGCTGGGGCTTGTCAGCAGCCGAAGTGATTTGAGGGAAAGCAGGAACGAGTATTAGGGAGGCAATAATGTAACGACTCACCAGACGGAGCCAGCGCCTCATTTTTCCCAACCCAGAGTTATTTTATCACACGACTTTTGTGGTATGATCCTGTGTGCACCGTAAAATTCTGGGTGTAATTCCCGCACGGTACGCGTCCTCTCGTTTCCCCGGCAAAGCCCTCGTCCCCATCGGCTCCAAAAGCATGCTGCAGCACGTTTACGAGCGGGTTTCACTGGCCCGTTATTTAACAAACGTGATCATCGCAACGGACGACCAGCGGATCTACGACGAAGCGCGGCGCTTTGGCGCCTTGGTTCGGATGACCCGTTCCGATCACCCTTCAGGGACCGACCGGGTGGCTGAGGTGGCGTCCGCCGAGGCTGCGGAACTGATCGTCAACGTGCAGGGTGACGAGCCGCTTATCGATCCGGCTGCTATCGACGCCGCGGTTCTTCCGCTCGTCGAAGAGCCGTCGATTCCCATGGGCACGCTGAAAAAACGGATCGAGGCTCGGGGTGAGATCGACGATCCGAATGTGGTGAAAGTCGTCACGGACCGCTTTGAGAATGCCATCTATTTTTCGCGTTCGACGATTCCGTATCAAAGAGACAAGACGAACCGCAAGGGCGACCGTGATGTCGTCCACTACAAGCACATCGGCTTGTATGTATACCGACGGGATTTTCTGCTGCGGTATCCGGAGCTGCCGGTAGGACCACTCGAAAAAGCCGAGCGGCTGGAGCAGTTGCGCGCTCTCGAAAACGGACACAAGATTCGTGTGGTGGAAACCGAGTATGAATCCATCGGCGTGGACACGCCGGAAGATCTGGAGAAGGTGACCAAACTGTTTGAGATGTCGCTTGCGGGGGTGATTCAGAATGGCTAAATACATTTTCGTTACAGGTGGCGTGGTTTCCTCACTGGGGAAGGGAATTGCCGCCTCGTCGATTGGCTGCCTGCTGGAAAGCCGTGGGCTGCGAGTCACCCTGCAGAAGTTCGATCCTTACCTGAACGTGGATCCGGGCACGCTCAGTCCCTTCCAGCATGGCGAGGTCTTTGTCACCGACGATGGCGCCGAGACCGATCTCGACCTCGGGCATTACGAGCGCTTCACCCATTCCCGCCTGACGCAGGCCAACAACGTCACTTCCGGCCGCATCTACGAGCAGATCATCCAGCGCGAGCGCCGCGGCGACTATCTGGGCAAGACCGTGCAGGTGATTCCGCACGTCACCAATGAAATCAAGGCAGCTATCAAGCGCATCTCCGGAGACGTGGATGTGGTGATCGTCGAGATCGGCGGCACTGTGGGCGATATCGAATCGCTGCCGTTCCTGGAAGCCATCCGGCAGATGCGCCATGAGCTGGGGCGCGACAACAGCATCTTCGTGCACGTGACGCTGGTTCCGTGGATTGCGGCGGCGCAGGAACTGAAGACCAAGCCCACGCAGCACAGCGTGAAAGAGCTGCGCGCCATCGGTATTCAGCCCGATATCCTGCTCTGCCGCTCCGAACGCTTCCTGCCGAAGGACGTCAAAGAGAAAATCGCGCTGTTCTGCGACGTGGACGCCGAGGCCGTGATTACGGCCCGCGACGTGAAATCGGTTTACGAAGTGCCGTTGGTGTTCGCCGGCGAGAGCGTGGACGAGATCGTTCTGCGGCGGTTGAAGCTGGATGCCGGCCCCCGCGAGCTGTCCAAGTGGAGCGAGATGCTGGACCGCATGCAGAATCCCGTGGACGAGGTCTCCATCGGTCTGGTGGGCAAGTACGTCGAGTACGAGGATTCCTACAAGAGCCTGAAAGAAGCGCTGCTGCACGGCGGCCTCGCCCATCGTTTAAAAGTGAACATTCACTGGATCGAGGCGGAAGGCGTTACGCCGGCCAATGCCGCGCCAACGCTCGAGGAGTACGACGGGATCCTGGTACCGGGCGGCTTCGGCAAGCGCGGCATCGACGGCATGATTCATGCCATCCAGTTTGCCCGCGAGAACAAGGTTCCGTACTTCGGGATCTGCCTGGGGATGCAGACCATGGTGATCGAATACGCGCGCAACGTTTGCGGGCTGGAGCGCGCTGACTCGACCGAATTCGATCCCGCCACGCCGCACCGCGTCATCTTCAAGCTGCGCGAATTGAAGGGGGTCGACGAACTGGGAGGCACTATGCGGTTAGGCGCATGGCCCTGCCTGCTTGCCGAAGACAGCTTTGCGCGGCGCGCTTACGGAGTCCGCGAGATCAGCGAACGACACCGGCATCGCTACGAGTTCAACCGCGAGTACGAAGAAACGCTGAAAGCCGCGGGACTCAAGATCACGGGCGAGACGCCGGACCAAACGTACGTCGAAATCTGCGAGATCGCCGATCACCCATGGTACCTGGGTTGCCAGTTCCACCCCGAATTCAAATCCAAGCCCATGGAGCCGCACCCGCTATTCCGAGCCTTCATCGGGGCGGCCCATGGGCAGCGAAGAAAGCGTCTGGCCTCGCGGCGTGCAGAGGACTTCGAGCAAGTGCGCGAATATTCGCGCGGGGACTAAGCCGGCGGCCTCATTCTCGATCGGACCACACAGCCAGCAGATTTCCACTCGGATCTGTAAAGTAAAAACGCCGGCCGCCGGGAAACGAAAGGGGTTCCTTGACAATCCTGCCGCCAGCCTGCTGGATTTTGGCTTCGATCCCTGGAAGATCCTTCGCGTATATGACTACCAGGGCTCCATTCGCGCTTACTTTTGTATCCGAGGTGAAGCCCCCCCGCAGCCGCCCGTCGCGAAAGCTGGTGTAGTTCGGTCCATGGTCCCGGAATTCCCAGCCGAAAACCTGCTGGTAAAACTGCTTGGTCTTGGCGATATCGGTTGCAGGGAATTCGATGTAGTCGATGCGGCAATCCTTCGAGGCCTCGGTCATAGTTGTTTACGATAATGGATTTTCGTGACCAATTCAAAACCTGTTGAGTTCACTACACCGCGTGGAGAGGTCATTTCTTTCGGCGGCAGCCGGCCGATTGCCCTCATTGCGGGACCCTGCGTCATCGAAACCGAGCCACACGTGCATTTCATGGCGAACGCCATCCGCGAGGTCGTGGGCGCGTTTGTCTTCAAGGCATCCTTCGACAAAGCCAATCGTACGAGCCTGAGCGGCTTTCGCGGGCCCGGACTGAAGGAGGGCCTGCGCATCCTCGCCGGGGTCAAGGCCGCCGGGCACTCCATCCTCACCGACATCCATGAACCGGACCAGGCCTCACCCGCCGCGGAGGTGGCGGACATCCTCCAGATTCCCGCTTTCCTATGCCGGCAGACCGATCTTTTGCTGGAAGCGGGCCGCACCGGCCGCATCGTAAATATCAAGAAGGGGCAATTTGTGGCGCCGCACGACATCCAGCGCGCGGCGGAAAAAGTCGCATCCACGGGAAATGACAAGGTGCTGCTCACCGAGCGCGGCTCCTCTTTCGGCTACAACAACCTGGTGGTGGATATGCGCGGGCTCAAAATCATGCGCGATTCCGGCTGGCCGGTGATTTTCGACGCCACGCACAGCGTGCAGCTTCCGAGCGGCGCGGGCGGCTCCTCGGGCGGACAACCAGAGTTCATTGAGCCGCTGGCCCGCGCAGCGGTGGCCGTGGGCGTCGACGGGGTCTTCGTCGAGGTGCATGATCATCCGGAAAAGGCCCTATCCGACGGCCCGAACGCCTTGCGCCTGAGCCTGCTGGCGGGATTCTGGCGCCGGCTGTGCGCCTTGGATGCTCTTATTAAGGCCGAATCCCTGCACGCCTAGAGTCCTCCGCCCGTCATACAATTGTTGGGGAGAGGTATCAGTGTGAAAAAGACTCGCCGCCAATTCGGCTTTTCGCTGATCGAGCTGCTGATCGTCATCGCCATCATTCTGATCATTCTGGCCGTGGCGATGCCGAAACTGAGCCGCGCCCGGATGTATTCGCAGGAGATGGCAGCGCTTCAGGCTCTCCGGACGATTCATACGGCCCAAACCCAGTACTATTCGCAATACGGCAAATACGCGACAACGCTAGCGGAACTGGGCCCGCCAACGAGCGGAGCCGTGGGTCCGACGGCTTCCGACCTCATCCCAGAAGACCTGGCGCTGGGTGAGAAGCAGGGCTATAAGTACACACTAACCGCCACGCCGGGCGGGTACATCATCAACGCATCTCCGGTAGCGTTCGGAACCTCGGGAAGCCGCACGTTCTATTCCGACCAGAGCATGGTCATCCGCCAGAATTTCGGTCAGGAACCGGCCACCGCCACCAGCCCTGTTTTCAAGTAACCTCAATTGCCCGGGATTAGCGCGACATTTTGCAAATGACACTCGCGGTATGCCGTGCGATCATCAACTCCTCGTTGGTAGGAATCACGCGGATAGGAACCGGGGCTTGGTTTGAAGAGATCAGGGGCGCGTTGGCATCGTTGGCCCGCTGATCGAGTGCCAGCCCCAGGTGGCCCATCGCCTCGCAAATGCGGCGGCGGATCTCGGGTACATTCTCGCCGATTCCCGCAGTAAAGATCAGAGCATCAAGTCCGCCGAGCACAGCGGCGAGCGCTCCCAGAAACTTTCGCGCCTGATAGCAGAACAGCTCGATGGCCTCCGCCGCGTTTGGATCGGTAGCCTCGCGAGCCAACAGATCCCGCATATCCGGACTGCCGCCCGAAACGCCGGCGAGGCCAGACCGGCGATTGAGGATGTCACTGAGCGTCGCAACAGACACTCTCTTCTGCTGGAGAAGGTACACGACCACGCCGGGGTCTAGGTCGCCCGACCGGCTGCTCATCAGGAGGCCGCCGGTTGGCGTAAAACCCATGGTGGTATCGATGGAGCACCCTTCGCGAATCGCCGTCATACTGCAGCCGTTTCCGAGGTGCGCGATCACAACGCGTCCGCTCGCCGCACGCTCACCGGCCAGCCTTGCGAATTCACCCATCACGTATTCGTACGAAAGCCCGTGGAAACCATATCGCAGTACGCCCTCATTCAGAAGTTCTCTGGGCAGCGCGTATAGCTGGGCGACGCGCGGCATGGTGCGATGGAACGCCGTATCAAAGCAAACCACCTGCGCAAGCGAGGGATCAACTCGCTCCACGGCCCCGATGGCCGCCAACTGGTGGGGCAGGTGCTCAGGGAGATAGGGAATCAGTTCGCGAATCCTGCGCAACAGGGCATCCGTGACCGGCTGCGGATCCCTGTCTTCCGGACCGCCTCGCACCACGCGGTGTCCCACGGCGACTAGCGAGTGGGTCGCGATCCCCCGCGCGCACTGAAGCACTCGCCGCAATGCAGAAGCGTGGTCCGGCAGGGATTGTTGTTCGTGGGCGACCTGAGTGCCCGCCGCATCCACGGCTTGAAACAAGCCGCCGTCGAGGCCGATTCTTTCCGCTTTCCCCTTGAGGATCGGTTCGCTCGCGCCTATAGGAAACACGGCAAACTTGACGCTCGACGACCCGCTGTTGAGGGCCAGAACACAACGCGAGGGCATCACCGCCCGCGGCGCATTCAATACGGCCATTTCCAATCGCGGACTTCAGGCAGGTCGTCGCCGTGCTGAACGATGTACTGCTTGTGCTCGATCAATTTGTCGCGCAGCCATTGCTTGAAATGGGCGGAGGAGTTGCACAGGCGCACCACGCGATCGACCACGTCGCCCGCCAGATGAAAGCGATCCAAGTCGTTCATCACGGTCATGTCGAACGGGGTGGTCGTGGTGCCCTCTTCCTTGTAGCCGCGCACGTGAAGATTGGCATGATTCCTCCGCCGGTACGTGAGCCGGTGAATCAGCCAGGGATAACCATGGAACGCGAAAATGACCGGCTTATCCGTGGTGAAGATGGAGTCGAACTCCCGATCGCTGAGGCCGTGCGGATGTTCGCTGGATGGCTGGAGGGTCATCAAGTCGACCACGTTGACCACGCGCAGTTTGAGATCCGGCACGTGGCGGCGCAGCAGATCGACGGCGGCCAGCGTTTCGAGCGTGGGCACGTCTCCACAGCACACGAGCACCGCATCGGGCTCCACCCCTTCGTCGTTGCTGGCCCACCGCCAGATTCCGATACCCGCGGTGCAGTGTTTGATGGCTTCCTCCATATTGAGCCACTGGGGGGCCGGTTGCTTGCCGGCGACGATGACGTTCACGTAATTCCGGCTACGCAGGCAATGGTTCATCACCGAAAGGAGCGTGTTGGCGTCCGGCGGAAGATAAACGCGTACGATGTCGGCCTTTTTGTTCACCACGTGATCGATAAAGCCGGGATCCTGGTGGCTGAAGCCGTTGTGGTCCTGGCGCCAGACGTGCGAGGTCAGCAGATAATTCAGCGAAGCGATGGGCCGGCGCCACGGAAGTCCCCGGCTGGCCTTCAGCCATTTGGCATGCTGGTTGAACATGGAGTCAATGATGTGGATGAAGGCCTCATAGCAGGAGAAAAAACCATGCCGGCCGGTAAGAAGATAGCCTTCCAGCCAGCCCTGGCA
>Ga0187817_10000858_pt1 | contig 13953 bp, 10 predicted proteins | sample NC_wetland_sal_i_17_FD_132431 | JGI IMG/M metagenome (GOLD analysis project Ga0187817, IMG submission 132431) | Wetland sediment microbial communities from Neuse River Estuary, North Carolina, USA - SO4_2 | ecosystem: Environmental > Aquatic > Freshwater > Wetlands > Sediment | place: USA...
AGATGAAGATCTGAGTAGAGGCCCTTGGCGATGTCGCCAACGATTGCGCCGAGGGCGGCGTCAGGGAGACGCTCGCCATATGCTTTGGCACGCACAAACCTTTCCGATTCGATCGGTTCGGCATGCGTCACCTCAATGACATCACCGTCGCGCGCGCCGAGCAGCGCCCACGCGGCCTCCGATAGGCTCGCCTCTTCAGATCCCAGAAGCTCCGACTTGACCACATTCAGCGTTGCCAGCAGGCTCTTGCCCTGAGCGGACACGCGAACACGAGAACGTGCTTCAAATCCTTCGGACCGGCAGACGTGGCAATCTGCACGCATGTAGACGATATGCTCCTGATAGGTGTCGACGCCGAGCCGACGCAGAGTGAGCCGCGACGGAGACGTTGCGCCCGTCACGTGGCCGATCGCGGAGGCCTCCAGATTTCCGGCAACGGTCATTGCACCACCATCTTTTCCAGGTAGTCAGGAACGCGGCTCTGCCATCCGAGGCTTTCTTGAATGTGCAGTCGCATACTATCCGCTGCCGCCGGCTGGCCATGCGTGATGCAGATCTTCTCAGGAGCTCGGCTGAAGGCTTTGAGCCAATCCAGGATCTCTGCATAGTCGGCATGACCGGAGAGGCCTTCGAGGTTGGCCACCTCAGCGCGCACGGGGACATATTCCCCGTGGATCTTGACGCTCTCCGCTCCGCTAACCATGCTGGCCCCTCGTGTTCCTGCCGCCTGAAACCCAGCGAACAGGATCATATTCTTGGGGTCGGGAGCGAATGCCATTAGGTGGTGTAGAACGCGCCCCCCCGTCGCCATTCCGCTCGCAGAAATGATGATCATTGGACCTTGTTTCTGATTCAACTCTTTGGACGCTTCGGGGCTGTTCACGAATTGGGCTACTTGGCAGGCTGCCGCGCACTCCTCGACGCTCAACCGATGCTCGGAACGGTGAGCGTGATAGATGCGCGTTGCGTCGACTGCCATGGGACTGTTGAGATAGATCGGCACCTCGGGGATCGCGGCGCGCCCCTTGAGGCGCGCGATCATATGTAGAAGCGTCTGCACGCGTCCCACGGCGAAAGCCGGGATGACAACGACACCACCCCGCGAAAGAGTGCGCTGGAGGTGCGATGCAAGCTCGAGCTCGGGATTGGCAGCGCTTATTTCCGTAGGTCGATTCGAGCACGAGTACATCGGCACTATCCACCTCCGTTGGAGGATACATGATCGGGTCGTTAGGTCTGCCCAGATCGCCTGAGAAGAGGATCCGCTTCCGCCGATTTTCGATCATGATCATTGATGCGCCGAGGATATGTCCTGCGGGCAGCAGGCGGGCGGAGGATGCCGAGCTGAGCCGGGCTGGTTCGTCGAAGTCGATTGCGTAGAAATGCTCGAGTGCGCGATTGGCATCCTCTACGGTGTAGAGGGGTAAGGCTGGCTTGTGTTTAGAAAACCCGCACTTGTTCGCATAGCGAGCTTCCTCCTCCTGCAGATGAGCAGAGTCCGGTAGCAGTATCTGGCAAAGCTCCCTAGTTGCCTTGCTGCAGTAGACACGTCCACTGAAGCCGTTTCTTACGAGCAGCGGAAGATATCCGCTGTGATCGATGTGAGCGTGCGTCAACACGACGGAGCTGATGCGCCGCGGGTCGATGGGCAGAGACTGCCAATTCCGCAGCCGGAACTGCTTGAAACCTTGGAAGAGCCCGCAGTCGATGAGATTGGCGGCGTCGCCGTCGTCAAAGAGATACTTTGAGCCGGTGACCGTGCCCGTGCCGCCCAGAAAGGATATCTCCACTAATTGCTACCCTCGAGATCGACGCGTTGTCGGCGGCCTGCGAGACTATTGCCGTCTGAACCGAACAGCGTGGCGCTGCGCCATAGCATGTAACCCACTATCAACTCCAATGTTTGCGCGTTTTCCGTGATCAAGATCCGCGCAGACAGCCTGCGCCGCCCAAACAGCCCCCGGCTGACCATGTCGCGGTCCAGCTTGCGCAATCGCCGTCGCGCATACCGTTCGCCGCGGCGACACACTCGGTCAGCAGCGCACGCCGGTTGCCGCTGGGCTCAACCGCGCAGCCATTCGAACATAAATCCGCCGGCGGTGGTATCGCGCAGCTTTAGCCTCATCTTGCCAACTCATGGTGATGAAAGGGAGAATGCCTACTGGTACGCGGCTTGATTGACATCAATCCAATGCGCGTTGATTGGTCGTAACCACTCGAACGAATATGTGAGCGGAGCCGTGGGCTACATCGAACAGAGTCTCGCCGCGAGTGAGACGCTCCTCGCCAAGACGCACTTCCCGTGGCTGTACCGTGCATTCGCTTATGTAACGTTCGCCGTGTTTATCGCGGCTGCCGCATACGTTATGCGGGGGCTCATCGGCCATGATGGTTGGCACTGGTGGTGGTTGCGCTCGGAGCGATCATATTTTTTCGGATAATGGTGCCGACGACTCTTAACGTGAGCAATCATCGATCTCGATTTGGCACACTTCTTATGACGATACGGAACGGGAGATTGGTTGGATCTTGTTGCTCCGGTCCGAAGCGGTCTTCCAACCCAAGGGAGCGAAATGAGCTATGACGCTGGAGGCCCTCAACGAAACGAAGCCGCATATCCTCTGGTTCGAGGAAGTAAGCCGCGCCGACGTGGCACGCGTCGGCGGAAAGAATGCTTCGCTCGGCGAGATGGTGCGCAAGCTTGGTAAGAAGGGTGTCCACGTGCCGGCGGGCTTCGCGACAACGGCCGATGCTTATTGGCAATTCATCGACGCAAGTGGATTGCGAGCCACTATCGCCCGCACGCTCGAGGAGTTCGCGGCGGGCAAGGCAACACTTGCCGAGGCTGGCGACACGATCCGCCGCGTCATTCTGCGCAGCGCATGGCCTCGCGATGTGGAGGAGGCCCTCAAAGCCGCCTATGCCGAGCTCTGCCGGCGTGCGGAAAAGGTGGCGGCTGACGTCGCGGTGCGCTCAAGTGCAACGGCAGAGGATTTGCCCGAGGCGAGCTTCGCCGGCCAACAGGAGAGCTACCTCAACATTCGCGGCGAAGCGATGCTGCTCGACGCTTGCAGGCGTTGCTACGCCTCGCTCTTCACCGACCGGGCCATCAGCTACCGGCAGGCCAAGGGCTTCGATCACATGAAAGTTGCTCTCTCTGTCGGGGTTCAGCTCATGGTTCGCTCGGATCTGGGCGGCGCCGGCGTCATGTTCTCGATCGACACCGAGACGGGGTTCGACCGGGTCGTACTTATCAATGCCGCGTGGGGGCTCGGCGAGAACGTCGTGAAAGGCACGATCGATCCCGATGAATACCAAGTGTTCAAGCCGCTGCTGGCGACCCGTGGCGTCGTTCCCATTGTGGAGAAAAAGCTCGGCACCAAAGCCCAGAAGATGGTCTACGTGAGCCAAGGTGACCGCGCCACGGGCAACGTTCCGACCTCGAAAGCCGAGCGCGCGGCTTTCGTCCTCGGCGACGATGAGATCCTGACGTTGGCACGCTGGGCCTGCGCGATCGAGGACCATTACGGCTTGGCCATGGACATTGAATGGGCCAAGGACGGCGAAACGGGCGAGATGTTCATCGTGCAGGCCCGCCCGGAGACCGTGCAGTCGCGCAAGGGCACCGCCGCCTTCCTGTCCTATAGGATCAGGTCAAAAGGGCGAAAGGTCGTCTCGGGCCTGAGCATCGGCGGGGCGATCATCACCGGTCCCGTGCGCCGCATACAAAGCCCACGCGAAATCGCGGGATTCACCGACGGCTCGATCCTGGTGACCGCGACGACCGATCCCGACTGGGTTCCCATCATGAAGCGGGCGGCGGCCATCGTCACCGACCACGGAGGGCGCACGTCGCATGCCGCCATTATAAGCCGCGAGCTGGGCCTGCCCGCAGTGGTCGGCACCGGCAACGCCACGCAGCTCCTCAAAGACGAGCAGGAGATCACTGTCTCCTGCGCGGAGGGAGACGAAGGTTTTGTCTATGAGGGGAAGGCGGATTTCGAAACGGTGACGATCGACCTGGAGCACATCCCGGCGACGCGCACGCAGATTATGTTCAATCTCGCCAATCCTGCTGCTGCTTTCCGCTGGTGGCGCCTGCCGGCCGACGGCGTCGGGCTTCTCCGCATGGAGTTCGTCGTCAGCAATCACATAAAAGTGCATCCCATGGCACTCGTTCACTACGACGCTCTGAAGGATGAGGCCGCGAAAAGTGCGATCAGCGAGCTCACGGAAGGTTATGCCGACAAGCCCGACTATTTTGTGGACCGGCTGTCACGCGGTCTGGGGCGCATCGCCGCGGCCTTTTACGCCAAGCCCGTGATCGTGCGCATGAGCGATTTCAAGACCAATGAATACGCGAACCTCATCGGCGGGGCGCAATTCGAGCCGAAAGAGGAAAATCCGATGCTCGGGTTCCGCGGCGCCTCGCGCTACTACTCGCCGAACTATCAGGAGGGCTTCGCGCTCGAGTGTCGGGCCATTCGCCGACTGCGCGAGGAGTTGGGATTTTCCAACGTCGTCATCATGATCCCCTTCTGCCGCTCGATCAAGGAGGCGGACCGGGTTTTGGAGGTCATGGCGGAGAACGGCCTAAAGCGGGGAGAGAATGGGCTTCGGGTCTACGTGATGTGCGAGATTCCCTCCAACGTCATCTTGGCAAAAACATTCGCTACGCGCTTTGACGGCTTCTCCATCGGCAGCAACGACCTCACGCAACTCACGCTGGGGGTCGACCGCGATTCAGCGCAGCTCGCCCCCCTGTTCGATGAGCAAGACGAGGCTGTGAGATGGATGATCGCCACCGTCATCGAGAAGGCCCACGAGAGCGGTGCCAAGGTCGGCCTGTGCGGGCAGGCCCCCAGCGACCATCCGAAATTTGCCGAATTCCTCGTCGGCTGCGGCATCGATTCTATTTCCGTGAGCCCAGACAGCTTCATCGCGGTGAAGCGCCATGTCGCTGCAGCGGAAGCAAGCGCTACGCGCGTGCCTCGGCCCGCGTAGTCGGTCGACGATCGCGAAATGCACGAGACCAATAGATGAACACAACGGACTGGGGCCTCGTGGGTGACATCGGCGCAACGTATGCGCGTTTCGCGTTGGTGGAGCCCGATGGCACGCTGACTAAGATGCGCGCGATCCCGTGCTCGGATTATGCCACCGTCGGCGACGTCCTGGCAGCCTACCTCGGGGAGATGGAGGGTGCGAAGCTTGCGCAGGCGGTGCTGGCCGTCGCCGCCTCGCCCATTGGGGACAAGGTCTCACTCACCAACAACCCGTGGACATTCTCTATCGAAGAGTTGCGGCAACGCGCCGGGATACGCCGGCTGTGCGTCGTCAATGATCTCTATGCCCATGCGGCGGCTGTTCGTCATCTCCTTGAAGAGGAACGCGTACAGGTCGGCCCCGGCACAGCGGTCGCCGATGCCCCCATCGGCGTCATCGGGCCGGGCACCGGACTTGGTGTCAGCGCGCTCGTGCCGACCGCTACGGGACCGATGCCTGTGGCGGGCGAAGGCGGCCACGTCACCATGTCGGCGGCGGACGCGCGAGAGAGCGCCGTGCTGGATCTCGTGCGCCGGCGCTACGACCACGTCTCCGCCGAGCGCGTCCTCTCCGGGCCTGGCCTCGTCAATCTTTACAATGCGTTGTGCGAGCTTTCAAAAGTCCCGGCGGCCTCTCTGACAGCAGCGCAGATCACCGACCCGCGCACTGGCGCGACGGACGCTCGCGCGCAAGAGGCGACGGCCATGTTCTGCGCTATGCTGGGAACCGTTGCCGGTAATCTCGCACTGACGCTAGGGGCGCGCGGCGGCATCTATATTGCCGGGGGCATCGTTCCGAAGCTCGGAGATGGCTTTGCGCAGTCGCAGTTTCGCGCGCGATTCGAGGCAAAGGGCAGGTTTCGCGGCTATCTCACGGCGATCCCGACTTACGTCGTTATGCACCCTTGGGTTGGGTTGCTCGGCGCTTCCAAGCTCCTGGACCATCCTTGAGGTGTCATCAAGCAGGCTCAACCTTCACTTCGGCGAGAAGCCGCTTGACGTCGTCTTTACTGCAGAGGCCGGTCCCTGGCGCGAGCACCGCCGCCGATCCCGCCGCGATACCATAACGCAGAGCCTCTGGAAGGCTGTGCCTAGAGTTCAGGGCCCAAACCATCGCACCCAGAAAGCTGTCACCGGCGCCGACGGAGCTGATGGACTTCACCGGCAGTCCTTCGGCGAACCAGGCTTCGTCACGCGTGACGAGCAAGGCCCCGCGCTCACCCAAAGTCAGCGCAACGTGCTCGACCCGGTTGGCCGCAATAAGTCGCCGCGAGGCGCCGATCCATTCCTCTTTGCTGACCAGGCGCTCGTCCACCAGATCGCGCAACTCGCGCAAGTTCGGCTTGATGAGATGGATGCCCTCCTCGAGTGCGGCCTTTAGAACCGGCTTTGTGCTGTCCACGACGAGCTTTGCGCTCTTCTCCCTGGCCGCTTTGGCAAGCGCTCGGAAGAACTCTGCAGGCACACCCTGCGGCAGGCTTCCGCTGGCGACGATGAACTGCGGGCGCCCCCCCTCGAACGACAAAACGGCATCGAGACAGGCGCGCCATTCGCTCTCGTTCAACCGCGGACCAGGGAGCACGAAGCGGTATTGCTGGCCGCTCGTCTCCTCCGCCACGGTGAAGTCCTCGCGCGTCTCCTCGGCAATCGGCACCGCGCGACTCTGCACGCCTTCGTCGTCAGCGAGCTTGTGCAACAGCGCGCCGATCAACCCGCCCGCCGGATAGACGGCGACGACATCGCCGCCAAGCCGGTGTATGACACGGGCAACATTGACGCCGCCGCCACCCGGATCGCGTCGCGCAGGTCCGCAGCGCAGCTTGTGAACGGGCGTCAAACGTTCCACGGACGTGGAAACGTCGATCGTCGGATTAAGGGTTAGCGTGAGGATGCTCGCCATGATCGTTGCATGTGCAGATTGCGGAGGCGTCCGCGCCGAGTGGGGAAAGCAGTGACTTACTTGAGGATTTCAGATTCGGCCTCGGGGAGATGGGTCTGCACGCGGCCCAAAATGTCTTCCCACGCCAGGTTGAAAAGGCCAAGCAGCAGGATCAATCCGCCCGCGGACAGCGTTTCCTCGCCAGTCTCGATGCGTGTCACGCCGATCTCGGTCAGCTCAAGGGCGGCCGCGACTCGTTCGCGCATCGCATGCCGCTCTTCGCACAGCTCGCGCAGCGCCAGTCCGACCGCCAGATCATAGGTTGCTCGCTTGTGCACGCCGATCTCCCGTTATTTCGCTTCGCCGTCATCACTTACATGTCACGAGGGTCAACAGCTCAGCTATCAGCCGTGGTGGCACCCAGCTTTGCGTTGAGTCAACATTCTAATAGCTTGCCATGACGACCCCTGACGAGGCACCAATGTCTTCGCCGCCGAGCAACCAGAGAAACGACATTGCCCGGGAAAGCGTTGCCGCGCAGCTCGGCTCGCTTCTGAGCGCGCTCGGCGCATCGCCGGAGCGGCGGCGGCTGATCTTTCTAACATCTGGTATCGTCGTCGTCCTCTGCGCAACAGCCGTCGGGCAGATCAGGCTCAATCTCTGGCAGGGCAGCTTCTACGATGCGCTCGAACAAAAGGACTTGAGTGCTTTCGCTCATCAAGTCGTTGTCTTTGCCATCATCGTCAGCGTTCTCCTTGTGTTGGCCGTCAGTCAGACTTGGCTGAACGAACTGGTAAAGGTCGGGTTGAGAGAATGGCTGACCCGCGATCTTCTTGATCAGTGGTTAGTACCAAGACGCGCCCATCGTCTCCAGTTCGCAGGTGAGATCGGCATCAATCCTGATCAGCGCATGCAGGAGGATGCCCGCCATCTGACGGAACTGTCTGCCGGCCTAGGCGTCGGCTTTCTTCAGGCTTCGCTGCTCCTACTCAGCTTTTTGGGCGTGCTGTGGGTGCTGTCAGCACAGGTCATGTTTGTTGTAGGCGACCGTAGCTTCTTTATCCCGGGCTACCTGGTCTGGTGCGCCCTGGTATTTGCGCTTGTGGGATCGTGGTTGACATGGCTTGTCGGCCGCCCCCTCATCCAACTGCACAGCGAGCGCTACAGCCAGGAGGCGGAGCTGCGCTTCGCTCTTGTTCGAGACAGCGAATACGCCGAGGGAATTGCTCTCTACGGCGGGGAGCCCGACGAGCGGCGACTCCTCGAGGATATCGTCCGTCGCTTGATCGCTACGATGCGCCAGCTGGCGAATGGTCTCACTCGCCTCACCTGGATTACCTCCGGCCATGGCTGGCTCGCCATTGTCGTGCCGATCTTGGTCGCAGCACCAGGCTATTTCGGCGGCAGCCTGACGTTCGGCGGCTTGATGATGGTAGTGGGCGCGTTCTACCAAGTTCAACAATCTCTGCGGTGGTTCGTTGACAATTTCGCTGGGATTGCCGACTGGCGGGCCACACTCTCGCGCATCGTAAACTTCCGAGACGCTCTGCTCGCGCTTGAAGACCTTCAGCGTGATGTGCCGCGCATTGAAATCCTAAGCCATCCCGCTGGCAATCTGACTTTAGAAAACGTCACCGTATCTTTGCCCGATGGCCGGGCCGCGCTCGACGCAGGCCACGTCGAAATTCGGCCCGGCGAGCACATCTTGATCGTGGGCGAGCCGAGCTCGGGGAAGACCGCGCTGGTACTGGCTCTGGCAGGGCTTTGGCCTTGGGGGACGGGAACGATCCGCATGCCGCCCCGATCAAGCGTGCTGTTCATGCGGGAGCGGCCGTATCTGCCATTGGGCACGCTTCGCGGCGCTGTCACCTATCCCGCTCAACCAGGCCACGTCGACGATGCAGCCGTACGGTCTGCGCTTCAACAGGCGGGCCTCGACTACTTGTTGTCGTCGCTCGACCGCGATGCGCGGTGGGACAGGATGCTTTCCTTGGATGAGCAGCAGCGACTCGCTTTCGCGCGTCTTCTCCTGCACATGCCGCGGTGGGCTTTTCTCGACGATGCCTTGAGTGCCCTGGACCTTCCGCAACGTCGACACTTGATGACACTCTTCGAGGGACCTCTGGCAGGAACCGCCGTTATCAGCACGAGCCGCACCCCCGAACAGGACCACTTCTACAACCGCACTTTCAATCTTCGCCGCGTTCCTGGCGGTGCGGGTCTTCGCCTGCGCCCGCGTCGCGGATCAACGCCACCTAGACCCATTTCTGCCTCCCGCGAGAGCTCAGGAGTTGACGGTGACTCCTAGGACGCTAGACGACGCCGCGCTGCTTCACCAGATTCAAAGGCAGACCTTTCGCTACTTCTGGGATTTTGCTCATCCCATCAGCGGGCTGGCGCGCGACCGCAGCGACCCGAGACCGAACATTGGTCTCGACGCCGTGGCAACTGGAGCATCTGGGTTTGGCATCATGGCGATTCTCGTCGCCACCGAAAGACGTTGGATCAAGAGGAAAGATGCCGCCATTCGGCTACTGCAGATCGTCCGGTTCCTGAAGAAAGCAAGACGCTACCACGGTGTCTTCCCGCATTTTCTGCACGGCGCGACCGGCGAGACCATCCCCTTCGCCAGCAAAGACGACGGGGGCGACATCGTCGAGACTTCGTATCTCTTCGCCGGCTTGCTCAGCGCAAGGCAATACTTCAATGGAGACAATGGAGAGGAAAGCGAGCTGCGCGCTCGAATCAATGCGTTGTGGGACGACGTCGAATGGAGCTGGCACACGCGCGGCGGCTCAGAGATCCTGTACTGGCACTGGAGCCCGAATTACGCGTGGAGCATCGGCCTTGAGATCCGCGGTTGGAACGAATGTTTGATCACATACGTATTGGCGGCATCCTCTCCGCGCTACGGAATTGCTGCCGATGTTTATCATCGCGGATGGGCCGAGGGGTGGAGTTTCAAGAACGGGAGAGAATTCTACGGAATACGACTGCCGCTGGGACCCGATTATGGTGGACCGCTATGTTTTGCGCACTATTCCTTCCTCGGCCTCGATCCGCGAGGCTTGAAGGACCGTTACGCGGACTACTGGGAGCAGAACGTCAATCATACGCTCATCAATCGCCAACACTGCATTCGCAATGCCAACCACTTCAAAGGGTATGGGGCCGAGTGCTGGGGGCTCACGGCGAGCGACGATCATCTCGGGTATCACGCTCATGCCCCCAACAACGACTTGGGCGTGATCGCGCCAACGGCGGCGCTAGCGTCGTTTCCATATACGCCAGAGCATTCGATGCGCGCGTTGCGGCATTTCTATTACGGCATGGGGAGCAAGATCTGGCGTGAGTATGGATTTGTCGACGCCTTCAACGAAACATTGAGTTGGTACGCACCATCGCACCTTGGCATCGACCAAGGGCCCATCATTGTGATGATCGAGAACTATCGCTCGGGCCTGCTATGGAATCTCTTCATGAGTTGCCCCGAAGTGCAGAGCGGTCTGAAGCTGCTGGGGTTCGAGTCTCCCAGACCCTGCTAGATAGCGCTCTTGTGCAGAACCGGCGTGGTCGGTGGCGATGACGGGCAATGCATTGAGCGAGCGACCCTGGTGGCAGCGGGCGGTAATTTATCAAATCTATCCGCGCTCGTTTCAGGACAGCAACGGTGACGGCGTCGGCGACCTCAAGGGCATTCTTGAGCGCGTCGACTATCTAGCCTGGCTCGGCGTCGACGCAGTCTGGACTTCACCGGTCTATCCCTCGCCGATGGCCGACTTCGGCTACGATGTCGCCGACTACCTCAACATCGATCCGCTGTTTGGCACTCTCCGCGACTTCGACCAGCTCGTAGAGTCGCTTCACCGCCGCGGCATCCGCCTCATCCTCGACTTCGTGCCGAACCATACGTCAGACGCGCACCCGTGGTTCCGTGAATCTCGCGCATCGCGCAATAACCCGAAGCGGGACTGGTATATCTGGCGCGACCCATCGGCAGATGGCGGCCCGCCCACCAACTGGCGGAGCTTCCCCAGCGGAAGCGCGTGGAAGCTCGACCACGAGACCGACCAATACTATCTCCACTCCTTTCTCACCAAGCAGCCAGACCTCAACTGGCGCAATCCGGACGTGCGCGCGGCCATGTATGACGTGCTGCGCTTCTGGCTCAACCGCGGCGTGGATGGATTTCGCGTCGACGTGCTCGCGCGGCTCATCAAGGATGCGCAGTTCCGCGATGATCCCCTCAACCCGGACTATCGTGACGGCGAGCCGCCATACCGGCGCGTGCTGCCTGTCTACAGCTCCGATCAGCCCGAAGTCTTCAAGATTACCGCGGAGATGCGGCAGGTGCTCGAGGAGTATCCTGGCGAACGCCTGCTGATAGGCGAGATCTACCTGCCGGTGGACCGTCTCGTCGCCTACTACGGCCCCAACCTGACCGGAGCCCACCTTCCTTTCAACTTCAACCTGATGTGGACGAACTGGAGGCCCGAGGCCATCCTGCGGCTGATCCGCGACTATGAGGCGGTGTTGCCACCGGGGGCCTGGCCCAATTGGGTGCTTGGCAATCACGATCAGAAGCGTGTCGCCAGTCGGCTGGGCCCAGCGCAGGCCCGCGTGGCCATGGTGCTGCTCGTGACGTTGCGCGGAACACCCACTCTCTATTACGGGGACGAGCTCGGACTGGAGAATGTGCCCATCCCGCGCGAACAATTGCGCGATCCCTTCGGGTTCAGCCTCCCTGACACGGGCCAGGGGAGGGATCCGCAGCGCACGCCCATGCCGTGGGACAACTCGCGCAACGCCGGTTTCACGACTGGGCGACCTTGGCTGCCGCTCGGCGAAGATCATCCGGCGATCAGCGTCGAGGTGCAGAAGCGTCAATCAGGCTCGATGCTCGCCCTGACACGCGCACTGCTTGAATTGCGACACCGGGAGCCGTCGCTCTCGCTGGGCGATTGGGCACCGCTGCCGGTTGATGTCGATGTTCTCGCCTACACCCGCACCTGGGCCGGCAGGCGCTTCATTGTCACGCTCAATTTGGACTCCGTGCCCAAGGTCATCCGGTTTGACGAGGATTTGGCGGGGGCGATTGAACTCTCGACGCATCAGAGACGCAAGGGCGAGTCCATCTCCGACCGCGTTGCCTTGAGCGGGAACGAGGCGGTCATTATCAGGATGGATCGCGCTTCTCACCTAGCCTGAGGCCGTTGGTGCCGGTTCGGCGATGGCGGCGCCGTTGGTCGCGATAACCTTTGAATAGAAGTGCGCGCTTTCCTTTGGCGTGCGCTCTTGGGTTGCAAAGTCGACGTGCACGATGCCAAAGCGTTTTGAGTAACCCTGCGACCACTCGAGGTTATCGAGCAGCGACCATACCATGTAGCCGCGCACGTCGACCCCGCGCTGGATCGCAGCATGGACGGCTAAGATGTGCTCGCGCAGGTAGTCGACGCGCAGGTTATCTACGACGCGACCATTGCGCACCGTGGGCGGATCGTAAAAGGCAGCGCCATTCTCGGTGACGTAGAGCGGGATGCCGCCATAGCGGCTCTTGATCCACACGAGGGTTTCCGTAAGAGCGGGCGCAAATACCTCCCAGCCAGTCTCGGTATAGGTCACCTGCTCTTGTCGCACCGCGCACGCCTTGAGCGGCCAAGCCTTGGCGTCGAAGCGCATGACACTGCGCGTGTAGTAGTTGATCCCGAGGAAATCGATCGGCTGCCGGACGAGCGAAAAATCCTGCTCTGGCCAGTCTGGCCACGCCTCGCCGAAGATCTCGCCCATCTCGTTAGGATAAGTCCCAAAAAAAATCGGGTCGAGGTACTGCCTATTCATGTAGGCGTCCGCACGCGAGGTAGCCGCGACATCGGCAGGATCGTCCGATGCCGCATGCTTCGGCTCGATATTGACGACAATGCCGATTTGGTGACGGCCCTCCGCACGGTAAGCCTGCACGGCGGCGCCGTGGGATCGCAGCAGATTATGCGAGGCGATCGGCGCCTCGAAGCGGTTGCGGTGTCCCGGGGCGAGGGCTCCGAACAGGTAGCCGCCATCGGCGATGACCCAGGGCTCATTCAGTGTCGCCCAAATCTTTACGCGACCGTCGAGTTTGCGGAACAGGACGGCCGCGTAGTCGGCAAACCATTCGGCGCTATCGCGATTGAGCCAGCCACCGCGATCATCGAGCGCGGCCGGCAGATCCCAATGATAGAGGGTGATCAGCGGCTCGATCCCATTCTCGAGCAGGGCATCGACCAGCCTCTCGTAGAAGTCGAGCCCGGCCGTATTCACGCTGCCTTTGCCATCAGGAAGAACCCTGCTCCAGGACACACTGAACCGGTACGCCTGAAGCCCCAGCTGCCGCATCAAAGCAACGTCATTGGCCCAGCGGCGGTAGTGATCACACGCGACGTCGCCGGTATCACCGTCGCGCACCATGCCCGGCGTGTGCACGAAGCGGTGCCAGATGCTGGGACCCGCTCCGTCGGCGAGCGGCGAGCCTTCGATTTGATAGGCCGCCGTTGCGCTGCCCCATAGAAATCCGACGGGGAACTGCGCGTCGCTCATCGCTTGCCTTCGAGTTGCTGCTTTGACGCTGCGGACATCACAGTCTCCGCCGTGTTGTTGATTAGCAGTCGCAGGATCGCTTAGCGCGTGCAATGGGGATGTCAGTGAAATCGCTTTCGACCGGCTAGCATGTCAGACTTACGATTCGGTGAGTTGCGAAATCGTGATGAGTATGCCAGCGAAGGTCGGAACATTGCGTCAGTCGAGGATTGAGGTGGACAGCGAGGAGTTGCACGTCCTAGAGCGACGCCTTGGACGCCTGCACATCAGGCAGCGGTTGGGCGTGGAGAAGGACCACGAAGCTCAGGTGTTCGGGCAGGGGTTGAATTTCTTCCACATCGAGAATTCTGCGCTTTCGGCGCTCGCCATTGAGTATACGCTCAAGATGACTGGCTTGTTCTGGCGGGGCTGCAGGAATGCCGAGCAGGTCGAAGTTAGGATCAATCCCGTGAAGGCCAG
>Ga0187817_10000859_pt1 | contig 13947 bp, 14 predicted proteins | sample NC_wetland_sal_i_17_FD_132431 | JGI IMG/M metagenome (GOLD analysis project Ga0187817, IMG submission 132431) | Wetland sediment microbial communities from Neuse River Estuary, North Carolina, USA - SO4_2 | ecosystem: Environmental > Aquatic > Freshwater > Wetlands > Sediment | place: USA...
AACGGCTGGAACCAGATTCCCGAAGCCTGGGCGACCGCGGAACGCGCGGTGATCCACGCATACGCGGCCTATCTCTAGGGTTCTCGCTACGGAGCCGGCGGCGCGGCCACCTCGAGGTGGCGGAGCAGCTCGGGGAGGTCCTTGGCGATCGCGGACGCGCCCGACGCGAGGAAACGGTCCTCGGTCATCGAGGTCGCCGTGGGTTCCGAGGGGTCCGGGAGCACCGCGTAGAAACGTACTCGAGCCCGGGTGGCGCACTCCGCGTCGATGAGGTGGTCCCCGACGAACAACGCGCGGTCGAGCGGGACCTCCATCTCCTTGAGCAGTAGCAAGAGCGCTTCCGGAGACGGCTTCGCCGGCCCGGGCGAGCTCCGGCTGCGCAGGTAGGTGAAGTAGGAATCGAGCCCCGTACGGACCAGCGCTTCCCGGGCGAAGGTCTCGGAGCTCCGGGTAAGGAGTCCGAGCCGGAATCCGCGACCGGTGAGCGCCTTCAGCAATGCGTCCGCGCCGCCCCGAGGGACCGTGCGGGGGAGGGCTTCCAACTCGATCGCGTCCACGCGGCGCTGGTACTCGGTCTCGAACCGGTAGAGCGCGCTGTCGGGGGCGTTGGTCGACCGCAGCTCTTCGCGGGCCGCCTCGACGATCCGGTGGATCGGGTCCTGCACCGAAAGGTGGCCGGGCATCACCCCGTACTTCTCGGCCAACCGCACGACCTCCGAGCGCATCCGACCGAAATCATGGTGAGAGACGACGAGCGTTCCGTCCAAGTCGAACACGATTCCGAGCAGTGGCTCGAGGAAACTCGGTTGGGATTGCCGTAACGGCATTCTTCCTCCGGCCGTGGGGGTAACGTTCGCCGGTCCCCGTTAAGCGTTTGCCTTGAGAGGAACGGGTACGGCGGGTCGTCGATCAGGGCGAGGTCTGGTGGTAGGCCAGCCCGTACCAGGTCGCGCGCTCTCGGTCGAACGTGGTCCCGCACTGGTAGCAGAAGAAGATCCGATGCGGCCGTTCCTTCGGCTCCATCTCCATGATGCCACCGCAGGCGGGGCAACAGAGCTTCCCCTCGATCTCCGGCAGCCCGTGCCAGGCGTCGCGCCGTCGATCGTAGACGACCCCATCGTGGGCACAGATGAACATGGGATACGGGACCGACGGCGGGTTCGGTCCGCTCATCGCGCGTCCGCACACGGGGCAGTACACAAGGGTCGGGAAGGAAGTGGTCGCTCAAAGAACCCACCGGTCCCCCCTTCCGACGCGTGGGCGGAGCGGAACGGACCTCGACACTACCGTCGTGTGAGGGTGACCACCGACTCCCGGAGCGCGAAGCTCCGCCGCTGTCCGCTGCGGCGGGGGCGAGCGACCTCGACCGATTCGATCGAGAATCCTCGGGATGCGGCGATGCGGGCGAGGATCAGGTCGCCCGGGACGTACGCGCCCGCGAGGAGCGAGTCCCCGACGACGACCACGAACCGTCCGCGAGGCTTGAGCGCGCGTCCGACCCGAGCGAGGACCGGCACGAGGTCCGCGAAGTACCGGTGCACCACCCCATGCACATCGTTCCGGCGGTAGCTGCCCTTGCGTAGGACGTTCTCACGAATTCGCGGCAGGATCTCGTGCAGCCAAGGGTCGGGGGCGGACGAGGTCCCGAGGTACGCGGCCGTCTCCGTCCGGGGCAGGTTATCGCAAGCGACCTCGGCCCGGCGGAGCGCGGCCAGGTCCCCGTACGTCCGGGCGTAGCCGAGCCACGCGAGGTCGACCTTGTAGTTCATCACGTAATCCATTCCGTTGACGTACGGCGGGCTCGTCACGGCCAGGTCCACGGACTCCGATGGCCACCGGCCTTCCCGAGCGTCCTCCCGGTCGATGGTGGCAGGGGGTCCCCACGTTCCGTGTCGTTCGAGAAGAGCCCGCAAGTCGGTAGCCATCTCGTTCACCGCCGCTCGGAACCGTTCGAACACTCCGGGTCCTTCGGAGGGAGGGCGGCGTGAGTACCCGAGGCAGGGAGACCGGTGCAGAAGGCTCGACGGGATGAGGATGCGGCCGAACGCGAGGCGGAGCGCATCCGCCACGTTCGACCCTTCCCGGGGCAGCGCGTCCCTCAGCCGCGTCAGGTCCGCCAGGTTCTGGGGGGCGAATTGGCGCAGGGTCTCACGCAAGAACGGCGGCGCGCCCGGACGACGCCGCTCCGCTGCACGAATGAGATTCGAGGCGGCCCGTTCGAGCGCGTCCGGGTCGAGCTCGAAGTTCGTCTTCACCCGCGCGGCGAGGACCGCCGGAGCGAGCAGCTCGGTGCCGATGGCGCGTGCGCCCGAGCGACGCGCCTCGACCAGGGTGGTCCCGCTCCCCGCGAAGGGGTCGAGGACGGTGGCTCCCGCGCCCGTCGCGTTCGCGAGCAGCACTCCTTCGACGAACTCCGCCGAGAACCCCTGGACGTACGGCCACCAGCGATGGACCGGAAGGGTCTCGTTCGACCGGAACGTGATCGGACCGGCGTATCGGCCGAGGGCTACGCCGTTCTCCCGTTCGAACCGCTCGGTGAACGCGGCGGGATCGACGAAGTCGTCCCGTTCGTGGAGGCGCTCGTAGTCGCGGAGGACCCACAGACCGCGACCCATGCAGAGGACGTCCCCCCGAGCTTCGAGCGCGTCGAGCGCCGCTTCCACGCGTCCGGGGCTGTCCTCGAGCCGGCGGGCGAGCTGGAGGACGGTGACCCCGACCGCGCCCGTTTCGGTGAGGGCCGCCCGCACGGTGTCGAACAACCCCTCGCCGACGGCCAGCGACACGAGCGGTCCGAGAACCACGCCGACCTAAGGACCTGACGGCTCCGGTTCGGACCCGCCGCTTCTTCGGCGAGCCGGTGGCTGGAGGACGCGGTTCGTCTGCAACGCTTCGAGCGTCTCCAGGATGACACGCCGTTGGAGCCGTCGCTCCCCACGGAGCTGCTCGGCCCACCCGGTCTTCTTCAGGGAGGGTTCGAGGTGGAGGAGGAGGACGTCGAGGTCGTGGAGGCGGCCGAGATGCTGCTGAAAGCGGCGCAGCGAGTTCGCGAGCGTCCCATCCCAAGCGGGGTCTACGGAGATGGCCAGGTCCGACCACTGTCTCAGCCGTCGGACGCGGATCCGCAGGCGATGCAAGCGGTTCATCGACGGGCGCTTGCGAGCCCGACGGTGGGCGGTGGCGACGTTCTCCCGTACGCGGGCCTCGTGCCCGGTCAGCAGGCGGCGCAGCCGAGACCCTCGGACCGGGCGGGATAGGGTTCGTACGGCCTCACCCACCCGGTCGAGCAAGAGCGCTTGGCGCTCCGCGCGAAGGAAGGCGCGAAGGAGTTCGCGACCAGTGCCGGCATCGTCTCGGAGTCGCGCCCGGTAGCTGTTGAGTCGGTCCAGCTCTCGCCGGGAAGCGGCGTGGTGCGCGACCCCTTCGAGGAGACCGATGGCTACATCCCGGTCGCGAACCTGTCCCACGAGGCGGGTCAGGCGACGGATGCGCCGGTCCAGGGGCCGCAGGGAAGCGCGGTCGGAGGAGCGGAGCAGCTCCTCCCAGACGCCGAGGCCGGTCCTCAGCCGTCGCATCTCGCGATGCAGGCGATGGAGGCTCTCCGGGGTCGGATGGGGGTGCTCGATCACGCCGTCGACCCCTCGCGTGACCGAACCGAGGATCCGGTCGAGCTCCCGAACGAGCCGTTCGGACGAGGCTGTCTCGCTCGGGCGCCCCGGATTCACGAACGCTCCCCGAACGCACGGAACCCCGCTCGGTTGTAAACCGTTTGGGGAACCGCGGGTTTCTCGGCGGTTCGACCCGAGGCCTATTAGAGGCCAACCCATCTCCCCCGACGTGGACCGCGCTCGTCTCGCCGCAGTCGACCGCGAGCGAGACAGGGCCTTCACGTACCCCCGGGCGTCGCTCGGGGTCATGGACATCGGGTCCAACACGGCCCGGTTGGTTGCGTTCGAGGTTGCGGCCGCCGGTACAGTTCGTGCGGTCTACGAAACGAAGGACGTCCCTCGCCTCGGTCTCGGAGCCCGACCCGATGGCCGCCTTACGGCCGAGGCGACCGACCGGGGGGTGGCGACCGTCCGCCGGTTCGCCCGAGTCGTGGAGATGCTGGGGATCCCGAAGACGCTCGCCGTCGCGACGAGCGCCGTCCGGGACGCTTCCAACGGCGCGGAGTTCATCCGCCAGGTCGAGCGGTCGACCGGCGTGCTCCTCCGAATCCTCTCGGGCACGGAGGAGGCACGGTACGCGTACCTGGGGGTCGCGGGGGCGTTCGAGCTTCGGAACGATATCGTGCTCGACCTGGGCGGGGGTTCCCTTCAACTCGCCGAGGTCCGAGACGGGCAGCTCAGGAACTCGGTCAGTCTCCCGCTCGGCGTCCTCCGGCTTTCCCAGCGCTACTTCGATCATGACCCGCCGAAGCGCCGGGAATCGGAGGAGTTGCGGAACCATGTCCGCGAGACCTTGACGTCCGTCCTGGAAGCGTTCGGCGGGACCACGTACCGGCTGCTGGGGATCGGCGGCACGGTCCGTTCGCTCGCGCGGGCGGCCATCGAGCTGCGCGAGTGGCCCGTGCGGCGGGTGCACGGCTACGGGCTTTACGATCACGACCTCGACGCGTTGAGCGAGCTGCTCGGCGAGATGACGGCCGCCAAGCGCCGTTCGATCCCGGGTATCGGCGGGGACCGTGCCGATGTCGTGTTGGCCGGGATCGTGGTCCTGGAGGAGCTCCTGAGGGCGGTCAAAGCCGACCGGATCGTCGTGTCGAGCACGGGGATCCGGGAAGGGATCGCGCTCGAAGCGATCGGTGCGAAGCTACCGGTTCCGGCGGAGGTGCTCGCCGAACGGTCTGCTGCCGCCGCGGCCGAGTCGTTCGCCTTCCGGATCGACCACGGGCGGGAGGTCGCCGACACGGCCCTCGCGCTCTTCGAGACCCTGGGCGCCCGGGTGGGCGGGGGCCGGAGCGAGGCGCTGGCGCTGCGCGTCGCCGCCTGGATGCACGACGCGGGCATCGCGGTCGACCTCTGGAATCATGCGCGCCACTCGGCGTACCTGATCCAGAACTATCCGGTCTGGGTGCTCGACCAGCGGGAGGTGTTGCTCGCGTCGATGACGACCTACCTCCACGAGGGAAGCACCGCCCCGTCCGACTGGAAGAAAGGATACCTCCCGATCATCGGCCCGTCCGACCTCGAGATGGCCTCGAAGCTGGGTGCGATCCTCGAGGTCGCGGAGCTCACCGCGGCCACCCGTCCGCGGTTCAGCCTTCCCTCGGGAGGCCACTCGCTCGCGGTGACCTTTTCTGCTCCGACCGATACGACCTTGCCCCCGAGATGGGCGGAGAAGGTCCGCAAGCCGATGGAACGAGTCTTCGGGCTCGAGGTGCGAGTCCCGCATGGCTGAGCCGCTGTCCACGAGCCACGGGTACCCCGGCCGGCTCCTCGTGTTCGAGGGACTGGACGGGAGCGGCAAGTCGACCCAAGCCTCGCTGCTCGGCAAGTGGCTGCAGGCCCAGGGCTACCGGGTCTTCTTCACCGAGTGGAACTCCTCCGACCTCGTCTCGAGCGTGATCCGCCGGGGCAAGAAGAAGGGCCTCCTCACGCCAACGACGTTCTCGCTCCTCCACGCGACCGATTTCGCCGACCGGTTCGAGCGCCGCATCCTGCCGCCCCTGCGCGCGGGGTACCTGGTCGTGTGCGACCGGTACGCGTACACCGCGTTCGTCCGGGACGCGGCCCGCGGCTGCGACCCCAATTGGGTGCGCACGATCTACTCGTTCGCCCCCCAGCCCGACCGGGTGTTCTACTTCCGGGTACCGGTCGAGGTCACGCTGAAGCGGAAGATCGCCTCTCGCCTCAAGATCAACTACTACGAAGCCGGCATGGACCTCGGTCTCTCGGACGACGTCAACGAGAGCTACTCGCGGTTCCAGACGCGGCTCCAGAAGGAGTACGACCGCCTCGCCGAGACCGACCGGTTCACGGTCGTCGATTCGACCCGTCCGGTCGAAGCAATCCAGAAGGAGCTGCGCGCGAACCTGAGACCGCTGATCGAGAACTTCCCGACGGGAGCGCGATTGATGCATGATGGATAGGACGTACGGCACCCGCCTTCCCGGGATGCCGACCGAGCCGCTGACCGGCAAGCTCATCGTCATCGAGGGGGCCGACGGCTCGGGCCGCTCGACCGAAGTGGCGCTTCTCAAGACCTGGCTCGAGGTCGAGGGACATGCGGTCGTTGACACCGGCTTACGCCGATCCGACCTCGTGAGCGCCGAGATCGACGGGGCGAAGCAGGGCCATACCCTCGGAGCCACGACGATGGCGCTCCTCTATTCGGTGGATTTCGCCGACCAGCTCGAGAACAAGATCGTTCCCGCGCTCTCCGCCGGAAGCACCGTGCTCGCGGACCGGTACATCTACACCCTCATGGCTCGCGCGATCGTCCGCGGCGCCTCGCGCGAGTGGGCCCGCGAGCTCTACGGCTTCGCGTGGCGGCCGGACCTGGTCATCTTCCTGGACGCTCGTCCCGAGATTCTGCTCCACCGCTCGATCGCCAAGTACGGTTCGCTCGACTACTGGGAATCCGGTATGGACCTCTGCCTCTCGCGCGACCTCTTCGAGAGCTTCTTCCTCTACCAGGACCTGCTCTCTCGGGAATTCGAGTGGATGACCGACAAGTACGGCTTCCACCGGGTGGACGCGAACCGGGTCCCCGAGGAAGTGCACTCCGACGTCCAGCGGTTGGTCGCCCCGCTCTATGGGGCCGCCGTGCCCCAACGGCCGACGAAGCGTTCGCGGCCGGGGTCCGGCGTCAGTCGCGCACGTCGGCGAGCTGCTTCCGCGTGAGGAGCCAGACGAGGCGGCCCGCCCCGGGCCCCACGGACGCCGGGAACTCGAGGCACGCGGCTCCCCCTTTCGCGAGGCGGACGACCGGGACCCCGTCGCCGGCGAGCGCCATCCCGACGAACTCGGCGAGCGTCGGTTCATGGCCGATGAGCACGATCTCCTGGCCGGAGCGGACCGAACGACGCAACCGGTCGAAGATCGGCGCGGCCAGCTTTCCCGAGTTGAGCTCCGTCCACGTCTCCATCCGCGTGGCGTCGCCGAGCGACTGCTGGACGAGCTGGGCCGTCGCGGCCGCCCGCGTCGCGGGACTGCTCGCGATCCGGTCCACCGGCGCGGCGAGGCGAGCGATGCCGCGGGCGGCCTTCCGTGTCTGAGCGATGCCCTTGCCGGACAACGGTCGCCGGTCGTCATCGGGCCATCGGGCCGGGTCCCGCAGCTCCGCCGGTCCGTGGCGCACGACGACCACGCGTACGTTGCGAGGGCGTCGGGAGAGCTTGGGCATGGTCCCTATCGGGACCCCTCTTCGACCCTTCCGGGTAGAAATAGCCTTCGCCTGAAGCCGGGCATAAGGCCGACGGCTATACCACGGTCGGCGCCGCCCATCGGCGGGAAGCCGTCACCGCCCGGGGCTCGGGACGCTCGAGGGGAAGCGAGCGGTCGAGGACGACCTGGCCGATGTCCTGGGCGTAGGCGACGGTTCGCTCGATCGATTCGAGGATCCGTGCGACCGCGGCCGAGGTAGCTGGCGGCATCTGGCTTCCGTTCACCGCGGGGAGGAGCCGGTCAGACAGCGACCGACCCGAGACCAGCAGCGCCTCGCCCATGTCGAGGAGGTCGTTCGCGGTCGCGCCGTCGCCGGCGGCGAGAACCCCTTCGAGGTGTTCCATCGCCTGGGCATGCAGCTGGCGGAGCGAGGTGAGCGGGGCGGAGCCTTGCGGCAGGTCGATCAGTCGTCGACCGGCCTCCCCGAGGACGACCGCGTGGTCCGCGATCCGCTCGAGGCTTCGCGCGACCGTCCAGGAACCGAGGACGGCTGCCCCCGCATCCCCGTCGGCCAGACGGACGGCGGCCAGGCGCTGGATGTACCAAGCCTCCCGGTCGACCTCATCGTCCCGGCGCTCCCAGGAGCCGTCCGCTCCGAACGGTAGGCGGGTCCAGCCCTCCACCGCCTCCCGATGGAAGTCGACCACGAGCCGGCCCATCCGGGCGATCCGCTGGGCGAGCGGAACCGGGCTTTCGTAGGCGAGGTCCCGCAAGCGCACGACGTCCCCTTCGTCGGAGACGATCTCAGGTTGCCGGGTACGGCGACAGAAGGTCCGGACGACCTCCCGGGTCCGAGAGGTCACGGTCGGGCGTTCGTTGACGACAAACTCCCGGGCTCCTCCCAGATACGCTCCGAGGAGCCGTCGGAAGAGGTGCTCAGGGGGCTCCCCCGGTCCCACGACGATCGTGGCGACCGGCTGGTCGGCGCCGGGCGGTCGTACGACGCGCGCTCGAGGCGAGGGGCTGGGATCGCCCCGAACCGGGGCCGGTCGGCGCGGCGAGAGGCGCCCGGCACGGGTCACGGGCTTCGGCTTCGATGATCTTCCCGCGTCCGGGGCGGGGCGCGAGGGTCGGCGGGGCGGGGACGCTCCGGCCCGTAGGCCGCCGTCCCGGGGGTTTCGTTCCATCGGGAGGAACGAGCGAGCCGGGCCATATATAGTATATCAATTTAGACTATAGTTCGTAATATAGGTATGGTACTCCATCGGAGCGTCAGGCCCTGCCATGCCAGGCCCTATCCCGCGCAACCGGTAACGGCGTAGTCGTCGCCGTTGAACTCGGCGAACCCATAGTCCTCGTAGAGGTCCGACTCGGTCACGGTGACCTGATTGACGGGGTCGTAGAACACGACGACGCCGTTCGCGGGGTCATACGAGAGGATGACCGAAGGGCCGAGCGCTTTGTGCAGCGCCGCGAGGTTCGAGGGCGAGATCGACGGGTTATCGGACTGGCAGCTTACGCTCAGTCCACCGCCCCCGGGGGAGGGAGGCGTGACCTTGAAGACCGGCAGGTTCGAGCGCGCGACCGGGTTCACGGCCGCAACCCCGACGAGCACGATCAGGATGACGATCCCCGCGGCGACCCGGTAGCCGACCGTCCATCGGGAGGGCGTCCGCGTAGGGCTCCGCGTGGAGAGGGCCGCGACCCGCCGCGCCCGCGCGGCCTTCGGCGTGGACGTGGAGGGCGTGACCCGGAGCTCCGCTCGAGACCTTCGCAGGGTGACGGCCAGCAGGTTGCCCACCAGCAGGCTCGCGAGGACGCCCAAGGTGGGCAGGAAGATCGGCAGGAACGCCGCCGAGATCCCGACCACGCCCGCGAAGAGCACCTGCTCGTGGGCTGCCGGCGGCGACGTCCGCGGCTCGACGACCATGAAGAGCCCGAAGAAGAGGGTCGCGGGGTCGGCCGCTTGGAGAACGAGGACCCTCGGGTCGGTCGTGGCACCGATGACCAGATGCTGAACGACCGCCAGGAGTCCGTACACGGCTAGGAAGACGACCGGGACCCGCCAGGCGGTTGGGGTTCGCAGGATGAGCAATGTCCCGAGAGTCAGCATCGCCACCTCTCCGAACGGACCGATTCCGACCCACCACGCAGGGGCAAGTCCGAGGAACAGCGTTCCAAGGATCACGCCGGAGACCGCCGGGTTGAGCCACGGCCGTCCGCGGAACCTCAATGCATGCCGGATCCCAACCGCTACGAATACGGTGGTTCCGGTCAAGAGGAGGGGTGCGGTCGGCGGGAAGATCAGGGCCACGAAGAGACCGGTGACGAGGGCGGCGTCCGGGAACCGGACCTGAGGAAAGCGGGCTCGCTGGAAGGCAAGGTCGACCACTCCGGCCACGAGCGGGACGGTGAGCAACGAGGAGGCTCCCAACCCGAGGAGGTAGTAGCTTTCGTAGGCGCCAAGGCCCGCCAGGAATATCCAGGCAAGCCGTGCCGGTGGGAAAGCGCGCCTCAGCGAGCGACCGGTCGGACGCCCCTCCCGCAAACCCTCCGGGGGTACGGGGGTCCGATCGCTTCCCATGGCACGAAACGACGAACGGGCACTCGGCATAAGCGTTCCGAAGAAGCGGCATCTCGCCTGGCGGCGTGCGGTCCGTTCGGTCCGCCGTTTGAGGGCGGCTGAAGAGCGTATTCGTTTCCCTCCACAATCGGCCTCGATGCACCCTCAGAGGCGGGATTCTCGGTACCGGGCGGTTGACCGAGCTTCGAGGGCGCGGGGTCCCCGGAGGAGGCCGAGTAGAGCCCCCGCCAGGACGACGCCCGCCCCAGCGATGTAGTGGATCCCCTAGGGTCGAATCGAGGTCGTGGAGCGGAGCGGCCGAGGGTTCGAACTGTTAAGCGGCACTGAAGGAGTGGGAGTCCCATGGAGTTCCGGACCGAGTGCGGTCGATGTCGCCTCTCCCTAACCGAGGATAGCGCTGCCTACCTGTGCGCCAACGAGTGCACGTTCTGCCCGACGTGTTTCCGACGCCTCCATTTTACCTGCCCGAACTGCGGTGGAGAACTGGTCAGTCGACCTCGTCCCCGAGTTTCTGGGAATGCCGGCCCGCCGGCCCCGTCCCCGCCGGGCGGCGGAGTCACCGTGCGAGCCGCTTCCGTCGAGGACCTCGATGCGGTAGCCCCTCTCTTCGACGCCTACCGGCAGTTCTACGAGCAACCTTCCGACCCTCCGGCCGGCCGTCGGTTCATCTCGGACCGGCTCTCCCGCGGGGAGTCGGTCGTGTTAGTGGCCGAGGAATCCGAGGTCGCCGTCGGGTTCACCCAGCTCTACCCGCTGTTCTCGTCCATCTCTCTCGGGCCGATCCTCGTTCTCAACGACCTATTCGTCGGCCCAAACGCCCGCCGGCAAGGGGTCGGCGCGGGCCTCCTGGAGGCCGCTCGTGTGTACGGCCGGGACCGCGGTGCGCATTACCTCGAGCTGGCGACCGCCGTCGACAACCCGGCCCAACGTCTCTATGAGGCGTGCGGATGGGTCCCGGATCGCGAGTTCCTCCATTACGAGTTGCCGCTGCAGCGCGCGCCGAAGGCCGACTAGCGGGCCGGGCCGATGCCGATGGTCCGGAGAAGTGGGGACACTCATTTCCCGGGACGGGCGTTCCGGACGAGGCGGCCCCTTCGCCCACTGGGTTCCCGGTCAAGGCACCAAGTCCTCCGACCCGTCCCCCGAGTGGTCTGGTAGATTCCGACCCGCGGTCACCGGGTCGGAGGTGGCGGATCTGGAGGTGCGTTACGTCGACCCGCCGGCCTTCTCGATTCTCCCTGTTCTTCCGAGAGAAATCTGGGGCCGTCCCTTGTAGTCCTTGACCCAACCTTCGACCAAGCGGATCGTTTCGCCCTCGGCGACCAACTCCACTTCCTCGCCCCAGAGTACGAGCGCGATCTCCCCGGTGCCGTCCCTGACCACCCCGTTCCGGACCTTCTTCGTCCCTCCCGAGGCCTGCTCGACTTCGCGAATCGGCTCGAGCTTCGCCACGGTCGCCTCGACGGTCGCCACGCGACCCGGCCTCAAGTCCGAAATGAAGGTCTTCGGGGGAGCACCTGATGTCATCGAGGCCCACAACCCCTCCGGGCGAAAAGGCTCTTCGGCCGGGCCGCGTGGCGGTCCCCCTTAATCGGAAGCAGGCCCCGGGCGACCCGGTGGGTCGCGCGAGGGCCGGAGGGTCCCTAGGGCTTTCGAGGGGTGGAAGTGGTACCACATCCGTCAGAAGCCTGAAGCGGCGGACTAGGACCCTTGGGTGCGAATCCGAAAGATGACGGTCGACCGCCCCGCGAATCCCCAAAACGACGGAGGAAGAAGGTTCGCGCGGGGAATGGGGGTAGTACCACAAGGCGTCGAAAGGACACCGCTGTCCATGGAGTGACAAGAACGCGGCCGCTCTACTGAGGGTTTGTAGACCCGGCCCAGAGGGTTTGTCTACCTGAAGGCGACTACGACGGACACCTGGAGGCGCTCCAGCCCGTTCAGCGGCAGCGTTGCACGGCGAGTATCGTACCTTCTTCCGGTGAGCTCTCGATTCGCAACACTCGATGACCCAGGAGACGGGCCAGAGAAGGGAGGTCCTCCTTGGCCGAAGGATCACGGGTGCGAACCTCGAGGACAGCCCCAATCGGTACCTCGCCAATTTCCTGCCGGAACGCCTGAGGCAATCCACTCCCGCAACCAAGTTCGCCCGCGTCATAGTGGCGGACTTCGGTCTCGGGCTCCCGCCGCTCCGGCCGGTGACCGGAGCAAACAAGGTTCATCGCGACAATCTTCTGGTCCTGGAGCTCACAGAATGCATCCTGTTCGATGACCTCCGTATCGCCATCGGCGTAGGTTTCACGGAAGCGATAGCGAATGTGGAGTCGATCCGCGATCGTATCCACCCCTTGATCCAGGATCTGCAGACCGTCCGCTTCCCGAAACCAGTCAATGAACCGCCCGGCTACGGTCGCCGAACCCTGATGCTCCTGCGGTCCGGACGGCACGAGGGCCCGCAGGCGGGCTTCGGGGTGAAGACATGCCTCGAGCCTTTGGGGATCGCGGTTGGCGAGCGCAGCGATGAATTCTCCACCCACGGCAGGCACTACGGGGGTAACCGACCTCTTTGGCCGCGCAGGCTCGGCCGTTTTCTGACGCTGGCGCGCTTTCGCCCCCATCGGTGATTCCCCTCCTAAGCGAAGCTCACCGGCTTCGCCCCGGCGACGATCTCTTCGATGATCTTGGCGGCTCCCACGATCGCAGCCCCATGAGCAACGTGCTCCTCGGTGATCCCCCGAGGTTTGGTGCAGGCACCGCAGAGCCAGACCTTGCCCCCGGCAGCGACGAACTCCGAGAAGAGCTTCGTCAGCGGGGGAAGCCCTTTCGCCTCGATCCCCTGGAGACCGTTCTTGGTTCCGAGCCAAGCCGCCTCGACCGTGCAGATGACGATCGCTTCCTGTCCGGCCGTCGCAGCGACGTTGGCCGCGACGAACGGGAGGGTGGCGCGTTCGGGTTCCTCTTTGCCGTGGGTACACATGAAGAGCAGTTTTCCGCTCATCGTTCTTCACGACCTCGGGTGCTCCACCGGGTGCATTGGCTTCAACGCCCGGTTATCGGCACGCCGGTTTTCGGGAAGGAAGAGAGTTTTTTAGCCGACAACCGTTGGGGCACGACGGAATCGGGAACTTGGACGAACTGGACTTCAAGATCTTCAAATCCGTGGAGTTTCGCCCGTTCGGGCCGTCCTCCGGAGACCTGTCACGGCTGAATCCCTGGGTCATTGCGAAGAAGGTGGGAGCGGATGGCAATACCGTCAAGCTCCGCTTGGCCAAGATGAAGAAGAGCGGATTCATCCGGTACTTCCAGATCTATCCGAACTTCCGTCTCCTGGGGATGAACGGGGCCGCGTACCTGTTCCATGCACGGGACGTACTGGAAAAGCCCGAGGTCATCGAGAAGTGCTCTCTCGTCGACGGCGTAACTGAAATCCACAACTTCATCGGAACGGATTTCTGCATCGACTTCACCTACTCGGACCGCAACGACGAAGGCCGCCGGCTCGAGTTGTTCCGTCGTCTGACACGTTGCGAGTCCCCCGAACGATTCTACGAGCGCGTCATGCCTCCGGTGGGGATTGACCTCTCGAACGTGGACTGGAGGATCATCAAAGCGCTCCGGTACCACGCGTTCAAGCCTTTGTCCGCAGTCGCCAAGGAGCTGGGACTGAGCGCCAAGACCGTCCGCCGACGGTTCGATAGGATGGCGCAGAACAACGCCATCATCATCGTTCCCTTGGTGAACCCCGCGGACATACCAAACACGATTACGCACGTGATCCTCCTCTACCCGGTGCCCGAACGGTGGGAGGAGGTTCTGAAGGTCGCGATGGAGGAGTTCAAGGACACGTGCTTCCTGGCTCGCACCTCTCCCCCGGGAAACGCGATGATCTGCCTCGCCGCTCGAACGCTCGCCGAGACCGAAGAGAACCTCATCAAGGCAAGAAGGTTGGACGGGATGCGGGACGCGAAGCTGCTCATTCTTAGAGAGATCACGGAGTACACCCAGTGGATAGATTCGGCGATCGATCGAAAGATTTCT
>Ga0187817_10000862_pt1 | contig 13938 bp, 16 predicted proteins | sample NC_wetland_sal_i_17_FD_132431 | JGI IMG/M metagenome (GOLD analysis project Ga0187817, IMG submission 132431) | Wetland sediment microbial communities from Neuse River Estuary, North Carolina, USA - SO4_2 | ecosystem: Environmental > Aquatic > Freshwater > Wetlands > Sediment | place: USA...
CCCGAAGCCGACCCGGCCCCCGAGCCGACAGCGACCGCTTAGGCGCGAAAGCGCCGACGCCCGCCGCCCACTCGCGTGAGCGGCGGGTGAACCATTTCCCCGACGCTTCCGGGACCAGACCGGCCCGCCGGGCCCCATCGAGCGCCAGAGCCTTGTATTAGGAAAGGAGAGCGGTCCCGCATGGGCTCTTGCAACGTCCGGACGGCCTTCCGCCACGCGATCCCCGCCGGATATTTTTCGCATTACGAGGTCTCGGACATCGACGTGAGCTGTTCGCTACCGTCCGAGCTTCGGTGCGCGGTCCGCGGGATGGAACGGGGGAATCACCGCGACGGCGCCGCGGTGCTCGAGGTCGAGTTCTGCGGACACCACCTGCATGCCTTCGAAGAGGTCGATAAGCGGCTCCGGGGTCTCGGCTGGGCTCCGGCGCTCCACGGTACTCCCGTCCCCGTCACCCCCGCATGATGTCGGACTTCGAGCCTCTTCCCGGGGAAAGGACGCTCCGGTCCTGGGCGGCCCGTTCCCCCGGAGCGGCTCCGAACCGGTCCACCTCCGGGAGCCTGATTCTGACCGATCGACGGCTCCTCTTCGTCACGAAGGGAGGTCTCTTCGGACGGTCCCGCTCCCCGGGGACCGACCGTTCGCTCTTGCTCGAGGAGGTCGGAGGCGCGGCCCCGCATCGGTCCGAGATGCGGATCGGTTACGGCGACCGGATGATCCTCGAAGGCGTGGAGATCTCGGGAGCGGTCTACGAGCTCGGTCGGGAGGCTCCCAGTCGCGCGATCCTCACGGAAATCGCCGCGGCCCGTCAGGCTCGCCGCAAGGAGCTGGGGCTCCCGGAAGACATTGCCCCGTGCCGGTCCTGCGGCCGCTGGATTCCCGTCGGAGCGACGCTCTGCGCCAGCTGCTCGGGACCGCGAAAAGGCTCGGTCTGAGCCTTCGACTGGGGTTCCGCTTCGTCAGCGGCCGCGTCGTTCGTCTCGGCCCGCCTCGCCGATCGTCCCCGGTTGGGGACCGCCCTACACGTAGAGGTTGTCCGTGTAGCAGTAGTATCGCCCGTACTGGGCGATGTAGGTAGTCGGCTTTCCGCACTTCGCGCACATCGGCGCGGCGGGGGCAGCGACCGGAGGAGGGGCCGGCGGGGGCGGAGCCGCCATCGGGGGCGGTGCGGCGTACTGCGGTGCGTAGCCGGGTGGGGGCATGCCGCCCTGTTGCTGACTGCGGGACCAGGTGATCACCGGGTCGAACTTCAGGTAGGCAATCAGCAGGAGGACTCCGAGGATAATGCCGCCGAGGATGAAGCCGAGGATCATCCACATGAGCGTCTTGGACTTCGCCGCCTCGTACTGGCGGTTGTTGACCATCGCCTCGATCTCTTTCATCTGCATGTAGATGATGAAATCGACGACACCGAAAATGATGATGAAAATCGCCGGGATCAGAGCAAATCCGAGGCTGCCGGTACAGAATCCTCCGTAGGTCCCGCAGACCGAGAACGCGTACGCGAGGAACGCCGCATAGGCGATCCCGCCGAGTGCGAGCAAGATTCCGAAGATGATCGCGAGGATCCGAACGATGTGCAGCATCGACTTGATCGACTGCACTTCGGGAGGCTCGGCAACCATCGGTGGCGGCATTGCATACCCTGTTGGTGCGCCCATGGAGCTTCGCGCCCCTATCGGCATCCCCTCTTAAGACTCTCGTTCGGCCGAACCTCATCGTCGTTGAGGGGGAGTCGCACGCCCGCCGGTCGGAACGGTCTCAAATAGCCGGGCCGGGTCGGACCGGACGTGACCTCTCCCGACCCGGTGCTTCCGTTCGAACCGTTCAAGACCAAGGTCGTCGAACGACTGCCCAACCCCTCTCGGGAGGAACGGGAGGCCGCCCTCGCCCGGGCCGGGCTCAATCTCTTCAACCTCCGGTCGGACGAGGTCCGGATCGACCTGCTGACCGACTCCGGGACCGGCGCGATGAGCGACCGCCAGTGGGCGGCGATGATGCTGGGCGACGAGTCGTACGCCGGCAGCCGCAACTTCGCCCACTTCGAAGCGAAGGTCCGGGAGATCACGGGGTTCCCGAACATCATCCCGGCCCACCAGGGCCGGGCCGCGGAGCACCTCCTGTTCTCGACCGTCTGCCGCCCCGGGCAGATCGTGCCGAACAACATGCATTTCGACACGACCCAGGCGCATGTCGTGCATGCGGGAGGCACTCCGGTCAACCTCGCGGTCGCGGAAGCGTACGACGCCGTGAGCGACTTCCCGTTCAAGGGAAACGTCGACACCGCCTCGCTCGAACACCTTCTGACGCTCGAAGGAAAAGAGCGGGTCCCCCTCGTCATGGTGACGATCACGAACAACACGGGAGGCGGCCAACCCGTGTCGCTCGCGAACTTCACGGAGGTCTCTCGAATAGCGCATGCCCACGGGGTTCCCGTCTACCTCGACATGTGCCGCTGGGCCGAGAATGCCTTCTTCGTCCGCGAGCGCGAGCCGGGCATGGGGTCGCGCTCGGTCGCGGCGATCGGCCGCGCGTTCTTCGACCTGGCCGACGGCGCGACCATGAGCGCGAAGAAGGACGGACTGGTGAACATCGGGGGGTTCGTCGCCGTCCGCGACGCGGCGCTGGCGGAACGGCTCAAGGAGGCCCTGATCCTGTTCGAGGGGTTCCCCACCTACGGAGGACTCGCTCGGCGGGACCTCGAGGCGATGACGGTCGGTCTCGAGGAGGCGATGGACCTCGAGTACCTCGCGCACCGGATCGGCCAGGTCCGATACCTCGGGGCCCTCCTCGACCAGAAGGGTGTGCCGTTCTTGCACCCCGTGGGCGGTCATGCCATCTATCTCGACGTGGACCGCTTCCTTCCCCATCTGGGAGACGACGACCTTCCGGGGCAAGCCCTCGCGGTCGAGCTCTATCGGGAGGGTGGGATCCGGGGAGTCGAGGTCGGTTCGATCATGTTCCCCGAAGGGTCATCGAAGCGGCGGCCGCTCGAGCTCGTTCGACTCGCGATTCCCCGTCGGGTGTACTCGGCGAGTCACCTGGCCTACGTCGCAGAGGTGGTGGGTCGGGTCTACGAGCGTCGGGCCTCGGTCCGAGGACTCACGATGACCTACCGCCCCGAGCGTCTGCCCCACTTCACGGCCCGTTACGCCCCCACGACGCTGTGATAAACCAGGGACTCGGGAGCTAGCTTCTTACCCCGGACGTTCGCTCGGGACCACCAGCCATGGTCGCGCTCGGGGCCGGAGAGGTTCTCATCAAGACCGGACCGGTCCGGTGGGTCGGTCGCGAAGGCGAGCGTCCCGGCGTCCTCACGCTCACGAACCACGCGATTTTCTTCGAAGGTCCCGTCCCTCAGCAGCCTCCGGGTGCCGCGATGGGCCCGGGCCCGATGCGACGGCGCGCTTGGGCCGGGCAGCAAATGGCCGGACCTCCGGTGCTCGTCCCAGGAGTTCTTCGCATCCCACTCTGGCGGTGCCGGGGGGCGGCCTCCATCCCCGGTCCCTCCGGTTCCGACCTCGGTCTTCAGCTTCTCCAGCGAAGCATCCTGTTCCGGACGGGCGAGGCCGACGCCTGGGCCCCCGCGATTCGTCAGGCCCGAGCGACCGCCCCGCCCCCTCCTCCGGGGATGATGGGCGCGAGAGGAGGTCCGGGGCCCGCCAATCTTCATTGCGACTATTGCGGTCGGATGAGTCCTCCCCGATCGCTCAAGTGCGTCTCCTGCGGAGCTCCGTTTCAGGAGTGAGCGGCCGGGACCTCCCACCGTTTGCTACATGAGCGGCGGCGTCGTGTCCGAGTCATGTACGGCCTTCGTTCGTGGGGCACCTTTTCGATTGTCGCCTGCGACCCGGAGAGGCTCTACTGGGGCGCCGCGGTCTCCACCAAACCGCTCGCCGTGGGGGCGGTCGTCCCCTGGGCCGAGTGGCGGGTCGGGGCCGTCGCGACGCAGGCGATGTCGAATTACCAGTACGGCCCGGAGGGTCTCGCGCTCCTGAGGAAGGGGGTTTCCGCCTCCGACGTGGTGGCCCGTCTCACGCGGGCGGACCCGAAGCGGGAGCACCGCCAGCTCGGTGTGGTCGACCGCCGCGGTCGCGCGGCGGCCTGGACCGGGAAGAAATGCCACGCGAGCGCCAACCACGTGATCGGCGAAGGATTCTCCTGCCAGGGGAATCTGCTCGCTTCCGACCGGGTCGTTCCCGCGATGGCGGACGCGTTCGAATCGACCCGGGGGTCGCTCGCCCGCCGGATGCTGGCGGCGCTGCGCGCCGGCGCCGGCGAAGGCGGAGATCGTCGGGGCATGGAATCCGCGGCGCTGCTCGTCGTGCACCGCCGGCCGTGGTTCGATCGCGCGTGGGGCGACCAGTGGCTCAACCTGCGCGTGGACCAGCACCGACACCCGATCATCGAGCTCGAACGCGTGGTCGGCCTCGAGGAGGCGAACGCCCGTAAGCTGGTCGCCTGGCACGCCGCGAAAGTTCGCAAACGTCGCTCGAAATCTCCCTGAACCGAGAGGAGGGCCCGGCGACCCCGCCGCGACCAATAGTTAAAGCGCCCGGACGCTCCGGGCACCCGGATGCGCGTCCTCGTTACCGGCGCGACGGGATTCCTGGGCTCCTACATGGCCCGGCACCTGCAGGAGCGTGGGGACGAGGTCGTTGGGACCCGGTTCGAAGACGGTCGGCCCCATGCGCTCCCGCTCGCTCCGGGCGTGACGTACGAGACGCTCGATGTCCGCGACCCGAAAGCCTTGACCGCGCTGGTTCGTCGGGTCGCTCCCGAGGAGGTCTACCATTTCGCGGGTCAGGCCTTCGTGATGAAGTCGTGGGAGGACCCGCTGCTCACCTACGAAACGAATCTCACCGGGACGCTGAACCTTCTCGAGGCGCTTCGTAGCGCGGAGGTTGCCGCCTCGATCGGCTTCGCGGGAAGCGGAACCGAGTACGGAGCTCCCGAACAGGTGCCCACCGTGGAAACCGCGGCGTACGCTCCCCAGAGCCCGTACGCGGCGAGCAAGGTGGCGGCCGACCTTCTCTGCCGCCTCTATTTTGAACGCTACGGGATGCGGATCCTGCGATACCGAATCTTCGGGACCACCGGTCCGGGAAAGCTCGGGGACTCTTCGAACGACTTCGCGAGCCAGGTGGCCGCGATCGAACGGAACAGAAAGCCCGGAGTCCTGCGGGTGGGCAACATCGATACCAAACGGGACATCTCCGACGTCCGGGACGCCGTTCGCGCGATGAGCCTCGTCGTGGGGAAGGGGAAATCCGGGGACGCCTACAACATCGCCCGGGGAGAGGCCCGCTCGATCCGGGAAAACGTCGACCGTCTCGTGGAGCTCGCGACGGTCCCGATCCGGGTCGAGGTCGTGGAGGAGCGGCGACGCCCTCTCGACGAGCCCGTCCATTGGGCCGACGTCTCCAAGATCCGGGCGTTGGGCTGGTCGGCTCAATACTCGTTCTCGGACACGCTCAAGGACATCCTCGACCACTGGCGGCGAAAGCCTGCGAGCTCGAGCTGAGCGTCACGCCCCAACGAGCATCGAGGGGACGGGCCGGGGAAAAGCCCCCGGTCTTACGCGTGTGGCGATTCGGCGGGGGGTTTCACCACGAGGACCGAGCAGTGCACGTGGTGCAGGATCCCGTCCGAGACGCTCCCGAGGAGGAACCGCCCGGCGGCCGAGAGTCCTCGTGAGCCGACCACGATGAGGTCCGGGCGATGTTTCTGGGCATACTCCACGACCCGGTCGACCGGGTCTCCTTGGAGGAGCGCGGTTTCGACCTCCGAGAGCCCAGCCGTGAGCAGTCGAACCCGCTGGGCCTCGAGGCGCTTGTTCAATCGATCGATTTCCGAAGGGAACGCATCTCCCATCGGCACCGGGATAGGATAGGACGCCGACACGACGGGCACCACGGAGATCAGCGTGAGCTTCGCCCGGGTCACCTTGGCGATGTCGACGGCCTCTTGGAGCGCGTGTTCGGAGACCTCGAGCATGTCGTCGGCGACGAGGATGGACCGGAACGTCATCGTCCTAGTAGAAGGCAGGGCGAGTTGATATCGGTTCGCGAGCGGGGCGCCGTCAAGCCTAAGGCCTCGCGGGAAAAGGGAGCTCGTGTCCGCGTCCGGCCCGGCCGCTCCGATTGCCCCGCTTGTGATCGTCGGTGCCGGGTATGCGGGCCTGACGGTCGCCGAAGAGGTGCACCGCCGGTCGAAAGGCTCGATTCCCATCATCCTCGTTGACCGCCACCCGATCCACGTGCTGCGCACGGAACTCTACGAGGTCGGCCAGATCGCCGCCGCGAAGGGCGATGTCGCGCGGTGGACGGTCCCGCTGGGCCGGGTATTCGACCGAACCTCGGTGACGGTCCGCCAGGGGAGCGTCGAGTCGATTGACTTGGCGCGCCGGGTGGTTCGCGTCGACGCGAGCGACCTCCCGTTCGGCTCGCTCGCGATCTGCCTCGGGAACGTCGCCGCATACTACGGGGTCCCCGGTGCCGCCGAACACACCTACAACGTCTACCGCTTGTCGGGCGCGCAGCGGCTCGGGCGAGCGCTCGTCGACGTGGAGCGCGCGTCCTTGGCGCTCCCGGGAGAGCGACGTCCCCGGATCCTCGTCGTGGGCGGCGGATCGACCGGAACCGAAGTGGCGGCGGAGATCGCCACCACCGACTGGGGGAAGCTTACCGGCTCGACGGTCCGCCCGCCCGATGTCTTTCTGTTGACGGGGGCCCTCCCGTTCCTCGCGGGGTTTCCACCCCGCCTGATTGCCCACGCGCGGCGTACGCTCCACGAGATCGGGGTGACCATCGTTCCCGGCCTCAACGTCGTGAACGTCGAAGCCGGTCGTCTCCACCTCGAGGATGGGAGCGTCTTCGCGTGCGACGCGGCGGTCTGGTGCGCGGGCGTCGAGGCGCCCTCGCTCGTTCGGGAACTCCCCGTCCCGCACGGGAAGGGCGGTCGGGTGACGACCGAACCCACTCTCGAAGTTCCGGGCCATCCCGGGGTGTTTGCCGTGGGCGACGTAGTGGAGTTTCGGGATCCGGCGACCGGGATGCTGGTGCCGGGGACCCCTCAGGCGGCGCTGGCCGAAGCGAGGACGGCGGCCCGGAACCTGGTCGCGCGCGCGACCGGAGGGTCGCTCGAAACCTTCCAGTACCGGGAGAAGGGAGTGATCGTCGCTCTCGGGGTCGGTCAGGGCGCCGGCACCGTGAGCCGAGTCTCGGTCTGGGGGAGCCCCGCGCGCCTGCTGAAGCAGGTGGTCGAGCGGCAGTATCACCGCGCGGCCGAGCGCGGCGAGACCTCCCGACTCGTCTGATACTACCCGAAGAGAATTAGACGGGTCGCCCCTCTCCGCGCCGGCGATGAAGGCGCTGGTCCTGATCGGGGGGTTCGGCACCCGGCTCCGTCCGATCACCTACACTCTCCCCAAACAATTGATTCCCCTCGCCGGGAAACCGATGCTGTTCCACGTCCTCGACCTCCTCCCGAACGACGTCGAGGAGGTCGTCTTCGCCACGGGCTACAAGGCGGACGTAATCGCGGCGTTCGTCCGCGACCATCCTCCCCGGTTCCCGGTTCGGATGGTCTCCGAGGCCGAGCCGCTGGGAACGGGCGGCGGGATGAAGAACGCGGGCGACGGGATGAGCGACCCGTTCTTCCTCCTCAATTCGGACGTCATCTCGCGGGTCGACCTGGCCGAGATGGTCCGACAGCACACCGCTCACCACGGGGTCGGGACGATGGGCCTCGCCGAGGTCGACGACCCGCGCCCGTACGGGGTCGCGGCGCTCGACCCCGACGACCGGATCCGTCACTTTGTGGAGAAGCCCGAGCCCACCGAAGCTCCTTCGCGTTGGATCAACGCTGGATTCGCCGTCTGGAACCGCTCCGTCCTCGATGCGATCCCGGCGGGACGGGCGGTGAGCTTCGAACGCGAGGTGGTCCCGGGACTGCTCGACCAGGGCGTTTTCGGATTCCGGATCACGAGCTACTTCGATGACGCCGGGACCCCGGAACGGTTGCTGCGTTCCCAGAAGCTCCTCTTCGACGACGGCCGCGGAGGGAAGGGAGCGCTCCCGAGCGGAACGTTCGGACGGGGACCCGTCGCCCTGATGGCCGGTGCGCGCGCGAGCGGCGCCTCCTTCGGCCCGTACGTCACGCTCGGGCCGGGGGCGGTCGTCGAGGCCGGCGCGCACGTCGAGAACTCGATCCTGCTCGACGAGGTTCGCATCGAGAAGGACGCCACGGTGAGCGGCAGCATCCTCGGCCCAAAGGTCCGGGTCCGCTCGGGCCACCGGGTCGTGGGCCAAGTGCTGGGCGAAGGCGTCGAGGCGTGAGCGATCGATTCGCGCTAGGCCGACGCGGGGCCGGTCACCGTCACTTTGACGGCCTCGTCCGGGCGGGCCGCCAAGCGGAACGCTTCCGCGATATCCCCGAGCGGTACCCGGTGGGTCACCAGGTCGGCGATCGAGAGCGACCCGTCCACGACTCTGCGATGCACGTCCGCGATGTCCGGCTCCGTGGTCGCGTACGACGGGATGACGCGGACCCCCCTCAAGTAAAGCTCCTGGAGGTCGGCGTCCAGCCGGCTTCCGGCTTCGGGGAGGCCGAAGAGGTTCACCGTTCCGCCGCGGCGGACGAGCTCGACGGCGGACGTAACGACCGAGGGATGACCGGTCGCCACGACCGCGAGGTCGACGCCGCGCCCCTGCGTCGCCTTCTCCACCGCGGCCCGGACGGCCCCCGGGTCCCTCGGGTCGACCGTCACATCGATCCCCCCGCGTTCGGCGGCCTTTCGCCGCAACGCCGCGATCTCGGTTCCGCCCACCCACGATGCCCCCATCGCGCGCACCAGTCGAGCGTAGAGGAGTCCCACGGGACCTAGGCCCAGGACCAGCACCGTTGCGCGCTCCGGCATCCCGACCCGACGGAGGGCGGTGAGGGCGCACGCCGCCGGTTCGAGCAGCGCCCCCGAATCCCAGTTGACCTTCGGGTGCAACTTCAGGACCGCGTTCCGCTCCACGTTCTCCCGGGGCACCCGAAACACGTCCGAGAACCCACCGGGGTCGATGTTCGTCTGGGAGTACGTCGGGCAGAATGTGTAATCGCCCCGAGCGCAGACCTCGCAGGCGTAGCACGGGACGTGGTGGTGGACGAAGACGCGGTCGCCGACCGTGAGGCCCGCGACGCCCTCGCCGACCTTCGCGACCCGTCCGACCGGCTCGTGCCCGATGAGTCCGGCGGTACGATAGTTCCCGCGGAGTTTCTCGAGGTCGGTCCCGCACACCCCGCACGCCGCGAGGGTCACGGTGATCTCGCCCCGGCCCGGCGTAGGCTCGGGTCGCTCCTCGAGGACGACCGTGCCGGGACCCGCGAGTTTACCGAACCTCATGCCGCCGTGCGAGCCGCCCGAAGAGCGGCTTCGAGAATCTCCATCGCCTCGTCGATCTCCTCGCGACGGACGATGAGCGGCGGAATGTAGCGGAGCGAGGACTTCCCGCACGGCAGCAGGATGAGGCCGCGCTGGTACGCCTCCTTCAGGACCCGGTCGCGGAAGGCCACCGCGGGCTCCTTCGTCTTCCGGTCCGTGACGAACTCGGTCGCCGTCATGAGGCCGATCCCTCGAACGTCGCCGATCTCCTCGAACTTCGACTGGAGTTCGCGAAGCCGGGAAAGAAGGTAGCTCCCCTGGTCGCGCGCATTGTCGAGGAGGTGCTCCTTCTCGATCACGTGGATCGTGGCCAGGGCCGCGGCCACGGCCGCGAGGTTCCCCCCGAAGGTGTTCGAGTGGGCGCCTTGCGTCGTGAAGTCGAGCTCCTTGCGGAAGGCGATCGCCCCGAGCGGAAGGCCTCCGCCGAGCGCCTTCGCCATGCTCGTGATGTCCGGCGTGACCCCGTAATGCTCGATCGCGAACCACTTCCCGGTCCGGCCCATCCCGGCCTGGACCTCGTCGTCGATGAGGAGGATCTTGTACTCGTCGAGGATGGCCTTGAGGGCCGCGTGCCAGCCCTTCGGCGGCACGATGTACCCGCCCTCTCCCATCACGGGTTCCGCGATAAAGGCGGCGACGTCCTCGGGCGGGATCGACGTCTGGAAATAGAGCTCCTTCAGGATCTTCGCACAGTAGAGGTCGCAGCTCGGATACTCGAGCTTGTACGGGCAGCGGTAGCAATTGGGTGCGGGGATGTGGTGACCTCCGCCGACAAACGCGTCGAACCGGGCCCGCTGGACCGGCTTCGAGGTGGTCATCGTGAGGGATCCCATCGACCGTCCGTGGAAGGCGCCGAGCAGGCCGACGACGATCGGCTTCTGGCGGTTCCAGCGCGCCATCTTGAGAGCGGCTTCCGCACTCTCGGTCCCGCTGTTCGTGAAGAAGACCTTCTTCTCGTACGTTCCCGGGGTGATCTGCCCGAGCTTTTCGGCGAGGAGCGTCTGGTTCTCGTAGTAGAAATCGGTCCCGGCGAAATGGGTCAGCTTCCCGGCCTGTTCGCGGATCGCGCGGACGACCTCGGGATGGGAGTAGCCGACCGCCTGGACCGCGACCCCCGACGCAAAGTCGAGGAGACGGTTCCCGTCCACGTCGGTGATCCACACGCCGTCCCCGGACTCCGCGACCACGGGTGACGTCTTCGTGCTCGTCATCAGGTAGCGCGCGTCGCGGGCGATCACCTTCTGGGCCTTCGGGCCCGGAACCGGGGTCTTCAGCACCACCCCGCGCTTCGGCTTACCGGACGGTGGCACGGCCGCGGACGGAACGAACGATGGAGTGCTCTCGCTCATGGGACTCGGAGACGCGAAGGCCGGAGCAAGTGTAAAATGGTCACGGTTCGCCGGGTTGACCTTCCGACTTCTTTTGGAGGGTCGGCTTTTATGCCGCGCATTCGGGTCGTTCTCCCGGAATGGCCCCATCGGACGAGAGGACCGCTGGGTCGTTCGACGAAGAGGTCGAAGCGATCCACGAGGTCGTGCCGGAGCGAGCGGTGCTCACGGAGCTCGCCCGGGGGTTCCTGCTCGCCCAGCGATCCGACCCGGCCCAGGCGGTCCAGTTCGCCACCACCTTCCTGAGGGAGCGGGCGGGCCGGCTCCCGCCGGCGCGGGTCGAGTCGGTCAACCACGTCACGATGGCACGGCTCTCGCTCGGCCGGTTCCCCCAGGGCGCCGTCGAGCGGGTCGACCGGTGACCGTCTTCCCCCTTCCCGACCGGCCCCGAGCGTTCCGGGTCGAGTTCCGGACCGTGAGGTAGGCGGAAAGGTCGACCGGAAAGCTCCGCCGGGTGAGACAGAGGCGAACGCCCGCGGGGTCTCCGAAGAACGACCCCGAGCAGACGAGAACCGAGGCGCCGAGCGCCCTCCGAGCGAGGGAGTCGCCGTCCTCCCCGGTTTCGAGCCGGTCGAATATCACCGGAGCCTGCGGGGGCCGAAGGTTAGGGAACGCGATGCGAGCGGCCCTGACGTTGGTTCGGAGGACATTCCGAACCCTTCGACGCGTCGTCTCGCGGTCCCGGAGCGCTCGAAGCGCACCGGCCACCGAGTACGGCGCCAATCGGTTCGTCACGAGACCATGAAAGCGGGCGAACTCCGAAGTGCTCTCGGGCGGAGCGACGAGGAACCCCACGCGGAGGTCGTCTCCGGCGAAGAACTTCGTGAACGAACCGGTCGTCCAGAGCCCGGGCCGCTCCGTGCTGACGACGGATCGGGTTCCCGCGAACTCGCGGAACGTTTCGTCGACGAGCAGAAAGCGCGCTCCCGAGGCCCAATCCAGGAGACGGGTCCGGTCCCAGAGGTCGCCCTCGGGGTTACGAGGCTGGGAGACGACGGCGATCTCCGCCGAACCGGGGACGTTCGTCAAACGAAAACCCGAGACTCGAGCCGTGTCGAAGAGGGGAGGGTATTCGGGTGGGCAGAAGCGGCACGTCCGAGCGGCTTCCCCCTGGCGGAGGCTCGCGACGAACGTTACCGCCAGGGCGTTCGCCTGGCTCGCCCCGGTAGTGAGAAACACCCGACGTGCGTCCACGGAGAGGTCGTCGGCGAGCCGCTTTCTCAGCTCCCCCTCGTCGGCGGCTCGAATCTCCGAGGGAGAAGGAATCGGCGGAGGGATCGTTCCGTGCATCCCGCTCTCGGCGAGGGTGTGGCGACACTCGGCATGGCTATCGATCCACTCGCCGAGCGGGAAGGGCATCGGTGGCCGTTAGTGGGGGTCGCATAAACCGTACTTCCGGCGGGACGGTCGAGTTCGTCCGAGGGGCCTGCGCCACGGGTCGGTCGGTTTCCTGTGCACCGGAATCCTATTGAATCGAGACGGCGGCTCCGAGAGGGATGCCGAGGTCGGACGCGCCCGCGTCGGTGGTGGTCGGCCCACACGGCCGGATCGTCTCGCTCTCGGCCGCCTGGTTCTCGGACGGGGTCCGACGTCGCTCCGAAGCTCGTCGCGCCGGCCGATGTGTCGAATGCGGCACGGAACTCCCGAACCATCGGAGCCCGTACTGCTCGCGCCGGTGTCGATGGCAATTCCACGGTCACTACTTCTGGGACTCGGCCCGGTCGTACGTCATGCTTCGGGACCGATACACCTGCCAGATCTGCCACGGTCGCCGACGGGCGCGCCAGTTGGATGTCGACCATATCGTGGAGATCGCCGCCGGCGGCGCCGCGCTCGAGTATTCGAATCTGCAGACGGTTTGCCGCGATTGCCATCGGGTGAAGACGCTTCGATTCATGTCCGGCCGACGCACCCTAGACGCCCTCCCCCTCTGACCGGACCCGAGCCTTCATCTCTCAACGGCGCGTTCCCCGCGCGAGGATACGGTATGAAAGTGGGCATCCTTGGAAGCGGAGATGTGGCGAAGGCGTTGGGGACGGGGTTCGTGACCCTCGGTCACGAGGTCCGTCTCGGGAGCCGAACCGCCGGCAACCCGAAGGCGGTCGAGTGGGCGAAGGGAACGAAAGGCAAGGGGTCGACCGGCACCTTCGCCGACGCCGCCGCGTTCGGCGAGGTCGTCGTGCTGGCCACGCTGGGCGTTGCGACCGCGGACGCGATCCGCCTCGCCGGCGCTTCCCACTTCGATGGGAAGGTGGTGATTGACGCGACGAACCCCCTCGCTTTCTCCGCTCAGGGGGCCCCGAGTCTCGCCATCGGTCTGACCACTTCCGCGGGAGAAGAGAACCAGAAAGCGCTCCCGAAGGCGCGCGTCGTGAAGGCGTTCAACATCGTTGGAAACCCCCACATGTTTCGGCCGACGTTCCCGAACGGACCCCCGGACATGTTCATCTGCGGAAACGACCCGGCGGCGAAGAAGCAGGTCGAGAAGACCCTCCACGATTTCGGGTGGCCCTCGGTCGTCGATATCGGCGGGATCGAAGGGTCCCGGGAGCTTGAGTCGCTGTGCATCCTGTGGGTGAAGTCCGGGGTCGGGCTCGGGAACTTCAATATCGCATTCAAGCTCCTGCGAAAGTGATCCGGCCCCGCCGGATCACGTCCCCCCTAGGGCGGGAGAGCACGTTCCAGCTCGTCGACGGAGAACGGGAGCCCGGTGCCGGTGAGGTAGAGGAGTACGCGTTCGCCCGGGCGGAGAGTCCCGGCCCGGAGTAACTTCGGGAGCGCCGCAAACGGCGCCGCTGCCTCCGGGGAGGCAGAGATTCCGTGGCGACTCGCGAGTTCTCGCATCGCCCCGACGATCTCCCGGTCCGACACCGTAGCGCCTCCCCCGTGGCTCTCCCGGACCGATTCGAGGATCCGCTCGGAGGAGAACGGAGCCGGAACGAGCAATCCGGGAGCGACCGTCTTCGGGTCGGTCCAGGGGGTGACCTGGGACGCCCCGTCCTGGAGCGCCCGAACCACCGGGGCGCAGCCTTCGGGTTGAACGGCGTACAATCGGGGCGTCCGCTCGAGAAGGCCGACGGCCCTGAGCTCTCGGAACGCTTTCGCCATTCCGACCAG
>Ga0187817_10000863_pt1 | contig 13927 bp, 10 predicted proteins | sample NC_wetland_sal_i_17_FD_132431 | JGI IMG/M metagenome (GOLD analysis project Ga0187817, IMG submission 132431) | Wetland sediment microbial communities from Neuse River Estuary, North Carolina, USA - SO4_2 | ecosystem: Environmental > Aquatic > Freshwater > Wetlands > Sediment | place: USA...
AAATGCCGACGAGGCGGGCCACCTCCACGCTGGCCGGCTGCTCCAGGATTTCGCGCGGAGCGCCGCTCTGCACGATGCGCCCTCCCCGCAGAATCAACATCTCTTCCGCCAGCTCGAAGCACTCTTCCAGGTCGTGCGTGACCAACAAGATCGGAATGGCGAATTCCGCGCGGATCTTGCGGAGAAGCGCGTACAGTTCGGCGCGCAGCGGCGCATCCAGACCACGTGCCGGCTCATCCAGAAGCAACAGCCGCGGCGAACCGATCAAGGCGCGCGCAATGGAGCAGCGCTGCTTCTGCCCGCCCGAGACCTCGTGCGGCCGCCGGCCCGGAACATCCGTCAGGTGGAAACGCTCCAGCATTTCGTTGACGCGGCGATGGCGTTCCAGGCGCGGGTGCCGGTCGGCGGCGAACACCAGGTTCTGCCGGATGGTCATGTGAGGGAACAGCGCGTAGTTCTGGAAAACGTAACCGCAGTGCCGCTCCTGCGGTCGCAAACTCACATGGGAGGCCGCATCGAACAGAATCTCATCGTCCAGCATTATGCGCCCGGAGTCAGGACGCGCAAAACCAGCGATCGAATCGAGCGTGAGCGTCTTGCCTGCGCCGCTGGGGCCGAACAGCGCAGTCACCCCGGCCCCGGCTTGGAACTCGATCTCTAGCGAAAATTCCGCCGAATCCGGCTGCGGGGGAAAGCGCTTGGCGATGCGCGCCTGAATCATCCCGCCACCTGACGTTGCTGCAGCCGGTTGGCGGCGTACACGATGGCGATCGCTACTACGGAAAGCGCCAGCACAAGCACACGCGCAACGAGCGTGTCGCCGCCTTCCACGGCGTCGTAGATCGCGATCGCCGCCGTCTGGGTTTTGCCGGGAATATCTCCTGCGATCATGAGGGTGGCGCCGAAATCGCCCAGCGCGCGGGCGAAGGCCAACACCGTCGCCGCCACCACCGCGCGGCGCGAGAGCGGCAGCGTCACGCGCCAGAACACGCGCCAGTCCGAAGCGCCCAGATTGCGCGCGGCTTTTTCAAAACTCCGGTCCACGGTTTCAAACGCGGCGCGCGCCGATTTCACCAGCAGCGGGATCGCATGCAGCGTCGAAGCCAGCACTGCGGCCTGCCATGTGAACACCAGCGGGCCTCCGAAAGCCCATTCGTAAACGCGGCCCACCGGGCTCATGCGTCCCAGCACAACCAGCAGATAATAACCAAGCACCGTGGGCGGCAGTACCAGCGGCAGCGTGACCACCGCGTCCAGCAGTTCCTTACCCCGAAATCTGCGATTGGCCAGCAGGTAGGCGATCCACAGCCCCAGCGCGAGCGAGATCAGCGTGGCCAGAGCGGCCACGCGCAGACTGAGCCACAGCGGAAACCAGTTGACGGCCATTGCGGAAATTCAATTATATCTGCCGGAATCGCGCGCTAAAGTGACGCAGAAAGGGAGGCTCGGATTCGATCGCCAGGCCGCGGATCTGGTGCCGCCGCTCGTTCACTTCGAGAATGGCCTCCACCACGTAATCGATGTGACTCTGGGTGTAGACGCGCCGCGGGATGGCCAGCCGCAGCAGCTCGTGCTGGGCGTTCGCGCCGAACATCACCGAGCCGATCTCCACCGAGCGGATGCCGGCATGCCGGTAAAGCTCGACCGCCAGCGCCTGAGCGGGAAACTGCTGTTTCGGGATGTGCGGCAGCATGCGGCCGGCATCGATATAGATAGCATGGCCGCCAGGCGGTTCGACAATCGGCACGCCGTGATCGGCGATGTGCCGCCCCAGGTAGCCGGTCGACACGATGCGGTAGCGAAGGTAATCCTCGTCGAGCACTTCTTCGAGGCCCACCGCGATGGCCTCCAGATCGCGCCCGGCGAGGCCGCCGTATGTCGGAAAACCTTCCGTCAAAATCAGCAGGTTGGTTTCCTGAATCGCGAGCCGGTCGTCATGCGTGCACAACAGGCCGCCGATATTGGCGAAGGCGTCCTTCTTGGCGGAGAAGGTGCAGCCATCGGCGAAGGAGAACATCTTCTGTGCGATCTGTTTGGGCGTCCATTCCGCAAAACCAGGCTCGCGCTGTTTGATGAACCAGGCGTTTTCGGCGAAGCGGCAAGCGTCGAGATACAACGGAATCCCATGGCGCGATACCGCCTGCTTCACCGCCGCAATGTTTTCCATGGAAACCGGCTGGCCGCCGCCCGAGTTGTCGGTGACGGTCAGCATCACGAGCGGAATCTTCGCGGCGCCCTCGGCTTCGATCAGCCGTTCAAGCGCTGCGACGTCCATGTTGCCTTTGAAGTCCAGGCGCGCCTGGGTATCTGCGGCTTCCGGCACGGGCAGGTCGACAGCTCGCGCGCCGGTGAATTCGATGTTGGCCCGCGTGGTATCGAAATGCGTGTTGTTGGGAACCACGTGGCCTTTGCGGCAGAGAACCGTGAACAGGATTCGCTCGGCGGCGCGGCCCTGGTGTGTCGGGATGACGTGCGTGAAGCCGGTCAGATCCTTGACCACGCTTTCCATGCGGAAGAAGCTCTCGCTGCCCGCATACGATTCGTCGCCGCGCATCATGGCGGCCCACTGTTCGGTCGACATGGCGCTGGTTCCGGAGTCGGTCAGCAGATCGATGAGGATGTCGCGCGCGGGAATCAGAAACAGGTTGTAGCCGGCCTGCTGGAGAAAGGTCTCCCGCTCCTCACCGGTGGTGTGGTGGAGCGGCTCGACACTTTTGATGCGGAAGGGCTCGATGATGGTCTTCACAAAGTCCTTCCCCTACTTTAGACCAACGTAGGGGCCGAGCAAGCTCGGCCCTCGCGGTTACCGCATGGCGATCGTTAAGGTGTCTTCTTCTGCACTCAAGCTGACTTGCAGATGGTGCTCGGTGCGCGATGTGGGGAAATCCACGGAGCTGCCTCGCGTAATAATCTGACTCAAAAAGTGCTGGTCGCCATACTGGCGAAACACCAGTCTGGGTTGCCCTTCGTTGTCATTTCGCTCGGGAGGGTTCGAGAACATGGCCTGCACGGGGCGTTGGTTGGCGTCAAAGAAGTGGATCCCATTGCTCCCAATCTCGATCGTGTATTCACCGGCCGGCAGGGTTCGGCTGCCGGACACAAAGGCAAACGGAATCTCCCCTTTCAGAACCACGGGCTTGGCGGATTGCGCGCTAACCGGTACAGCCATAACGAATCCCACCGCGGCACACACCGCGCATAACATTGCTCTTTTCATGATGAAAGCTCCTTGTTGATGGTTATCGGCCGTTTCGGCTGAAGCTTTAAGGCGCGCTACAATACGAGGTTCATGAAAGCTCGCGTTTACGTCTCTCTCAAATCCACCGTGCTCGACCCCCAGGGACAGACCATCCGTTCGGCGCTCAACGGTCTTGGCTATCACAGCATTTCCAATGTCCGCCAGGGCAAGTACTTCGAGATCGCCGTCGATGCCGCCGCCGGCCGCGATCAGGCCCACAGAGACATCGACGCCATCGCTCGCGATGTTCTGACCAACCCGGTGATCGAGGAGTACCGCGTAGAGTTTCTGGACTAATCACTTCGTATTACGCCCCATAGCCTGGGGCAATTCACGCAGTCCGCACTTAATTCTGATCGGAATCTCAATTGCTCCGCACTGAAGCCATAGGAGACATTTATGCCTAAAATGACGCGGCGCGCCGCGCTCGGAGGCGGAGCCCTGCTTCTGTCGAAATCCAGGACGGCATTCGGCTTTCAGGCCAACTCGCAGGTGGCGCTGGGAATCATCGGCACCGGCGGGCGCGGCCGGTACGTGGGGACCCTCTTCGCCAACGATCCGCGGGTTCGCGTGGCGGCGCTTTGCGACATCTACCACGACCAGATCGATCGTGCCAAAACTGAGATCCCCGGCGTGGACCGAACGCCCGCGTTCAAGAATTATCAGGACCTGCTGGCGCGCACGGACCTGGACGCCGTGTTGATCGCGACGCCCGTGTTCCTGCATCCGGAACATTTCGAAGCGGCGATTCAGGCGCGCAAGCACATCTATTGCGAAAAGCCGGCGGGCGCGGATGTGGCCGGCGTGAAGCGGCTGGTGCGCGCGGCGAAACGCGCTGACACGTCTAAAGTGATTCAGTTTGGTTTCCAGCAGCGCTTCAGCCCGGAATACCTGGCCGCGCGCGATATCCTTCGCTCCGGCCAACTCGGCGAACTGTTGCTGATGCGCAGCGACTGGATGTTGGGAGGCGCGGCGCTGCGGGCTTTTCAGTCTCCATATCCAGCCGAAGAACAGCGCATCCGCCACTGGGGAGAATTCCGGGAAACTTCAGGCGACTTCATTGTCGAACAGGATTGCCACGGCCTGGATATTCTCAACTGGTTCGCCAAGTCGCATCCATTGAAGGCCACCGGCGCCGGCGGGCGCAAGAAGCGCGCCTTTGGCGACAATCTCGATCACCTGAACGTTACGTTTGAGTATCCCGACGGACTGCGCGGTTTTCTGGCCGCCACGCAGCTTGCCGTCAAACACTACTGGGACGTCAAGGAGCAGTTCTTCGGCACCGAAGGCATCCTCGAAACCGAGCGCCAATACTACAAGTGGCATCGCGCCGAAGATAGCGACGTGGTGGTGAAGTCCAAGCGCGAGATTACCATCGACGCGGTCGAAGCTTTTGTGAGCGATGTCCTCGCCGGCAAACCTCGCAACATGGCATTCGACGCAGCCGACAGCACGTTTACCTCGCTGCTGGGGCGCATGGCCATCGAGACGGGGCACGAGGTCACCTGGGACGAGATGCTGCGGTCGGCGTAACTGGAAGCAGGCGTGCTGTGTTCTAGTACTCGCCACCGGAGGGTTGTCTGATGAACACAGAGACCGCGAATACTGGGGCAAATCGCCCAGCTCCAGGCACGGGTAAACCAAAGAGAACACCCAAGGCACCGCGGCAAGCCGAAACGCTGCTGGCGCCCGAGGAGCGGGTCGAGTGCGGCGATGAGGTCAACCAGGGTTTCTCTCCTGAGCAGGCCGTCAAGGAAGCGCTACGATGCCTCAACTGCAAAGACCCCAAGTGCATCGGAGCGTGCCCCCTTCACATTGACATCCGCAGTTTTATCGATCGCATCGGCGTGGGCGATTTCTCGGGCGCGCTCGACACCATTCTGGAGCGCAGTCCTTTCCCGGGCGTGTGCGGGCGCGTGTGCCAGCACGAACTTTTCTGCGAGAAATCCTGCCTGTTGGGGACCAAGCTTCAGCCAGTGGCGATCGGCTCTCTCGAGCGTGCCGCGGCGGATTTCGGCGGGCTGACGCTGCGCGGTGGCCCGGCTGCGCCGGCTCAAGGCGCGCGTGTGGCCCTGGTGGGTAGCGGGCCGGCGTCTCTGATCGCGGCGAACGATCTGGCCGTCAAGGGCTATCAGGGGACTGTGTTCGAAGCGCTGCACGAACTGGGCGGCGTGCTGATCTACGGCATTCCGGGCTTCCGCCTGCCGCGCGAAGTGGTGCACAACGAAATCGAGCGGCTGCGGAAAATGGGGGTCGAGTTCCGCACCGATTTTCTCGTCGGCAAAACCTGTTCCCTCGCTGAACTTTTCAATCAGGGTTACGCCGCCGTGTTTCTGGGGACTGGCGCAGGCCTCCCGCACCTGATGGGAATTCCGGGCGAGAACCTGATCGGCGTCTACACCGCAAACGAATTTCTCACGCGCCTGAATCTCATGGAGGCGAATCGTTTTCCTGAGTCCGATACTCCGGTGCGCGTGGGCAAGCGGACGGTGGTTGTCGGTGGCGGCAATTCCGCCATGGACGCGGCGCGGTGGGCGCGGCGCATGGGCAGCGATACGACGATTCTGTTCCGACGTGGCCGCAAAGAGCTGCGCGCGCGCCTGGAAGAGATCGCCCACGCCGAAGAAGAGGGGATCAAGTTCGAGTTTCTGGCCGCGCCCGTGGCGTTGGCCGGCGATGAACGCGGCGTGCTCGAACGGATGCAGTGCATCCGGATGGAGCTGGGAGCGCCGGATGAGTCGGGGCGCGCGGCGCCGGTGCCCATTCCGGGTTCGGAATACTGGGTCCCGGTGGATACAGTCGTCGCCGCCGTGGGGCAGGAGCCGAATCCGACGGTGCAGCGCGCCACGCCCGTGCTGGTCACGAAACGCGGCAAGATCACCATCGATGAAACGGGCGCCACCAGCATGCCGGGCGTTTATGCAGGCGGGGATGTCGCGCGCGGCGGCTCGACGGTGATTTTGGCGATGCGCGATGGCCGCGCGGCGGCGGACGCGATCGATTCGGCTCTGCGGGACAAGCCGGTTGTCGGCAGCCTCGATGGGCAACCAGCAACCACGAGGTTTCGGATCGTCTCACGGCGTGAAATGGGGCCGGATATCTACTCGATCGAGGTCGAAGCACCCGAGATCGCCCGGCACTGGCAGGCGGGCCAGTTCGTCGTCTTGCGGCCCACGCACAAGAGCGAACGCATTCCGTTGACGCTGGTGGATGGCGACGCAGCGCGCGGCACGGTGCGTCTGATCTTTCAGGCCGTCGGCAAGACGACGCGTATGCTGGCTTCTCTCGCATGCGGCGATGCGCTGGCCGACATGCTCGGCCCGCTCGGCACGCCCGCCACCTGCGAGCATTTCGGTACCGTGTGGTGCCTGGGCGGCGGCGTGGGCATTGCGGAGCTGCTGCCGGTAGCGCGCGCGCTGCGCGAAAAAGGCAACCACGTGGTGGCGCTCGTGGGAGCGCGCACCGCCGACCGCCGAATTCTGCAAGAAGAGTTGCTCGAAGTCGCGGACGAAGTCGAGTGGGCAACCGACGACGGCTCCATCGGGCTCAAGGGAACGGTCGTCGACCTGATGCGTTACTGGCGCGAGCGCTCCGGGCAAACTCCGCAATTCGTGCATGTCATCGGTCCGATTCCGCTGATGCGCTTTGCTTCCGCACTCACGCGCGAGTGGGGTGTCAAAACGGTAGCGAGCCTGAATCCGATCATGGTGGATGGCACCGGAATGTGCGGCGGCTGCCGCGTCTCGGTGGGCGGCAAGCCCGTGTTCGCCTGCGTGGACGGCCCGGAATTCGACGCTCACCAGGTGGATTTCGATCTGCTCACCCGCCGCAACCGGGCTTATCTGGCCGAAGAGAAGCTGGTGCTCGAGCGGCACGAGTGCCAGATTGGGCTGGGTGAGTAAGCGCTTCTAAGTACGCCTGGTAAGAACGAAGGGGGGGCAGGACACCTGGCGGTGTCCTGAGAACGATTCGATGAACCCAAAACACAAACGCATACTAAAGACGTTTCTTACCGGTTCCCTACGCCTGGCAGAATTTGCCCTTACCAATGTATGCATTGCCAAATGCACGTTCTGCGACATCTGGAAGCAGAAACCCAAGGTGTTTGTCGATAGGGAGAAAGCTCTGCTGGCCATTGATAACCTGGCCGACCTCGGCGTCTCCCATATCACTCTCACCGGCGGGGAACCGCTCATGCACCGGAATATCGTTGATTTTGTGAAGAAATGCACTTCCCGCAACATCCATAATGCTGTTCTGAACGCGGCGCCGTCCCTCATTACGGATGCCAGACTTGACCTCCTGGATGAAGCCGGAAACGACATCGTCTCCATCTCGTTTGATTCTGACGATCCTAAAGTTCTCGAAGAATCCAGAAAGATTCCACATATCATGAGGGACCTGGAAGACGCGGTGAAGAGGATGAAGAGGACGAAAATCAAATCCATGGCTTCCATACTCATCTGGAACAATAACCATGATCAGATGGAAAAGCTCTTCGCCAAAGCAACGGACATGGGATTTGACCTCGTTTCCATCAATTACCCGACGTTCTCGAAATCCGTGGTATATCCACTGGGCGGAGAGGGGATCAGCCTATCTAGAGACCTGGTGATCAAGTCGCTGGAAAGCGTCATTGAGCTCAAGCAGAAGAAGCGATACAGAATTGTCAATTCCAGGGTGTCGATGGAGAACATCATTCGGTACCTCAAAGACCCATCTACAGTGCGCTATGAGTGCCTGGGCGGATCTCGTGTCATGTTTGTGGACTGGTTCTGCGACGTCAGGCCGTGTATGCAGCTTCCGCAGGTGCTGGGCAATATCCTCACCATGACAAAACGTGACTTTAAAACAGTGCCCTGTAATCAGTGCAACATGAGCTGGTACAGGGATCTCAGTACATTTTTCTACGGAGTGAAATCTTTTCCTATTTACTGGGAGTCGGCAACATCTTCTTCGAAGGGGTTGTATTAAGCTGCCTGCTCCGGTGGCAGCTGCCCGACCTGGCCACCGATCAACTCGCGGAGGCAAGCAGTGGATTGTCGCACTGTCAACGGACCCATAAACCGCTTCCTTCGGTCGCGGCTCAGCAGGCAATTCTGGTTGACTACGCTTTCTCCCTTTCCTGCGCATCCACCACGGCAATCGCGGCTACATTCACGATGTCGTTGACTTCGGCGCCGTGTTGCAACACGTGGACGGGCTTGCTCATGCCCATGAGAATTGGGCCGAAGGCTTCGGCGCCGCCGATGCGTGCCAGCAGCTTGTAGGCCACGTTGCCGGCTTCGAGGTTGGGGAAGATGAGCACGTTCGCGCCGCCTTTCAGCGTGCTGAACGGGTAGTCGCGCTCGATGATTTCGGGCACGACCGCGGTGTCGGCCTGCATCTCGCCATCCACCATGAGATCCGGCGCGCGCTCTCGCACCAGGGCCACGGCTCGCGCGACTTTCTCCGCCAGCGGATGCCGCGTGCTGCCGAAATTGGAAAACGAAAGCATCGCCACGCGCGGCTCCTGGCCGAAACGGCGGGCCATCTCGGCCGCGCAGACGGCAATCTCCGCCAGATCTTCGGAGGTCGGCTCGATGTTGACCGTGGCGTCGGCCAGGAAGTAGATATCGCCGCGCGGCGTGATCAGGACGTAAATGCCGGAGACTCTCCGCAGCCCGGGCCGGACCGAAATCACTTGCAGAGCCGGCCGGATGGTGTCGGGATAGTGTTTCGTGAGACCGCTGATCAGCGCGTCGGCTTCGCCGCGGCGGACCATCAGCGAACCGAACGTCGTGCGGTCGAGCAGCATCTCTTCGGCCTCGCGCCGGGTAATCCCTTTGCGCTGCCGAAGGCGGTACAGCTCTTCGGCGTATGTCGCGCGGCAAGGCACTTTGGCGGGGTCGACAATGCAACTGGTACAAACGTGCAGATGCAGGCCGGCCATGCGCTCGCGAATCAAGTCTTCATTGCCGAGAAGAATCGGAGAAGCGATCTTCTCGTCCACCAGGATTTGGGCGGCGCGTAGAATCTTCTCTTCCTCGCCTTCCGGGAACACGATGCGCTTGGGTGCGCGCTGCGCCTTGTGGATCATCACGCGCATGACTTCGCGCGCTTTTCCTAATCGCCGTTCGAGCTGTTCGCGGTATTCGTCGATGTCCAGGATGTGCTGGGCCACTCCGGTCTTGATGGCGGCTTCCGCAATGGCGGACGCTTCCCAGACGAGCACGCGCGTGTCGAACGGCTTGGGGATCAGATAGTCGCGCCCGAATTCGAGCCGCTCGAGCCCGTAGGCGCGCCGCACTGAATCGGGCACGTCTTCTTTGGCGAGCGCGGCCAGCGACCGCGTGGCCGCGAGCTTCATCTCTTCGTTGATCGCGGTGGCGCGCACATCCAGCGCGCCGCGAAAGATGAAAGGAAATCCTAGAACATTGTTCACCTGGTTGGGATAGTCCGACCGGCCGGTGGCGACAATAGCGTCCGGCCGGGCGGCTCGCGCGTCATCGTAGCCGATTTCCGGGTCGGGATTGGCCAGCGCGAAGACGATGGGATTCCTGGCCATCTTCCGAAGCATTTCCGGTGCGACACAGCCGCCGGACGACAGGCCGAAGAATACATCCGCATCTTCGAGAGCGTCGGAAAGCGTGCGCGCCTGCGTCTCCACGGCAAAGAATTGCTTGTAGGGGTTCATGCCTTCTTCGCGTCCCGCGTAAATGACGCCTTTGGTGTCGCACATCAGGATATTTTCGCGGCGCACGCCCAGCCGCATGTAATGCTTGGCGCAGGCGATGGCGCTGGCCCCGGCCCCATTGAACGCCACGCGCACATCTTCGATGCGCTTGCCGGCCAGCTCGAGCGCGTTCACGAGAGCGGCGCCGGTGATGATGGCCGTGCCGTGCTGGTCATCGTGGAAGACCGGAATCTTCATGGTGCGCCGCAGCTCTTCCTCGATGACAAAGCATTCCGGCGCCTTGATGTCTTCCAGGTTGATGCCCCCGAACGTGGGCTCGAGCAACTGGCAGGTGCGGATGATTTCCTTGGGATTTTCGGTGGCCAGCTCGATATCGAACACGTCGATATCGGCGAACCGTTTGAAGAGCACTCCTTTGCCCTCCATGACCGGCTTGCCGGCCAGCGGTCCGATGTTGCCGAGACCCAGGACCGCGGTGCCATTCGTCACAACCGCGACCAGGTTTCCCTTCGAAGTGTATTTATAGCCCAGGCTCGGGTCGCGATGAATGGCCAGGCAGGGAACCGCGACACCGGGCGTATACGCCAGACTTAAATCGCGCTGGGTAAGGCAGGGCTTGGTGGGGCGCATGGATACTTTCCCCGCGGGTGCCGCGGCATGGTATTCAAGCGCGTCTTCGTCGCGCAGTTTCATGGAATCTCCTCGCGTGCGTCGCGGCGCGAGGCAGGCGCTGCGACTATTCCGTATCGGCGGTGCTCACACCTTTCGTGTCACCGTACGATGCCCATTTTATATAAGCGATGATGTCTGCCAGTTGTTGGGGGGTGTAGCCGGCGGATTCCGGGGGATGCTTCCAGACGGAGTTGTCGCTGGTGGAAGCAATTTCGGATTTCTCGAACTTCTTCAGCGCGGGCGGGGTTACGCTCAGGTCGTAGTAGGAAACCGAGTTTTCATCCTTGGCGCCGGGCATGCCGGGAAACTCTTTGCCATCCTTCAGTTTGACCCACTGCACATATTGCGTGCGTGTAGCACGAATGGCCATTACGATGGCGCGTGCATTGAGCCGTGCGAGCCGCGAGAGGTCGGGTCCAACGGCGGTTCCTTTGTGCGCCAGCGAGTGGCAGCCACCGCAATGCGTCGCTACACTCTCATCGAGGAACGCCGCTTCTCCCCGAGCGGCCTGCGCCGGGGGTTTTGCGTCGGCTGCCAGCAGCGTATAGGCAGTACACACCAATAGCACAATTATTCTCATAGATGCCTCCTTGCGGCACAGTCAGCCCTGTTCCGTTCAATCTCACCCGAGCATCGTGCATACCAGGGTACATGTGCTCTGGAATGTGCAGGTTCGGAGGACTGGGGCGCATCGGTTGGGGAATATCACCCACGAACCCGTGCTAAGGGAGCACCTCCGGGAGGTGCATCCGGCGCGCCAAGGCGGGCCACCAAGGGCTGTCGCGGAGGATCTTGTTCACCGGAGCCTGGCAGAAAATGACGGCAAATGGTTCGCGCTGATCGATCATCTTTTCGAACCAGCCGGCGGCCAAGTCAACTTCCGCGCATAGCAGGTGATACAAAGCCCTTCCCCAGATGGGCAGAGGCGAATCTCCCATTTCTTGTATCAATGCCGCGGCGCGGTTCTTGTCCCCAGAGCGAACCAGCGCAGCCGCGAGCAGCCCTGCGGGCATGGAATGCCACGGAGCGGCTTGATGCGCGCGTTCGGCGGCCGCAACGGCCTCGAGCAACTTACCTTGCTGTAGATAGATACCGGCCTGGAGAAAGTGCGGCACCCACAACTTGTCGTCGATCTCCAGCGCTTTTTGCAACTCCTCGATAGAGCGATCAAACGCGCCGATGACGTTCAAATGGGTTGCCAGGAGGGCGTGCAACAGGGCATTCAAGGGATCCTGGTCGACCGCACGCTGCAATGCAGCCACTGACTCTTGAAACCGGGCCAGGGGAGCCAGATAAAAGGCGGAATAAGCCCAGAGGGTGTCGGGCGTTGCGGCGCCGCCGGGCATTGCCGCCCGGAATTGCGCGGCAGCTTCGTCCCAATCGTAGTCCATTGCGGCGGCCAGCGACGCGAGCAGGAAATGCGGTCCGGGTTCGGAGGGATCCAGATTTAGGGCTTGCTGGGCCTGGGCACGAATCAATGGCACCAACGGTTTCAAGGGCTGTATGGCGTTGGTGCCGACCAGAAAATAACCCCAACCCAAGCTGGCGTGCGGCTGCGCGAAAGCGGGATCGAGCGCAATCGCCTGCTCGAAGCATTCCCGCGCGCGTACCCAGGACTCCGGCGTGATCCGCAACAGGTGGTGACGGCCTCTCAGGAAGGCCTCATAAGCGGGAAGCTTGGGCGTGTATGGGCGGCTTACCGTCGTCGACGCGAGCGTCACCTGGAGAGCCTCCGCGATGGCCTGCGCGATTTCATCCTGAATGGCGAAGACGTCGGCCAGTTCGCGGTCGTATCGTTGAGACCAGAGATGCGTCCCATCGAAGGCCGAAATCAATTGTGCGGTAACACGAATGCGCGAGCCGGCTTTTCTTACGCTGCCTTCCAGAATGTGAGCGACGGCTAACGCTTCGGCGATCCGCCGCACGTCTTCGTTCCTGCCTTTGAAGGCAAAGGCTGACGTGCGCGCGATGACCTTCAAGCCGGGCACGTGCACCAGCGCGTTGATAATCTCTTCTGCCAGGCCGTCGCTGAAGTATTCGTTATCTTTCTCTGCGCTCGTGTTGGCGAACGGAAGCACCGCGATAGAAGGTTGCGGCGCACGGGAGGTGACGGAGGCCTGTTCGAGCGCGATCCTGACCTCCGCCATGGTCTGAAACCGGTCGGCCGGCGATTTTCGCAGGCAACGAGTTATGATGCGTGCGAGTTCCAGAGGCGCCTGAATGGGCTCGGGGTCTTTGTGCAGGATGGCAGCCAGGGTTGCGATGCTGGAGTCGCCGGAGAATGCCCGGCGGCCGCTAAGCAGTTCGTAAAGCACGATACCGAAGGAGAAAATGTCGGAGCGGGCGTCCGCCGGCTTGCCTTCCGCCTGTTCCGGCGCCATGTATGCCGCAGTCCCAAGAATGGTTCCAGCCTGCGTCTCGGTGGGCGCGTCGCCCTGCAGGGTCGAGGGCTGCGCCATTTTTGCCAGGCCGAAGTCCAGAAGCTTCACACCGGCGCGCGTGACCAGAATATTTGCCGGCTTGAGATCGCGATGAATGATGCCGCGGCTGTGGGCCGCTTCGAGCGCACCAGCGATTTCCAGCGCCAGAGGCACAGCCTGCTCGACAGGCAATGGACCACGGATCGGTGTGCCTTCGAGGTATTCCATGACGAGGTAGTCGGGTCCTACGTCATGCAGCTTGCAGATGTGCGGATGATTGAGAGCGGCGATGGCCTGCGCTTCCTGCGTAAAACGCCCGGCGTGATCGGTGCTCAGAATTTTGATGGCCACGGTGCGGCCCAAGCGCGTGTCCCGCGCTTTCCAGACCTGGCCCATGCCTCCAGAGCCGATCGGTGAAAGAATCTCGTACGGGCCCAACCTGTCACCTGCGAGGACCGGCATCGGTGCAAACAAGTTTATCGCGGTTCCACTGGGGATTCTCAGCCACGGTAACAAGAATAGGCTCTTCTGTTTTCGTTCCCTCGCTTAAAATAGCAATGTGATTCCACGGCGAGCGTTCGTGCTGGGAACGACGAGTTTGTTTCTGAAGGGGGAGTCCATGGAGCGTTTTGGCATGTATGCCAAATTAGTCGCTAAGCCGGGCCAGCGCGATGCGCTAGTAGAGCTTCTGTTGGAGGCAGCGCGCCTGGTGACGCCGCTACCCGGCTGTGGACTTTATATCGTCAATACCGAGCCATCGGAACCGGACGTGGTCTGGGTTACCGAAGTTTGGCGCAGCCAAGCGGATCACGACGACTCGCTGAAGCTGGACAGTGTAAAGGCGCTGATCCCCAAAGTGCAGCCTTTAGTTGCGAGCATTTCCCAAATTCGACTGGTGCCCATGGGCGGCAAGGGCATGCC
>Ga0187817_10000864_pt1 | contig 13925 bp, 9 predicted proteins | sample NC_wetland_sal_i_17_FD_132431 | JGI IMG/M metagenome (GOLD analysis project Ga0187817, IMG submission 132431) | Wetland sediment microbial communities from Neuse River Estuary, North Carolina, USA - SO4_2 | ecosystem: Environmental > Aquatic > Freshwater > Wetlands > Sediment | place: USA: North...
AGGCAAGCGCCATTATGCCGTCTGGCGCGATCCGTTCCCCAAGCCCTGCTACCTGTTCGCGCTCGTCGGCGGCGATCTCGCCCCCATCGCGTCGACGTTCCGCACCATGTCGGGGCGCGAGGTCGCGCTCGGCATCTACGTCGAGCACGGCAAGGAGGAGCGCGCGGCCTGGGCGATGGATTCGCTCAAACGCGCCATGCGGTGGGACGAGGTGCGCTTCGGCCGCGAGTACGACCTCGACGTGTTCAACATCGTCGCCGTCTCCGACTTCAACATGGGCGCCATGGAGAACAAGGGGCTCAACGTCTTCAATGACCGGCTGCTGCTGGCCTCCCCCGAGACCGCGACCGACACTATCTTCGAGGCGATCGAGGCCGTCGTCGCGCACGAGTACTTCCACAACTGGACCGGCGACCGCATCACCTGCCGCGACTGGTTCCAGCTCTGCCTCAAGGAGGGGCTGACCGTCTTTCGTGACCAGGAGTTCTCCGGCGACGAGCGCTCTCGCACGGTGCAGCGCATCCTCGACGTGCGCCAGTTGAAGACGCACCAGTTCGCCGAGGACGCGGGGCCCCTCGCCCATCCGGTGCGGCCCGAGAGCTATATCGAGATCAACAACTTCTATACGGCGACCGTCTACGAGAAGGGCGCCGAGGTCGTGCGCATGCTGCAGACGCTGCTCGGCGCCGAAGACTTCCGCAAGGGCATGGACCTCTACTTTACGCGCCATGACGGGGAAGCGGCCACAGTGGAAGACTTCGTGCGCTGCTTTGAGGACGTAAGCGGGATCGACCTTACCCAGTTCCGGCTCTGGTACTCGCAGGCCGGAACGCCTGAGCTCGTCTGCTCGCTGCGCTACGACAAGGCGGCGAAAACCGCCGAGCTCGAGGTCGAGCAGGCGCTGCCGGCGACCCCGGGGCAGCCGCATAAGAAGCCGCTGCATATCCCGTTCAAGCTCGGGCTCTTGAGCGGCAATGGCGACGACGTGGCCTTGAAGCTCGAGAGCGGGGAGACGCTTCCCGACGGCATGCTGCCGTTGTCGAAGCGCAAGCAGACCTTCCGCTTCATCGAGGTGCCCTCTCGCCCCGTCCCATCGCTGCTGCGCGGGTTCTCCGCGCCCGTGAACGTGACCATCGACCTCGCCGACCGCGACATTGAGTTTCTCATGGCGAATGACAGCGATCTCTTCAATCGCTGGCAGGCCGCCAACAGCTTTGCGACGCGCACGCTCGTCGATATGGTCGCCATCCTGGCGCAGGGCAGAAGCAGCGCGCGCGGCGCGCGCTACGCCAAGGCGCTCGGCGCTGCGGTTTTGAGCGATGAGCTCGAGCCCGCCTACCGCGCCGAGCTGCTGAAGCTCCCGACCCAGGCCGACATCGCGCGCATAATCGGCAAGAACGTTGACCCGGCGCTCATCCACCGCGCCCACCGCGCCCTGTCGCGGCTGATCGGGCGCACGCTCGGGCCCACACTCGAGAGCCTCTACGCGGACATGGCAGAGGACGGCGCGTTCTCTCCCGATGCCGCCAGCGCCGGCAAGCGCGCCCTGCGCAACGCCGCCCTCACGCTACTCTCGGCGCGCGGCAGCAAGGCCGATGCGGCCCGGCTGTCGAAGCACTACGCGGAGGCTTCCAACATGACCGACCGCGCGCACGCCCTGTTCCTGCTCGCGGCCGAGGGAGGCCCCGCGGCCGAGCGGACGCTTGCCGACTTCCGCGATACCTGGATGCACGACCACGTCGTCATCGACACCTGGTTTGCCGCCCAGGCGCATTCCCCCCTCGCCGGCACGCTGAAGCGGGTGGAGGCACTGATGCAGCATCCGCTGTTCGCGCTCACCGCCCCCAACAAGGTGCGCGCCCTCATCGGCACCTTCGCGGCCGGCAATCCGGTGCAGTTCAACCGCCCAGACGGCGCCGGATACGCCTTCCTCATCGACCAGGTGCTGACGCTTGACCGCATCAACCCGCAAATCGCTGCCCGCATGCTCGGGGCCTTCCGCAGCTGGCGCACGCTGGAAATGGGCCGCCGGGGCGCTGCCCGCAAGGCGCTGCAGAGGCTCGTCCGGGCCAAAGCCTTATCCTCCGACGTACACGAAATCGTCTCCAAGATGCTCGAAGCGTAACGCCGGAAAATTTATTGCATTGATGGGCTTATTCTCCCTCGACAGCCGATTCGCAATCGTGTGAAGTAGTACATGTGATTCGGGGTGGCGGATTCTGCGGGGATCCGCGAGTCATTCAAAAAGACAATTCGGGAGAAGACGGATGGCGTGGACAACGTCGGCCTATGCGCGCGCGCGGCCGATCCTAGCGGAGCTGTCCGCCGCGGGGGCGAGGGCGGCTCTTCTCCTCAAATTCGTGGCACTCAAATACGCGCTGCGGCACCCGCCACTGCGCCTGCACCCGTACGCCGCCATCGCCCTCCCCCTCGCTGGCCTCGGCTTCCTGACCCCGTTCCTGCCGGCCGGGCTAACCGCCACCCTACTCACCGCCGCCGCGGCGTCCTTGGCCCTCCTCGCCATCGTCCCGCTGCCTGAGCTGGCGCTGCGCGTCCTCGCGCCAACACTGGATTTTCGCGCCGCCCGGTCGCTCGCTCCCCGCGCGCCTGCCGCTGCGGGGCCAGACAACTCCAACCTCGATGGGGAACGCGAGGCCCAGCGCCGCATCGCGCAAAGCCTCCCCGCGCGCCGGATGCGTCCAACCTTTGAGCCGAAGGACCGCGCCTTTACCGACCTCATGGCCCGCGTGAGCCACGACCTGCGCACGCCGCTCAACGCCGTCATGGGCTTCTCCGAGATGATGGCGCTGGAGCTGTTCGGTCCGCTCGGAGACCACCGCTATCAGGATTACGTCCACCACATCCGCGACAGCGCCGCCGAGCTTCTGAAATCGGCCGAGGACACGATGGCTCTGACCGCGCTCATGGCGAGCCCTCATCGCCGCGACGCCGCTTGCGCCTGCAATCTCGAGCTCTTGGCTGCCGACGCCTGGGCTTTCGTAGCGCGCACGGCTCAAGGACGAGCGATCGACCTCGCGGCATTCATTCCCTCCGAGCTTGAGGTACTGGGTGAGCCGCGCGCGCTGCGTCAAATCATGGTCAACCTGATGGCGGAAGCGGTCTCGCGCGCCGCCCCCGGCGAGCGCATCGTCGTCGCCGCCATCGCCGATGGTGAGCTCATCGAGATCGCCGTTTCCGTGCCGCGGGCGCCGCGCAAGGGCAGCTCGCTCGCACTCTGCCTGGCGCGCACGCTGCTCGAGATGCACGGCACGACGCTGATCGAGGTCGAAGGGCCGAACCAGGGCTGGCGCGCCGTCACCGCCCTCGACCGCGCGGCACAGCCCGATTTCTTCATGGAGCACGACAGCGAGAAGCTGTGCCTTGGCGTGCCGGCGTTCGTCAGCTAAGCGCGATTAGATTGCGGGCCGCTACTGGTTGGGCGCTGGATCTGGCGGCGCGTGGCTATGCCGCTTGCGCGCCCGATGCTTCTCGAAATAGTCGTGGAGTTGCTTGCGCTCCTCCGGCGTGAGCTGGGGCGCCGTATCGGCAACGAGCGCCATGCGCGTGCGCGTCTCCTTGTCGTAGGCCTGAGCGACGCGATCGAGCGCGGCCTTGAACTTCGCCGCATCGAACGGATCCTCGACGAGGATCGCGCGCGCGGCCTGCCGCGACTCGCGCTCCTCCTTGAAGATCGCCTCGAATGCTTCCTTCTGAGCTTCCACCTTTCCGCGCACAAACGCGCCGCGGTCGGCGGGGAGCGTTTCCGCGAAGCCGGCGAGCCCGGTCGGCGGAGGATGGTGCCGCTTGCCGTGTAGATGCGGCAGCAACAGCGCCGCCGCTACGCCGCCCACGATGAGGACGTTGAGCGCAAGCGACGCCATCAGCGCCGGGCGCAGGTTGCGACCCGATCCGGCGGTCGTGTCGTTGGTCATAGAACTTCCTCATCCGAGGTCGAGACCATTTCGTCACCCAGCGCGAGGTGCGACGGGGTATCGGCGCCGGCATAGCCTGCCGCTTCGGCGACCTGCTGCACGGCGGTGTCGAACGTCCCTGCCGAGCCCAACAGCACGCCCACGAAAAGCGACGCGGCAAGCAGGCCGCCCGCGGCCCAGCCGCTGCTCGCCGGCGCACGGCTCCAGGCCCGCCAGCCCGCCGCTCCGGCCCCGGTCGAACGCGCCACCACGGCGAACCTCGGCTCGGCCTGTCTCAAGGCGGCGGCGACGATCCGCTCCTTCAAGGCGTGCTCGCGGGCCGCGCTCGCCTTGGGGGCGAGATCGAGCAGCGAGTCGAGCGCGGTTGCCTCGGCCACAAGGCGCCGCCCCGCATCATCCTCGGCGACGAGGCCCGCAAAGCGCAAACGCTCGCGCGCCGGCCACCGCGTCCGATCGGCGCCATAGACCTCAAGGAGGCGCTCCAACGCCTGCCTGTCTTCTGACCGTTTGTCCTTCGTCATCGTCTTCTTCTCGTTCTTAAGTCTCTAGCTTCGATATGCAGCTTCGATATGCGGTCGTCGGCCGTCGGGCCGTTTCACGTCGGTTCATCGCCGGCGAGCAGCTCGCGCCATTCCTCGCGCAAGGCTCCCTTCAAATTCCTTCGGGCGCGGGCGAGCAGCGATTCCACCGCTTCATCCGAAATGCCCATGATGCGCCCGACCTCCACCTGGCTCAGACCCTCGTAGTGGAACAGGGTCAGCGCCATGCGCTGCCGGTCCGGCAACTCCTTTAGGGCCGCATCGACCCGGTGACTGACGTCGCGGGCCTCCAACTCAGCCAACTGGGTGGCGGGCTCCGCACGGTCGGGGACCTCCTCCACCAGGGTGAGGCGGCGCCCGGACCGCATACGATCAACGCACAGGTTCGACACCACCCGTCGCAGCCATGGCCGCAAACCCTGCGGGCCGACTTCCAATCCCTCGGCAGAGCGCCACAGCCGCAGCAACGCTTCCTGGGCCACGTCCTCAGCCTCCGCGTCGTCGCGCAGCATCCGCCGCGCAACCGCCAGAACGCCTGAAAGATGCCGATCGACGAGCGACCGGAACGCTCCCGCGTCGCCGTTCGCGGCGGCCGCCACCAGCGTGGCGTCCTCCTTCTTTTCAGGCCCCGCGGAGCCTCCCGGCGGGCCTGGAACCACCCTTTTCGCCGCCACCGTCTGCCTCGATATGGCCATCGAATACTGTCGCTTTCCACTCTAGCGTGGGATGTGGCCATTCTGCGAGCCTAGACGGCGGCCTTTGTGTCTTAAGGCCTTCCGTTGCCCGATTTACCGACAAACGGCGCAACGCCGTTAAATCCGTCGGCGCCCTCGCGCGGCGTCAGGCGATTATGTCGTTGAAAAGCCCGGCGACCTTGGCGAGCGTCAGCCGCAGGCGATCCTCGAGCTCCGCAAAGCTTTCGGCATCACCCGCATTGGCTAAGAGCTCCTTAAGCCCTGATGGCGCCGTGGCCGGGTCGAAGCGCCCCTCGAGGCAGAGGCGCAAGATCTGCGTCAAATCGTGCATCAGCCTCATGGCCCCGATCAGAGCGTCGGCGGGCTCGGCGGCCAGCAATCGGGCGTCGCGCAGCTTTCGATAGGCCCCGACCGTGTTCTGGTCGAGCACCTGCGGGTCGGCCGCCGCGTGTTTGAGTTGCAGGTACTGGGCGATGAACTCGAGGTCCACAAGCCCTCCCCGCACCTGCTTCAAATCCCAGATGTCGTGGGTGCCCTTCTCCTTGGCGATGCGCTCGCGCATCTCGCGCACATCCGCCGTGAGCTTCTTTAGATCGCGGGGTTTCAGCAGCGCCTGGCGGATCGCCGCCTCCACGCGCGCGCGCAACTCGGGTGGGCCTGCGATGACACGCGCGCGTGTGAGGGCTAGGTGCTCCCACGTCCAGGCCTCCTCGGCCTGGTACTCCACGAAGCTCGAAAGCTGACTGGCGACCGGGCCCTTCTGCCCGGAGGGCCGCAGGCGCATGTCGACCTCGTAGAGGGTGCCCTCGGCGGTCGCCGACGACAGCGCGCTGATGAGGCGCTGCGTCAGCCGCGCGTAGTAGTGGGTCGGCGCCAGAGGGCGGAAGCCGTCCGATTGGGTCACCGCCGGGTCGAAGTCATAGACCAGGATAAGGTCGAGGTCGGACGCCGCCGTCATCTCGCGGCCGCCGAGCTTGCCCATGGCGATAACCGCCGCACCGCCGCCGAGCACGCGGCCGTGCTCGCGCTCGAGTTCGCGCTCGGACGCCGCCTTGAGATGGTCGATCAGGCGCTCGGCCAGAAGGGCGTATGCCCCGCCCGCCTGGTTGGCCTTGATGGCGCCCGAGAGCACGCGCACGCCGAGGAGGAACTGTTGTTCGCTGCCGACCACGCGGGCGCGGTCGAGCACATATTGCATGTCGTGGTTGCCGGACCCGATCTCGGCTTCGATCAGGCGGTCTAGCTCCTCGCGCGTCGGCAGATTGCCGAGGACTCCCGGATCGAGCACAGCGTCGAGCAGCCGGCGGCGCCGCGAGAGGATGCGCGCCAGCCGCGGCGCAGTGCCCATGATGTTGGCGAGCAGCCGTAGCAACCCCGGGTTGGCCCTCAGCAGCGAGAAGAGCTGCAGACCGGTTGGCAGCTCGGACATGAAGCGGTCGAAGCTCGCCAGCGCCCGATCGGCGTCGGTCGTATCGGCGAGCGCGGTGATGAGCAGCGGCTGCACCTCGGTCAGGAGCTCACGCGCCCGCGGCGAACGCATCGCCGGGTAGCGTCCGTGGTGCCAGGCGCGCACGATCTCGAGCACCTGCGCGGGGCGCTCATAGCCCATGGCCTTCAGCGCGGCGACCGTGGTGGGATCGTCCTTCTCGCCGGCAAAGACCATATTGGCCCCGCCGGCGGTGAGCTCCGGGGTGTCCTCGAACAGGGCCGCGTAGTGGCGCTGCACCGTCTCCAGCTGGCGCGTGAGTTCGCGCGAGAACGTATCTACGTCGGGATACCCGCAGAACAGCGCGAAGCTCAGGAGCCGCGCGGGGTCGTCCGGGATCTCGTGCGTCTGCTCGTCGGCGACCATCTGCAGGCGGTGCTCGATGCGGCGCAGGAAGATATACGCTTGGGCAAGATCGACCGCGACCTGCTCCTTGATCCACCCGCGCACTGCGAGCGCGCGCAGTGCTGCGAGCGTCTGCGGCACGCGCAGGTCCGGCTGGCGGCCACCGGCGATCAACTGCTGCGTCTGCACGAAGAATTCTATCTCGCGGATGCCGCCGCGCCCGAGCTTGATGTTGTGGCCCGCGACCGCGATGTGGCCGAACCCGCGGTAGGCGTGGATCTGCCGCTTCATGGCATGCACGTCGGCGATGGCGGCGAAGTCGAGGTACTTGCGCCAGATGAAAGGCGAAAGCGCCTCGATGAGCTGGCGACCGGCCTCGAGATCGCCGGCACAGGGGCGCGCCTTGATGAGGGCCGCACGCTCCCAGTTCTGGCCGACGCTCTCGTAGTAGATGAGCGCCGCGTCGGTCGACAGCGCGAGCTGCGTGGCGCCGGGATCAGGGCGCAGGCGCAAATCCGTGCGGAAGACGTAGCCGTCGCCCGTGCGTTCCGACAGAAGCTGCACGAGATCGCGCGTGAGCCGCACAAAAAACACTTGCGGGTCGACACCGGGAGCGACCGTTGTGCGCTCCGGGTCGTAGAACACGATGAGATCGACGTCGCTCGAGTAGTTGAGCTCGCCGGCGCCGCCCTTGCCCATGGCGATGACGATGTAGCCCGACGGCGAGACGCGGCCCTCCCCGTCCGCCCACCACTGACCTCGCGCAGCCGCCTCGCGGAACAGGAAGCGGACGGCGCCGTCGACCGCCGCATCGGCGCACTGCGTCAGCGCCGCGGTGACGGCCAGCACCGGCCACACGCCGCCGAGGTCGGCGAGCGCGGTCAGCAGCGCCACCTCGGCCTTGAACTCGCGCAGGGCGCGCATGGCGTCGGCGCGCACCCTGGCTGCCTGCAGCTCGGCCGCGAGCTCGACGCGCAGCTCCTCAAGCCGCACCCCAGGCGCACTGACCAGCAGACGCTGCAAGCGTGCCGCATCGCGATCGATGAGGCCGCTCAAGTACGGCGACCCACTGTAGATGCCAGTCAGAAGCTCCGCGACACGCGGACGATCGAGCGCCTCGGCGAGGGCGGACAGCGCCGGATCGGAGCGCGCCCGCTCGCGCAAGGCGGCAAGCGCGCCAGCGACCCTCTCATCGGGGTGCGCGGCTGGCGCCTCCGCGATGCTGGCGGCGAGCGGTTTGGAAATGCCTGCTTCTGTCGCCATCGCCCGCGCCGCCGCCTCACATCCGGGTTAGCGATCGCCCGGCCGCTTTGGGATGCGCAGAACCACGCGCAAGCCGGGCGCATTGAGCTCGAGCCGCACGCCGCCACCATGCAGGCGAGCGACAGCCTGCACAAGGCTCAAGCCGAGCCCGGTGCCGGGCTCCGTGCGGCTCTTTTCCAGGCGCACGAAGCGCTTCAAGACGCGCTCGCGGTCCTCAGGTGCGATGCCGGGCCCGTGATCGGCAACCGCGATCTCGATCGCGTCCTCGCCCGCGCGCAGCGCGATCGCGATAGTCGGGTTCTTGGTCTTGGCGGAATACTTGATGGCGTTGTCGATGAGATTGGCGACGGCCTGGCCCACGAGCTGGCGATTGGCCGTGAGCCGGGTGCCTTCGGCAACGTCGAGTGCGAGCGTGATGCCGCGCTCCTCCGCAACCGGCTCGTAGAGTTCGGCGAAATCGCGCACCAAGCGGCCGGCATCGAACGCCTCGGCGTTCTCCTCGAGCACCCCCGCTTCGAGCCGCGCAACGAGGAGGAGCGCGTTGAAGGTCTTGATGAGCTCATCCGCCTTCTCGATGGTGTGCTCGAGCCCCTCCCGGTAGGCCTCTGCCCCACGCGGGTCCATCAGTGCCGATTCCGCCGAGATGCGCAGGCGCGAGAGCGGCGTCTTCAAGTCGTGCGCGATGTTGTCGGAGACCTCGCGCAGGCCGCTCATCAAGGCTTCGATGCGGTCGAGCATGGCGTTGAGGTTGGCCGACAGCACGTCGAACTCGTCGCCCGTGCCGACGACCGCCATGCGCCGCGACAGATCGCCGTCCATGATGGAGCGCGTGGCGACATTGATCGTCTCGATGCGCTTCAGCGCTAGCCGGCTCATGACGAGGCCGGCGAGAAGCCCCGTCAGCGACAGAAAGCCGAGCGCGAGGAAATAGACGTTGCGCATCTCGTCGGCGAGGCGGCGCTGCGCCTCCACATCGCGCCCGACGATGAGGCGCATGCCGGAGCCGAGCTCGACGGGGATGGCGACGCCGAGATGCGCGTCGCCGGCGCCGTCGGGCGCGTAGCGGAACACGCCGCCGGCCGCGCCGATCTCGCGCGGCATCCGGTCGAGGTTTCCGGCAAGCTTGGCGCCGGAAGCGTCGGCGAGGAAATAGAGGCCCGCGCTGCCGGGCAGGCTGCGCGCTTCCACAGCACGCACGAGCGCCGGATCGCCGCCATGCTGCGCTTCCGCGCGCAACAGCTCGGCCTCCGAGCCGAGCGTCGCCAGCACCTGATCGGTGAGGATGCGGTTGGTCTGCCACAACAGCAGCCCGGCCACCAGGCCGGCACACACGAGATAGGCCGCGACCGCGACCGCGGCGGTGCGGAAGGCGCTCGTCGAGATCGCGCGGCGGATGAGGCTAGGTAGGTCCATCACGGATCGTGTAGCCAGCCCCGCGCACGGTGTGCAGAAGAGGCTTGTCGAAGTTCTTGTCGATCTTGGCCCTGAGGCGGGAAACGTGAACGTCGATGACGTTGGTCTGCGGATCGAAGTGGTAGTCCCACACGTGCTCGAGCAGCATGGTGCGCGTCACCACCTGGCCCGCGTGCTTCATCAGGTATTCGAGCAGCCGGTACTCGCGCGGCTGCAGCTGGATCGGCTCGCCGTCGCGCGTCACGCGGTGCGACAGGCGGTCGAGGACGAGCCCGCCCACGGCGTAGCGCGTCTCCTGTTCCTCGGGCACCGCGCGGCGGGCGAGCGCCTCCACGCGCGCGAGCAGCTCGGAATACGCATAAGGCTTCGTCAGGTAGTCGTCGCCGCCGGCGCGCAGACCCTTCACGCGGTCATCGACCTCGCCCAGCGCCGACAGGATCAGCACAGGCGTGCGCATCCCCCTGCCGCGCAGCTCCTTGATCATGCTGAGGCCGTCGAGCCGCGGCAGCATGCGGTCGACGATGAGGACGTCGTAGTCCCCCCCTTCGGCCAGCGAAAGCCCCGTCTCGCCGTCCCCGGCGAGATCGGCGGCATGCCCGCTCTCCTTCAGCGCCTTCTGCAGGAAGTGCGCGGTTTCCTTGTCGTCTTCGACCACCAGCACCCGCATCGCTTCACCGCTTCTATTGAGCACCCGGGGCCACCCGAATCGCATTGTGCCCGGGGAGGCCCCGAACGTCGAGGCGGCCCGCCATCTCTGCGAGAAGGCGAGCCGCTTCACGTTCACCTAGCTGGCTTTACGGGGCTTAACCCTTGCCGATCGGAACCGCCACCAGGACCGTCTGCTCGCCGCCCTTCTTGATGTGGAACATCACGGCCGACAGGCCCTCGTCCTTGGTCTTTTTTACCGCATCGACCACGTCCTGCGGCGAGGAGACGTTCTGGCCCGCCGCCTTCAGAATGACGTCGCCTTCGCGCAGGCCCTTCTGGGCGGCGTCCGAGTTCGGATCGACCTCGGAGATGACGACGCCGTCCTTGCCCGCCGTCGCCGGCTTCAGCGTGATGCCGAGCTGCTTCAGGTCGACGGTCGAGCTCGTGTCGTCCGGCTTGTCCTCCTGGTCGGTCTCCTTGTCGGCAGCCTCCTCCTTGTTGGGATAGGTGCCGAGCTTGACCTTCAAGGTCTGCTCGTTCTTGTTCCGCCAGATCTTGACGTCGACCGTGGACTTGGCCGGAAGGTCGGCGATGGTGCGCGCCAAATCGCGGCTGTCGTCGATCTTCTTGGCGTCGATCTGCACGATCGCGTCCTCGACCTTGAGGCCCGCGGCGGCAGCAGGACCATCCGCCAGCACTTCGCTGATGATGGCGCCGTGCGGCTCCTTGAGGCCGAGGTTGCCGGCGAGGTCCTTGTCGACGTCCTGGATCTTCACACCGAGCCAGCCGCGGCTCACCGCGCCGCCCTTCTCGAGCTGCTCCACGACCCGCTTGACCGTGTCGGACGGGACCGCGAACGCGATGCCGACGTTGCCGCCCGTGGGGCTGTAGATCGCCGTGTTCACACCGACGACATCGCCTTCCAGGTTGATGGAGGGCCCGCCGGAGTTGCCGTGGTTCACGGCCGCGTCGATCTGCATGTAGTCGTAGGGGCCGCCGATGTTGCGCGCGAGCGCCGACACGATGCCGGCCGTGACCGTGCCGCCGAGACCGAACGGATTGCCGACCGCGAGCACCCAGTCGCCGACGCGTGGGGTCTTGTCCGCGAACTTGACGGTAGTGAGCGGCTTCTTCGGCTCGATCTTCAGAAGTGCCAGGTCAGTGCGCTCATCCGTGCCCTTGATGGTGGCGTCGAACTCCTCCTGATCGTCGAAGCTGACCTTCACCTTGGTCGCGCCGTCGACGACGTGGCGGTTGGTGACGATGTAGCCGTCAGACGTGATGACGAAACCGGAGCCGGCGGCCTGGCGCGGACGCTGCTGCTGCGGCTGGGCGCCGGGAAGGTTCTTGAAGAGCTCGTTCAGCGGGTGATCCTCGGGCAGGCCCGGGATGCCCTCGAAGGGACGCGGCGACTTTTTGTTGTCGGCGACCTTCGGCACCTCGTTGGTGGTCGAAACGCTCACCACCGCCGGCTTCACGCGCTCGACGATGTCGGCAAACGACATCGTCTCCGCCGGAGTGCCGACCTTCAACTGGGCAACGGCCGGAGCGGAGCGGTCGGTCACGCCAAGCGCCATTAAGCCGGCGCCGAGAACGACTGCAGCGGCGAGGCGCCGCCAGTCGCGGCCAGAAGAACCGGCTGAGGAACCGGCTGGCCCCGTCTTTGCTACGTCCTCAGGCGACCTGGGGTGGGAGAGCATGCGCAAGAACCTCCATTCTGCGAGGCAGAAATTTCGTCATGCTCAACCGGGTAGCGAAATCGGCATTACGGAAGCCTTTCGATTGCCTTAACAGTTAGTAATAAAGGACTTGTTGACCATGTCCGGGGGAACGCCTGCATGAGCCCGAAATCGACCCTGCCCGCTGCCGCGGCGCTGTCCCTTTCCGGCACGGCCGTTCTCCTCGCCATGCTCGGGGCGAGCCTAAGCCTGCCGGCCACCGCCTCACCGGCCCTTGTTTCGCCGGCGCCTTGGGCGCCCCGGGCAGCCCTGCTCATCCACCCTGTCGCCGTCTTCGGCAGTGACGAGCGCGTGCCGCTCCCGCAGTCGCTGCGCGCGGTCGGCGACCGAATCGGCGTGTTGCACGATCCCCGCTCGCATTCCGTCTGCACCGCCTTCTGCGTGGCGCGAGATATCGTGGCGACGGCAGCGCACTGCCTCTACCGCACGAGCGACGTGCCTCCGCTGCGCCTGACCGACCTGACCCTCAAGTTGCATGGCTCGCACACGGCAACGCACATCGCCGGCGCGGCCGAGGGTGCGCCCGAGCCCAACGTGGTTGCCGGATCGACGCGACTGAACGTGCATCCACCCATCGACGCGACGCGCGACTGGGCGCTCGTGCGTCTCGCGCAGCCGGTGTGCAGGGGCGGCTCGCTGAAGCTGAGCCGCAAGCCGGTCGAGGAGGTGATGCGCCTTGCCGAAGCCGGCCGCGTCTATAACGTCGCCTACCACCGCGACGTGCCGAAATGGCAGCCGATGTTTGAGTCCGGCTGTACGGTCAAGCGCGACTTCGCGGACGCGGAGTGGAGCACGATCCGCCGCGATTTCAACAACCCCGACCAGCTTCTGCTGCACACCTGCGACACCGGCGGTGCCTCCTCGGGCTCGCCGCTGCTCGTCGATGGGCCGGACGGACCCGAGGTCGTCGGCATCAATGTCGGCACCTACGTACAGTCGAAGGTCATCATGCTCAACGGCGAGGTGCTGCACCGCTTCAAGTCGGACGATGTCGCCAACACCGGCGTGAACTCGCTCGCTTTCGCCGCCTCGCTCGACGCGCTGCGCGCAGCCGACACTCTGCTCAGCCGCCACGACATTCATCTGCTGCAGGCGCGGCTGGCGGCGAAGGGTCTCTACAGGGGTCCGCAGGACGGAACCCTCAGCGCCGAGACGCGAACGGCCATCGAAGGGTTCGAGCGCGCCTCCGAGATGCCGGTGACGGGGCTGGCGACGCGGCCGCTGCTGCAGGGGCTCTTGGGCACGAGCCAGGTCGTGACTGGAAAAATCCCCGCAAAGTCCGGCGACGAGATCGCGACGGCCCCGCGCTAATCGCTGGCGCGTTCCTTTTCCTCCGACAGCAGCGCGCGCAACTTCTCCTCCTCTGCCGGCGTGAGCGAGGGCGCACCGCCGGCTTGCGGCGCGCGCCGCGCGAGCGCGCGCAAACCGATGGCGACCGCGCCCATGAGCACGATCAGCGGCGCCAGCCACAAGAGCACCGTGTGCGCGTTGAGCGCGGGGCGCAGAAGCACGAACTCGCCGTAGCGGTCCTCGACGAACTGCATAACCTGGGCGTCGGTGTCTCCCGTCTTCAACCGCTCGCGCACCAGCAGGCGCAGGTCACGCGCGAGCGGCGCGTTGCTGTCGTCGATCGACTGGTTCTGGCAGACGAGGCAGCGCAGGCCCGAGGAGATGGCGCGTGCGCGGGCTTCCAGCGCCGCGTCGGGCAGGATCTCGTCGGGCTCGACCGCGAAGGCGCCCCCGCACATGACCACGAGAGCGGCCAGCACCGCAAACCACCCGGCGGGGGGAGCAAGGCGCGTCATTCGGCTGGTGCCGCCGCCGGCAGGCGGCGCGCACGTCCCGGTGCGCCCACCCGCAGCCGG
>Ga0187817_10000866_pt1 | contig 13920 bp, 10 predicted proteins | sample NC_wetland_sal_i_17_FD_132431 | JGI IMG/M metagenome (GOLD analysis project Ga0187817, IMG submission 132431) | Wetland sediment microbial communities from Neuse River Estuary, North Carolina, USA - SO4_2 | ecosystem: Environmental > Aquatic > Freshwater > Wetlands > Sediment | place: USA...
CTCGCCGGTCTCACCCCCGTGATCACCCATCCCGAGCGCAATCCGCTCATCCGCGCGCAGCCCGACCGCCTCTTCCGCTGGCTCCGCCAGGGCTGCTACGCGCAGCTCACCGCTCAATCGCTTTTGGGAAAATTCGGAAAATCCGCGGAAATTGTTTCAGAGGAATGGCTGAAAGCCGGCGCCGTGCATTTCCTCGCCAGCGACGCGCACAATATCACCACGCGCCCCCTGCGTTTGAAGGAAACCTTCGACCTCGTGGCAAAAAAACACGGAGAGAATTTGGCGCAAGCCCTGCTCGTCGAAAATCCGCTCGCGGCCTTCGAAGGCCGCCCCTTGCCCGTCGTCCCCGAACTCTCACCCGAGCTCGGTTCCACCGATTCCGACGCCCACGTCCCCCGCCGCAAAAAACGCTTCTGGTTCTTCTAACCAGCAGTCATCGCATAAGAGCTTCTCGTCAGGCCACGGCTTCGCGCTTTGCAGGAGGGCCTTGCCTTTTAGGGGGTCGGAGCTTCAGCTCCGACATGCCGCCAGCCATATCATTGGGCTTTAGCCCCTGAGGTCGGTTGGACGAGGGGCGTGCTTTATTTATTAGGCGGGCTCCATCCAGAAAAATTCCAATTGCGGGCCAATCGAAAAATGTGAAAAAAAGCAATCCCTACTGCGCCAAAGCCTTATCCAATATCCCCGAAATCTCCCCTTCGCTCACTTCTCCCGCCGCGTCGTACAAGCTCTTCCCGTTCTTATCCAGAATCACCACGTGCGGAATCGACCCCTGGTAATACTTCTTCACCAGCTCCGCTTGCCCCGGCGTGGCCCCCTTGTCCAAATCAATGATGACGAAATTCACCCGCCCGCGATACTTCCCGTACAATTCCACCGTCCGCCGCGACTGTCGCTTCGAGTTGTAGCAACCTTCGCCGTAAATCAGCACGTAATTCGGAATCCCCGCCGCGGCCCCATCCCCCATCCGGTCGCCCGTAATGTGCGGCCCGTCCATGCTGTCGCTCGAATAATCCAGGTGCGGGTTGAGCTTCAAATTCTCCCCCGCCCAGGCGCGCCCGCTCGCGGCGAACAAAATCACCCCCAGCGCCGCCCCCCACAGAATCTTGCGCATGGTCACCCTCCTACTCAAGTACGCACCCGCGCACCCGCCCGGATTTTCTCCCCTGCGCAACTAGCCAAACAACTCCAAAATCTCCTCATACCGCTTAAACGGTGGGATCAAATACGCCCCTGCGATCCCCCGGTTCCGCGCCCCGCGCGCCCACTCGACCATCACCCGCGCCAGCGCAAACCCCCGCTCCCGCGCACGATCCCCCGCCTGCTGCATCTCCCGCAGCGTCGGCTCCGGAATCACGATCCCCGGCACCTCATTGTTCAGTCGCAACGCCTGCTTGTAACTCGTCAGCGGCCACAATCCCACCACCACCGGCACCGGCGATTTCCCGCCCAGCCGCTTCAGAAAAATCTCCCAGTGCTCGGGATCGAATATCGGCTGCGTCATCGCAAAATGCGCCCCCGCCCCGATCTTCTCCTCAAACCGCCGCAGCTCCTCCTCCATATTTTCCGCCACCGGATTCACGGCCACGCCAATCGTGAAATTCGTGGCGCCTCCCAGGCTCTTCCCCGCCCAGTCCGTCCCCTGATTCAGCCGCGCCAGCACTTTCACGAGCCCGATCGAATCCACCTCGTAAACTCCGCTCGTTTCCGGATGATCCCCAAGCGACGGCGGATCGCCCGTAATCGCCAGAACGTTCCGCACGCCCCCCACCGCCCACGCGCCCAGCAGCATGGCCTGCAATCCGATAATGTTCGCGTCGCGCGTCGTCAAATGCGGGACGGTCTCGAATCCGTGCGCCTCAAGCGCCCCGGCCAGCACCAGCGCGTCCATCCCCACCCGCGCAAGCGTCCCGCTATTGATGTCGATCGCATCCACCTCGCCCGACGCCATCACCCGCCCCACCTGCTCCACAATCCGATCAATCGTCACGCCCTTCGGCGGATCAATCTCCACCGACACCACGAACCTCTGCTCCTGAATCTTCCGCCACAATTTGCTTTCCGGCTCGCGCTTCGCCACCCGGCGGATCCGCTCCGCAGGCTCCATCACTTCCACCTCTGCGCCCGCGTTCCGCGCGCTCCGCGATTTCCCGGGCGCCAACTTCTTCACCGCCTCCGCCATCGCCCGAATGTGTTCAGGAGTCGTCCCGCAGCACCCGCCCAGCAGTCGCGCCCCCAGCTCCGCAGCCTCCTCCGCAAAAAGCGCGAAATATTCCGGCGACGACCGCGGGTACACAATCCGGTCCCCCACGCGCTTCGGAAACCCCGCATTCGGCATGGCCGAAAGCGGCAGTGTCGCGCACCCCGCCAGCTCGCGCAGCATCGGCAGCAAAAGTTGCGGCCCCACCGTGCAGTTCGTCCCCACCGCCTGAATATTCTTCTCCTTCAATTTCTTCCAGCCATCTTCCGGCCGCGTCCCGCCAAACGTCGTCCCTTCCTCCGAATACGTCATCTCCGCCACAATCGGCAGCCGCGAAAATCCCCGAATCGCATCAATCGCCGCCTCCAATTCCTCGATGTCGCTGAATGTCTCCAGAATGAAAAAATCGACGCCGCGCTCCTCGAGCGCCCCGGCCTGCTCCTTGAAAAGCGCGCGCATCTCCTCCACCGGCATCGCCCGCACGTGCTGCGCGATTCCCAGCGGCCCGATCGACCCCGCAATCAACACTTCATGCTTCGCCGCTTCCCGAGCCTCCCGCGCAATCTTCACCCCGCGGTGATTCAATTCCGCCGCCCGCTCCCCCATCCCCAGCAGCCCGAGCTTGTGCCGGTTCGCCCCAAACGTGTTCGTCTCGATCACCTGCGCGCCCGCCTCGATATACTCCTGGTGCACCCGAAACACATCCTCCGGCCGCGTCGCGTTCAACTCATCCACGCACCGCTGCGACCCCGTCACGTCGTACAGCAGCGACCCCATGGCCCCATCCGCCACCAGAATCGCCCGCTTCAACCGCTCGTTGAAATCTTCAATCCGCATCGTCTCCCCGCGTCCTCTGGGTAAGTCCTTGTGTGTCCCTGCACGAACCTTGCCATCAGAAACTTCAAAGTATAGCATCCGCCGCGCAGGCCCCCAGCTATCGCTCACCCCGCAGTCAGAAATCAGCCATCCTCACCATAGTCTTACTTGTTGGGAAGCGCGCCGCCTATCGCGCGCCGCGAATCCGAAATTCACCCCGATCACTTACATGGGGTCCGTTTCCAATTATGGCGTTTATTCGGAATGTGAAGTACTTCCGTGCGCATCTTCACTTGGAAGACTCGCCATGCACCGGGAATGGGCACGCTTCCCGGCTAGAACCCATCTCATAAATGATTTCCGTCAGGGCACGGCTTCAGCCGTGCCGAAAAGTTTCACAAATTCACGGGTTTTAACCCCTGAGGTCCAAGTGCCGATTGATCGTGGCATTTATGAGATAGGTTGGCTTTGTTGACATCCAGCTTTCTTGGCTCTCCACCCAGCGCCAGTGGCGCGACACAAGTTAGCCCAGCCCGCCGTTTTCTGGCGGGCTGGGTACCAATCCACGATTATCCCGAGCGCCGTAGGTGCGCCACCCTTATTCCATAACGCTAACGAAAACCCTGGATGTCAACAGAGGCAGATAGGTTCTAGCCGTTGACATAGCGCAGATGCCTCTCGGCGCAAGCGGAGGGCATTTTCCCCAGCTTCAGGGAGTACAATCGCATATCGCGGAGCACTAAACGCCTGTGGAGATAGAGATGTCCCATTTGTCGCGAGTTTGCCTCTCCCTGCTGTTCATCTTTTCACCCTCTTCGAACGCACAAGAGACACACAGCCACGGCGCACCTGAGAAGCTTGGAAGAGTCTCATTTCCGATTTCCTGCCTGCCGGCAGTTCAGCAGCAGTTTGACCGAGGTGTTGCGCTCCTTCACTCCTTCGCTTACACCCCCGCCGAAGATGCATTCCGCGGCGTGGTGGAACTGGATCCTCAGTGTGCAATGGCACATTGGGGGATCGCCATGACGTACTATCATCAGCTTTGGGACCCGCCCGTATCGCCTGCCACGATTTCGACTGCGGTACGGGAAATCCAACTGGCCCGACAAATCGGCGCTAACTCTGAACGCGAGCGCAAATTCATCAACGCGCTGGGTCTGATATATCAGAATGCCGACACCGTTCCGTTTGGGACGCGGGCGTTGAACTACGTTCACGCGATGCGTGACCTAGCGGCAGAGAATCGCCAGGATGTAGAAGCACAAGTGTTTTACGCACTGGCACTCCTCGCTACTGCATCTCCGGCGGACAAAACGCATGCGAATCAAAAGCGGGCAGCCGATTTGCTTGAGCCGCTTTATCACGCTTACCCTGAACACCCCGGAATTCCACACTACCTCATCCATGCTTACGACAATGCGGAACTCGCACCTAGAGGCCTGCCTGCTGCAAGAGCCTACTCTAAGATCGCACCTTCCGCGCCACATGCATTGCACATGCCATCGCATATTTTCACGCGGCTCGGCTTATGGGACGACTCCATCGCTTCCAACCTTGCGGCAAGGGCTGCGGCACGCCAGCAGGGCGACACGGGAGAAGAGCTGCACGCGATGGATTATTTAGTGTACGCCTACCTGCAAAGTGGCCGCGACGCAAACGCGGCCGAGGTTGTGCAGCACCTTGGAAACATGTCGAAGCTGGACACGAACGATTTCAAGGTAGCATACGCCTCTACCGCGATCCCGGTTCGCTACGCGCTTGAGCGGAGCCTATGGGCCGATGCTGCACGCATCGTCCCCCCCGCAGGAGCCCCGCCCCATGTTGTTGCAATCGCAGTTTGGGCTCGCGGGATCGGACTCGCTCGGACCGGGCGGACTGCGGGGGCTCAAACAGAAACGGATAGACTACGGCAGATCGAAGCGCAGCTTCGCACTTCGGGGAACGATTACTGGGCCGCTCAGGTAGCTATTCTCGTGCGCGAGGTCATGGCATGGTCAGCCCAAGCGAACAACAATCCGGAAGAGGCGGCAACGATGATGCGCGAGGCAGCCGATCAGGAGGACGCAATTGAGAAGCTACCTGTCACACCGGGGCCGATCCTTCCAGCCCGTGAACAGCTCGGCTACTTACTACTGCAGCAGAATCAGCCGGTTCTAGCGTCGAAGGAATTTGCGACCGCACTCGCAAATGCTCCCGGGCGCCGTGGGGCCTTGCAGGGCGCCGCGCGCGCCGAGGAACTCGCCAGTCAGAAATAGATCTTCGTGATTGTGTTTCGGAGCGCCTAATCCGCAATCGTGCCCATCAGCCGACTGTTAGACGCGCTGCAACTGTGAGTGGCATTCACGCTCGGCGCATTCTGCATGCATCGTGGCCCGCTCGGAAGTTATTGCCGGACGCGATCTTCCGGAAGCCGTGCAGTTATCTACTGACAAGTTCCCACCGCTAACTCCTTCTCGTCAGGGCGCGGCCTCACACTCTTCGGTAGCACTTCGTGAATGACTTTTGGTGGGAGCCCCCGCGTTCCCTGCCCGAAGCCTTGGCGAAGACGGGATGCGGAGGAAGGAGCGCTTCAGCGCTCCGGAATAGACCTTCATTGGCTTTGTCGACATCCAGCCTTCTTGGCTCCCCACCAAGCGCCAGAGGCGCACCACAAATTAGCCCAGCCCGCCGTTTTATGGCGGGCTGGGTACCAAGTCGCGATGGTTACGAGCGCCGTAGGTGCGGCACCCCTACTCTCAAACCTTTACGAACACCCGGGATGTCAACAGAGCCACCTTGATTCTAATCATCCGCTTTAGCGCTGGGGCATCAAGAAGCGCGGCGTTTTACCGCCTGACGTCGGGACCACAATCAATCATCCCTATTCTTTAGACGGCTTGGCCATGTTGACATCCCCCGAAAGAGCCCGGCTTTTCGTCAGGTCGGCATCCCGCAGGCCCGCCGAAGGAGGGCCGCCGGCTCTTCGGTTTTCGTGGCACAGACACTCCTGTCTGTGCTCTGACGAGCTACCAGCCTCCAAACGCAATCATCAACAATCGGATCGAAAAATCATGGTCCCAGGAGTGGCGCTTGAATATTGAGGAAATCACAGCATGTCAACAGAGCCAGAAGGCTTCCAGCGTCTCCGATCAACACCTGAAGACAATCCCCTGCGCAGCTTCATCCATTTCTACTCTTCAACCGCTTCGCTCGCAACTCACACACCCCATTCCACTCAAGAAGAAGCCACCGCCCGCGCTGCCGCGTCCTCACCGCCGAAACGCCGCATCATCCTTCTTCGCCACCACCGGCTCCGCATCCTGCACCATCACCGACGAAATCAGAATCTCACTGTTGTCCTTACTCACCCGCGCGCTCACGCGCACCACCTGTCCCGCGTTCTCTTTCACGAAATCCGGATTCAGCACCTTCCATGTCTTGCTGTCCTTCGCGCCCACCAGCGTCATCCCGTCCGTGCTCACTTTCCCTGTAATACTGATCGGCTTCTTCGACAACTTTTCCATGTTTATGGCTTCCGGCCTCGACATCTCGCCCGTCGGCTTCACCTCTTGTGCCTTGGCTGCCACGCACGCTAGGAAGACGGCTACCACGCCAACCAGCATTCGCTTTTTCATGTGCTTCTCCTTGGGCTCGAGCGCACCCGGAATCTTCCGCACCCTCCGCAAGATCCCCCGCGCTCCATTTAATCCCCGCATTCTGCCCGCCCCCCATCCCCCGGAGCAAACTCAAAAATTGAATGCAATCCATCGCCTCTTCTTATCGTCTCCATTCTCCTCCCTTCGCGCTTCTTCTCTCACCCATCGCCCCCGCATTCGGCCCCCGCCCCCCTCGCCGTCCGTGACAAAGATGGTGGCCGCGCAGGCACCGGTTTTCGTCCCTGGCCTCTGGTTTCCAACTCCGAGGCCCCAAAATGCGTATTTTCACGGATATCTTTTTCCTCCCACCTGTGCTAGCGTTGCTCGTTTTTATATGACGACACGCGGCTCACTGACGCGCCCAGCTTTCCCCTCAGGGCAATCCCCGAGCATCTCAATACCTCCCCGCACCCAGGACCCCACCTCAAATATGCGGAGAGCGAAGAAAAGGCCAATCGCAGCAGTTGCCAGTTCAAAATTCGAACTAAATAGTTGCAAACAAAGGGATTCACAATTTTCTAATAGCAACAAAACGACCTTTTCCAAAAATACCCTTCCGCTCGGTCGACCAGCCTCTCTAGACGGCACCGGCTGTCTCCCTCTCAGCACACAATTTCCTTCGCTCCCAGGGTCCCCGCGCCCCCTCCCGCGCATCAAATCTTTGCAGCGCCATCCCATGCCCAATCTGGGATAAGATTTTCACCGCACTACGGGAGGCACTTCGTGGACGAGACGCCGTACGAGCAGCCCGATTGGCTCAATGATGTCACCGGCATCCTGGAAACCCTCAATCAGGGCGTCATCATCAATGACGCGTGCTCCCGCATCATCTTCGCCAACGAAATATTCCAGCGCATGATCGGCCGCTCCCCCGAAAACCTTCTAGGCCGCATCGTCACCGATTTTTACCCTCCCGAGGATGTCCCGGCGCTGAAAAAGCACATCGAGATTCGCGAGGCCGAAGGCCAAGGCCAGTACGAATTTTATCTGCCGCAGGCCGGCGGCAATCGAATGCCCGTGCTTGTCACCTCGCGCCAAATCGAGGATAACGACGGCGCCTACTATGCCGTCATCACCGCCACCGATATCACCGAGCAAAAGCGCGCCGAAAATGCGCTCCGGGATGCCAACATTCAACTCGAGCAACGCCATCGGGAAATTGAGGAAGACCTCATCCTCGCGGCCCGCGTCCAGCAGAGTCTCTCGCCCAAAAGTCTCGTCTGGGGCCAGAGCGCCGTCGAAACTTTCTATCAGCCCGTGAGAACCATCGGCGGAGATTTTGGACTCGTCACTCCGGGTGAGGAACATTTGAGCGTCATGGTCTGCGATGTTTCCGGCCACGGCATCGGCTCCGCCCTCGTTGCCAATCGGATCTACACCGAGACCATGTCGCAGATCAAAAGCGGCGCTGCCCTGACCCCGATGCTCCGGCATCTGAATCACTTCGTGATGCACAATATCGGAAGTTCCGTTTTCTTCTTCACCATGGCTGTCGCGCGCCTGAATCGCGCCGCGCGCCTTCTGGAATTTGCCGGCGCAGGCCATCCCCCCGCAATGATCGTTCAACCAGGAGACCGTCCGCGATTACTCGAATCGCGCAGCGCCGTGCTGGGCCTGCTCCACGATGCAGTGGACGCCGAAGCCACGGTCGAAATTCCCCTGCAAGCAGGCGATCGCGTGGTGATCTATACCGACGGCTTCACGGAAAGCTTCGATGCCAATCAAGATATGCTCGGCGTCGAAGGATTGAGCGATATCGTCCGCGACACCTCGAGACTTTCTCTCGCGGACATGAAACAGGAAATTGTCAACCGCGTCGCCGCCTGGCGCAGCGGCCCCCCCGCCGACGACATGTCTCTCGTCGTCGTGGAGATTCCATAGCTCGAGCAGATGCTTTGAAAGTGAGGAGAAAGAGCGGAAAGGAGTGCAGGGCGAAAAAAATCAGCGCACTTGGCCCACAAGTCCGGCAATCGTATCCATCAAATCGAACTTCGTGAGCACTTCGAGCTTCCCGTCGCCCATGGCCACGAACACCGCCGGGCTGTCGTGGCTCAAAATGTGCGTCACCCGCTCCACGGGAGCGTTCGCGGGAACCTGAGGCAGCGGCGGCCCCATCACTTCGCGGATTACGAGCTTGCGCAGATCTTTTCCTTGCAGTGCGAGATTCAGGATCTGGTCTTCGAATAAGGTCCCGATCGAGTTCTCCTCCTCGAAGACTGGCAGTTGCGAAATATCCTGTTGCTGCATCGTATGCAGCGCGTGAAACACCGTCTGGTAAGGCCGCACCACGATCAGTTCGCGCGCTTTGCCATTCTGCCGTTTCACGCGCACCACGTCCGCGGCCGAGATGGTCACTTCCGCATCCGCGTACCCGTGCTCGCGCATCCACCCATCATTATAGATTTTGCTCATGTACCGCGCCCCGGAATCCGGCAGGAACGCCACGATCATGTCGCCCGGCTTGCAATTCTTCGCCACCCGCAGCGCCCCGGAGACACATCCACCGCCCGATCCGCCCGTGAAGATTCCTTCCTGCTTCGCCAGTCTGCGCGCCCAGACGAAACATTCCTCATCGGTCACTTGCAGCACGTCGTCCAGGATATCCAGATTCATCGTGCCGGGGAAAAAGTCCTCGCCGATTCCCTCGACAACGTAGGTGAGCGCTTTGCCCACCTTCCCTGTCTTCACGAATTCGTAGTAGAGCGAACCGAAGGGGTCCACGCCGATAATCTTGACGTTCGGATTCTGTTCCTTCAGATATTTTCCGACTCCGCTGATGGTCCCGCCAGTCCCCATGCCGCAAATGAAGTGCGTGATTTTCCCTTCCGTATCCTTCCAGATTTCCGGACCGGTGGTCTGGTAATGCGCCTCGGGATTCATCGGATTCTGATACTGGTTCGGGTAGTAGGAATTGGGAATTTCTTTGGCGAGTTTTATCGCCACGGAATAGTAACTGCGCGGATCCTCCGGCTCGACGGCCGTGGGGCAGACGATCACTTCGGCGCCAAACGCCTTCAGCAAGTCGATCTTTTCGCGCGATTGCTTGTCATTGATCGTGAAGACCACTTTGTACCCGCGGACCACCGCCACCAGCGCCAGCCCCATTCCCGTGTTCCCGGAAGTCCCCTCGATAATGGTGCCGCCGGGTTTCAGCAACCCTTTGCGCTCGGCTTCGTCAATCATCCATTTGCCGATGCGGTCTTTCACCGATCCGCCGGGATTCATGTAATCGGCCTTGACGTACACCTCGGCGGGCGAATTCTTCGCCACCTTGTTCAGCCGGATCAGCGGCGTGTTGCCCATCGCTTCGAGAATGTTGTTGCACTTCATCAGTCGCTGCCGCTCCCGCGAGTTTTCATGAGATAGTCAAGCTTAGAGATTTCCGGAAAAACTGTCCAGCGGCAGTTTCCAGTACGGTTACCTGCGAGCCCGCTCGGGAGCGGCACTTCGGCCATGTTATTCTGGTTCAACCGTGACGCCTTTCGAACAAAGAAGCGAATTTCTTTTTTACGATGGGCGTTGCGCCCTTTGCCACGGCACGGTCAAATTCGTCCTCAAACACGATCGCTCTGGAAACGCGTTTCGTTTCGCGCCACTCCAGGGAGTGACATTCGAAACACAGGTCCCAGCAGAATTGCGTGCCGGGCTTCCCGACAGCATTGTCGTTCGGACTGTCAATGGAGCCCTCCTCGTGCGCTCGGACGCGGTGATTCACATCCTCCGGCGACTGGGTGCCGGGTGGAGAGCTCTGGCAGCCGCATTCGCCGTAATTCCGCGACCCATCCGCGACGGCGTTTACAATTTCATAGCTCGCATTCGCTACCGCGTTTTCGGGACCCGCGAAGATTTGTGCCCCGTCGCTACGCCGGCACAGCGCGAGCGGTTCGATCCGTGATGATCTGTGATATCGTGCCAACACGAATTGCCGGGAGAGGCGCGAAGGGGGCCTTTGTCGCATTGACGGGCGACTGTAGCAAAATATTCATAATCGAAAGGCTCGTACTTAGCTAGAATCTTGCCTTATGCCTAAGGAAAACTTACAGATCGTCAGTTCCGCAGGGGCCCGGGAAAGCATCCGCGTTCTGCATCTGAAGGGTCCCTTGAACATTCAAACTGTCTTTACACTCCAGGATGCTCTGAAGCAGGAAACGTCACCCGCACTCATCCTGGATTTTAGCGACGTTCCTTTTATTGACTCGGCCGGGCTCGGCGCCTTGGTCGCGGCGCACGTCAGTTCGCAAAAGACCATGCGCAAGCTAGCTTACGCGGAGATGAACACGCAGGTGAAAGCGTTGATTGATATGACGCACGTCAGCCAAATCATCAAATCCTACCCGACGATCAAGGAGGCGGAAGCGGCGCTCCCCTAGGAAAAAAACTGCGAATCATGGTCTCTGCGTTCACGTTACTTTAAGCGGGGCTTTTTTCATCGGCCGCAAGCTTCGGGCCGGCCCACCTCAGCACTCCTCGGACGATAAAGACATTCAAGAAGATCGAAATCAACGAGGCCGCCAGAGTGGCTGTAAACACATCCTCTCCCACCATTCCTGCTTTCCTCGCCACCTCCACAAGAACGAATGAAAGCTCGCCAATTTGCGTTAGCCCTGCGGCTACGGCGATGGAGGTCCAGATCGAATAGCGGAAGATCTTCATCACTCCCAGCCAGATGGCGAATTTGCCCACTACAATCAGGAGCAGCATCACGGCGAGAAGTGGCAGATTATGCAGAATCACTTTTGGCACCACCAGTGTCCCAAGCGAAACGAAGAAGAGCGCGACGAAAGCGTCGCGGAGAGGGACCAGGGCCGTGTGCGCGCCGTGCAGATCCTCCGATCCGCTGATGGAAAGCCCGGCGAGGAAGGCTCCGAGCGCCACGGAAAATCCAAAGGCCTGCGCCACCGCGGCGGACACCAGGCAAATCGCAATGGCAACCAGGAGAAATAGCTCCGAGTCATTTGTATGTGTGACGCGGCGGAGAACCCGTGGCACCACCGTCATGGCAAGAAACGTAAGTGGAATCAGCAGCAAGATCGCTTTGCCGAGGGTCCAGGCAACTTTGAAGAACAATCCTTCGGTTGAGCCGCTGAAAGTGGGAAGTACCACAGTCAGAAGCACAACGGCGACGTCTTCCACCAGCGTGATTCCTATCATCACGCGCCCGTACGTACTGCCAAGTGCGCCGCGGTCCGCAAGGAGTCGAGCCAGCACCATCGTGCTCGCCACGGAGACGGTGGCCCCCACAACGAGTCCCTGGAGGATGCTCCATCCCGCGAGCCAGGACACGAGCATCGCGAGTCCAAGCGAGAACAAAATCCCGAGCGTCCCGCCCCCCAGCGCCACCCATTTCACGCGCATCAGGTCCGGAATCGAGAATTCGACGCCGATGGAAAACATCAGCAGCACGACACCGACCTCCGCGAATACCTCAAAAGTGTGCAGGTCCGACAAATGTGGGCCCGGAGTGAATGGACTGATTACAATTCCACCCACGACGAAACCGAGAATCAGCGGCAGCTTCAGTTTCCAGGCGATTAGCCCGCCCGCCACCGCAGCGAGGAAAATGTAGGTGAGATCTCGAAACAGTATGGGATTCGCTTCCATAAATCTCCACACCGCCGGCAAGCTCCGGCCCCAAGGCAAGCCAACCCGCGGCGCATTTTACTTTGCCCGGCCACCTCCACGCACCCGTGACGATTGGGATGACGCACCCTCCCCATAGGAAACATCCCTCAAATGTAGTGCCCGGCATGGCGCTGGCGATTGCGATAGAATGGAAAAGCGATGGACCGAATCTACCGCGCAACGATGAAGCTGGGGGGCGGAACGCTTTTCAGCCGGCTGGCGTTCACGTTTCTCATTGTGTGTGCGATCGGCTTCGGCGCGGCCGTGGGTTTGCTCTTTGTTTATTCAAGTGATCTGCCCGAAATCCGCGCACTCCAGGATTACAGGCCTGATGTCGTTACGGAACTCTACGCCGACGATGGCCAACACATCGGATCCTTTGCGTTGCAGCGCCGGATCCTTTTGACATACGGCCAGATTCCCAAGCTTCTGAAGGATGCAATCCTTACAACCGAGGATCAGCATTTCGAGGAGCACTGGGGCGTCGATTTCCCGCGCGTCCTGCAAGCCGCGTGGCACGATCTCGCGCACCACGGCATCAAAGAGGGCGCGAGCACGCTTACGATGCAGCTTGCCGGCGGGCTGTTTCTCAACCGTTCCGACCGCAGCTTCCGCCGCAAGATCGAGGAAACGATCCTTGCCATCCAAATCGAGCGACACTACACAAAAGAGCAGATTTTCACGATGTATTGCAACCAGATTTATCTGGGCGGGGGCAACTATGGATTTGAAGCGGCCTCGGAATATTATTTCAGCAGGCCCGTCGCGCAACTGACGCTTTCAGAAGCTGCGACTCTCGCAGCGATTATTCGTGGACCGATTTATAACCCAATCATCCACCCGGATCGGGCCCTGGCGCGCCGGAATCTCGTGATTTACTTGATGGCGCGCGATCACAAGGTCCCCCAGGGTGATGCAAACGCAGCCATGAAAGAGCCGCTCGCCCTGCGCATTTCCACCGCGCGTAATGACTTCGCCCCTTACTTTGTCGAGGAAACCCGCCAATATCTCGAGCACACTTACGGAACCGTGGCGGTCCATGAGCAAGGCCTCCGCGTCTACACCACGCTTAACGTGGCCATGCAGAGGGCTGCGAATCAAGCCGTGCGCGATGGCTTGCATGCCTACGACCGGCGGCACGGCTGGCGCGGGAATTTGCCCAATATTCTTGCGGATGGTTCCGCCACTCTCGATACCTATCAGAATGAGGAGTGGCACGGCACGCTTCAGAAGGGCGACTACGTCCCGGGCCTCGTCACAACCGTCCAGCCGACATTCGCCACCATCAAAATGGGCGCGTATCACGCGATGCTCACGCCAGCGGATTTTGCCTGGACGGGCCGCAAATCCGTCGCGCAGCTCCTTAAGCCGGGCGATCTCGTGGTCGTCTCGATCAAGGAAACCTCCGGTACCACGGCGCATGTTCAGCTCGAGCAGGAGCCGGCAGCACAAGCTGCATTGCTCGCCATCGACAATTCGACGGGCGAGATCAAGGCCATGGTCGGCGGCTACGATTTCACCGAGTCAAAATTCAATCGCGCCACTCAGGCGGTCCGCCAAACGGGAAGCTCGTTCAAGGTCTATGTTTACGCCACGGCACTCGAAGAGGGCGCTTCTCCCTTCGATACGATCGTGGACCTGCCCGTC
>Ga0187817_10000869_pt1 | contig 13912 bp, 12 predicted proteins | sample NC_wetland_sal_i_17_FD_132431 | JGI IMG/M metagenome (GOLD analysis project Ga0187817, IMG submission 132431) | Wetland sediment microbial communities from Neuse River Estuary, North Carolina, USA - SO4_2 | ecosystem: Environmental > Aquatic > Freshwater > Wetlands > Sediment | place: USA...
CACGGGCAAACGGCAGGAGTCCGACTTCGGCCATCGCACCTCCTATCTCGATAGAAAACAACCATTCCGAACGGTCGGATACGCCGAATTTTCATCGTCGTAGCGAGGATGTCAACAGAGCCAAATCATTCCAGAAGTCCGGAACCCACTGATAGTAGGGCGAAGAATAAGCAGACTGAGGCACGGGCCAATAGCCGGACGTCAGCGTGATATCCACGCGCACGCGAAAACAGAGTGGCTTGTTTTGAAACTCCTCGACCGCGTCCGGAGCGTGATAGTTATAGGCGCTCGCAGCGCGCTCGGCGATTTGGGTGAAGGGCGTATCGAGGCCGATCTCGCTGACGTACGGCCCGGAATCCGGCATCGGCAGGGGATGTACATACTTGGCGAGAAACGTGGCCCTTTTTGCGCCATCCGCCTTGCCCAGGAAATAGGCCTCGCGAATGGCTTCCTCCGAAAGCGGATAATTGAATGCGAATGTCGGCACAGCCGCAAGCAGCGCGACAAGCGCCAGCGCCATTCCCAGCCGGGCCTTTGGATTCACGCGAGCCTCCGCGCCTTCATTTGATAAGACGTTGCGAAATGGGAGAGGGATACATGGCCGCGTCCGGCTGCGACCTTCCGGTTAATCGGTGATGCCGCTGAGGAACGGAAAATGGTCTGCGGCGCCCATGAAAAACAGCATCGGAAACGACAGCCAAAATCCCACGCGCGACGCGATGAAGCTCCACCGCGCCAGCCGCTCGGCCTCGGCGGGCATGGGCGTTCCGTGCTCGGCGCTCGCCCGCGTCCAGACGATCAGCTTCTTCTGCGCGCGCCACACGATGCCCCAGGCGTTCAGCAACATCACCATGCCGAGCCCGCCTCCCACGCTGATCGAGAGATGGCTGTTCGACGATTGCGGGCTGGAATTCAAAACCAGCACCATCCACGAAGCCGCGATCACGATGGCCGCGATCGAGCTCGCCCGCACCCACGGATTATCGAGGATTCTGTTGCCCGGCAGTTGCAAGGGATATATCAGCGCATACGCCACAGCCCACACCAGCACCCACCAGCCGAGCCAGCGCCATGCGAGCGCCGGGTCGCCTGCGTTCTGTGCGTCGGCGGAGAGGACTTGCCAGAAGTAGCGCAGCCCGGCCACCACGGTCACCAGCGCTGACCATCGAAACCACCACATCGCGCGCGGCATCAGCACGGGATAAACCCTCGCGCGAACCGACGGGTCCAGTTCCTTCATGGTGCGAAAACCCACCAGGTTGAAAAAATAGAGCAGGCCGAGCCAGATGAATCCCGCCACGAAATGAATCCAGCGCAGCGCCATCTGCTCCGTCGCAAGGCCGCCCGTGGGAAAGCCCATGGGCAGCTCCGCCCAGGCCCATAAGAAGTGCCACACCTGCGCAGAGCGGACGTACGGCGCAAGCGAATGAAAAACGGAAGCGAGGAGAAAAGTAGCCATGCGATGTCCTCCTGCCTAATGCCAAGCTACGCTATCGGAATCGCCAGGAGCAAGTCAATGCAAGCAAATTTTTGCGCTATTATGCCCCCCGCTTGGGCTCCGGAAAAAACAGCCCTGGCGGGAGCCTGTTGAGGGGCGCGGACGTGGCGAATCGTCCCAGTTCGCTTCAAGGACATCAATCGGACCCCAACACGAGAACCGTGTCTCTGACGCCGCTGGTCCTCTGCGCGTTTCTCTGTTACTTGGCCGCGAGTGGTTGCGGGAGTTCACCCTCACCCTCTTCCCTTTCGCCCATTTTCACGACAATTGACGCCCCTGGGGCTGCTGATCAGAGTGGCCTCGGCACGAGCGCCTTGGATATCGATGAGGGAGGCGATATCGCTGGGTTGTTTTCGGACGCAAACAATATAGTCCATGGCTTCGTGCGAAACGCTTCCGGCGTGCTGACCGTATTCGATGCCCCGGGACTTGGCGCGCAAAACGGCGATGCCACGGAGATATTTGGCATCAACAATGTCGGCATCATCGTGGGGTTCTTCAATTCCAGCGGCCAAACCGAACACGGATTCACACGCGCGGCAAACGGCAGCTTTACGGTGTTCGACCCGCCTGAGGCAGGTAGCCACGGTTCCTTCGCGCGCGGTATCAACGACAGCGGCGCGATCGTCGGATTCTACATTGACGCGAATCTGGTGCCGCATGGCTATCTTCGCAACCCGGACGGTACCTTCATAACGCTCGACGATCCCAGTGCCGCCCAGCTTCCGGAGTCCCTCACGAGCATTGGTACTGCCCCCAGCCGCATCAACGCGACCGGAGCAATCGTGGGCGTCTTCACCGATTCTTCTGGCGTCAGGCACGGTTTCGTGTGGGAGTGAGGCTTGCTACGCGCTCACGGTGTCGCAGCCGAGAGGGGCTTCAGGCGCGCTGAGGCGTCCGAGCGCCCACTGCGCGTGCTCGGCGATCAGCGCGTCTTCTGAGGCAGCCAGCCGCTCCAGCAGGCTGACGACGCGGGCATACGCCGGCGAATCGCGCCCGACGCCGGAATTTCCCAGCGCCACGCATGCGTTGCGCACCAGACCGCGCTGTTTCGCCCGCTTGGCTGCACTCTTGCGAAACGCGGCGCTCCATTTCTCCTGCGAAAGCGACGCGAGCCATTCCAGCTCCGGCGCAAAAAGCGAAAGTCGAAACTCGTCACTCGAAACTTGGTCCGGCTGTTCAACGCGCGGCGAATTCCGGTCTTGAATTTCCGGGTTTCGCTTTTCGACTTTCGAATTCCGATCCACCAACCGTGGTGCAAACGCAGCCATCGCCGTCACCGGCGCCTTGCGATTCCACGGGCACACGTCCTGGCAGATGTCGCAGCCGATCACTGCGCTCCCCATCTCCGCGCGCAAGTCTTCCGGAATCGGCCCGCGCAGCTCGATTGTGAGATACGAAATGCAGCGCCGCGCATCAAGGACATAAGGTGCCGCAAACGCTTGCGTGGGACACGCGTCGAGGCAGCGCGTGCAGCTTCCGCAAAGATCGGGCGCCGGCGCTCCACCAGGCGCAAGCGACGGCTCCAGTTCCAGCGTCGTAATCATGACGCCCAGAAAAAGACACGAGCCGAACTCCTGGTTGATCAGGCACGTGTTCTTCCCGAGCCAGCCCAGCCCCGCGTATTTCGCGGCCACGCGCTCGATGATCGGCCCTGTATCCACGTGCGCGCGCGCCTCAAACGGCTCCGCAAACTCCGCGCGCATCGCCGCCTCGAGCGCGTTCAATTTTTCCCGCAGCACCTCATGGTAATCATCGCCCCAGGCGTAACGCGAAATCCATCCGCGCGGCGCGTCGCCTTCGGTAGTGAGTTCCGTGAGGCTCGTCGAGCCTGCCTCGCCGGAGCCTGCCCGTTCGGCGGGCGGAGGCGGGTATGGCTGCGCCGTGTTGTAATTAAGCGCGACCACAATCAAGCTGCGCGCGCCCTCCAAAATCGTCCGCGGATCGCCCCGCCTTGGATCGCGCAGATAATTCATCTCGCCTGCATATCCGCGCGCGAGCCACTCCGGCAAACGCGAGAGTTCTTCGAGCCTCTCGACCCGCGCCACGCCGCATAGATCGAAGCCCAGTTCCCGCGCCCGCCGCTCAATCCACGCCGTTCTCGCCCGCAGGTTCATGCACTCATCATGCCTCAGCCGGCCGCTTCTGTTTTCATTTAACTTCATTAGGCGTGTGCGTCAACCCGCTGCTACAATGTTCGTCTATGGCAGATTGGCGGCAAATCCAGGCGCGCATCCGCAAGGCTAAAAACAGCCCCGACGCGCCCGCAAAACTTTCCGAACTTTTCCAGCGCACTCGCGACGCCATGGTGGCCTGGGAACTGGGTGTGATCGAAGAAAAAGCCGGGCGGAATGACGAGGCGGCGAAATGGTACGGCATCGCCGCGCAGCGTTTCCGCCGCATGGAGTGGAAGAAGAAAGCCGAAGAGGCGCTCGCCCGTCTCGGAGTTTCTCCGGCACCGGTCTCCGAGGAAAACAGCCTGAATGATGGCGCGGAGTCGTTTCATGCTTCGACGTCGGCTCCGGGCGCAGAAATAGATCCGCTTGACGAGCAGCCTCCGCTGGCCTTGGGCGAAATTCCTGAAACCGCCGACGAAGCGGCATCCTCGGAACCCGTTGCGCGCACAACCGGCGCTGCCGAAAGCCTCTCTGGCGGAGCGAAGCGCCGCCGCCGGGGACGCCGCGGCGGTCGCGGCCGCCACGGCAAAGGGAGGGCAGGCGCGCCTGCGCTGCCGTCGCAAGCCTTCGCTCAAGCCACTGAATCCAGTGAAGTTCAGGCCGAAAGGCCCTATGTAGTCCGAGCGCCTGCTCGGGAACAATTTCGCCCCGAGCCATCTCGCTCCGCTCCGCCCGAACCTCCTGCTCTGCAGCTTCCTTCCGAGCGCACCGCGCATGGCCGTGCTGGCGACCCCGCGCTGGCTTCGCGCATGGCGCATCTTGAGTCCCTTTTGCGCCGGTTGGTGGCTAGCCCGCTGCATCGCCTGGAGGAAGCGGACGAGGCGCCGGCAGGGCCCGGCGTATTTTTGCTCTCGGATTCCGACCTAATCAGTTCCTACTACGTCGAAGCCTGCCAGACGCTTCGCGTGGGCCTCGGCAATCTCGCGCGCGGCGGTGGACGCGGCGCAAAGGGCGGTCGCGGCAGCCGCAGCGATAGCAGCGGCCTGAAAGCCGGTCTGGCCGAGCATCTAGGAATCAGCGAAGCCAAGGTCTCTCAATACTTGCGCGACCATTGCGTGGTCCGCTGGATTCAGCTCGACGAAGACGCCTCGCACCTGGCGCATTTCGCCATTGGTGTGCTCAGAACCCCGATTAACGTCGGTTAAGCCCCGCCGGTCATTCCGTGGCGTTAAAACGAACCGCTATTTGAACCGCCTGTTACTCCGGCATGAAAGGGTCGCTTCCATTGGCTGCCCCTATTCCCCGTTCAACCCCTGATTTTCCCCCTCCGGCCCACATACCTTTACCTATAGGTCCGCACCGGCCAAACTATAGTACGGCAGGGTGTTACTGGTGTTATGGTACGTGTTCTGTGTTTTCCGTCCCTGGGCCTGGGGTTCGGCGGTACTGCCCACGTGAGTTTCTAAAGGAGAGGCGCATCTATGGCGACAACACTGAGGAACCAGCTTTGGAAGACATTCGACTGGACGCTTTGCAAAGCTGCGGGCGTGACCTTCAATACCATCCAGTTCTTCAATAAGTACCGTCCCAACCCGTCGTTCACGCCGAAATGGTCCGACAAGCCACTGCTGAAGTCCTGGGAGAAGTCCAAGCCGACGCTCGGCTGGCCGCGCGTCACGGACTCGCTGTGTCCGGATTGCGTCAAGGAAGCCCGTGAAGCCATCCTGAACGGCACGAAGGACTGGACCGACCTCGTTCACGAGAAAATCGGCGAGATCAAGGCGCAGATCATCGAGCGCGATGGCCAAGTCTGGATGGTCAAGGAATGCCCGCAGCACGGCAAGTATGAAGACCTGATGGCGGTGGATGCCAAGTTCCTCTCGTGGATCGAAAAGAATTTTCCCGGGCGCGACATCCCCGCGCACAACGACGAAACCCTGCACAATCATGGATCGAGCACGGTCCGCCACGGCCGTGGCTCTGTGCTGACGGTTGACCTCACGAACCGCTGCAACATGATGTGCGACCCCTGCTTCATGGACGCGAACCAGGTCGGCTACGTCCACGAATTGAGCTGGGAAGAAATTCAGGAAATCCTCGATAACGCGACGAAGATCAAGCCCCGCCGCCAGATGTCCGTGCAGTTCTCCGGCGGTGAACCCACGATGTCTCCCTATTTCTTTGACGCCGTGCGCTACGCCCGCAAGGTCGGATACAACAGCGTGCAGGCCGCCACGAACGGCATTGAGTTCGCCAAGAGCAAGGAGTTCTGCAAGCAGGCCTTCGAAGCGGGCATGCGCTACGCCTACCTGCAATTCGACGGCATCGGCAACGACGCCAACAGCCATCGCCAGGTCGGCAACCTCTTCGACGTGAAGCTGCGCGCCATCGAGAACATGCACGAGGCCGGCATCGAAATCGTGCTCGTCACCACGATCGTCAATAACGTGAACAATGATCAGGTGGGCCCGATCGTGAAGTTCGCCATGGATAACCCGAAGAAAATCGCGTTCGTTTCCTTCCAGCCGGTCTCCTTCACCGGGCGCGACGAGGACATCACACCCGAACGCCGCATCCGCCAGCGCTACACCCTTTCGCATCTGGCGCGGGACGTCAGCGCGCAGGTGGGCAAAGTCGAACCCACGCGCGATTGGTTCCCGATCTCCTACATCGCCACGTTTGCCGGCTTCTCGGACCTCTCGCACGGCCCGGATTCGCAGTGGGGCTCGCTCTCCTGCGGATGCCACCCGAATTGCGGAGTCGGCACGGCTCTGATGATCAATAAGAATACGAAGGAATGGGCGCCCGTTCCGCGCTTCCTCGATGCCCCCCAGATAACGAAAGACGTGACAGCCATCACGGACGCAGCCCGCGGCAAGAAGTTTTCGAACTTCATGATGGCGATGGCGCTCCTGAAGAATTACAAGCCTTTCCAGGCGCCGCCCAGCCTAAAGCTGAAGGACCTTTGGATGAAGTTCGACAAGACCTGGGCGCTTTCGAAAAATTCGGACAAGAAGTACGGAAAAACGAATCCCGAGCGCACCTTTGAAGACGCCATGAAGCGCCGCAATGAGGACCCGTGGAACTTCCTCTTCATCGCCGGCATGTGGTTCCAGGATCTCTTCAACTACGATTTCCGCCGCACCGAGATGTGCATCATCCCCTACGCCACGCAGCAGGGCGAAATTTCCTTCTGCGCGTACAACACCGGGGTCGGCTGGCGCAAAATCATCGAGAACATGCACAAGAATGCGACCGTCGCCCAGTGGTACAAGGAGCACGGCAAGCACGAAATCTACGCCAAGGGCAAGAAGGTGGACCTCGCCAATTACGAGCACTCCCTCAAAATTAACGAGGATGATGCCTCGCGCGTCCGCCACCTCGAGCACGACATCCCGCAGACCGCGGCCGAGGAAGACCGCATCCGCCGCAAGCAGGCTTACGAAGAGGCCGCCAAGGTCCGCAAGATTTACGAAGAGCTGGTGCTGAAGAAGTCGAGCGAGCCGGTCGTGCAAATCGGCTCGATCCAGCAGATCCAGATGGCCGTTCCGGGCGCGACCGTAAAGCCGGTGCAGATCGCCCCGGCAAACGGAAATGGCAATGGCCACTCGAACGGTAACGGCAACGGGCATGGCCCAGTCCAGACCGAGGCCCATGTTGAAAAGACCGATGCCGAGCAGGCCGCTGTCGCCGGCGACTAAGTTTCCCCAACTCCGCACATTGCCAACAGCCCCGGTTCCAACCGGGGCTGTTGCTTTTTGCGCCGTCGGCGCTTGAGCAAGCTATAATATTGGTTCAGCAGCAAGGAGCATCAGCATGCCGATTTACGAATACGTCTGCGACGATTGCGGCGAGCGCTACGAGCGCATCGTGATGAACCAGAGCACGGCCATCACGTGCCCGAAGTGCGCCAGCGCGAAGCACACCATCCAGCTTTCGGTGTTCGCGGCGCCCTCGAACGCGAGCAAGAGCTCCGGCGGCTCCGCCGGCGAGTCCGCTTCCGGCGCTTGCGGCTGCACCCCCCGCACCTGCGGCTGCCACTGACCCATGCCCGCGAGCCGCCCGGGAGTGGCGGGTGTATAATGCCCGTGCTGAGGGCTCAGGGCCATGTTGCCACGGACACATCACCGCATTTTCTGGCGCGTGATGGCCGCGATTTCCCTGGCGTGCATGTGGACCGGCGCGGCGCGCTCCCAAAATTCCGTTCCGCCTCCTGACGTTCCTGCCGCCACCACTGCCCCGCCGCTTCCTATCGCAGTTCCCCCAGTTCCAGACGCTCCGCCCGCTCCTGAGCCAACTCTGATGCGGCGCCCGGCGGCGACGGCTGCGGCTCCAACAGCGGCGAATGAAACGATCCCGCTGACGGTTCCCAAAGGCACGCCGCTGCAGGTCGCGCTCTCGAGCGAAGTCCGCGTCCAAAGCGAGGGCCAGCCGATCAAGGGGCGCACGGTCGAGCCGGTGTATGCCTTCGATAAGCTGGTGATCCCCGCGGGCGCGCGAGTGACGGGCAAAATCACGAAAATCGAAGGCGTTGCCGGCAAGGACCGCACGTTCGACGCGCTCAACGCCGATTTCACGCCCGCGCGCAAGGCGCGCATCGAGTTCGACGAGATCGTTCTTCCCGGCGGGCGCCGCATCCCGATTCACACTCGCGTGACACCCGGCTCCGGCCAAACGGTCGAGTTCGTCACCTCCGCGCAAAACGACAAGCAAAAGAAAGGCGCCGGCGACGCGGCCTCGCGCCGGGCCAAGGCCGCCGAGCAGCAAGCCAAGCAGGCGTGGGCGAGCGCCATGAAGCAGGTAAAGGCGCCCGACAAGATTCATCGTCTGGAGCGATATGCGCTGGCCGAGCTTCCGGTCCATACGCAATTTATAGACGCGGGATCCGTTTATTACGCCGAGTTGCAGGAGCCGCTCGATTTCGGCTCCGAGCCGCTCACTGCGGACCTTGCCTCCTCGTTCGGCGCTCCGCCCGCCGACGGCAGCGCCGTGCACGCGCGCCTCGTCACCGCGCTCAGCTCGGCCACGTCGCACACGGGCGACGAAGCCGAGGCCGTGGTTTCGCAGCCGCTTTTCGACGCCGGGCGCCTGGTGGTTCCCGAGGGAAGCATCTTGAAAGGGACCGTACTTCAGGTCCAGCCGGCCCGCAGCCTGGGGCGCAACGGAGAGCTTCGCATCGTGTTCCACGAGCTCTCGTTGCCTAATGGCATCGGCCAGAAGGTCGAGGCGCAACTCGCGGGAGTCGAATCGGGGCAGGCGGAGAACGTGAAGCTCGATTCCGAGGGCGGCGCGCACTCCACCGCTCCCAAGACGCGCTATCTCGAGACCGCCGTCTCCATCGGTATCGCCGCGGTCTCCGCCCAGGGCGACGCCGACGCCAAGGGCGCCGATCCCGCGGGGAACACCAGCAACCGCGTGATCGGCGGCGCGGGCGGATTCAAGCTCGTGGGCATGGCGCTCGGCGCGACGGTACATTCGCGCGTGTTCGGCTATTCGATGGGCGCGTATGGCGCCGGCATGTCCGTCTATACGCACTTCCTCGCGCGCGGCCGCGACGTTGTCTTCCCCAAGGACACCGCCATGGAAATCGAAATCGCCTCCCGCCCCGCCTCTGCTCCCGCCCCCACTCGTCCCGAATGATTGCTCCCACGCCAGAAAGGCCTGAGCCTAATCGCAGGAGCTTGATCCGCTATCGATTACACCGAATAGCCTCTTATTATCTTCAACCGCTTACGGGCTCCACTTCATCTATGCTATCCTCCGCACCCAGGACAGGCGGGAACTCGCCATGGAAACAAACGATCTTCTTCGTTTTGCGGTTCATATTCTTGGACGAACCGCTATCCCGGCCGAAGAACTACGGGAGATCGTTGATACGGGGCCGAGGCGAGTAAAGGCGTTTAATCTCTGCGACGGATCGCGGAATCAAAAGCAGATCGCGCACGAATCTGGAATTGACCGAGGTAACCTGAATCGCGTCCTAAACAGGTGGCGAGAGTATGGTGTCGTATTCGCTCTGGGAAGCGGCAAGAGTGCTACATACTTGCACATCTACCCGCTTGGTCCGGCACAAGCGAAGCGAGCGAACAACATACAGCGCCGACCCAAATCCAAAGGGAACAAACGCAAGGTCGCCAGCAGACGACGGTGAGTGGCAAAGCATCTTGATCTGGTCAGGCGAAAACTACAGAGCTGTGTTTCTCCTCGGCGCTGGAGCTACGCGCGGAGCCGTCCGCCACGTAGTAGTCAACAACAAGCAGCTGCGCCCGCCCCTCAACGGGGACTTCTTCCGTGTTGCTAACACGTTCGTACGATCTCACGCTCACAAGTCGGCGATCGCGGACCGGCTCGAGCGCGTCAGAAAGGTATTCGTTGATGAGTTCCCGACAAGAGGCAAATGGCCTTTGCCAATGGAGACCGCCTTCAGCCTCCTGTATGTGTCCAAAGACTTTCCAGAAATATACGCCGCGAAACGAGGGCGTCGGAGAAAGGCGGGAGCGCGAAAAGAGATCGAAGACTTCCTGAGGCTCACGTTCGGCATATTGAGCACCATCGAATCCCATGCGGTTGGGACCAATGGCTACGCGCAATTGGTGTCTGTGGTCCGACCCGAGGACACCGTCATTACATTGAACTACGATACTCTGCTCGATTCGGAGCTTGTCAAGGCCGGCTGGAATCCGCATTACGGCTATGATCTGCTCGGGACCCCTGACAAGGTAAAATGGCAGATGATCCGCCCTGCCTGGCAGCCAAACCTCGACCGCGTGAGGCTACTCAAACTTCATGGCTCACTTAACTGGTACATTCGAGGTTCGTATGACCATCTCAACAAGATATTCGACGCCAAGCCGACAAAGGTTTTGATATCGAAACGACCCCGGACAAATGAACTTCGCGGACACATTCGGCAAATAGTGCCGCCAGTCTATGGAAAGTTCTTCAACAATCCCCATTGGCGTCAACTATGGAGACATGCTTACGAAGCCATGGTTCAGGCGGATCTGATAGTAGTGGTTGGTTGTTCGCTGGCCGACACCGACTTCCATCTAACAGGAATGCTGAGCCATGCGGTTATGGAGAAGAAGAACCGCCACAAGAAGTTCGCCAGATCGATATTGGTGGATTCGGTGAAGGTGCGGCGAAAGTGGGAGGCTTTGCTTAAGGGGTGTGTAGCAAGCAAGACTGTGTTCCATCGGTTTGAGGATTTCTCTAAGCGACTTAGCCAAAGGAGGGGGGATGAAACCGGTGACGGCTGATCCGCTTGAACGGATTGCGGTCGCAGTTGAACGAATTGTTAGATTGCTGGGAGGTGCATTGCTGAAGGACATTGAAGGCGGCGACCAGAGGCCGAAAATCGCGCGCCTAAAGAGCTACGGCTTCGGCAACACCGAGATAGCCGACATACTGGGCACCACGGCGAACACCATAAACGTGGCGGTTCACTCGTTGCGGAAGAAAAAGAAGAAAGGCCGCAAAAAGAGATAGAAGCTGTTGCACAACCTCCGGTAAGTGATTGATTTCACTGGAGGAAGCTCAAAAATTGGGCGAGCATGGAAATTCTCATTCTCTAAGTCCTTTGTTTTCAATACACGAGAATGGCGGGGCCGGAGGCGTGGTCAAGGCAAGGAAACAACGGTGATTATGGACTTGACAAAGTAACCCGCGTCTGGTAGTCTTTCCACAGTGAGGCTACCATGAACTTGATAGACGTAACTCGAAAGTTCGCTACTAAGGATGCCTGCCTAGACTATCTGGCGCAACTCCGCTGGCCGGATGGAATCACCTGCCTAAAGTGCGGGGTTCTGGGCAACGATCAATTCCGCCAGTTCACTACCAACGAGACTGAGCGCAAGCGTTTCAGCAAGAAGCAGCAAAAAGTTGTGACGGTCAAGGTTCCCTCGCGCCGCCTTTACGAGTGCAAAGGATGCGGCTATCAATTCAGCGCGACTACAGGGACCGTTTTCCATGACTCGCATCTTCCGCTCGAAAAGTGGTTTATGGCGATTGCCCTGATTCTGGAAGCCAAGAAAGGTATGAGCGCATTACAGGTGGGACGCCATCTCGGAATCAGCAAGGAAAACTACCGGACGGTGTGGCACCTCTGCCACCGCATCCGCCAAGCAACGAAAGAAACGGGAGTGCTGTCCGGCGTCGTGGAAACAGACGAAACCTTTATGAGTCCTCGCAAGCCGCGCAAGGGCCGTCCGTTTCCTAAGAATCCGAACCGCGACATCGTTGTGGGGATGATTGAGCGCGGCGGGAAACTGCGGCTTGTTCCGGCGAAGCAAGCCAAGATGCGGGAGATTGAGCCGATTATCGAAAAGCACGTTCACCCGGAGTCTTTTCTACAGACGGATGATTCCGCGATCTACGCCATAATTGGGCAGCGCCGTTTTCCGGGCCGCCATCGGGTAATCAATCACAGACGGAGTTATGGGATTGGCGAGAATCACACAAACTCGATTGAGAACGCATTTTCATTGCTCAAGAAGGGCGTCTACGGAACTTTTCACCATGTTTCGATAAAGCACCTGCCGCGCTACTGCAACGAGTTTTCCTACAGATTCAACCGCAGACAATCGCAGCCTCAGATGTTCGAGGAAACCGTGAAGGGATTGCTTCGGGAAAAGCCGCTACCGCTCAAGACTTTGACGGCCTCGCAAACAATGGAGTCTTAGGGCCGCGCTTGCCAGATGTTTTTATTTTGCGGCGCGGTATCGGCTTGGAGTTCAGAAGCGCGGACAGAACGGCATCAAACTTTTTCTTTTCGACAAGTACGCGTTTCGTCATGTGGAAATCCTGTTGAAAACCTCTGGAAATAAATATCCGCCTTTGACGCCTGACGCTCTTGACACAAGGCGAAGGTTAATCGAAAATGTGCCTAGTAAAACAGCAACGGCCCACTACCATAAGTAGTAGGCCGGTAGCTGGCTCACGGACTTGACCCGCGAGCGGAAATTTCGTTCATCCTACCGAAGATTCCGTTCACAGTCAATGCCGTGTTTTGATCGGAGCGGTTGGGCAAGTGGCAAGCCCAGCGAACTTATAATTCGCGATCCCTCACCGGATTTGCGGGTCCAACTCCCGCCCGCTCCGCTCAGTATATATCACTTGCGAGAGAGATGCGCAATGCAGACAGTGGAATAGGACCAGTAGTTTCAGCTTGACGGATGGTATTATGGGCGGTACTATAAACAAGCGGAAGTTAGCAAGGCTCCGTGGAGAAATCGAAGCCTTGCGGGCCGGAAAGCACAATATCCGACCGGACGACCTTGTACAATTGGCAAAAAGTCTCGGAAGAAAGCTAGACAAGCGAGGTAAGCATCCCACCTACGTCAGCGAACTAATGCCGACAAGAAATCCAATAAGCATACCTGGGCATCCGACGATAAAGGCAGGTACTGCGCTGAACATTTTGGACGAACTTGAAGCCGACATTGATGGACTTTCAGCCATGCTTGACGAACCGGAGGGAGAAGATGATAGCAAGAGACTACCTGAATAAGTCATATACCAGAGTAATCATTCCAGATGAAAGCGGCGGGTTTCACGCTGAAATTCTTGAATTCCCAGGCTGCTTTGCTGAGGGTGACACCATCGAGGAAACATACAATGAACTGGGAGGGGCAGCCGAGGCGTGGATTGAGGCACGTCTTTCTCAAAAGCAGGAAATCCCTGAACCTTTCAACAATTTGGGATATAGCGGAAACATTTCTCTTCGACTCCCGAGGAGCGTTCACAAGCGCGCAGCGATCATGGCAGAGCGTGATAGAGTTAGTCTCAACTCATTTTTAATGACGGCAATCGCTTCGAGAGTCGGCGCAGAGGACTTTTGTACCGCAATTTCCACGCGGCTAGAGCAGCGTCTTATGATAATGGCCACAACAATCGCGAACGCATTCACACAGGCAATGGCCGCGTCAGCATCATCTGGTAGAGGATTCGTATTCTCTGTAACTCCTACAGATAAGAACGCAGACACGAAAGGAATGCTCGTGTCTGGCCCTAGCGGGAGATAGTGAAGATGCCAGACGTTTCGCAAATAATGTTCACTTTCAAAGAGGTCGTTGAGGCACTAATCAAGCAGCAAGGTCTCCACGAAGGAATCTGGAGCCTTAACATTAATTTTGGTCTTAAAGCCACAAACGTGGGAGAGACTGAGAATGATCTGAAACCATCTGCCATTATCCCAGTGATGGCAATTGGTTTACAAAGAATCGAAAAAGAAAACAACCTCTCGGCAGATGCCTCCAAAGTGAACCCTCGACCGCATAAATCTCCCCGCTAAGAATGA
>Ga0187817_10000870_pt1 | contig 13906 bp, 14 predicted proteins | sample NC_wetland_sal_i_17_FD_132431 | JGI IMG/M metagenome (GOLD analysis project Ga0187817, IMG submission 132431) | Wetland sediment microbial communities from Neuse River Estuary, North Carolina, USA - SO4_2 | ecosystem: Environmental > Aquatic > Freshwater > Wetlands > Sediment | place: USA...
CCTGGACATTTCAGTGCCGCCAGGCCGGAAGAAAACATTCCCGGTCGAAACCACTCGCCGAGCTTTCGCCTATGTGTTTGCCGGAAGTGGAAAGTTCTGCAACGCGTCGGGCCCGCTCGCCGTGCCCACCGAAGGCATCAAATGGCTGGATACCGCGCCTCCTGCCGAGGCCGACAACCGCTCCCTCGTCCTGTTTGACCGCGGTGACGAGTTGGAAGTCCAAGCAGGCCAAGATGGCATCCGGTTCCTTTTGGTCTCAGGCAAACCTCTCCAGGAGCCGGTCGCCTGGTATGGTCCGATTGTAATGAACACCCAGCAGGAACTCCGCCAGGCGTTCGAGGATCTGGAGAGGGGAACATTTCTGAAGCAGGCGCGCGCCTAGGCGCGTGCTGTGGCCCGGCAGGTATCGCGATCTTATGGCGGAATCCACGGAACCAACAAACGAATCGATGTTTCCCAAGCTCAGCGCCGGGCAGATCGCCCGGCTGGCTGCGTTTGCCGTTCGGCGAAGCGTCCCCGCGGGCGAGGTGATCTTCGACCAGGGAGCCGTTGGGCGAAGTTTCTTCGTCGTGCTCGAAGGCAGCCTGGAAGTGGTCAATCCGTCGGCCGATGGCGAGATTCGCATTACCACCCACCGTGCCGGCGACTTCACCGGTGAAATGGATATGCTTTCCGGACGCCCCAGCCTGGTGCGGGCGCGCGCTGCCACCGCCAGCGAACTCCTCGAAATCGATCAGGCTACCTTGCGCCACATCGTGGAGACCGATGCCGAAATTGGTGAGGTCCTTTTGAGGGCCTTCGTGCACCGCAGAGTGGGGCTCATTGCGCGCGCGCTCGGAGACGTCGTCCTGATCGGCTCCCGGCATTCGGCCGATACGCTCCGGCTGAAGGAATTTCTGGAGCGCAACGGGCATCCGCATACGTATCTCGAATTGGAGCGCGATGCCGTTGTTCAAACCCTTCTCGAGCGTTTTGGAATCAGCCTTACGGAAATTCCAGTGCTGATCTGCCGCGATCGGCCGGCTCTCCGCAACCCGAGCAATGTGGAGGTAGCGCGGTGCCTCGGCTTCAATGCGGAAATCGACGTAACCCGAATCCACGACCTGATTGTGATTGGCGGAGGTCTGTCCGGCCTGGCTGCCGCCGTGTACGCCGCCTCCGAAGGGCTCGACGTTCTGGTTCTGGAGGGTAATGCTCCGGGAGGCCAGGCGGGATCCAGCTCGAGAATTGAGAACTATTTGGGTTTCCCGATGGGCATTACAGGCCGGGACCTGGCCGCTCGTGCGTTCGTCCAGGCGGAAAAATTCGGTGCGCAGATCGCCATTGCCCGTACGGCCGTGAACCTGACATGCGACCGGCGGCCGTTCCGCGTCGATTGTGACGGCGGCGAACCGGTCCGCGGGCGCGCGCTCATCATTGCGTCCGGTGCGGAGTACCGTAAACTGCCGCTTGCAAATTTGAGGCAATTCGAAGGAGTCGGCGTCTACTACGGCGCCACCCGCCTGGAAGCGCAACTCTGCGCGGACGAAGAAGTCGTCGTCGTGGGAGGCGGCAATTCGGCCGGACAGGCGGCGATTTTTCTCTCCGCAATTGCGAAGCACGTTCATGTGATGGTGCGCGGACCAGGCCTTTCCGAGAGCATGTCGCGCTATCTCATCCGCAGGATCGAAGAGAGCCCGAAGATCTCCCTGTGCACGCGCACGCAAATCGTCGGACTAGAGGGCAACGGACACCTCGAGCGCGTTTCCTGGAAAAAGCCGGACGCCGGGGCGACCGAGACGCGGCCCATCCGTCACCTGTTCTCCATGACGGGTGCCATGCCCAACACCGCGTGGCTGCAAGGGTGTGTTGCGCTCGACGACAGACAATTCGTCAAAACCGGCGCCGACCTTCTGCCCGCGGACCTGGAGGCTGCGAAGTGGCCTTTACAGAGGCATCCTTATCTTTTCGAAACCAGCGTGCCCCGGGTCTTCGCGGTCGGCGATGTGCGGTCCGGAAGCGTCAAGCGCGTCGCCTCCGCCGTTGGCGAGGGATCCGTTGTCGTCCAACTGGTTCACAGGGTACTTGCCGAGTGACCGGCGATCGGAGCGATAATAAATTCGGAGAGCAAGGTATGGAAAAGGCGAAGAGCATTCATCTTTTGAACACGGCGGTGGCCGACGAGCTCCAGGCCGTTCATCAATACATGTACTTTCATTTTCATCTGGACGATCAAGGCTTCAAACCGCTGGCCCAATTGTTCAAGCGGATAGCCATCCAGGAGATGGGCCATGTCGAAGCACTGGCGGAACGCATCCTGTTTCTCAAAGGCGATGTAGAAATGACCGTGGCCGGTCCGGTGGAGAACATCGTCGAACCCGAGGCCGTTCTTGTGAAGGCCATGACCATGGAGCAAGACAGCGCGCGTTCCTACAACCAGGCGGCGCTCAACTGCGGGGCAAATGCCGACTCGGCAACCAAGCATTTATTTGAGGAGCTGGTTCGCGACGAGGAAGGCCACTTCGATCAATACGAGAAGCAGTATGACAACATCAAACGCTTTGGCCTGAGCTATCTCGCCTTGCAATCCTTTGGCGGCGGAGCGCCCCAGGCGAGTCCCGCGGCAACCGGCGAGTAAGAACTCCGTACGGGAGCCGCGAGCGTCAGGTGTTCCGGTTCAGTCGTGACGAATTTCTCCGTGCTACGTCCCACATTTGAGGAGGTTGGTGTCTTGAAATCTGTTACGTTTGCAATCGTTGCCACGGCCGCCCTGGGAATCGCCCAGGATACGGCCATGTTCCGCGGCAACCCCGCCCATACAGGGGTTTATCAAGCCAGCGGTGTTCCCGAATTGAAGTCGTTAAAATGGAAATTCCAGACTGGCGGCAAAGTAATTTCTTCGCCGGTCCTGAGCGGCGGCACGGTGTTTGTAGGCAGCTACGACGAAAACTTGTACGCGGTGGATGCCGCCGGCGGCAAGCTGAAATGGAAATTCAAAACCCAGGGCCCGGTCCTCTCATCGCCCGCCGTCGCTTATGGCATGGTCTACTTCGGCAGCTATGACGGCCAATTCTATGCACTCGACGTGCGCACCGGCCAACCGAAATGGAAGTTTGCAACTGAAGGTGAGCGCCGGTTTGAAGCCGTTGGCGGCAACAGCCTGTGGCCCCCGCAGCAGACTATCCCCGATCTTTGGGATTGTTACCTGTCCAGTCCGGCGGTGGCTGATGGCATCGTCTACTTCGGCAGCGGCGATGGGAAACTGTACGCCCTGGACGCCGAAACCGGCGCTATCAAGTGGCGCTTCGTCACCCACGGAGTTGTGCATGCCTCGCCCGCCGTCGCCGATGGAACCGTGTACTTCGGCAGTTGGGATACCTTCTTCTACGCCGTCGATGCCGCTACCGGACAAGAAAAGTGGCACTTCAAAACCGGGGAAGATTCGCAATTCCACAACCAGACCGGTATCCAGTCCTCCGCCGCCGTCGCCGATGGCCTGGTGTACTTCGGATGCCGCGACGCGCACCTCTACGCCCTCGATGTGAAAAACGGCAAGCTGGTATGGTCTTATCCCACCAACGGATCGTGGATCATCACCTCGCCCGCCGTTCGCGATGGCACCGTGTACTTCGAGACCTCCGACACTTCACTGTTTCGCGCCGTGGAGGCCAAAACCGGCAAAGACAAATTCAGCTTGCAGGCGGCCCAACTGTTCCTGTTTTCCTCGCCCGCGCTGGCCGGCGATATTGCCTATTTCGGTTCCTTCGACGGAAGATTCTATGCCGTCGATCTCAAGAACGCCAAGTTCGCCTGGCAATTCCAAACTGAGGCCAGCAAACAGCACCTGGCGAAGTTTCTCGGGCCAAATGGAAAAATATCCTACGACCTCATATTCACTTCCCGGCAATGGGAAGTTGCGGCGCTCGATATCGAGCGGCTGCATTCCGTCGGCAGCATTCTCTCTTCGCCCGCGGTTGGCGATGGCGCGGTCTACTTCGGCAGCACCGACGGCAACCTGTACGCGCTCGAGTAAACTCCCTTTGAGGCCTGAGCTATCTCGCCTTGCAGTCCTTTGGCGGCGGAGCACCCCACGCGAGTCCCGCGGCAACCGGCGAGTAAGGCAATATTGGGCCCGCCGCTACAAGGAAGGCCCCGATGGTTGCTCGCCTCCACGCTCCGGCAGTGCCCCGCGGTGCAGTCTGGGCCGGCCCTCCCGCACACTGATCGTCTGGCCGTCTACGATCCGGCCGTCCAAAGCGGCGATGGCCTGGCCGGCTTCCACTGCCGCCATTTCGACAAAAGCGAATCCGCGCGACAGGCCGGTATCCCTGTCGGTCATCAGTTTGAGTTTGCGGACCGTTCCCAGCGGCTCAAAGAGCGAGCGGATTGCCTCCGGCGTCGTACCGGAATGCAGGTTGCCGACAAAGATGTTCTTCATATGATCTCCCGTTGTTTTGAGGGCGTGAATCGCGCCATTGCCGATGTAGTATGCCGGTTGCCATCGTCGATGATCAGCTTCATGCGCCCAACCAGCGCTTTGCCGAGGTCCAGTTCTTCCGGACTGCCCTTGTAGCCGGGCATTCTCGGATCGATGAATTGGCGCCGGAATAGCTGATCCGATGCCAGGCAGGCCAACAGCCTGAGCTCTTCAACTGTAACTGCGAAATTTATGCGTTTCATAAGTTTTTGCTCGCACGGGCAGGCGCACGCTGCCGGTCCCAAATGCTCCCATCAGAACCTCGCCACGAATGCCAGGACTACAATGATCGTGATTACGTAGAGGGTGCCGGCGCAAAACGTCCGATGATTGCGAAAGATCCCAGCGACCGTGGAGCTTGTGCGCTTGCGACCCGCGAGTTCACCGGCGTGCGCTTCCAATGTTGTCGCCATCGATTCTATTCCCATCCCGATGCCTACGGCCGAAATCGCGGCACATTGACCAGTCTCGACTTTTCAAGCTTGGCTCTGGCCGCTTCTTGTTCACTGACCGCGCGGGCCGCATCCCTTTGCGGCGCCTCCTGGTCGTCGAGCCGCTTCGCTTCCACTCCGGCGGCTTCGGCCGGGGCCTCGAGCCTCTTCATCACACCGATCAGCTTGAAGCTGGGTCCATCGGAGGAACGGATCAAGTCGAAGTTGTACTGCGAATCCTGCCAACACGCGACCACCTCCTCCTGAGCGCCGTAGAGGTCCTGTACAACTTTGGCTGGAGCGGCGGGCTTGGCGGCAGGACCGTATACCAGGGAGACAGCTCCTATAATGTCTTCGGCCGTCAACCCCTCGATCTCGTATCTATCGTAGTTGACTGCGATCCGGTAGAGCTCTCCGTTATAGAAGGTGAAAAGAACATCGCTCACCGATTCCGGTTGGGATGACGGTCCTAAACTTCGCGGACGCCACGCCAGTTCCTCGATTAGCGCTGGGCGGCTGTGGATAACCTTTGCCTGCGACACGGTCGCTCCGACCTGCTTGGCTACGGTCGGCAGATCCGTTCCCAATCGGATGCCCCGGTATTGCGACAGATCTCCAGCCACTGTCGCGGCCGACATCGCTCCGCACACACAGAGCGATGCCAGAGCTGCTCTCGACGCGATCAAATGAACTTTACTCATTGGGTACCAACTTCGCCAGTGGCTGACGAACATCCTGTGATTCTGGTAATCGAACGGAGGTCGGCATGCTTCTACTCTTTCTCAATCCAAAAGGTTGACGCGAACTTTAACGGACTCGCGGTGGAAATCACATCAAAAACGCTATAGGGACTGGCTTCGTGGAGTACGGTCCGTGATTGATGGGATTGATAGCAGCGGGTGTGGTCTCACTGCGACTAACGAGACCGCAAACAGTGCGATCGAAAAAACGACAAGTGATAGGCCGACGCCGCCCGCAAGCTGAAAGAAGGGTATCGCGGGGTTGAACAGCACGGCCATGGCAAGAAAGCCGGCCGCCCAGCGGTACTTCCTCGCCTGAAACGCCTCCACGAGAACAACCGCGGCGGCGACGCTAACGACCAGATTAAGCTGCACTTGGAAGTTCCGCGCAGAGCTCCAGAATGCTACGGTCGCCAACAATGCCGCGATAGAGAGCCACGTCATCACTTTGGTGTACACTGCAACCTCCTCGGGTTGAGCGGGTGGCTAAGGGAGGGGGAAGATAACCTGACTTAGTTCAGATCGTCTACGGGTGGGCAATAGCGCTCACGCATTAACTAGTATCGGTTAAGCGGCTTTACTTGTCAAGGGGAGCATGCGATATTATCAACAGTTGCTTTACTTTTTTTGGTTAAGCAAGTGGTGGGAGGCCACCCTTGGACATTTCTTTAGTGATCAGGCATCGCCTGAACGAACTCGGCCTCGATCAACGCGATCTGGCTGTTGCGGCGCAGGTTACCGAATCGTATATTTCACAGTTGCTGGCAGGGAAGAAGACCCCTCCGGCGCCCGGCCGGACCGACATCTACGACAAGATTGGAAACTTCCTGCAGCTTCCTGGTGGTGAACTTTCCAGGCTGGCTGACCTTCAGCGTAAGGAGGATCTGAAAAAGAAAGTCGCCGATCCCCCGGAGCCGCTGTTCAAAGCGTTCCGCGAGTTAATTCTCGGTAAGTGCGAGGCCGGCAAGCGGTTGCAAATACAGGATATTTTCCAAAAGGAACCTTTTGGAGCCCTGGAACGCCTTATCACCCAGAAATTGTTGGACGTGGCCAAAAGAATTGCCAAGGAAGAACTGGACAGCCAGAAGTGGCTGCAATCGATGGCGCGGCTCAGCGGGCAGGAGTACGAGCAGATGCGTGTTATGATTCTCGAGTTCCTGGATACGGACGTCTTCCACGTTTCAGCGGAAAACTGCATTTCCTTTCTAGACCCGCTGATCGAGTCATGGGACATTGACCTGGAGACGTTTGGAATCGAAATTGTTTTAAACCGCAAACTCGCTCTTGGACACCTGAAGCGGTTTGATTTTGTCGAGCGGGAACCAGAAGGGCCCTTCGAGGTAGAGCCTGGTTTGGAGGAGTTCCTCAAAGACCCTCTGCTCAGTGGCGATGCTACAGACGACGAAATCGAGTTTCTCAAAAGCCTTCGATTCAAAGACAGGCGGCCGCTTCCGCTCTATTACTATCGGATTCTGCAAAATACCAGGGATCCCCTCCACTTTCGCATGTCCACGGAACAAACCTAGTCGTGCAGGACTACGTTCAATAGCGAACTGTGAACCTCCAGCCCGCCGTTGTAGTGGATGAACCCCATTTTGCGGAATCGGTTCATGAAGAAACTCACCCGCGAGCGGGTAGTGCCGATGATCTCGGCCAGCGCCTCCTGGCTGATCTTTGGAATTACCGTCTGGGGCTCCCCGGCCTTTCCGAAATTCGCCAGTAAAAGCAGAACCCGCGCCAGCCGCTTCTCGCTGGAATTGAAGAGTTGGTCTACCAGGTCCGCCTCGAACCTGATGTTCCGCGACAGAACGTGCATCAGGAACATTTCGGCAAAAGCCGGCTCCTGGCGAAGGACTCGCATCAGCGCTGCCTTCTCCAGCCGCACGATCGAGCATTCCGACATCGCCGCGGCGCTTGCCATGCGGATCTGCTGGCCTGCCAGACATCCTTCGCCGAAGAAATCGCCCGCGCCCAAAATGGCGATTACTGCTTCTTTCCCATGCCGCGAAACCACCGTCAACTTCACCTGCCCTGCTTGAATGTAGAAGACGGCATTCGCCGGGTCGCCTTGCGCGAAAATGCGGTTGTTAGGGAGGATTTTTGCGACGCTCCTTCCGCGGCCGACCTGGGCTAGAAAACGCCTCGGGTCGAAGTCATCGGCAAGCTCCGGTTTTATTCCCGCCTTTCGTCGTGCCATCTAAATCGGCCAGTGCAGATATAGACCAGCATTTCACAAAAACCGAGGCAAAAGGCGCGCGCCCACGCCCCCCTTCCTGCCGCCGTCACCGCGTGCGGATGAGCAATATTGCTCAGTCAAGGCCGCGAAATGATGACATGATCTGCCCAGAGGGCACTCGGAGCGCAATTCTAGAGCGAAACATGCGAAAACTCCATATTGGCATCATCGATATCGTGTCCAAGGGTCCGACGCGGGCACTGTATGCTCGCGTCATGAATGCCAATCTTGCCAGCATCATGCCTCAGGTGATCGGCGTCTGGTGCAGACAACTGGGACACGACGTCACACTGGTTTGCTACACGGGTTTCGAAAACCTGCTCGAGGAGTTGCCCAGCACCCTCGATCTGCTTTTCATCGGCGCCTTCACCGAGGCCGCCCACACGGCATATGCCCTGAGCAACCTTTTCCGCGCGAGGGGGGCGATTACGGTTCTCGGAGGGCCTCACGCCCGATGCTATCCCGAGGATGCCCTTCAGTACTTCGATTACGTGCTTGGTTTCACCGACCGGGAGACGTTGCTCGACGTATTGCAGGACTGCTCGCCGCATCGGCCGGTTGGCGTGCACCTCTCCGCGGACCGCCAGCCGCTGGCGCTTCCAGGTGTGCGCGAGCGCTGGCCGTTCATTGAATCGACGCTCAAGAAAACGCCTTTCCTGAAAATGGTTCCGATGATCGGCAGCCTTGGGTGTCCCTACACCTGCAGCTTTTGTATCGATGCCGATGTGCCCTATCAGCCCATGGACTTCGACGTACTCCGCGAGGATCTGCGGTTCCTGCTGAAGCAGTTTCGCCGGCCGCTGGTGGCGTGGCACGATCCTAATTTCGGCGTCCGCTTCGACGCCTATCTCGACATGATCGAGGAGGCTGTACCTCCAGGATCCATCGACTTCGCGGCGGAGAGCAGTTTGTCCCTGCTTTCGGAACCCCACCTGAAAAGGCTCAAACACAATGGCTTCAAAGCCCTCTTGCCTGGTATCGAGTCGTGGTTCGACTTAGGCGGCAAGTCGAAGACGGGCGCATTGCAGGGGATGGACAAAGTACACCAGATATCCGGGCACGTGAACTTGATTCTCAAGTATGTTCCCTATGTGCAAACCAACTTCGTCCTGGGGCTCGATTCCGATGAGGGCGACGAGCCCTTCGAACTTACCAAGCGCTTTCTGGACCTGACGCCCGGCGCATTTCCCGGGTATTCCTTGCTGACCGCATTTGGCCGGGCCGCGGCGCTCAACCTGGATTACCAATCCGCCGATCGCGTACTGCCGTTCCCGTTTCACTTCCTGAACAACAACCAGGCGATGAACGTCAGACCGCGGAATTATAGCTGGAGAGACTTCTACGATCGCGTGATCGACTTGACCCGGTACTCTTTCAGAGCGCAGGCTATTGTTCGCCGTTTCCGCGCAACTCAGGGGATGACCTCGCGTTGGCTGAATGTTGTGAGGGCGGTTTCGACGGAAGGCTCTGGCAGGCTGAGGTACTACAAGGAAATCCGCGCGCGCCTGGATACCGACCGGCAGTTCTCACCCTATTTTGAGCAGGAAGCTGACGAACTCCCGGAATTCTACGCAGACCTCGTACGCAGGGATCTGGGGACGCTGTGGGACTGGCTGCCGGCGGGCGCCCTGAGCCATGACCCGTACAGTTATCTGAAATCCGAGCGAAGCGCGGCCAGCCTGGTCAGTGTTCCACTCCGGCAGGCGGCGCGGCGCTAGTCGCGATTCACTGCGAGGGATCGGGCTCTTCCGGTGGTGCCGTATCGCTCGGTAACAAGGGCCACGGGTTCTTGTCGCCACGAATGTCTGGGCGACTCGCCAGACGGGCTGCTTCAACCTGCTCGGGAGTCCGCACGTCGGGCTCGGAGAGTTTGACTTTCGCCCGCGAACGCGCCACCTGGCGTTTGTGGCGCTTGGCAAGTCGCTTGTCCATACTTTATTTTACCAGCGGTTTTGCCGTCCGCCGCCGCTTGCACGGAATCCGCCGCCGCCGCGATTTTCTTTGGGCCGCGCTTCGTTGACATTCAGCGCTCTGCCGTCCAGGTCGCGGCCATTGAGACCGGCAATGGCCTTTTCTCCCTCGCCGTCATTTCCCATCTCCACGAATCCAAAGCCCCGGGCCTTTCCGGTGTCCCGGTCGGTGACAATGTTCACCCGATCGACCGTGCCATACTCCTCGAACATAGAACGAACGGTGCTTTCGGTAGCCTCGAAGCTCAGGTTTCCTACGAAAATGTTTTTCACTTAATCTTCTTTCTGAAATTTGCAGAGCAGCAAACGCGGGCAGGATAGCCGGCCCTCCGGACTATACGAGAGGCCTGAATTGGCGGGACTGTCAAACTACAACTAATATGATGGCACGGAATAAGGCGTCGATTCAAGGATTATCATGCTGCCGAAGTCGCTGTTCCTCAAAATATAACAGACTCCCCAAGCCTGGACTGATATACTTCGATCAGAGCTAACAGAGAAGGGTGTGGTGCGCTTGCCGCCGTGGAGCCGTCAATTATGGGCCACGATGGGGAAAAGGAAATCATGACGAACCAATCGTACACGTTCATCGATCCTGCCGGAAACCAGGCGCAATACACGGTATACGGCGCCGATCGCCATAATGAATATCACTGGTCGACCGACCACGGCGATAGCGGGTTCGACGGTTCATTTGCGCAAGCTCAGACCCGCGCAAGAACGGCCTTGAAGGCCAGCATGGCAGTCAGGCGCCGGGCCGATCAGGCGCATCGGTAGTATTATCGCCTGTCCCACGCTCGCATCTCCCGGAACAAGGTCCGGAAACAGGTGAGCACCTCTATCAGGTTGCCGGACGACGTCGTGTCACCCGCCACGGGCTCACCAAAGTATGCTCGCGCAAATGGGCCGATGCCGGCCCGGTCGTGGGCCAAATCCACCGGCGCGTTGCTGCGGGCGCATCCGGAATTCGACGAAACACCCGGCAAATATCCGCAGAACGAAGGTATCTACTGCCGCAGCAGATTGATCTCGGGAATCAGTTTGACTCCCGCATCCCTGCAAGCCGACGCGATGATTTTGACGTTTTCCGCCGAAAGTCCATCCGGCTCCGCGACCTCCGGCCGCTTGGTGAACTGGTAACGATAGTCAAACTTCAGGACGAGGACGTTGACGCCCTCCTTGGGGAGGGCCTCTTTAATAAATCGGACGGCGAGCGGGACGTCTTCGGCTAGCGGCGCCATCAGATGCAGGCCGCGAACCGGCGGCGCCGCCGAAGCCGCGACGAGGGGAACCAGCGGGACGAGCGCCAGAATCAGCAGTTTCATGCCGATGAAGATAGCGTGCGTCGTCTCCGCGCGCAGGCCGCGAGACGATCAGAACAGCGGCTCCATGAGGCTCGCTAATACTCCAACCGCCAGCGGGCCGGTGGTGCGCGTCCGCCAGTCGAAAAAGCGCCAGAGGACATTTCCCTTTTCCGCGCAGAAGAAGATCATGCGGCTCCGGATATCCAGGTGTTCGAGCATCGCCTGGTTATAGGTCCGCACTTCTCCTTCGAGTATGTATGGCGTCAGGAATTTCTCGGTGGATGACAATTGCTGAGTAGCTTCAAAGACGATTTGCATCTGGCGCCCTTGGGAGCTGATCTGGATCAGGTTGGGCCCGGATTCGCGGAATTCCTCGCCGGAATACGCCGGCGGTGACAACTCCACGAGCGGCTTCGAAAGCCTGCCGTTCACGGAGGCCACGAACTCCGCGCAAAGCCGGTGCAGATCGCAGGCGCCGCGGCGTCGAAGCTTCGTTACTTCATCCGCATCCACCAGCAATCGCTCCGCCCTTTGAGTGGCGTCGATCTGGCGTGCCAATCTGGCGATTGAGTCTTCCTGTGGCATGGCCGGGGAGTAACCATTGTAAAGCAGACAGGCGCCGGTTGGTGGGACATGCCCTCGCGCTCCGGCGAGCCCCTGTGAAACCGTGTAATATCTCATTCATGCGTTTGTTCCTGTGCTCTCTGGTTGTGTGCGCCTGCGGATTTGCCGCCGGCGTTCCCTATTTGACCCAGCCTGCGATCTGTCCTACCCGGCCGGAGATCGCTTTCGCTTCGGGCGGCGATATCTGGGTTGTGTCCGCCAAGGGCGGTGAGGCGCACCTGTTGGTTTCGCATCCCGCGGATGACTCGCGGCCGCTGTACTCGCCGGATGGCGCCAGGCTCGCGTTCATCTCCACCCGCACGGGCGGGGGCGACATTTATGTGCTCACCCTGTCCACCAGCGCTTTGAAGCGGCTCACGTTCGACGACCGCATGGACCAACTCGACGCCTGGTCCCGCGACGGCAAGTGGATCTATTTCTCCAGCGGAGCGCACGATGTGGGAGGGAAGAACGACCTGTATCGCGTGAGCGCGGAGGGCGGCACGCCCATGCCCGTCAGCGCCGACCGTTTCACCAACGAATTCCAGGCCGCGCCCGCGCCCGATGGCGCCACCCTGGCTTTCGCCGCGCGCGGCAACGGCGATCAGCAATGGTGGCGTCACGGACATTCGCACTTGGACGAATCTGAAATCTGGCTGCGCAAGGAAGGCTCTCCGGCCGTCTACGAGCGCCTGGTGGACCTGAACGGCCGCAATGTCTGGCCCATGTGGATGCCCGACGGCAAGCAGCTCTATTTCATGAGCGACCGCGGCGGCGCGCAGAATATCTGGTCCGTCTCGCCCGGCGCCAGGCCGAAACAGGTAACCAAATTCAACGACGGACGCGTGCTCTGGCCATCTATCGGTTATGACGGCAAGGCGGTGGTGTTTGAGCGCGACTTCAAGATCTGGCAGCTTGAAACCAGGACCGGCGAAGCTTTTCCGCTGCCCATCACGCTCATGGGATCGGCTGCCGCGCCCGGCATTACGCACCTCACCCTGAATCAGTTTACCGACCTGGCGCTCGCTCCCGACGCCAAAAAGATTGCCGTAGTGGCGCACGGCGAGGTGTTCGCGGCCTCGGCGCGCGACGGCGGGGAAGCCATTCGCGTGACGCGCACGCCCGGACCGGAATCGGCCGTCACCTGGTCCCCCGACTCCATGAAAATCGCTTATGTCTCGCAGCGCGACGCCGTCACGCACGTTTTCCTCTACGATTTCGCCCATCGCAGCGAAACGCAGCTCACCCGCGACGGCACTTCGGACCAGGGCCCGCGTTTTTCTCCGGATGGCAAGCTGATCGCCTTCGTGCGCGGGCGCAAGGAACTGCGCGCCATCGATCTCGAGTCGAAACAGGAGCGGCTGTTGGCCTCGGGATATATTGCCGGCGGTTTCGGCGGCGCGGCGGCCTTCGCCTGGTCGCCCGACAGCCGGTGGCTGGTCTATGGCAACACCGGCGCGGAGAACCTGCGCAATCTCTATGTGGTTTCCGCGGCGGGTGGCCCGGCACGGCAGATCAGCTTCCTCGCCAACACCAACATCAACTCCATTCAGTGGAGTCCGGACGGAAAATTCGTGCTCTACGAAACCGGGCAGCGCACCGAGACTCCGGCCATCGCCCGCATCGATCTGCTGCCACGCCAGCCGGAGTATGCGGAAGAAAAGTTCGACGACCTGTTCAAGCCCGAACCGCCGCGCGCCGGACGCGGCGCATCCACCGAGCCCAAGCCCCCCGTGAAGCCCGTCGAGATCGACTTCGACGACATCCGCGAGCGCAGCTCCATGCTCCCCGTCGGGCTTACGGTCGCCCAGCCCCAGATCAGTCCCGACGGCAAGTGGCTGCTTTTTTCAGCCAATGTCGGCGGTCAGACGAATCTCTACCTGTATTCGCTGGAAGAAATCCCGGCCGGTGGTGGAGGCGGCGGACGTGGCGGCCGCGGCGGCGGAGGCGACTCCCGCGGTCCGCGCCAGTTGACTTCCACTCCCGGGCAGAAGGCCCGCGCCCATTTCACGCCCGATTCCAAGGAAGTTTTCTATCTCGAAGCCGGGCGCGTGCAAAGCATCAATATCGATACGCGCCAGCCGCGGACCGTCAACGTGACCGCCGAAATGGACGTCGACTTCAACCTCGAAAAGATGGCTGTTTTCGAAGAGGCATGGGCCGGTC
>Ga0187817_10000871_pt1 | contig 13905 bp, 6 predicted proteins | sample NC_wetland_sal_i_17_FD_132431 | JGI IMG/M metagenome (GOLD analysis project Ga0187817, IMG submission 132431) | Wetland sediment microbial communities from Neuse River Estuary, North Carolina, USA - SO4_2 | ecosystem: Environmental > Aquatic > Freshwater > Wetlands > Sediment | place: USA: North...
ATCGGATTTTCGGTTGCGCTGGCGGTTGGCCTGACACGAATGCCGTTCCCACCGCCGCTCCTGCCGGCGCTGGTTCTGATTCTCGGATTGCCGGCAGGAGCGGCGGTGGGAACGGCATTCGTGTTTGCGGGCGTTCTGCGTCTCATTGCCACGCCGTTCTACATGGCCGGGCAGCATGTCCACGGACGCTACCTGTGGCTTCTCACGCAGGGGGCGGTGCCGGGGTTGCTGCTCGGCACGTATGCTCTGCGGCTGCTGAATACGCAGGCGGGCAGCCCGGTGGTAGTGATTTTGCTTGGGCTGCTGCTGACCGCTTCGTCGAGCATCACGTTTGTGCCGCGGGCGCAAAATCGTGGCTTTGCCAAGAAGAATTCTCACTGGCTGCCCTGGCTGGCGTTGCCCATCGGGATCGAGGCCGGATTTTCGTCGGCGGGCGCGGGCGCTTTGGGCACCGTGCTGCTGCTCAACTATTCGGAAATGACGCCGCCCGAGGTGGTCGGGACGGATATTCTGTTCGGGCTGATCCTGGCCGCGATCGGCAGCGCATTTCACTGGAAATTCGGGACGATTAATGGCGCGGTGCTTACGCGGTTGCTGGCTGGCGGCGTCCCGGGAGTGGTGTTGGGGTGCGTCTTCGCGCGCAGAGTGCCCGCGCGGAAACTTAAGCTGGCTATCGCCACGATAGCCATTTTCGCGGGATTGCAGCTCGTGTGGAGCGGCGCTCGCACGATGGCCACAAAACGCGCTGCGGCTGTGAATCGCGCGACGATTGCAACTAGAAGCGGCGCCAATTGACCACGCTTCGCCCTCGGAGCGCGAATCCCCTCAGAATCGCAAATCAGGCAAGGACCCGGAAGTGTTGACGTTCGTCCAGACGCCTATGATAGGCTATATCGCCTGCCGGTGGCTGGCCAACTGGGCTCGGTCGTCTCGGGACGCACTTTCGAGATCGCGGACGCGAACGGACGTAAATTTTCGCGCGACCCTAACATTACATAATCGGCTCCGCTGGATAAAAACGTCCGGTGTTGCCATCGGTCTTTTTCGCCTTCTCCACTAGTTTGAGTTCACTTTCCGCTTTCCACTGCCTCGTAGCAAACTCACCGCCAAGCTCAATCAAGTATTGCACGGGGCTTTCCATGATTTGCTCGACGGTCCATATTTCCGGGGCGCCATTTATAACCTTCACTTTGTCATGTAGCTCAAACACGGTCGGTTCCTCTTTATCGCGGACATAAATTGAAAACGGCCTAGCGAATTGCGGGAATTATACCTTTAACTCCCTTTTCTCGTAATCGCAGAACCGGCACCAAACAAACGCGACCTGGAAATCAGAGAACCTCTTGAGTGCTCCTTTCCTTCCAGACTTGGGGCAGGTTCGACTAGCCGCACTCCAAATTGCACCATCTCGTACCTTTCCCGGCCAGTCTGCGGGTTTGTTATTTTGTGGGTGAGCCATTTTGCTTACCTCCACCCCATAGGAGTCCACTACCCGACATTTGGGGAGTTAAAGGTATAATTCCCGAAATTCTTGCGACGCAAGGGCAACTGCATGTGAATGATCCGGGCTTGGGAACTGAAAATGCACATGGCCTCGGCATCTCATTGACCGCTTCTGCCGACGTCCTCCGCGAACTCAATGTGCCGAATTTTGAGCGCATTGTCGTTAACGGTCGGGTCCGACACAACCGAAATCGACCGGCCGCGAGCCGCCATCCTAATGTCTTCCGATACGCGAGTGAGTCGAGCTACCTCGGGCGGCGGAGCCGCCAAAATAATAGAATAGATTTCGCGCGATGTTGCGACTGAAGCCTCCGCCCTAGCTCGGTTGATGGCACTCAAGCCCATGACGGCAATTTCGAAGAGCCCCAGGTCTTCAACCGGGGCAACATTTGTAAAATCGGTATCAGAAGGCCAGGGGGCTCTATGGATACTAGGATGGCCAGTTTCCTCAGCAAATGTCCACGACCAAGCTTCCTCCGTGATGAAAGGCAGAAACGGGGCAAACAATCGGAGTAAAACGCTGAGACCCAACCTGAGGCTGGCGACTGCAGATATCTGAGCAGCTTCTCCGGCTTCTCCCCGGGCCCTGGTACGCGCTATTTCGATGAAAGAGTCGGTGAACGACGTCCAAAAGAAGCGTTCGATATCCGAGAGGGCCATCTCGTGACTGTACGATTCCATCGCTTCAGTACTTCTAACGACGAGCTCCCGTAGTCGCCCGAGGAAAACACGATCCATCTCGTGGGTTATTGGACCTGGTGGGGCTTTCTGACCCAACACGAACTTCGAAGCATTAAACAGTTTTGTTACCAGCCGCCTGCCCACCTTCATTACGGCAACATCGAGCGCCGTGTCAACTCCAAGCCGCGCACTGGCGGCCCAGTAGCGCACCGCGTCAGAACCATACTCGTCCAACAAATGCATCGGCGTAACAACATTCCCACGGCTCTTCGACATCTTCTTGCGGTCAGGATCTAGAATCCAACCTGAGATCGCGATGTTGCGCCATGGAATGGTATCCTCGTGCAGCATAGCTTTCGCTATCGTATAGAAGGCCCAAGTGCGAATTATCTCGTGACTCTGTGGCCGTAAGTCCATCGGGAACAACCGGGCAAAGCGCTCTCGGTCAGTCATCCAGCCTGCCACAATCTGCGGAGACAGAGAGCTTGTGAACCATGTATCGAAGACGTCTGTCTCTCCCATGAAACCACGGGGGCGATTACGCTGAGACTCGTCAAATCCGGGCGGCGTTGCAGTAACGGGATCAACCGGGCACAAGTCTTCGTTGGCAATAATCGGATTTCTGAAATCTGCCTTGCCGTTTTCGAGTACGGGATACCACAGCGGAAAAGGGACACCGAAATGTCGTTGTCTGCTGATCGCCCAATCAAAGGCCAGATTTTCCGTCCAAGTGCGATAGCGATGTCGCATGAAATCTGGATACCAGTGAATTCGGTCCCCAAATTCAAGTAGCCGTTCCTTTTTGTCGAGTAGCCGAACGAACCACTGCCGCGTGGCAATGAATTCTAACGGGTGCTCACCCTTTTCATAAAACTTGACCGAATGCTCGATGGCTTGTGGCTCGCCAACCAAGAGGGAACCCCCGTCAGGAGAGGTACCCGCGGCCTCCCGCAGCAATTCGACGATCACTCGCCGTGCCTGTCTCACCGTCTTACCCTCAAGTTCGTGATAACAGCGGTTAGCAGGATCAGGTCGAAGCGATTTCCAGCTGCTGCTGCCGAAGTCTACCGGCATTAGTCGGCCATCGCGGCCCAGTATTTGACGCAATGGTAATTTCTGCTCCTTCCACCATCGGACGTCGGTAGCATCTCCAAAAGTACAGACCATCAACACGCCGGTCCCTTTCGTCGGATCAACCAAATCACTGGGGAAAATCTCAACTGATAAGCCGAAAAGGGGTGTAATGGCACGGCGCCCGAAAAGATGTTTGTATCGCTCGTCAGATGGATGAGCGGTGATACCGACACAAGCTGGCAGCAACTCGGGTCGAGTCGTGGCAATAGTGAATCCTTCGGAACTTCCTTCTAGGCCAAAGCGGATATGATAAAAATGCCCTGGAATGTTACGGTCCTCCACCTCCGCTTGCGCTACAACAGTCTGGTAATCCACATCCCACATAAAGGGCGCCTCGACGTTATAGATATGCCCCTTTCTATATAGGTCCAGAAAGCTAAACTGGGCGGTAACACGGCTACGCTGATCGATAGTCGAATATTCAAGATTCCAGTCGACTGAAAGCGCTACTCTCGTCCACAGTGCCTTGAAGGTGCGTTCATCTTCTGAGGTCAGTTGCAAGCAAAGTTCAATGAAATTCTGACGGGATATCAAGCGGGGAGGTGACTTGGCATCGCCATGGGCGGGAAACGTCCGCTGTAGAAGCGGGTCGTAGGGCTGCTCCGGATCACAACGTACATTGAAGAAGTTCTGAACGCGACGCTCTGTGGGAAGCCCATTGTCGTCCCAGCCCATGGGATATATGACATGCTTCCCTCGCATGCGCTTGAACCTCGCGACCACGTCGGTTTGCGTGTAGCTGAATACGTGTCCAATGTGGAGAGATCCCGAGACAGTCGGTGGAGGCGAATCGATGGTGAACAAGAGGTCAGGATTATCGATGCCCTTCGAGCTCTCGTATACGCGCAGCTCTTTCCAACACTTCGACCAGCGTTCCTCGGCTTCTTTGGAATCGAAGTGTTTTGGTAACTCGGTGATATCCATGCTTTGTCTTTCTCAGAGAGGCTTCATTTTCCCATGCCATGCGCGCCTTATGTGTTGAATTTAATTCAGGCGTGAAAAGATGAATATAAGCGGCCCCCGTGCAGGGTGTCAATCGGGAGGAAAAAGGGACGATGGACTGCCGGCGAGTCGTCAGTGCTCTTTCTTGGTGAGTTCCTGTTGGACGAGGTCTTCGACGAGCGGCTTCAGGACACCCTCGGACAGTACTTCCTGAAGCTGCGGGCCGATCTTTTCGAGAAGCTTTTGCACGATCGCGTCTACCGCGGCGCCATTGGGCGCGGGAACTTCCGCGGCCTCCGCGGGATGCGCATCGGCAGCAGGAGCAGGCGAAATGTTGGCGCCCGCTTCGGCAGACGGCTCTTCCGCCGCGATCTTGCTTGGAGCGGAGGAGAGATAAGCGTGCGGTGGCGCGGTTTCCTCTTCGGGCGCGCCATAGTTCGACGGCGCATCGGATTCTTCGCCGACGAGCAGCGGCTCGGGAACCGGATTAACGACCGGAGACTCGAAGAGATCCGGATCCTTGGCCGCGAAAGCTTCCTCGCCTTCCGCCTGCACTTCGGGAGACTCCGGCACGAAATCGGACGTGGCAGCCACGATTTCCGAAAATGTCTTCGGCGGCTTTTCAAACACGGGAGCTGGCGCGGACGCGGCCACTGCGGGTTCGCCTGCCTCCGTTTCATCGGCGAAGAACGGCTCCTCGTCTGCCTCCACGGGCGCCGGTTCGGCGGCCTCGGCGGTTTCCTGCGCTGGCGAGGAATTTTCTTCGCTCGGCACGATGGAAAGCGCATTGGACGATGGGGCTTCTTCCGATTCCACCTGCGGCGCGGAAGCGTTTTGGAACCATCCACCCTCGGCGTATTCCTCGTGAGGCGCCGGCAACTCCGTTGCTGCGGTCGCTTCGTCGGCAGGCGCGGGGGCGGACGCAGGTTCGGGCTCGGCAGGCGCCTGCAATTCAGCTTGAGGCACCTCGCCGAGTTCCAGGCCAATTTCATCCGCCAGGGAATCGGTTTCCGGCGAGCTTGCGGTAGCCGCGGGAGTCGCTTCCAGTGTGGGCGTCGGCTCGGGTGCAGGTGCCGATTCGGGCGTGGGTGCTGACTCGGGTGCTTGATCGGGCGCGATGCCCTCGACGGGCGCCGCCGAAGGCGCTGCTTCCTTTTCCTCCCCGGAGCCCGCGACGTTGACCGGCTCAGCTATGCCGGCATGCTCGGAGGGCTGCTCTTCTGCTGGGCCTTCATCCGGAACATAGGATGATCTCTTGGAATCCTCTTCGGGGATTTCGAAATCGAGCGCCGCGCGCCGCCAATCGCGCGCCGTGGCAGACGCGTCGAATTCTTCTTCGCCTTCCTCTTCATCCAAGTCAGCTACCGGCGGACTTGCCTCGCCCGCGGTCTCAAGCTCTTCAAGCGAGCGCTTGCCTGCTCCGAATCCGTAGGCCACAGCCGCTTCCTCGGCGTCTGGCTCGGGGAACTCGGGCAGGGGCTGGGGCTCTTTTCGCGCCGGCATTTCGATGGCCGCGGCTGGAATAGGCGGCTCGGGGACGGTCTCCTTGGCCTTGGCGAGCTCCGCCGCGATCTTGGGATTCTTTTCCAGCGTGGAAATCACCATGGCGATCAGCGGGTCGGGAGGAATGAAGGGCTTCTTCAAGATGCCGTCTGCGCCCACGCGCCGTGCTTCCTTTTCGTCGAGCGGGTCGAACGCGCCCACCAGCAAAATCACCGGAACGTGCGAGAGGTCCTTGTGTTTCTTGATGAATTCGCACACCTCGTAGCCATTGCGCACGGGCATGAAAATATCGGCGAGGACAAGATCCGGTTTCAGATCGGGAATACGCCGCACCGCCGCTTCGCCGTTGCCGACGGAAACCACCTCGATGCCTCGCTCCTCGAACGCCAGAGCGACCATCTTCTGAATCTTTGTATTGTCGTCCGCGATCAGAATTTTGGGCACTGAATTCCCCTCAGGAGCGGCGCCCAGCGGTCGCATCCGTGCCACTCGATAGGACTATTGCAGCACCCTGGCGAGGGTAGCGTCAACGGACTCGAAGGACAGGGGTTCTACAGTTGCAAGCAGTCGGGCGGACAGGTATTCCCGAAGGGGGAAGGGGGCTACCAGGGGATCAGCTTGTGTAAACCCTTCTTTTTTTTGCTGGTGGATTCGGTGTTTGGATTGGCCTTGGCGCTTTGCTGCGGTTTGCCGTTGGCGGTTGAATTATCGCTGGTGCCGGTTGCGGGCTGGGCAGCGGGTGTTCCGCCTTGGGCACCTGTCGGCGCCGGAGCAGCCTCCGGTGCTGGAGGAGCGGCAGGAGCAGCACCGTTGGCAGCCGGCGGATTGGCCGCTGGCGCGGATGAAGATTCGGCCGGGGCCGGCGAGGCGGACGGCGAGATCGGCGCTGCGTCAATCGCGGGCGAGGCAGTCGCCGCATCGGGCGAAGGCGCGGGCGCGGCGGCGTCACCGCCGGTTTCCGGCGCGGCGATGATTTGCACCGCAGTACCTGTTGACGGAGCGGAGGAAGAAGGCCCGGAGGCCACCGCCTCGACTGGCGGGGCAGTGTCTTCCGCGGCACCGGCGTTCGCGTCGCCGGTGGTTGCCGGACGCGCGGCCAGGGTGAAGTTCGGCCCCGCCGAGTCTCGCTTGAAGATGTCGGTGGGCGAAATCCCTGCATCCGGCGGATTCAGATTGGGCATGCCGGAATGCGCCGCCGAGGCGACATTGGGGTTAGTCTTGAACAGCTTCATCGGTTCTTTCAGCATGACGGCGTGTTGCCGGTGCCCCCGGTCGTACATCTGTTCCTGTTTCATGCGTGCGAGGGCGTTGGGGTCGGCGGGCGGGATGTGCATTCCCAAGGCGGTGAGCTGTGCCTTGGCGTCCATGGCGCGCTTCGAAAGAGGATAGTCCGTAACGATTCGCTTGTAGCAGATTCCGGCCAGATCCCCAAAGTGGCTCTTGTCATCTTCGTTTTTCGTGAGCCGCTTGGCCTCCATGTACGTGCTGCCTAGCATCCACAGCGCCTCGGGACTTTGGCTATACAGCGGATACCTCTCGGTCAGTTCCATCAGGCGCGCGGCCGACGCGGGATAATCCCGCTTGACGTAATAAAAGCTCGCGGTCTTGAATTCCCCGTCGGCCAGGACTTCTTGAACCTCGCGCAAATGCTGTTCCGCTTTGGGCACGAGCGAGCTTTGGGGGTAATGCAGGAGGAACGTCTGGAAAGCCTCTTCCGCATCCTGCGCCTGGGTGTTGTCGCGATCCGCCTTCTCCATCATGCGGTAGTGCGCCATGGCGATCTGCATCTGCGCGTAGGCGGCCTCGTCGAGAAACGGGAAGAAGGTCACGAAATCCTGATACTCGGCGATGGATTCCGTCAGGCCGGAGGTGCCGCCCTCGCTGTAATACGAATCGGCGATGGCCAGCTTCGCTTTGGCGAGATATTCGCTGTCGGGATAGGTGTTGATCAGTGTTTGCAGGTTCAGCCGGCCTGTGATGTATTTATGGTGCTTCAGGTCGCCCATGGCGCGGTCGTAGAGCACCTTGTCGGGTTCGGCTGAGGCGCCCAGATCGCCTTGCTGCGCCTTGTTCTTTTTTTTGAAGATTTTTTGGCCGTGGGCGTTGGGGGAGAGAGCGCAGAAAAGAAAGAAGCACAACAGGAACAGCAGGGCCGGTCGGCGGCAAGTTTGCCCGAGGGTCTGGAGCATTCGGTTCCGCATCATACTTTCCGGCTCACGGCGTCCGCGGCCAGCTTGCGCATTTGACGCGTCGCGGCGGCGGGATCGGGCGTGTGGAAGATCGAAGTCCCCGCGACAAACGTGCTGGCGCCCAATTGCGCCAATTCGGCGACATTGTCCATTTCCACCCCGCCATCCACTTCGATTCGGAAGCCGCTATTATACCGCGCGCGCATCCCATCCAGTTGACGAATTTTCTCCAAGGCGACGGGGATGAATTTCTGGCCCCCGAAGCCGGGATTCACGCTCATCACCAAAGCCGTGTCCATTTTGCCGAGCACGTCCTCAAGCATGGCCACCGGCGTCGCGGGATTAATCACCGCGCCCGCTTCCGCGCCCAGCTCGCGAATCATCTCGAGCGCCCGGTCGAGGTGCGCGGTCGCTTCCTGGTGCACCAGCACGCGATTGGCCCCGGCGTGGACGAAGTCCGCGATGTAGCGCTCCGGTTCGTCAATCATCAGATGCACGTCGAGTGGCAGCCGGGTTGCCTTGCGCAGCGATTCCACCACCGGCACGCCGATGGAAATGTTGGGGACGAAACGCCCATCCATCACATCCACGTGAATCACGTCCGCGCCGCCTTGCTCCACCGCGCGCACCTGCTCGCCCAGCCGCGCAAAGTCCGACGCCAGGATGGAAGGAGCGATCTCGATGCGCGCGTACCCCATGTCGTCTGCTGGGATATTAGCATAGCGCGGAGCGCGTTCGTCGCGGGACGAGTCGGCGGCCTGCACAAAAAGCCTGGCCAGCCGCGTCAGGCCCTCAAAAATTAACGTACTAGCTCTTGACAATATCTGGCGCCGTACATATCATCCGTCGTTTTCCTTTTCGCGGAGAACAGATGCGCGCCTTTTGTGCTCCAAATGATTTTACGGAGCGTGCTGTGCGTCACGCTGAAGGGTGACCCGGGTCACGGCGAGACACGCATAGAGTGAGTATGTAAGGCCAGGAACTTTTCATGTTCATTACATACTTAGATTCCTCACAGGTTATTTAGAAGGAGAATATATGAACCCCTTCCGTATACTTTCCCTGACTCTCGGATTTTTCCTGCTCTCGGGCGCAGTAACCGCCCAGGGCACGCCGCCGCCCGGCCATGGGATTCCGCTGGCGTTGCGCAGCATGTCGGCGCAGACGGGCGGCGCGGCGGTCGCGGACGTCACCCTCGTGGGGACAATCAGCCTTCCCGGCGGGGCGACTCCGGTTTCCGGTGCGATCACGCTTCGGGCCACAGCCGACGGGCAAAGCCAAGTGACCATGGCGCTGCCCACCGGCCAGCAGACCGAGTCCCTCAGCTACTCGCGCAGCTCCCACACCGGCACATGGACCGGCCCGGACGGCTCCAGTCATAACTTCGACATACTGAACCTTCTCGGGCCGCACCCGGCGTGGTTCTACCCGCTGTTCGCGATGCAGTCCGGGTTCATGTCCACGCAATACGGTTCGGGAGACGAGGGCCCGGCGACGTGGAATGGCGCGGCAGTCGAACACCTGCTGGTATTCCGGACGCCCTCTTCACAGCGCTTCTCACACCTTCCCCCGAACAAATTTCTCAGGCAAATGACGCAGCACGACATCTACGTGGATTCCTCCACCCTTCTGCCCGTCGCGATGACTTTCAACGTGCACCTCACCGCCAGCGCGCCCAGCCAGTTGTTCGTCCCGGCGGGAACTCCCAGCGGGGACTATTTGGAGGAGGTCCGGTATTCGGATTACCAGCAGGTGCAGGGGTACCCGGTGGCGTTCCACATCCAGGTCTATTTCAATAGCGCGCTGGCGGGCGACATCGAGCTTGCTTCAGCCACCTTCAACACGGGCGCGGCGATTGCCGCTGGTTCCAATTAAGTTTCTTGGGAGGGAATTATGCGCTTCGTTCGAGTTCTCCGCTGGCTGAGCCTCTTGCTGCTGTGCGCATCCTCGATCCAAATGGCGCGCGCGCAGGACGACCCCGCGTTCGAAAACGGCCTCAAGCCCTTCGGTTCCTATCATGGCGGGAACATAGACCACGTAAATCTGATGAATCAGGCGCTGAACGTGGATATCCCCATCATTTCCTATCCCCAGCGCGGCAAGCTGAAGCTCGATTTCGTCCTGCACTACCACAATAGCGGCAACTATTTCGATTGCTCCGGCTACGACGGCGATGGGAATTGCGACGCCGTGTCCGGAGAAGATTATCTCGATAGCGGCTGGAACGTCATGGATGCCGGCGCTCCTAATGCATCCGTGGACTGCTCGGACATCATTGACGGCGAGGGCGACTTCCATTGCAGCGCAGTGGTCTACGGGGCCGATGGCAGCGTTCACCAACTTCTGCCTGAATCGAACATGACCACCTGGCAGGCGTTCGATGGAAGCGGTTACCAGATGGCTCTCGGTTCCGCTCCCAACTACCACAACAGTATGTCGGGGGTCATTATCGATGCCAGCGGAACTCGCTACACCGGTGGCGGGGCCTGCGGTTTATTTTGCTTCAACTCATTCAACGGCGGCTTGACGCCTAACTATTACTCTGCCCAATACACGTGCTGCCTTCTCGGCACGCGCGAAGATACCAACGGCAACCAGATTACATTCTCGAACTCGGGCTGGACGGACACCATGGGGCGCGCGATTCCCATGATGCAAAAAACCACCGATTTCACCGGTTGCCCGAATCCTTCTTCGGTCACTGCGGCCACGCTCTGGACTCCGCCCGGAGTCCCTAATACCAACGGGAACACCGGAAACAGCGCCGGGACCTATCCCGTCAAATTCTGCTTCGTGCAAGTGTCGGAGAGCGTCACCTTTGGTGAGGGCTCGTCCAGCCCCGAGCCTGCACCGTACACGCTAACGGTGACGGTCAACCAATTGGGGGCCATGGTTCTTGCGAACTCTTCGGGCAGCTTTTCCAGCGGCACCATGGCGTGGGTCTTTCAGTATACGACGGATGGAAATGGCGACCTGTCTCAGATCACCTTTCCCACCGGAGGCACGCTTTCCTACACGTGGTACGATTCGGCGGGCTCGGCGGGCGGGTGTGCGCCCTCCTGCGGGCACTACTACATGTGGCTGCCGATGGTCACCACCCGCACGCTGAATCCCAATGACGGGACGGCGACGGCCAAGTGGACGTATAACGGCAACATCGTGACCGATCCCGCGGGCAACGACACAGTTCGCGGGTTCAACACCGGTGGCTACGAAACCGTAGCCAAATACTACCAAGGCTCGTATTCCAGCGGCACGCTTCTGAGGACCGACAATACGAACTATACCGTTAACGTGATGACGTTCTTCAACAACCTGGGTGAAGCGGATCAGATCTTCCCCATCCAGAAGACCACCCTCTGGGCCAATGGGCAGGAAAACCAGGTCAGCGACTCTTATGACGCCCAGTTGACGCTTTATGAGTCAACCTTTTCCTGCTTCGAATGTTTAGGCAGCCCAAACGGCGGAACCGCGGGCGGCTTCTATGGCGGGACGTACAAGAATTTGAGCTACGTCTTGCCCTTGACAAAAACAGAATACGATTATGGGAACGGCTCGCCGGGGGCGCTGCTGCGCACAACCACGACCACCTATCAAGCTCTGAGTGATTCGTCCTATTTGAACAACAATTTGCTTGGTCTGCCCGCGTCCGTGCGGGTCACCGGCAGCGGAGGCACCCAGGTCGCCTACACCACTTACGGCTACGACGAAAGCTCCCGCGCATCATCGGGAATCACCACGAACCGCGATACCAGCCCTCCCGCCAGCCCTTATTTCGGCAATCAGACCTCCGTGCATCGCTGGTTGAGCGACAACGCCGTGGCTTCGGGCTACTGCAACGTCTCTGTGTCCAACGGCTATCTGGTTACCACGAACGTTTACTACGATACGGGCACGCTCGACACCACCACCGATCCCTGCGGCTACACCACCAGCTACCAGTATTCCTCCACGTATGCCGGCGCGCTTCTCACCGCCACCACAAACGCGCTCCTGCAAACCACGACCCACGCCTACGATTTCAACACGGGATTGCTGACCTCGACCACCGACCCCAATGGCGCGCAGAGCAGCAACAACTACGATTGGATGCTGCGCCTCACCCAAACCACCAGCCCGGATGGCGGCGTCACCACCTACGCCTATCCCGACCCGAACGATGTGACCATCTCCGAACAGATAGACACCGCCGGGAACTACAAAACATCACACTTGCAAGTGGATGGCCTGGGCCGCGAAATCCGAACCGATACCACGAGCGGCGAACCCAGCCCCAACAACTACGATCAGTCGGACACCTGCTACGACACGCTCGGCCGCGTGGGGTTCAAGCCCTACGCCTATCAAGGCGCCGGCATTTCTTCAACCACGAGGACGTGTCCATCTCTTGGCACCCAGTCCGGCGAGCCTGGCGATTGGACTACCTACGATCCTCTGAGTCGCGTAACGGCCCTTACGCATTGGGATGGCTCCGTGGCGACAACTTCCTACGCGGGCGGTTGCACCACGGTCACCGACGAGGCCGGCCACGCCCGGCAAAGCTGCTCCGATGGCGCGGGGCGGCTCGCGCAGGTGATCGAAAATCCAGGCGGCTTGAACTACATAACAAACTACAGCTACGACGCCCTCAATAATCTCCTCACCACTCAGCAGCAGGGCGGCACGAACAATCCCACGCAGTGGCGCACGCGCAGCTTCGTCTACGATTCGCTCTCGCGCCATGTGAGCGAAACCAATCCCGAATCCGGCACGGTCACGTACACTTACGACGCGGACGGCAACACCATCACTGAAACCAAACCCGCGCCCAACCAGACCAGCGCGCCCGGAAGCAGCGGCACGGGCACCGCATCCGTCAGCGGCAGCGAGCAATCGGCTACGGGGACGCCGGGCACGGGTACCGTGACCATCAGCGGCTCGGAGCAAAACTTTCAGTATTGCGATTCAGACGGGAACTGTGCCCCCCTCCAGTATGACTGGGGCACTGTCTCAATCACGGTGAACGGAGTGACGGCCACGGCGTATTACGGGCAAAACGACAACCCTGAAACCGTGGCTGCGTCCCTGGCGGCAGCGGTGAACGGCACCTCGAACATGCCCGTGACAGCCGTGGTCACGTACAGCTCGCAGACGGGCTATAACAGCGCCATAACGCTCACGGCGAAGGCCGCCGGCTCCTCAACCGATTACTCGCTCTCTGCTTCCGTATACAGCGGCTTGGTCGGTGAATACCCATGTAGCGATTACTCGCCCTGTCCTTCCGTATCGTTCAACGCACCCCAATCCGGCTCCCATCTCACGGGTGGCTCGGGCAGCGGCACCACCTACGATTCCGGCACGGTCTGGATCACCGTCAACGGCTTCCAGGCCTCCGCAAACTACGGCCAGGGCAGCACGGCTAGCTCCATTGCCAGCGCCATCGCTAGCGCGTTCGATACCAGCTCTTCGCCCGTCTATGCTTCCGTCTCTGGGACCACCATCACACTCACCGCCACGACGGTAGGTTCCAGCACGAATTATTCCGTCTCCTGCGGGAGTACGACCGCCTTCTCCCACCCATCGTTTACCGCCTCTTGCCAATCTGCTCTCACTGGCGGGACGAACCCCGGCTCCGTAACCACCGTAACGCTCTCCTACTGCTACGACCAGTTGAACCGCATGACCGCGAAGGGCTACACGCAGCAAACCTGCACGAACGGGACAATGCCCTCGCCTGTAGCGACGTACTGGTATGACGGAAACCCTCCCTCCAATCCCTCCAATTGCTCGGTCGGCTCGTTCAACTATGGGAACTATCCCAAGGGCCATCGCACGGCGATGTGCGATCAGGGAGGCATTTCGGGTGGCAATTCCGGCAGTGAGGCTTGGTCGTACGACTCGATGGGCCGCGTCGCGCTGCACCAACGGACGACGAACGGCATCACGCACACCACGAGCGGCACCTATAATTTCC
>Ga0187817_10000872_pt1 | contig 13892 bp, 13 predicted proteins | sample NC_wetland_sal_i_17_FD_132431 | JGI IMG/M metagenome (GOLD analysis project Ga0187817, IMG submission 132431) | Wetland sediment microbial communities from Neuse River Estuary, North Carolina, USA - SO4_2 | ecosystem: Environmental > Aquatic > Freshwater > Wetlands > Sediment | place: USA...
TAACATTTTCCGCTTTGTGCAGGCCGGGTCAGAAGTTTCGGCGTTGTTGGGACGCATGCCTTCGGCGGTGGGGTATCAGCCGAACCTGAACACGGAGATCGGCGAGCTCCAGGAGCGCATCACTTCGACAAAGCACGGATCAATCACGTCGGTGCAGGCGATTTACGTGCCGGCGGACGATTACACCGATCCGGCTCCGGCGGCGACCTTCGCGCACCTGGATGCCACCACGAACCTCAGCCGGCAAATCGTCGAGCGCGGCATTTACCCGGCCGTCGATCCGCTGGCGAGCTTCTCGCGCATCCTGGACCCGCGCATCGTGGGCCAGGAGCATTACAACGTGGCGCGCTCGGTGAAATCGGTTCTCCAGCGCTACAAGGAGTTGCAAGACATCATCGCGATTCTCGGCATCGAGGAACTCTCGGACGAAGACAAGCAGACCGTGGCGCGCGCGCGCAAGATCGAAAGATTCCTTTCGCAGCCGATGTACGTGGCGGCGCAGTTCACGGGGCTCGATGGCAAGTACGTGAAGGTGGAAGACACGGTGCGCGGATTCAAGGAAATCGTCGAGGGCAAGCACGACGACCTTCCGGAACAGGCGTTTTATATGGTGGGCACGATCGAGGAAGCGCGGGAGAAGGCGGAGAAATTGGCGGCCTCCGCGGCGGCGTAGTCGGGCGGAGGAGCACGGACCGGAACAATGCTGCCAGAGACAATCGAACTCGAAGTGGTGACGCCCGCCAGGCACGTGCTGACGGAGACGGTGCAGTCGCTCGAGATGCCGGGGAAAGACGGCTACCTGGGAATTTTGCCGGGGCACGCGCCGCTGATTACAGAGCTGGGGGTCGGGATCCTGACGTACCAGACGGGCGCCGAAACACATTTCCTGACAGTAATGCAGGGGTACGCGGAAGTGCTGCCGGACCGGGTGATTGTGCTCGCCGAAATTTCCGAACGTGCCGAGGAAATTGATCTGGCAAGAGCGCGGAGGGCACTGGAACGCGCACAAGGCGAACTGGCGAAAGCGGGCTCGCCGGACGTGGACTGGCAAATGGCATCCTCGTCTTTGCAGCGCGCGATCATCCGCGTGCAGGCTGCTTCGAAGGGCGGCGCTTCAGGCTCCTCCGGCACCGGGCGGGAAATGCAGCACTCTTCTTCGTAGGCGAGACGTGCGCTGGCGGTTAGCGCACGAACGCATCTTTGCGCGTCCCCCGGCATCGAATGAGTGTGGTAAAAGTGAGGTAAGAGAACGCTTCCATGGCAGAAGTAACCGTGTATTCAACTTGCTGGTGCTGCGATTGTACTCGCGTGAAGAAGTTTCTTCGCGAGCGCGGCATCGCCTTTCGCGAGGTGAACATTGACAGTACTCCGGGCGCGGAAGAATTGATTATGCGTATGAATGACGGGAAGCGAAAAGTTCCCACGCTGGAAGTGGATGGGCGCTTTTTCGCTTGCAGCCCGTTTGATCCCTACCAGCTCGCCGAAGAATTGAAAATCCCGCTGAATCCGTAGCCCCTCTGTTTTCCCATCCCAATCGAAGTGAGGCCTCAGACCAGGCCGGCGCCGCGAGTCATTACGCCAGCGACTTTCAGGTCGGGGGTGAGGACGACGAGATCCGCGTCGCCGCCGATGGCGATGATGCCCTTTTTTCCGGCCAAGCCGATACGGCGCGCGGGGAGAACCGTGGCCATGCGCACGGCTTCGATGAGCGGCACGCCCAGCTCGACGGCGTAGCGCACGGCGCGGTCGAGTGTGAGAGTGCTGCCAGCCAGCTTGCCTTCGGAGTTGCGGCAAATACCGCCCTTTACCGTGACCTCGAAATTTCCCAGGCGGTAATTTCCATCGGCCATGCCTGTGGCGGCGGTGCCATCGCTCGCGAGCAGGACGGTGTGGAAACCCTTCGTGCCGATCAGCACCTGGATGGCAGGGCCGGCGACGTGCACGCCATCGGCGATCACTTCGGCGGTGACTTCCGGCTCGGTAAGCACCGCGCCGATTACGCCGGGATCGCGGTGCGAGAAGGGGCGCATGGCGTTGTAGAAGTGCACAGCGTGGCGCGCGCCGGCGGCAAAGGCCGCGCGCGATTGTTCGTAATCCGCGTCGGTGTTGCCGAGTGCGACGACCAAGCCGTCCGCCGCAGCGGCGGCTATCAAGTCCAGAGCGCCGGGGAGTTCCGGAGCGATGGTGACGATTTTCACTAAGCCGTCGGCTGCCTTGCGAAACTGAGCGAGGAGTTCGGCGGAAGGTTTTGCAAGCGCGTCGGTCGGATGGACGCCGCGCCGCGCCTTGCTGATGAATGGGCCTTCGAGATGGATGCCGATAATTTCGGCCGCTAGGCGCGTGATGCCTCCCACGGGATTCTCATGGCTGCGAATGTAACGCGCGATTCCCTGGAGGCTATGGCAGGTTTCCTCGGCGGGGGCAGTGACGGTGGTGGCGAGGATCGAAGTGGTGCCGTGGCGCGCGACGGTGGCTGTGATGCGGTCGAGCGCCCGGGCATTGGCTTCCATCACGTCGTGGCCGCCGGCGCCGTGAATGTGGATGTCCACAAAGCCGGGGACGACGATCTTGTCGCCGGCTGCATAATGAACGGCGTCGCCGGGGACGCGCACCTCATCACGCGGGCCAAGGCCGGTGATTTTGCCGCCCTCGACGAGAATTACGGAATCGCGCAGCTCGTCGTGCGGCGTGAGGATGCGGCTGGCATAAATGGCGGTGGCCGTCATGATGAGATCATGCTACCGGAAGTGCGGAGCAAAATCATGAGCGAGCCTTGCATCCTTTTCCTAGTCCGCTACAATCATGTGTGGGAAGAATTCCGGAGGAAAGTGGATGGCGAATGAAAAGCGGTATGTGGCGCAGAAGAGGCAGCGGCGGCGGCGAAAGACGGCCAAGGCGAAGATGAAGCTCTACGAGCAAGGAAAGCTCCCGCACGATAAGCTCCCCTCCCTGGCGAAAAGATTCCTGAGCCGCAAGATGCGGGCCCTCAAAAAAGCCGAATAAAATAAAAAGGGGCGCCACCAGGGCGCCCCTCGGGGGATTCGAGCCGCGCCTGCGAGTACGCGGCTCGTCTGTGATCTCCGCTTAGTTGCCGTTGCCGGAAGCCTGTGCGTGCGCGGTGTTGGCCTTGGGCACGCTCAAGTAACCGGTGATTTTGTCCTTGCCGACCGAGTTGACCGTGAACTCAAGCGGGGCGCGGCTGCCATGGACGAAGAAGTAGATGGGCTCGTTGGCGGAGCGGTTCTTCTTCTCGTAGCGAGCATCGTCCACGAAGAGGGCCACCGAGTAGAGGTTCTTCTTGGTGTTGACGCCCTTGAGCTCGACCATCAAGTCGCCGACCTTCTGGCGTTCGTTCTTCTTCTCGATGGTGAACTCGTAATAATCGCGATCGCCGCGGCGGCGGAGCTCTTCGATCTCGTCGTGGTTGCGCGCGATCAGCGTGCCGAATTCACCGCGGGCCATCTGGAGGCTGTTCTTGGTGGCGTCGAGGTCGGTTTTCACGCCGTTGACGTCGGTGCCGAGCTTGTTGACGTCATCCACGTTGGCTTTGGTCGCCAGTTGCTCCGTGGTCTGGTTCTGGAGGTCCGCCAGTTGCTTGGCGTCCTCGTCCTTGATTTTTGCGGCCTGCAAGCGCGCCTTCTTCAGTTCGCCTTGCGTGAGCTTCATCTTGTCCGTCACAACGCTTAGCTCGCCCTGGAGCTGCGCATTGGTGTCTTCGGCTTTCGCCAGGCGCTGGCTCAGCAGGTCTTCGTTTTGCTTGAGCTGCTGCGCTTGCGTGGCGAAGGATTGCGCCAGCTCTTTCGATCTTGTGGAAGCCGTCCAGCCGGCGCCGAGCGCCGCTAGTGAAACCACTGCCAAGGCCACCACGATAATCCCGACCCAGCGGGGGGCGGCCGCATCCTGATTGATAATCTCCGTTCGTTCCTCGGTCATGCTTTTTTTCCTCCCAAGAATCCCTTGCAATGGGCTGTAGGAGCACGCGCGGAACCAAACGTGCCAAACTGGGGTGTCGTCTGTAATTGGTTGACCTATAAGGCTTTAGTTATGCCCATTCGGGGAATGAAAAATGGAATAGCGGCCCGTGACCCTGCAAATTTTACGCGACTGTAATGAATTCTTCGCAATCGTGTAGGCAGGGACACGGCGCGCAAATTCAGGGTTTCTCGCCGGATCGAGCGTGCTGCTTTGCCACTCGACGCGGCGGCGGTGGCTAGCGTGTGACCGTCATGTTCCGCAATTCGGCGATGCGGTCGGCGAGAGGCGGATGAGTGCTGAATAGGCCGGAAAGGATCTGGCCGGGAGAAAACGGAGCGACGATGCAAAGCGCCGCCGTGGTCTGAGGAATATCCATCGGAATTTTCTTGTTGTAGGCGCCGAGCTTTTCGAGCGCGCTGATGAGCCCGTAGGGATGGCCGACCATTCGCGCGCCGGAAGCGTCCGCTTGATATTCGCGTTGGCGCGAAATGCCGAGTTGCAGGAGGAGAGCCGCGACCGGAGCGAGAAAGAGCATCAGAATAGCTGTCAGTCCACCGCCGCCGCGGCGGCCCTCATTGCTTCCGCCGCCCCAGCCGCCAAAAATCATTCCCCAGCGGCCCATTTCGGCGACCCAGGTGATGGCGCCGGCGATGGTGGCGGCGATGGAGGAAGTAAGAATGTCGTAATTGCGCACGTGCGAAAGCTCGTGGGCGATGACGCCTTCGAGCTCGTCATCGTTCATCAGTTCAAGGAGGCCTTCCGTGACGGCGACCGAGGCATGGCTCGGATTGCGTCCGGTGGCGAAGGCGTTGGGCGCGGGCTGCGGAATCAAGTAGAGCTTGGGCATGGGCAAATTCGCTTTGGCGGCAAGGCGCTCCATGACGGCGTAGAGGCGAGGGGCTTGTTCCCGGCTGATGGGAACGGCGCCGCTCGAAGCCAGGGCGATTTTATCCGAGAAGAAATAAGCGGTGCCGTTCATGAGGACGGCTATAACGAGCGCGAAGGTCATGCCCCGCGGTCCGCCGAAGGCTTGGCCCAATGCCAGAAGCAGCAGCGTGAGAGCGGTGAGTAAGAACGTAGTTTTAAGAGTTTTCATGGTCTCTTACCTCTGATACCCCATAACGGATTATCGGGCGGCCCCTGCTGTGGTAGCCGCGCGAGTGAATTTCATTTCGTCAGTCTTCCCATCCACGTCAACCACCACGGTGTCGCCGGGAAGGATTTCGCCATCGAGAATCTTCAGAGCGAGCGGATCCTGAATCAGGCGCTGGATGGCGCGCTTCATCGGCCGGGCGCCGTAGGCCGGATCGTAACCCTCGCGAAATAGGAGCGATTTCGCCGCGGGCGTGAGTCGCAGCGTCAACTGTCGCTCCGCGAGAAGCTGCGTCAAGCGGCGCAACTGTAAGTCGATGATGCGATCAATCTGATCCTTGCCGAGCGGGCGGAAGAGAACGATGTCATCAATTCGGTTGATGAACTCGGGGCGGAAAATTTCACGAAGCGCGGCCAGAGCTTGCTCGCGCGCTTTCTTCGGATCTTTTTCCGCGAGCTCGAAGATGGCGCTCGAGCCGACGTTCGAAGTCATGATGATCACCGCGTTGCGAAAGTCGACCGTGCGGCCCTTCCCATCCGTCAGGCGGCCATCCTCGAGAATCTGGAGCAAGACGTTGAAGACGTCGGGATGTGCCTTCTCGATCTCATCGAGCAGGACGACGCAGTACGGCCGGCGGCGCACTTGTTCGGTCAATTGACCGCCCTCTTCGTAGCCGACATAGCCCGGAGGGGCGCCGATCATGCGCGCGACGGAATGCTTTTCCATGTACTCGGACATGTCCAGGCGGACGATGGCGCGCTCGTCGTCGAATAGGAATTCCGCCAGGGCGCGCGCGAGTTCCGTCTTGCCCACGCCGGTGGGCCCGAGGAACAGGAACGAGCCGATGGGGCGGTTGGGATCGCTCAAACCGCTGCGGCTGCGGCGAATTGCATTCGCCACGCTTGCAAGCGCGGCATCCTGGCCCACCACGCGCTGGCGCAGGCGCTCCTCCATGTGCACGAGCTTGTGGACTTCCCCTTCGAGGAGGCGTCCAACAGGTATTCCGGTCCACTTGCTCACAATTTTGGCGATTTCTTCTTCGCCGACTTCCTCCTTGAGCATGGGATGATCTTTTTGCAGCTCGGCAAGGCGGTCCTGCGCGGCTTTCAGTTCTTTTTCGGCGGCGGAGAGCTTGCCATAGCGGATTTCGGCGACGCGGGAGAGTTCGCCGGCGCGCTCATAGCGCTGCTCTTCGGTCTTCAGGCGGTCGATTTCTTCTTTCTGTTTGCGGATGCGTCCGATGGCATCCTTTTCTGTTTGCCAGTGAGCCTTCAGGCCGTTCGATTGCTCGCGCAGGGTGCTGAGTTCCTTCTCGATGATGCCGACGCGTTCGCGCGAGTGGGCGTCCGATTCCTTGCGCAGCGCCTGACGTTCGATTTCGAGCTGCATGATGCGGCGCTCGATTTCGTCAATCTCGGTGGGGAGTGAATCAATTTCCATGCGCAGGCCGGCGGCCGCCTCGTCAACGAGATCGATGGCCTTGTCCGGAAGGAAGCGGTCGGTGATATAGCGCTGTGAGAGCATCGCGGCGGCGACGATCGCGGCATCCTTGATGCGGACTCCATGATGGACTTCGTAGCGCTCCTTCAGGCCGCGCAGAATAGCAATGGTGTCCTCGACGGAAGGCTCGCCGACTTGAACGGGCTGGAAGCGGCGCTCGAGCGCGGGATCCTTTTCGATATACTTGCGGTACTCATTGATAGTGGTGGCGCCGATGGCGCGCAGCTCGCCGCGGGCCAATGCGGGCTTCAGCATGTTCGATGCGTCCATGGCGCCTTCCGCGGCGCCAGCGCCCACGAGAGTGTGCAGCTCGTCGATAAATAGAATCACCTGGCCTTCGGATTCCGTGACTTCCTTGAGCAGCGCTTTCAGGCGATCTTCAAATTCGCCGCGATATTTTGCACCGGCCACAAGCGCGGCGAGATCGAGAGCGACAATGCGCTTGGGCTTGAGCACTTCGGGAACATCACCCGCGACGATGCGCTGCGCCAGGCCTTCGACGATGGCCGTCTTGCCCACGCCCGGCTCGCCGATCAGCACGGGATTATTTTTTGTGCGCCGCGCGAGAATCTGCATCACGCGGCGGATTTCCTCGTCACGGCCGATGACGGGATCGAGTTTCCCGCGGCGCGCAAGGTCTGTTAGGTCGCGCGCGTACTGTTCGAGCGCGCGATAGGTGGCCTCGGGATTCTGCGACGTGACGCGATGGCTGCCTCGGACGGCGGCCATGGCCTGGAGAATGGCGTCGTGAGTCGCACCGTTGCGCACGAGCAATTGCCCGGCCGGGTCGCGGTCCGCGGCGGCAATGGCCAGCAGGATGTGCTCGGTCGAGACGTACTCGTCCTTCAGGCGCTGCGCTTCGTCGAAGGCGCGCTCCAGGACCTCGTTTGCTGCAGGACTCAGGTATTGCTGCGAGACGCCTGAAACTTTTGGCAGGCGCTCGATTTGTTTTTCGATTTCGCCGGCCAGGCGCGTGGGCGCCGCACCGAGCTTTTCCAGCAGCGGAGGCACTACCCCGTCGCCCTGGGCGATCAGGGCCCAGAGAAGATGCAGTGGCTCGATCTGCTGCTGGCCCGAGCGGCCACCCATCTCCTGGGCAGCCTGGAGAGCCTCCTGGGCCTTGACGGTTAGTTTGTCCATTCGCAACATGAGGGAATCTTCTCACTTTCGCCCGCAGACAGAAAGAGGGCCGGGAAGGCATCCCCGGCCCCCGTCTGCAGAGCGATGCTTAGTTCTTGCTGGTCGAGATATTCACCTTGACCTGCTTGGGTTTCGATTCGGCACGCTTCGGCAGTTGCACGGTGAGCACGCCGTTCTTGTACTCCGCCTTGATGGCTTCCGTGTTCACTGTGTTCGGCAGGCTGAAGCTGCGGCTAAAAGAGCCGTAGGTGCGCTCGACGCGCAGATAGTTCTCTTCCTTCACTTCCTGCTCGAACTTCCGCTCGCCACGGATGGTCAGCATGTTGTTCTCGATGCGGACATCGAGGTCTTTCTCGCTGATCGCCGGGAGGTCGGCTTTGAGAACGAGTTCATTCTCGGTCTCGTAGATGTCGACAGCCGGCGCCCAGGTGGTCAGGGCCGAATTATCAGACCTGGCCGGGAAATTGGACTGCAACAAGCGATTGACTTGCTCCTGCAAGGAGGAGAGGTTCTGAAAAGGGTCCCAACGTGTAATGGCATTCATCGAAAGTCTCCTTATGGGGTCTAGCGCGAATTAGCGCAACAGAATGATAAAATATGCGCGTGTCATTGTCAAGTATTTTGTGCATGTGCTAAACCCAATGAATTGTTTCGCCTATCTCTATTCTAGCACTCGCACTATTAGGCACTTTAGGTAGTGCGTCTCAGGCATGGTGAGCAGTATCGGGTGGTCCTCTGCCTGCGTTCTTCGTTCGGCCACGACCACGGTCTTCCTCGCATCGTTGGCAGCTTCCGCGAGGATCTGAAGAAAGAGTGGTTCGGTGATGTGGTAAGAGCAGGAACAGGTAAGCAGAAAGCCGCCGGGCTTGAGAATCTTCAATGCGCGCAGATTGATTTCTTTGTAGCCGCGATGTGCGGCAGGGATACTGTCACGGTTCTTAGCGAAGGCTGGAGGGTCGAGAATGACCATCTGAAAGCGGCGGCCGACTTCATCGTACTCCTTGAGCAGGTCAAAGGAATTGCCTTCGCGAAAGGTGACATTCGAAATGGAGTTTAGCTGTTGGTTCCGGCGGGCCGATTCGACGGCGGCGGGAGCCATGTCGATTCCCTCCACATGCTCGCATTTGTCCGCGATGGTCAAGGCGAAGCCGCCCTGGTAGCTGAAGCAATCGAGGACTTCGCCTGAGGCGTAACGCCGGGCGGCGCAATGATTTTCGCGTTGATCGAGAAAGGAGCCGGTTTTTTGCCCCTTTTGCAGATCGTAAACAAACGTGACGCCATTTTCCTTGGCCAGGATTTCGTGAGGCACTTCGCCATGCAGGATGCTGACGCGCTGGTCGAGGCCTTCGAGGAGCCGGACCTTGGGGTCATTCCTCTCCAGCACGCCTTTGGGTGAAAACAGCTCGACCAGGATGTCGACGAAAAGGCTTTTGTGCCGATCCGTTCCCTGGCTGAGCGTCTGGATGACGAGGTAATCTCCGTAGCGGTCCACGACTAGGGAGGGCAATTGATCGGCCTCGCCATAGATCAGGCGATAGGCATCGGTATTTTGAACCACGACGCGGCGATAGGCGGCAGCGCGCCTTATGCGCTCCGTAAAGAACGCACGATCGACCGACGTTTCATCCCGGGTGAGGAGCCGAACGGCAATCTGTGACTTGTCGCTGTAGAAGGCACGGCCGTGGAAGCGGCCACGGTCGTCCATGAGGCGCACGACGGCCCCAGCGTCGGCGGGCGCGGTCCGGACGTCGCTCCGATAGACCCATAGGTGGCCAGAGCGGAGGCGTTCGACGCCTCGCGAGCTGATGACCACAGAGCTTTCCCCCACAGTTCCTCCCCCCGTGAGTGAACCGGCCAGCGGGTTCGTTACAATAGCTCTAAGACCTGCGGGCTGGGCTTAGGCCCCCAGAGAGCGAAGACAGCAGTGGAACGCCCCGCGACGGTGCTCTCTTAGCACAGTTGCGCAAAGTTGTGTCCGTTGCGCTGCAAAAACGGATAAAACGATCTGGTACCGGCCATGCCTTTCGGGACGGATCGATACCATACATGTACCTGAGCGACTTCGATTACGATTTGCCGCCCGCGCAGATTGCCCAACGGCCGCTCGAGCGGCGCGACGCATCTCGATTGCTGCTTCTCGAGCGCGCGACGGGCCTATGGGAAGACCGCGACTTCCGGGATTTCCCGGCTTTGTTGCGGGGCGACGAACTCATCGTCCTAAATAACGCACGCGTCTTGCCGGCGCGCCTCTTCGGGCGGCGGGAGGGTGTCCGCGCCCAACCGCTAGGAGAGAGCAATCCTGCGCGACACGAATTCCTGGGGGCAACGATCGAAGTGCTGCTTCTAAGGCAGCTCGCGGAAGGGACCTGGGAGGCGCTGGTGCGGCCGGGGCGAAAGGTTGCGGTCGGCGAACGAATTATCTTCAGCGATGGGGAGCTGGAAGCGCGGGTGGAGGGGCGGGGGGATTATGGGCTGCGCGTCCTGCGATTCACGGCGAAGGATGGATTCCAGGAAGCGCTGAGCCGCCTCGGGCACATTCCCTTGCCGCCCTATATCAAGCGCGCGGATGATGCACTCGATCGCGAACGCTATCAAACTGTGTATGCGCGCCACGGGAGTGCGGTGGCGGCACCTACGGCAGGGCTGCACTTTACGCCGGAGATTCTCGCGCGGCTGAGGAAGCGCGGCATCGAGATCGCCGAAATCACGTTGGAGGTCGGGCTGGGCACATTCGAGCCGGTGCGCACGGAGCGCCTCGAAGACCACAAGATCCACATGGAGGCCTACGAAATATCCGAGGCCGCAGCCGCAGCCATCGAAGAGGCGCGGCGCAAGGGCCGGCCAGTGTTGGCCGTGGGAACCACGGTGGTGCGGGCACTCGAGGATGCGGCGGAGAAGTCGGCGCAGCGCTGCGTCGCCGCGATTGCGGCCGGAAGAGCCGAGGCGAGTATTTTTCTCTATCCCGGCAAGCCCTTTCGCCTCGTCAACCAACTGCTGACGAATTTTCATTTACCGAAGTCGAGTTTGCTTGCGCTGGTGGCGGCGTTTGCAGGGCGCGAAGACGTCTTGAAAGCATACCGGCATGCGGTCGCGTCCGGGTATCGCTTTTACAGCTACGGGGATTGTATGTTGATCCGATAATCTGGTGCGCACTTCGGACCAGGGGCACCGGACCCGCGACTTTCGTGCAACCCGCGCCGGGTTCGACTATAATCCGCAACCGAATCCACAGAGGCTTGCCGAATGCGGTACCTGATTCTGAGCGATATCCACGCGAACGCAACGGCGCTCGATGCGGCCCTCGAAGCAGCCAAGGGGCGGTGGGAAAAGGCGCTGTGCCTGGGCGACGTGGTGGGTTATGGCCCCGACCCGAACGAAGTGGTTGACCGCATTCGCGAACTCGGAGCGGTGACAATTCGCGGCAATCATGACAAGGCCGGCAGCGGCCTGGCCAACGCCGACGACTTCAATCCGGTGGCGCGCGCCGTCGCGCTCTGGACGCGCGAGAAGCTTCGCCCGGAAAACCGCGAGTACCTCGAGAAACTGCCGGTTGGTCCGATGACCGTGAATGGATTTTCCCTGGTACACGGCGCCTTTCGGGACGAGGATGAATACGTTTTCGCGCCGGCGCAGGCCCTGGATAGCTTGCTCGACGCACCATCGCCCATAACTTTCTTCGGCCACACGCATTTGCAGGGTGGCTTCACACTCCGCGACAACAAGGTGGGCGTGCTGCATTTCAAGCCCGCCAGCGATGGCAGCTTCACCGCTTTGCCCGTCGAGCCGGAGACCACCTATCTCTTCAATCCCGGCTCGATTGGCCAGCCGCGTGACGGCGATGCACGCGCGGCCTTCGCCATTTCGGACCTCGAAAATGGCTCCGTCGAATTCTGGCGCGTCCCCTATGATATCGAATCGGTGCAGAAGCGCATGTCGGCAGCGGGCCTGCCGGAAGCGCTGATCCACCGCCTGTCATTCGGCCGCTGAGGCCGGCGAGAAAATCATGGACCCAGGCGCCAGCGCAGGCCGCGATGACCGAAGCCGGTTGCCGATTGCGTTTGCGGCCGGGGCGCTGGTCGTTCTGCTGCTCGTCGCCGGTCTGATTCTTCTAGTGCACCTGACGGGAAGGCACGGGCCCGCGGCCGAGGTGAAACTTCCCTTCGGCCCCGCCGAGGAAGCCTACGCCGAGCGGATTCATTTCCTGAATATCCAGATGGCACGTGCGACGAATTTCCTAAATCAGGAATTCACCTACGTGGCCGGGACGATTTCGAACGACGGAACGCGGACCGTACGCGCGCTCGAAGTCACGCTGGAGTTTCACGACCCGATGAATCAAGTGGTTTTGCGCGAGACAGAGCGACTGATTGGCGCATCCGAGCAGCCCCTGGATGGCGGGCAACGGCGCCCTTTCCAGGTTACGCTCGACCACGTGCCGGCGATGTGGGATCAGCAGTATCCTTCCATTCGGGTCAGCGGCCTCACACTGGAGTAGCAGCGGGAAGTTTGCGGCGTGTATCTAAACGGATGGCGGAGCGTTCATGAGCGCGCCCGCGGAAGATTGGGCGGAACTCGATCGGGCCCTCGGCGAGATGGCGTCGTCCGGCAACGTGGAAGTGCGCGAGGACGGCGAGTGGCTGGCGGAATTCGCAGGGCTGCATTGCGAGTTGCACCGCCGGGGCAAGAAGTCGCTCGTTCACTTGTGGTCTGACGAGCGGAATTTGACGCGCCGCGTGCTGCACGTGCGAGAACGTTCCGAGGACCGCATTATTCTCGAAGTCCAGCGGTTCGGGCGGACCAAGCCCGGTCGGCTGGAATTTCTGCGCACCGATTCACCGCGGCGGGCCGAACGTGTGACCCGCGAACAATTCCGCGCAAGGCTGCAGCGCTTCCTCGCCGAACGGTTCCCTGACGCGACAATTGATTCGCTGACAGCCGCACCCGATCTCGAGCATTCGTTTTCAGGCTTGTACGTGCGCGGGCGGATGCACGAAGGCACGCGCGCCTGGGCGCTGCTGGCCGTTTCGCCGGCGGAGGATGCCGCGGCCATCGAGGGAATCCTCGCGTTTGGGCTGCTGTGGCTGGATTGGACGCACAGCCACTCGGAGCGGCGGGCCATCGAAGGGCTGCGCTTATTTGTCCCTGAGGGAACGAGCCGCTGCCTGCGCGAACGCGTGCTGGGGCTCTCGTCCGCGGTGCAGACCGAAATTTACGAGTTCAGCTTGCTGGACGCGCGCATTCAGAAGGTGGATGCAGCGGATACGGGGAACCTTGAGAGCTGGTTTATTCCGCGGCGGGAGATCGAATCGATCCTGACGGAGGCGCGGGATGCGATTGCGCGCGTTCGCGCGATTGTTCCCGGCACGGCCAATTCTATCGAGGCGCGCGTGCCGGCAAGGACGCGGGAGGTCGCGCTGTGCTTTCGCGGACTCGAATTTGCGCGCTGGACTCTGGACGGCTTGTTCTTTGGTTTGGGTGACGAGCGGGAACGCGTAACCGAAGAAACCGACGCGGCCTTCGAGCGCCTTATTCGACAACTCGAGCAACATCGCGGCCCGCTTGCCGAGGAAACGAATCATCACCTATATCGCAACGCGCCGGAGCGGTGGCTTGAAACGCTCGCACTCGAGGATGCGGCACGCCTGGATGCACAACTTGTTCCCGGCCACCTGTATTCGCAGGTGCCAGCGCTTTCGTCGGGCGACCGCGGGGTGCTGGATCTGCTCGGCGTGACGCGGCGCGGCAGGCTCGTGGTGATCGAGCTGAAAGCTTCTGAAGACATCCAACTGCCGATTCAGGCGGTGGACTATTGGCTGCGCGTGCGGCGCCACCAGCGCGAGCAGGATTTTCAACGGAACGGCTATTTCAGCGGGATCGAGATCGATCCGCAGCCGCCGCTCGTTTGGCTCGTCGCGCCGGGGCTGCGGTTTCATTCCGCCACGGACACGCTATTGAAATATCTCTCCCCGGAAATCCACGTGACGCGCATCGGCTTGGCGGAGAATTGGCGCCGCGGCCTGAAAATCATTTTTCGGCAGTAACTCGGCGGCAGTCGTCCACCGATTGATTCATTGCAAAAAAGAAGGGAAGCGGCCTGGATTGAACCAGCGCCACTTCCCGGGGTGTGTCCTAGAAGTGATTTGTACATTTAGATGCGCGGGGGCAAAAAAGGTTTCCCAAAAAA